>Ga0302326_10014220_pt1 | contig 16847 bp, 17 predicted proteins | sample Palsa_T0_3_FD_202264 | JGI IMG/M metagenome (GOLD analysis project Ga0302326, IMG submission 202264) | Peat permafrost microbial communities from Stordalen Mire near Abisko, Sweden - Palsa_T0_3 | ecosystem: Environmental > Terrestrial > Soil > Palsa > Peat permafrost | place: Sweden: Abisko...
CCTACCGACCGGCTCGCACAGCCGCTACCGATAAGTAGCTCGCACCGCCTTGCGCCCAATCTCGAGTGTCCGGCCGCCGCCGGCCCCACGATCGCTTCCACCTCTGACCGCCTCGCACCGCGCGATCCCGTCGGCGACCAGGGAGTGGCCGGCTGCCGCTGCGGCCCGACGGTGCTGGCGGGAGGATCACACTGCGCGACTTCAGACTGGTGACGTCGCATCGACGCGGTCGTCTGGCGCGCTACGCCGGCTGAGCCTCGATCACGCCTTCGCCGACGCGCGTCGCCCGCCCGCCGGCGTCGCCGAGCAGCACTCGCCACTGCTCGGCCGTCCGTTCCCGGCCGCCCGCTATCACGAGCATCAGGAGATCAAGCCACTTCGCGCCGTCGGGCGCGTTGCCGGGCTCGATCACGCCGTCGAGCACAACCAGCCGCTCGCCGGCGGCGGCACGGACCGTCTCCAGGATCCGCTGTGCCGAGTCGTCGTCCCAGTCGTGGAGGATCGTCGAGAGGAGATGGACGTCGCCGTGCGGCACCGACTGGAAGAAGCTGCCCTCGACGAACCTACAGCGGTCACCGAGCGCCTGCTCGTCGCGCACCGTCTCCGGAAGGTCGAAAACGATGCCGCGAATCCGCGGGTTGCGCTGCAGCAGCGCATAGAGCAGCGACCCGTTGCCGCCGCCGACATCGACGACGAGCTCGTCACCACGCCAGTCGACGCTCTGGAGCCGATCGAGGCGGCTGTGCCAGCCTTGCCCCATCGCCCGATCGAAGCCGGCGCCGCTCATCGGGATGCGCCGCCAACCAGGCCCAGAACTCATCACTATGGACGCGCGGGAATGACGCCTCTCCGCTCGCGTCGAGCGCCGCGACTGCATGCAGCCAAGTGCCGCCGAAGAGGTGGGCGAGGTCATCCCAGCCGTCGCGTGCCAGCACCTCCGAGGCGGCTGTGTTGCCGAAAACGCCTGGCTTGGTCTCCTCAAAGATGCCGTCGCTCGCCAGTGCACGCAGGACGCGGTACAGAACGTCGGCGTCGACGCCCCGCTCGCGCGCGAGCGCGTCGTGGCTCCGCGGCCCCGCCGCGAGCGCCTGCGCCACACGCAGGTCGGCGGCGAGCCCCAGCGCGCGGGTCACCAGCCCACCCCGCAGCGCGTCCCAGATCATCCCCTCGGCGTTCATGCGCAGGCAGCGAGAGTTCTCGGTCCGCTCGCGTTTGGGAGGCAGGCGCCAGGCCTCAGTGCGGGTGGGCATCGGTCCGTGCCTCGCGCGTCGGAGATTTGTTGATCGCCGCACATACTGCTTGCGGCGGGGGCCACACACGGAAGCCGGCGGCAGCTCTCAGCTCCGGCTCGCCAGTTGCGGCCGCTCGATCGCGATCGCGTTCGCCCATTCGAGCGCGTGCGCGGTCGCTTCCTCTTGCGTCCACGCCGCGCCTGCCGCCTCGGCATGACGCCACGTCGCCTGACCCAGGCGCCGCCGTGCCGGTTCCAGATAGGCCCGGACCATGCGCTGATCGATCTGGCGGTCGTACTCGCCGGACGGGTAACCGGCGCCCGTGGCGGCGCCGCGCAGGCGCGCGGCGACCTCGTCGTGGCCTTCGATAGCGGCGATCGCGGCGAGGCCGGCGAGGCTTTCGGCTTCGTCTGCGCGAAGTCCGAGCTCATGGCACAGTGCCAGCTGCTGCGCGAACGCCTCCCGGGCGGCAGCCGGCTCGCCCGAGAACAGCCTGGCGAGCCCGAGGTTGCCGAAGATCTTGAGGTTCGCCACCGGGCTGCCGGTTCGTTCGGTCGCCGCGGCTGCCCTGCTGAGGAGCTCGATCGCCTCATCCCCGCGGTCTTCGGTGAGGGCAGCGTACGCGGCGTTCGCGTACAGCCTTGCGAGCCCGCGGTCGTCGCCTGTGCGCAAGAGCGCGAGAGCGGCCCGCTCGACCGCGGGGGCGCGATCCTCACCGGTCGATGCCTCCGCCAGCTCCGACAGCGCCAATGCGCACACCCGCTCGTCGCCGGAGGCCTCGGCGTGCCGGACGGCGATCTTGGCGCTACGCCGTTCCTTCTCGATGTCGCCGTCGAGCTGTGCGGTGTCGTAGCCGATCGAGACGAGCGCCAGCGCGATCCCGGCGTCATTGCCCGCGTCGCGGAATAGCGGCAGTGCCGTCCGTGCGGCTTCGAGCGCAGGGCGCGGCATGTTCCATGACGACAGGATTCGCGAGCGCCGGTAGTGCGCCACCGCGATGTCGTTCGCCGACGCGCTGTCACCGGCCGCCTGCAGCGCGGCCTCGATCCAGGCGAGCACGATCGGATCCAGCCTCATGGCGAGGTAGAGACCATGCTGTCCGACGAGCCGGAGGCACGTAGCCGGGTCGTGCGCCAGAGACCAGTCCCTGGCGGCATGGAGGTTCTCGATCTCCCGATCGAGCGTCGAGACCGCCCGGCGCTCGTCTCGCGTCCCAACCTGCGCCTCCGCTTGCTCGGCCACGCCGAGGTAGTGCTCGAAGTGGCGGCGCCGGAGCTCGCCCTCGCCGGGATCAGCCGCCAGCAGGCGCTGGGCGTAATGCCGAACCGTGTCAAGCATCACCAGCCGCGTGCCACCACCCGGCGACATGCGCCGATCGATCAGGCTCTTGGCAACCAGCGACTCGATCTGGTCGGGCCGGGCGCCCGTGACCTTCCGGGCAGCTTCGGGCGTCCCCCCACCGGCAAACACCGAGAACCGCACGCAGACGGTCCGCACGGCCGGATCGAGGAGCCGGAGGCTCCACTCGATCGTCGCCTGAAGCGTCCTCTGGCGGGCGGGGGCATCCCGAGGGCCGGCGCCGAGGTTCTCGAGCTCGGCCTCGAGATCATCCGCCAGCAGCCCCAGGCCGATTGCGCCGGTGCGCGACGCTGCCAACTCGAGAGCCAAGGGAAGGCCCTCGAGGCGGGTGCAGATCCGGACCAGAGCATCCACGTCGTCCTGGGCCACCGAGAAGCGGTGGTCCCGCCGCCGCGCGGCGGCCAAGAACATCGCGGTCGACGGCGTGGCCTCCACGTCGTCGACGGTCTGCTCCGCGTTTAGGCCGGGGAGCCGTAGCGGCGCGAGCGTGTACCGGTGCTCAGCCGCAAGATCGAGCGCCTCACGGCTCGTGACGACGACAGTGAGGTCGGGACACGTGCGGTGCATCTCGGCCACGAGGCTCGCGCTGTCGATGACGTGCTCGAAGTTGTCGAGCACGATCAGGATCTGCTTGGCGGCCAGGTAGCGGACGAGTGACTGCTCACCTGTCTCGCTTCCGGCCGGCGTGATCTCGAGCGCCCGTACGATCGTCGACGCGACCTGATCCGGGCTCGCGACGCCCGCCAGCTCCACCCAGCGCACGCCGTCGGCGAACGACGGTGCCACCGTGTGCGCCGCCAGCAGCGCCAGACGCGTCTTGCCGACCCCGCCGGGTCCGACCAGCGTGAGGACGCGAACCTCCTGCCGACCAAGCAGCGAGAGCACTTCTTCGAGCGCATCCTCGCGACCGATCGTCGCCGTCGCGAGCGCCGGGAGATCGTGCGTGACCGTGCTTGGTCCCGTACTCACACGCCGACCGCCGCCGGTCGGCTCGCCGCCGGTGAGCGATGGCGCCTGCTCCAGTATCTGCTGCTGCAGCGAGCGCAGTCTGGGCCCGGGATCGAGGCCGAGATCCTCCGCGAGCCGTGCGCGGATGCGGCCATAGGCGTCGAGCGCGTCGGCCTGGCGACCCGCCCGGTAGAGCGCGAGCATCAACTGACCCCATACCCGCTCCTCGAACGGATGCTCACCCACCAACCCAGTCAGCTCCCCGATCAGCTCCCGAGCCTCCCTAACCTCCAGGTCCGCATCAATCCTCGAAAGCGTCGCGTCCAACTGCTTCTCCTCAAGCAAGCGGCGCCATCGGGCGATCATCCCGTCACCCTCGACATCGCACAACGGCTCGCCACGACACAGCGCAAGCGCCTCGATCAACAGCGAGCGCGCGCGCTCGGGGTCCACCGCCCGTGCCTGCTCGATGAGCCGATCGAACCGCCAGACGTCGAGCTCGCTGCCCTCCAGAATCAGCGAATAGCCCGCCGGCTCCAGCACGAGCAGCCCGCCCAGCGCGGCACGGAGCTTCGACAGATGTGCGTGCAACGTCGACACGGCGGTCGCGGGCGGGCGCCCATCCCACAGCTCCTCGATCAGCCGATCGCGCGACATCGGCGTCTCCCCGCCCGCCAGCAACAACGCCAACACCGCGCGCTGACGACCGCTCCCTAGCGGTACCGCAAGACCATCCCGCTCAACCGCGAGCGGACCGAGCACCCCGAACCGAAATCCGCTGACGGTCACCGCAGCTGCAGACTATCCATCGCGTCGACACCCGACAACCGGCCGGCTCGCCCTCGCACGCTGCCGCCTATGCACTCGCCCCCTCTCTGGCGGGCCTCTGGCGTGCCTCTGGCGTGCCTCTGGCGCGAGCACCCAAGCTCCACGCATCGAATCCTCGACGGAAAGGGACGAACCATCGGGCCAGCGAGAGAGATAACCAGCGCCGTGTAGGCATCCCGGCGCGCGAATCGGGCACGGAACGCCCAATCACCAGCAATCACACGTAGCAACCAATCAAATATCAGGGCCGGCGTGATCACGTCTACTGCCCCCAACCGAAGGGATGTTCTCTTGTCAACGCTCAACAATCAACTACCCAAACTCATTACCACCGCGCGCCGCAAGGCGGGGCTCATCACCGTTGTCGCCGTCTGCGGCGCGGGTGCTGCGCTACCGGTCGCCGCGCAGGCGTTCAACCCACAGCCCGACCCGCCCGGGCGTGCCGGCAGCGCGTCGGTGCTTGTTCCGTCCAAGGCGCGTGTCGCGGCGGCGCCATCGCATCAATCCGCTGCCAACACCGTGGTCAAGTCGACCGAATTCGCCGGCTACCAGGCGGCTACGCCCGACGGTCTGGCCAGCGAGAGCGCCACCTTCACGATCCCGACGCTCAACTGCTCAAGCGACATCGACGATCCCTTGTACCTCGGGGTGACCACGTCAACGGATTCCTCGGCGGCCACCATCAGGCTGCTCTGCAACGGGACGACCCCGACATACACCTACTGGGTTTACACGCCGGCCGGGATGATTGAGGAACCAGCGACGGCTGGAGACGTGGTCGTCGCCTCCTTGTTCCAGACCGCGAGCTGGACCGAAGCGGAGATCCACGACCTCACCAACGGGCAGTACTGGGTCGGCAACACCGGCTCGGGCGGCACCGGGACGGGTGCCGTGATCGGGGTCAACGAACCGTACTCCACTGTGCCGCTTCCGCAGATCACCCCAACGACGTTCTCGTCAGTCCAGGTCAACGGCGACTACCTCGGCTTTGAGAACCCCACCCAGTACAACCTCGAACGTGGGAGCGACAAGCTCTTCACGAGCAGCGCCCTCTCGAGCAACGGGACGCAGTTCACTGTGACCTGGAAGAGCAGCTCCTGACGCTCCCAGCCGCCGCGTCGAGGCCGGCCCCTCCCGAACCGGGCCGGCCTCGATCCAGGCGAAAGCCGTCCGGTTGGTTGCGCGCACCGGTTGCTGCAGGTAGGGTCGACCGGTGCGGAAAGGTGACCTCGAGATTCTCGACGAAATCGTTCGGTTGCGTGGCGGCTTCGGCCATCGCGAGCACCTCGAGGTCGCCTGGAGCTACCTGCGCCTGTATCCAATCGACGCAGCGATCGACATCATGACCGCAGCGATCCGGCATGTCGCTCGACGGCACGGAGCCCCAGACAAGTACCACGAGACGATCACGCGATCGTGGCTTCACTTCGTCGCGGTCCACCGCCAGCGTTGGGGGGCAGAGACCTTCGAGGCGTTCCTCGATCGTAACCCCGAGCTGCTTGACCGCGACCTGGTCGGGCACTTCTACTCGCGCGAGCTGATTTCGAGCGAATCCGCCCGAGCGGCCTGGGTAGCTCCGGACCTCCGTTACCTGCCAGCGCTCGCGTAAGCGCCGCCTTCCTAGGCTAGTCGCGCTGGGCTGGAGCCGTCTCACGAGACGATGTTGCGTCTCGGCCTCCGCTCGCGCGCTGACGCCCAGAGAACGCGGGGCGGCTATGGGAGCTATCACTGGCAGCAGTGTCGTAACGCGACATCGCAGGTCAGTCACAGCTTCCGCGCAATCGAGATCACCTACACGCTTGCCTCCCGAGATTCAGTGCGCGCTCAGTGCTAGCGGATTCGGTGCTAGCGATTGAGTAGAAGCAGTAGTCCGCGCCACCCTCGACGTTGCTCTCCCTCCGGTCTAATTGCAGTAGAGACGCGCGTGGCGGGGAGGCTCGGAAAGGACCGCGGAGAGATGGCCGACCGACCTTCGACGCTCCGGGCAAAATGGACGACGGGCACGCGCAGCCCGACCGGCTACCGACTCCGGTTCCATCAGAACCCGATCTACGACAAACAGTTCTATGCCGATTTCCAGGAACTTCCCCCAGTGGGCGGTGACGGGCTCGAACCGCCGACTTCCTGCTTGTAAGCAAGGCTCGATCTGCTCAGGTCTCCCCAACTGAGGTTGTGCCCAAGCTCCGATCGCCTGCGCGGCGATTTGATGACCAAAGTTGATGACCAATCCGCTATGTCAGACACGTGAGATGGCTGACGATCGGCGATAAGGTCTGGATATCCAGGAGTTTCTGGAGATGGAGCCAGCCGGGATCGAACCGGCGACCTCCTGCTTGCAAACCCGTCTGCCTGGAATACTCGAGACGCGCTTCGGAACGATCTAACCGTTGCCCGGCACAGTTGCTCGCACCTCAGACCGACCAAGGGTAGCCTCCGTCTTGCCCTCGAAAGTGCCCCGCTTGCAGGCCATTCGCAGCGCGCCCGGAGAGATTCGAACTCCCGACCTTCGGTTCCGTAGACCGACGCTCTATCCAGCTGAGCTACGGGCGCGTTGGGGCGATTCTAGCCCGGTCGGATCTGTGCGGCTGCGGTCGTGAAGTGCGGGCGTCCGCAGGTGGCGCTGGCGCCGTCCCCCGATCACGGCGCGCGTCGTGAGGGGCCGACGTTCTCGGCGAGCCATTCGATGAGGGGCTGGGCGGACTCGAGCTCGCGCTGCAGCCGCTTGGCGCATGCCGGCTTGTGGAGCCACGGCTCTAGCGCATGGTGGCGGTGGGCGATCAGCTCCTTCATGCGTAGCCGGTCGATGCGGGGATGATCCGCCGGGTAGCCGCGGGGCGCGCGTTTGAGGGTGGGCGCGGCCGGGTCGAGCCCTGCTGCGGTGGCCGCGGCGATCGCCGTTTCGAACTGCGCGGCGCGGCGGTCGTCGTCGATTGCCGCGCGGTAGCGCTCGATCTGGTCGGGGGCTGGGCGGTAAAGGCCCGCGGCTACGAGTAGTCCATCGAGTGAGAGCTCGAAGTAGTACCCGCCGGCGCCGCCGTAGCCGATCGCCACCCCGAGATGCTCCTTGATCGGCGGCCTTGGATGGAAGCGGGTGTCGTTGTAAGGGCGGAAGGTACGCGGCTCGCCTAGGTGGCGGAGCTTCTCGGCGAGGGCGATGGCAGGTTCGAAGAGGACTGCGTCGTACCAGGCTCGGTGGGCCTTGAACCACTCGCGATCGTTGTTGTCTTCGAGCTCACGCAGGAACTCGAGGGCGTCGGGCGGCCACATGCGTGGAGAGGCTAGTGGCCGGGATCGGTCGCTAGCCGGACGCGGGCAGCGGGTCCGCGAACCCCCAGCCCACTGCCCCCAGCGTCGCGCCCATCCCGAGCGCGCGGACCATTCCGGCGGGCCCGTCGGGAAGCATCGAGGAGAGGACGATGGCGATGGTGCCGCCCACGGGGAGGTTCGCGTAGCGCAGGCTCGTGGATCCGAGGCGCTCGCCCCACACGCCGGCTTCCGGGTCCTCGTGGAGGCGACGAGTCACGACGATGCCCGCACCGAGACCGGTCAGGAAGGCGGTCATCTGAGCTCGCGCGGCCATCGGCACCACGAACTTTCGCAGCTCGCGGCGGCCTGCGCACGGCGGCCGGACGTCTCGCGAAGCGTCCCTCGAGCCAACGACGGGTACGTACGGACGGACGGAGAGGGCGGGATTCGAACCCGCGAAAGAGCTTTCGCCCCTTACTCGCTTAGCAGGCGAGTGCCTTCAGCCACTCGGCCACCTCTCCCGGGGGGCCGGGCCAGTGTAAACGCTGGGCCGGGAGGGTTCCCGTCCACCGCGTACGATTGCGGCTCGCGTACCCCACGCGCCCACCTGGAGCGGTGGCAGAGTCCGGTTGATTGCAGCTGCCTTGAAAGCAGCCGGCCGTTCACGCGGCCCGGGGGTTCGAATCCCTCCCGCTCCGCCATTCGTTCGGCGCCGAACCCCGGCTCCCCGCGCGCGGAGCCGGGGCGGTGCCGGGCCGGGAACTGGCGGCTCTGGCTGAGGGCTCGCGACGAAGTTTCTTAGTCGTGGGCCCTAATGCACTAAAACACTTGCCGTCGTGGGGGAGGCGCGATAATGTTCCGCTCGCGATGAGCGTCGCAGCCCAGGCACCGTCGGCACCGCCACAGGAAGCGCCTCACGGCCCGGTGCCGGTCCCTGACTTCGAGGTCGTTCCGCGCAAGGGTCTCATCCTCGTCGGGATCGCCGCCGTGGCGGTGATCGCGGGAATCGCCTCGAACAAGCTCTGGCCGCTCGACTTCCTCCACGTTGCTGGGGGAGCGGCGTGGACGATCATCGATCTCTTCCTCGGCTTGGTGCTCGGACCGATCATGGGACGGCTGTCGATTCCGGCGAGGATCGAGTTCACCACCAAGCTCATGCCCAAGATGGTGCTGATCATGCCCACGGTGGTGACGATGACGCTCGCCGCGGGATGGCAGCTCGGCATCGAGACCGGAAACGTGTACAGCTACGCCCCCAATCATGGCTGGGTGGTCGCCAGCTACATCGTCGTCGGCGTGATGGCCGTCATCGCCTTGGGGCTGCTCGAGCCGGCGAACATCGCGGTCCTCATCGAGCTCAAGAAGCCGCGGCCGAAGCCGGAGGTGATCGAGCGCCTGATGAAGCGCTTCATGTACTCCGCGGGCATCCTCGGCGCGATGCAGATCGCCACGCTGGTGATCATGACCAAGATCGCAAGCGGATGAGCGAGCGCAAGCTTCCACCCGTCACCGAGGTGGGGATGGCCTCGCTGGCGCTGATCGTCGCCGGCGGCATCTACCTGTCCGCCCACCTGCCGCAGCACGTGTCGCTTGGCCCGGCCGTCGCGCTGCTCGCCGCGTCGGCCCTCCTGATGGTCGTCAACTTGGCCTCGCTGGCCCGCGTGCAGGGTTTCGCCTGGAACCGCTTCTTCGAGGTCGCACGGTGGTCTCTGCTCGCCTACGTGGTCACGGCCGGGATGATCGAATATGTCTTCGTCCACAACCACCTGAGCGGTGGTCCACTCGTCGTGCTCACCCTGTCGCTCGTCGTCTTTGCCGTGCACGTACCGATGCTGATCGGTTTCACGGTCGCGCGCTATTACGAGCCGGTTGAATGCCCTGGCGCTGGTGAGTTCGCCGGCGCTCCCTCAACTTCAAACGGCGCAGACGCGGTCGCCGCGGCCGGCGGCGCGCACTCCAGTTAACTCGCGCAGGGCGCGGATGGCTACCCGCGCTTCGGGCGCTCCTTCGGAGCGGTCCCGAAGACGTGATCCCAGAACGGGGCGCTGACGCCGAAGCCGCGCTCGTGGTCCTGGAAGTGGTGGCGCATGTGGAGCTCGCGCAGCTTCTTGCCCAGGCGCGAGGTGGGGGTGTGATGGTGCACGTGGTAGTGGAGCATGTCGTAGGCCAGGTACCCGGCCAGGAAGCCCGCGCCGAAGGGCAGGAACGCGGGGCTGCCGAGCACGGCGTAGAAGGCCCATAGGAACAGGGCGGCCAAGGGGACGCTGACCGACGGCGGCATCACGAGACGCAAGGGGTCGTTCGGGTGGTCGTGGTGGACGCCGTGGATGATCCAGTGCAGCTTCGCGCCGATGCCCTGCTCGGGCTCGAAGTGGAAGACGACCCGGTGCAGCCAGTACTCGGTCAACGTCCAGAAGACGTAGCCACCGAGCACCCAGGCCGCCGTCGCCCAACCGGTCCCGCGCACGAGGCCCTCGACGAGCAGGAAGGTGATCGTCGGCACGAAGAGGATGGGCGGGACGCTGGGGTGGACGCGCGAGAGCTTGTCGAGCAGGTCCGAGTCGAACATCCGCGGCGAGGCGCGGAGCTTCTCGGCGCGACTCGCGCCCGCCAGCTCATCTGCTTCTTTGATCGCCATACCGGGGCAAAGAATACCTCGCCGGCTCCGCGGCATGGGAATCCGTGCGGTGCTTCAGCCTTCGACCGGGTCGGCCTCGTCGGCCTCGGGCTCGACGGGGGCGGCCAGGACGATCTGGCTGCGGGCGACGGCGATGAAGTCTCGGCGCTCCGGTGCCGTGTTGGCGTCCAGGGGCATGAGCTCGACATCGGTCAGGGCGATGAAGTCGCGCTCGCCCGCGTTGAGGAAGTCGGTCAGGCGACTGCGATAGCCGTCCCGCGGCAGGCGCAGCAAGCCGCTGATCCGGTAGCGCGCGGTTTCCAGCACGATCCGTTCGTCCTTGTGGTCCACGGCTGGCGACGATACTGATTCGGAGCACGGGGCTGCCATCCTTGGACGGATGGGCAACAGAGCACCGTCACGCTGGTGGAACGTCCGCCGAGCCCAGAACCGCAAGCCCGCGACCTATCGCTGTCCCCTGTGCGATCGCTATCTGCCGGCCCTCTCCGAGCACATGCTCGTGATCCCCGAAGGTGACAGCTCGCGACGGCGCCACGCGCACACCGAGTGCGTGATGGCGGCGCGCAAGGCCGGGCGTATGCCGACGCGCGACGAATGGCTGCGTACACAGCCGCGACCCACCAGGCGTATGCGGGCCCTGCTCGAGCGGATCGCGCGCGGGCATCGCCGGCCGTGACACGGGCATCGCCGGCCGTGATTCGGACCCGCCGGTAGGGTGACGACGATGTCGCGCCATCTCCGTCTCGGCCTCAACGTCGGCTACTGGTCTGCCGGGCCGCCCGCCGGTGCCGCCGAGATGATCGCCGAGGCTGAGCGCCTCGGCTACGACTCGCTATGGACCGCCGAGGCCTATGGCTCCGACGCGCTCATGCCGCTCGCCTGGTGGGGGGCCTCCACCGAGCGTCTCAGGCTCGGTACCGGCATCGTTCAGATCTCCGCCCGCACCCCGGCGGCGACGGCCATGGCGGCGATGACCCTCGACCATCTCTCGGGCGGGCGCCTGATCCTCGGCCTCGGAGTCTCGGGCCCCCAGGTCGTCGAGGGGTGGTACGGGCAGCCGTTCGCCAAGCCGCTCGCGCGCATGCGCGAGTACATCGGCATCCTGCGTCAGATCTGGGCGCGCGAGGGGCCGCTCAGTAGCGTCGGTCCGCACTACCCCCTGCCGCTCCCGGGAACGGAGCTGGGCAAGCCCCTCAAGTCGACCATCCACCCGCTGCGGAAGGACATCCCGATCTTCCTCGCGGCCGAGGGGCCTAAGAACATCGCGCTCGCCGGCGAGCTCTGCGACGGCTGGCTCGCGCTCTTCTACTCGCCCCACCACGACGCCTTCTACCGCGAGGCCCTGAACGAGGGCTTCGCGCGACCTGGCGCCCGCCACCGAGCCGAGGACTTCGAGGTCACCGCGGGGGTACCGCTGATCGTGACCGACGACATCGAGGGTACGGCCAACGCGATGCGTCCGATGTACGCCCTGTACTTCGGGGGGATGGGCGCGAAGGGCGCGAACTTCCACGCCAATGTCGCCGTTCGGATGGGCTACGAGGCTGAGGTCGCGAGGATCCAGGAGCTCTACCTCTCCGGCCACAAGGCGGAGGCCGCGGCCGCCGTGCCCACCGAGCTGATCGAGAAGCTGACTCTGATCGGCTCCAAGGAGAAGATCCGCCACGACCTCGAAGCTTGGCGGGACTCGATCGTCACGACGCTGCTGATCGCGGGCGACGCGGCGAACCTGAGGACCGCCGCCGAGCTCGTGCTGGGGTAGCGCGAGCGCCTTCGACGGCGGCGATCGCTAGGGGTCGGGCAGCCGCAGGTTAGCGTCGAGGATGTGGTGCGCCTTCAGGCCGAGACCGAGTCGCTCCCGGCCGTCGGACTCATAGGGGCTGAGGCCCGACACCTCCTGGACGCGAGCCAGGCGGTAGCCGACGGTGTGCCGGTGAAGGCTCATCGCTTCGGCCGTGTCCGTGGTCGAGCCGTGATGGGCGAGGAAGGCCTCGAGGGTTGCGAGCAGGTCGGTGTCATGCTCGCTGTCGTAGACGGTCAACGGCGCGATCGTGCGCGCGCGGAGGTCCTCGAGCTGTCCGGGATCTCTGAGCAGGACCCCGATCAGCAGTCGGTAGGTCTCCTCCTGACCCGCCAGCGCGACGTCGAGCTCGATCAGCACCTCGGCTTCACGGAGCGCGTTGTGCAGATCCGCCGGGTCGCGATGCGGCGTCGACACCGCGACGTGCATGCCGCGCTCGGTCAGCTCCGCGGCCAGTGCTTCCACGCCATCGCCCGCCGGGGACGATCCGAGCGGAACCAGCCCGCACAGGCGTTCGGCGCCCACGTCGGCGATCAGCGCTCGGTGCCCGGCCGTCAGGTCGCCGACTGCGGGCGTGCTTCCCAAGCTCCGGTTCTCGGCGCAGATCGCTACCGCCCCGGAAGAAAGGTCGAAGCCGAGCCGGCGGGCGTGCTCGACGAACAGGGGGATTTCGGCCGGAGGTCCGGCACGGAGCGACTGAAGCAACGCCCGCCGAGAGCGCTCGAGGCCGCCCTCCTGGGCGTCACGCATCACCGCCGCGACTGCGGCTGCCGCCGCTCCGGCCTCGAGCCAGGTACGGAGCTCGGAGCCGACGTCGCCTTCCCCGGGCCGGCGGGTGGCGGCGATGATCCCCACGGCCTCAGGGCCGAGGCGGACCTCGACGGCTTCGGCGATGACCGCCGGTGGCTCTGATGGCGCCCCCCGGATCACGGCGGCCGCGTGAGCGACGATGGCCCGCACATCGTCCTCGGAGAGCGCGCCCGACGGACACACGACCGGCTCGCCGAGCGTGGGAATGGAGATCGCGACAGGACGCCCGAGCGCGCTCGACGCGGAGGCGGCGACCTGATCGAGGTCGTCCCCCGCGACGACGCCGGAGACCATCGTCAGGGGTGTGGACCGGGCGGCGGGTCCATCCGCCGCCCGGTCCTCCTCTGGTGAGTCGCTCTCAAACGGTCGGGCGCGCTCGACCATGCTCGCGCCTGATCGCAGGAGCTCGCGCGCCGTCGATCATGCGGTGGACGGAGCCGTCCCGGGAGCGCCCGTCGCGAGGCCCGGAATACCTCCCGGGAACCCGAGCGACGGGACGTCGGACGGGTAGACCTCGTGACCGTGCTCGGCAACGTCCCCGATCTCCATGTTCTCTTCCTTCATCCGTAGCGGGATGAAGATGCCGACCAGCTTGAGGATCACGAACGTCGCTATCGCCGACCAGCAGATCACGAACAGCCCAGCCAGCAGCTGCCACTTGAGCAGGTTCCAGTTGCCGTAGATGGCTCCCGCGGGAGTCACCACGTCGCCCGTCACACCGCCCCTTGGGCCGAACGCCTGGATCATGTGCGGGTCGGCGAAGATCCCCGTCATCAGGCCGCCCGCGAACCCGGCGATGCCGTGGGTGTAGATCACGCCCAGCGTGTCGTCCACGTTGCGGAACGGCGGCACGCGGCTGAGGTAGTTGATCGAGAAGTACACGAGCGTCGACCCGATCCCGCCGAGCGCCATCGCCCCGAACCCGTTCACGTAGCCGGCGGCCGGGGTGATACAGACCAGTCCGGTGATCATCCCGTTGACGCCGCCGAGCAGCGAGGGCTTGCGTCCCGTGGCGTAGTCCCAAGCGACCCAGATCAGGAACGCCACCGCCGTACACAGGTTCGTGTTGAGCACGGCGGCGGACGCCGCTGCGCCTGCGAAGTACGGGTCACCTCCGTTGAACCCGTTCCAACCTAACCACAGTAAACCCGCACCGGTGGCGACCATGAGGACGTTGTTCGGTGCGTCGATTTCCCGGTCTCTCTGTAGTCGTGGTCCGATCACAGCCGCCGCGACGAACCCTGTTACCCCGGCGGAGAGGTGGATCACGTAACCACCGGAGAAGTCGATCGCTCCCTTATGGGCGAACCAGCCGCCGCCCCAGAGCAGGAAGGCGTCGACCGCGTACACCACCGTGATCCAGATGGCGGTGAAGGGCAGCCATGCCTTGATGTTCACGCGCCCGAGGACCGACCCGATGGACAGGATCGGAGTGATCGCCGCGAACACGAACTGGAAGTAGACGAGCGAGGACTCCGGGAATCTGAAGTTGGGCGAAGCCCCGCTGATTAAGGGGATACTCGCCCGCCCCTGCTCCTGAGACTGGCTCAGGACCTCGCCCGGCTTCCCGAGGAATGTCGAGAAGAAGCCAAGTCCATGGCCGATTGGATGACCGAAGCCCATCTTGAAGGCCCAGAGGACCCAGACAACAAGCACGACCGAGAACGTTCCGAAGGTCAGCATCATGCTGTTGATCGACCAGCGCTTCTGCATCACCCCCCCGTAAAGAACAACGAGGCCAGGAACGCTCATGAGACCAACCAGCGTGGCGGCGGTCAGCTGCCACGCGTTGTCTCCGGGGTTAAGCCAAACGGGAACTCCTGTGGGAACCATGGATCTCCTTCTTCGCGGGACGGGCATTGGCCCACCGCGCCCGCGGCAGCCCGAGCCGACTGATGCCCTGGCCCTGTCGGCCCAATTTTCTGGTGGCCGAAGACTTGTGGAGGCCCCAGGACGCATCTATGGCCTCGCGTCCAGCAAACGAATTGTCCGCCTGGACATACGGATAAACGATTCCCGCTTACAGCGGTGGAATTGGCTTCCCGACTCGTCAAAAGGCCCAGCAAAGCCCAGAAAATTCGAGGCCAAGGGGGAGGGCGACATCGGACGACCATCGACATCTGCGGTCGCGCCCGTGGCCGGGAGGTGTGCGACGATCGGGCGAAGCGATGACCGTCCAAGGATGTCCATGTTGGTAGCGGCCGCGATCCCCGTCCACATCCACGTCCACCTCCACCTCCGCGTCCATTTCCATCCCTTTCACGGCCCACCGTTCGACTACGGTGGCCTGGCGATCGGGGCTTTCGTGAGCTGGATCTTCGGGATCGGTCCAGGCGAGCCGCTGCTCATCGCCGCGGCGGTGCTCGCCGCCAAGCACAAGCTCGATCTCACCGAGGTGCTGCTCGTCGCCTGGATGGGGGCGAACGCGGGCGGCGTCATTGGCTGGCTCGTCGGCCTGAAGGCCGGCCGCATGCTGATCACCGCGCGGGGTCCCTTCCGCAGGGCTCGGCTGCGGGCGCTGGAGCGGGGCGAACGGATCTTCCATCGCGCCACGGTGACTGCCGTGATCCTGACTCCGTCATGGCTCGCCGGCATCCACAGAGTGCGATGGCCCATCTACCTTTTCGCGAACAGTGTGTCCGCCGCGATCTGGGCGGTTGGCATCGGCGTCGGTGCCTTCCTGATCGGCCCCCCGTTGGCCGACATGTTCGACGATGTGGGCACCGTCGGGCTGATCATCATCGGCTCGGTGATCGTCGCCGGGGGACTCGCCGAGTACGCTCGCCGCCGTATCAAAACCAGCTGAGGGCAAGTCGTGACATTTTTCACGGAAGAGATGTCATCGCTCCGGGAGCCATTCGACTCGCACCAGACACCGTTCTTACGCCAGCTGGGGGCGCAAGATGCCAACGCGCTGCTCGAGCGCTTGCACCGCCGCGTCGTGCCGAAGTCCTCGCCCGTCTTACGCGCCGGCTCAGCCGGGGAGGACGTGATCGTCGTTCTCGAGGGTCGGGTGAAGCTCGTCGCCGCGGGCGCGGGGGGTCGCGAGGTCGTCCTGGCCATCCGGGGGGCGGGCGAGCTCATCGGCGAGATGGCGGTCCTCGGGGGGATCCGCCGGACGGCGACCGGCGTCGCAGTCGACGAGGTCGAGGTCGGGAGCATCAGCGGCGAGGACTTTCGCGCCTTCCTCGCCGAGCACCCGGACGTCGGGCTGGTGCTCATTCGCATGCTCGTGCGGCGCCTCGCCGAAGCCGACCGGGACCGCATCGACCTCGCGACGCACGACAGCATCGGCCGCGTGGCCAAGCGGCTGCTCGAGCTCGCCGCCGATCACGGAGTCCCGGCCGAGGTGGGGAGGAAGATCGACCTCTCGCTCAGCCAGGACGAGCTCGCGAGCTGGACCGGGGCCACCCGCGAGACGGTGTCGCGCGCGCTTCGGCTGATGCGCACGCTCGGGTGGATCGCCACCGATCGACGGGCCATCACCGTGCTCGACCCGGCGGCATTGCGGCGGCGGGGGAGCGGCGGTTGACGGTGACCCTCCCCGTGGGGGCAGGGCCCGGATAGCGCGTTAGCCCGGGCGCCTGGCGATGGCGCGGCCTGCGGTCCTGCCGGAGAACAGGCAGCCGCCGAGGAACGTTCCCTCGAGCGCGCTGTATCCGTGCATCCCGCCGCCGCCGAAGCCCGCCACCTCGCCCGCGGCGTAGAGGCCGGGGATAGGCTCGCCGCCAGGCCTGAGGACGTTGGCGTCGAGATCGGTCTCCACGCCCCCGAGGGTCTTGCGCGTGAGGATGCTCAGCCGCACGGCGATCAGCGGTCCGGCCTCGGGATCGAGCAGGCGGTGGGGCGCGGCGACGCGGCTGATCCGATCGGGGAGGTAGCGCCGGGCGGCACGGATCGCCGTCACCTGCATGTCCTTTCCGAACGGGTTGTCGATCTGCCCATCGCGGGCGACGATCTCGCGCTCGACCGCCTCGAGGTCGAG
>Ga0302326_10014223_pt1 | contig 16845 bp, 11 predicted proteins | sample Palsa_T0_3_FD_202264 | JGI IMG/M metagenome (GOLD analysis project Ga0302326, IMG submission 202264) | Peat permafrost microbial communities from Stordalen Mire near Abisko, Sweden - Palsa_T0_3 | ecosystem: Environmental > Terrestrial > Soil > Palsa > Peat permafrost | place: Sweden: Abisko...
AATCAGAAGCTTTGGTGCCCGTCGGCCTGGCGCGATGGTATCCGCCGTGTCCACCGCCAACTTGGTTCTGTTCGGCTCGCTCCCTCTAATTTCGCAATCGACACATCTTATAAGCGCGTCAAGGCCCGCTTCAACATCTTCAGGGTTGCACCGGCCTGCGCGTCTATCGACGATCGTTCGTTCAAGTGTTGACGCTGCACGGCTCACTTCATCAAAGCCTAAGACTCCGGAAGCTCCAGCGAGCTTGTGAACGCAAGTTTCGAGACGCTCCAGCACGACAAGAGATCCCAAGTTGCTTCGCAATATCTCGCGGGATGATAAAAGCAGACCAGCATCCGTATGCAGTCGCTCAAAAAATCCATCGATGGCCGCCCTAAGCTTCACGGATCGCAGATGGCCGCGTACTGTGCCGGCAAGCTTCATAGGATCGAATGGCTTGATGATCACAGCGGCAGCACCGAGTGACTTCAATTGCTCAAGCTCGCTTGTTTGGGTGCAGGCGGTCATGAAGACGACCGGAGCCTTGGCCATAGTTGCGCTCTCGCGCAAGCGCGCGAGCATGGCCGTTCCGTCCATTCCCGGCATCATGACGTCGCAAAGGATTAGGTCAGGGGCCCGATCGGCCGTTGTCACGAGCGCGTCGTCTACACTGCCGCAACTCATCACCGTGAGCATCGGATCGAGGCCGAGCGAGAGCTCCACAATGTCGCGGAAATGGGGGTCGTCGTCGACGTGAAGAATTCGAAACGACATTACATCGGCCCCCCATTCTTCCATTGCACGCGAAGGGCCTTGCTCCCAGTGGGAGCGGGCTTCCTGTCTCAATCGCATGAATTATCGGAAATACCGCAACCTCTTGTTACCCATCGTGGGGCGCGACCGGTTAAGAAAGCGTTGCGGGCGCTCCAGAGCACTATGGTTGGCGTATGTAAATTCTTCGTTCAACCACTAACTCACGACCGGGGTCTTGAACCGCGATCAGCATGCGCGGGTTCGCGTCCGTCGAAAAGCAATAAAGAATTAATTGGCCGAGATAAGATCACCTAGGATTTCAATGGAGAAAGTTATGCTTATAAATAAGTAAAACCGGCACGTATACTCGTGCGTTCGAGTGTTTTGTGGTTACGACGCGTACAATCGAGGCGTATATATTGGTTAAGTAATCGTTGTCTTAACATTTTATTTTCTTCGCAATGTAAATCTTCAATTCTGCGTTCGCGGAGGACAGGTGGTGCAATCCGATCATTTTAGTAAGCGGCTTGACGTAGTACGCAAGCGCTTCGCGTCGTCGCTCGAAGGAAAAATAAGCGATACCTATGCGGAATTGCCGTGCATGTCGGATGCCGGCGCGAACGCCGTAGACGCGGTGGCGAACGCCTATCGACGTATCCACGGCATTTGCGGAGTCGGCCGCACGGTCGGCTTCGCGGCAACCGGCCGCGCCGCCAAGACTGTCGAGGACGTGCTGATAGGCGCCTACCGCGGCGGACGCGGACTTGCGGCCACCGAGATGGCCCGCCTCGAGCAGACGCTCGGCTTCCTTGCGGCCGCCGCGCAGACGGAACTGCGCTCGACCTCTACTCCTTCAACCCCAATTGCGAAGGGTGAATAACATGCCATTGCTGCGATGCCCCCCGCACCGCATGTTTGCCGTCTGCGTCGCCCTCGGGTTCGCGCCAATGGTACATGCAGCATTTGCCGAGCCGCGGACGATACCAATGCCGCCGCGTGCCCCAAACCTGGTAGCGGAGCCCGCTCCGACGATCGCGCCCAATGCGCGGTCCGGAACGCTCATCTCAACCCTCACTTTCGCCGACCTCGGTTTTGGTAACGGATTTCGGTTCGCAAATCTGGCGGGACGCCGCGAAATCTTCGTCCAACTGCCGCAAGGAATGGCTATCAGTCCAAGCGAACTCGTGCTCACTCTCGACGACATGAGCGCCCATGATGCGCGGCGAAGCCTGGAAATCCTGGTCAACGACCGCAGCGCGGCGGCGATTGCGCTCGACGGAAAAGCGAGCGCCCGCACGGTCCGGATCCCACTCCGGAATACCAAGACCCAGGACGGATTCCTGAAAATCTCGTTTGAGTATTCCGGCGCCGTCACTCAGGATCGCTGCATCGACGTGCGCTCCGTCGGCGACAGCCTGACGATACTCCCGGAATCGGCGGTTGAAATCGATGTCGACCTGGCCGGCGTTTCCGACGTCGCCACCACGGCCGCCCTGATGCCGCGCGAGGTTACGGTCGTGCTGCCGCGGCGGCCGCTCTTGCCGCGGGACATCGCCGCTGCACTGACGGTTGGGCGCTCGCTCGCCGCGTCGGGCCGGCGGGTTGCCTTTCGTTACGGCTATGACACTTTGCGGGACCTCGCCAAGCGTGAGAACTCGCGACGCTGGAGCCGCGGCCTGGTGGTGATCGGCTCGCTCGCCGAAGCGTCGGACTACCTCGATTCGCCGGTGGCCACGCTCGCTGGACCTTATCCGACGAACTTCGCAAGCATCACGGCCGCGCACATTTCGGGGCTGCCGGCGCTGCTGGTGGCCGATATCACCGTCGCGCAAGCGAGTAGGCTGCTCGGCAGTCCCTGGCTCGCCGCCACGAGGGGCGTGGCGGCGGCGTCGGTCGGAGACAGTCCACCGGCGAATTTGCCGCCGGACCGCGTCAGCTTCACCGAACTGGGCCTGGCGCCGGCGCTCGCGGAAGTATTCGGGCGCGCCGACTTGACGATCGCGATCGACGCCCGCGCGCTGCCCGCTGGAACCCGGGCGGCGCGGCTCGCCCTCGACGTCATGGTGGCTCCCGACGGCGCCGGTGAACACGCCGTGGTGAGCGTATTCGTCAACGAGCGGCTGCTCGGCAGCGCGGTGGCCCAGACCGACGAGCCGACGCGATTCGATTTGGCGCTCCCCGACGGGCTCGTTGGCACCATCGCTAACGTCCGCGTCATGATTCAGCGACGCAGCGCGCAAGGCGACTGCCGTTTCGAGCCGCAGGGCTTTCCGGCGCAGGTCCTGGGCACCAGCTCGGTCATATTGATGGCTGCGGACGCGCGCGCCCGAGATTTCTCCGATCTCGTTGCGAGGTGGGCGAACGGTCTCGAGATCTCGATCCCGGCGGTCGCCGCCGAACAACCCGAGCGGGTCCTCGGTCTGCTCGGCGTCGTTCTGAGCGCGCTATCGCCGGTGGGCGCCCCCATAACCGTCAAGCTCGTTGCGGCCGGCACCGCCTGGTCGCCCGAGGCTCCGTTTATCGGCATCAGCGACGTGCCGCCGGAAGGGGGCACGCCGCGCGCACGGTTCGATCGCGGCCGGGTCACGGTGGTCGACCGATCCGACCGCACGGTGCTCGACCTCGGGGGCTTTGCGACCGGCGCGGTCGCCCAGTTGGTGATGGCAGGCGAACATGCGGGTCTCTGGATCAAGCCGCTGGCCGCCGATGGAAACCTACCGGCGCCCGCAGAGCTTCGCCTGGAACGCGGCGACGTCGCCTTCGTGGACACGGCCGGCGTCGCATTGGCGATGTCGACCGAGCGCGACACGCTGGTCAGGATCGCCTACCCGGACCAAGTGTCCTGGTTTACGGTCGCGGAACGGTTTAGGCCCTGGATCATCGGTGGCCTCTGGCTGATTGCCACCTTCGTATTTCTGCTCGCTTTGCAAAGCGTGCTGCGCCGTCGATCCCCTCCGGCCAGCGAATAGAGATGCGGCATGACACCGCTCTCACCCGCCGACCGCGCGCTCGGCGATGTTCTCATCGCCCGGCGCATCCTCACCCTCCCGCAGCTCGACGAAGCCGTGCAGCTCGCCCAGACCTGGAACGTGCGCCTCGGCGACGCGATACTGTCGCGCAACTGGATACGACCGGAAGCCCTCTATCAGGGCATCGCCTATCACTACGATCTGCCGTTCGTGGACCTCGTCGCGAACGCGCCCGACCCCGCCCTGCTCATCGCCGCTGATGCCGAGGTCTATGTACAAAAGCTGACGGTGCCATGGATGCTCCGCGACGGCCGCGTCGTGGTGGCGACCGCCGAACCCGGGCCGGACATCATATTGCTCGCGCGCCGCCGCTGGGGGCCGGCAATTGATTTTGTGGTTGCGTCCAAGTTTGACATCATCTGGGCGGTGCAGAGCGCCTTCGCCGAGACGATGTCGCGCCGCGCCGTGCTGGCCCTCGCGGAGCAGGACCCGTTGCTGTCGGCCCGCCAAGTGTTCACGCCGGCGCAGGTCGTGGTCGTCTACGGGTTGCTGAGCAGCCTTTTCGTCGGCCTCGCGTTCGCTCCGGTTGCGACCCTCATCGCCCTGAACGTCGCGATGAGTCTGTTCTATCTCGGAAATTTCATTTTCAAGGGAATCCTGGTTTCGCTCGGCGGCGGGCGATCCGCCGAAGCCGATCAGGAGACCGAGATCGCGGCGCGGACGCTGCGCGAGGATGAATTGCCGGTATTCACCGTCCTGGTGCCGATGTACCGAGAGCACAAGATGTTACCGGCCCTGGCGCAAGCGTTGCGCAATCTCGACTATCCGCTCGGCAAGCTCGACATAAAGATCGTGCTGGAGGCGGACGACCACGAAACCATCGAGGTGGCGCGGACGTTGGGCCTCGAAGGTGTTTTCGAGATCATAAGGGTACCGCCCTCGAAGCCGCAGACCAAGCCGAAGGCCTGCAACTTTGCGCTTCAATTCGCCCGCGGCGAATACCTGGTCGTTTTCGACGCCGAGGACCGGCCGGAGCCCGACCAACTGCGCAAGGTGGTTGCGACGTTCCGCAGGTCATCGCCCAACACGGCATGCCTGCAGTGCCGGCTCAATTATTACAACGTGGCCGAAAACTGGCTCGCCCGCATGTTCACGCTCGACTACTCCCTGTGGTTCGACCAGATGCTGCCGGGTCTCGAGCGGCTAAACGTGCCTATCCCGCTCGGTGGGACGTCGTGCCATTTCAAGATCGACGTGCTGCGCAAGCTGCACGGATGGGACCCTTTCAACGTCACCGAGGATGCCGATCTCGGCATTCGTCTGACCCAGAAGGGCTATCGCGTGGGCGTGGTCGACTCCACCACATTCGAAGAAGCCGCCTTCCATACGGGCATTTGGATCAGGCAACGCTCAAGGTGGATGAAAGGCTACATGCAGACCTTCCTGGTTCACGTCAGGCGGCCGCTCCACCTGCTGCGCACGACCGGCCTGCTCGGCTTCGCCGGGTTCGTGCTGTTCGTCGGGGGCACCGTGCTCTCCGCGCTTTTCAATCCAATTTTCTGGGCGATGTACCTGTTCTGGCTGGCGGCGCTCGCGGAGGGCCTCGACTTGGTGTTTCCGCAGATGTTGCTCTTCCTCAGCCTGTTCAATCTCCTCGTGGGCAACGGCGCCTGCATATATCTCAGCATGCTGGCGCCGATTCGGCGCGGCTGGCTCGATCTCATCCCTTACAGCCTCACGGTGTTCGGCTATTGGGTCCTGATATCGATCGCGGCCTACAGGGGACTTTGGCAGCTGCTGCGCAATCCCTTCTATTGGGAAAAGACCCAGCATGGACTGTCTCGTCATGCGCCAGTCATGCTCCCGGCGGTCAGGGAAGCGGCGCCGTGACCCGCTTCCTCGCGCCGGCGGCGATCGGGCTCTCCGTCTTCGTCAGCATTCTGACGATGGCAGCGTTGGCGGTACGCAGCGGCCTCATTGCGGACGACGCCGTGATGCTCTGGGCGGGCGCGATCACCGCGGGCGGCGGCGGCATGCCGGTCGGCTTGATCGTCGCCGCCTATCCGACCATTCCGTTCCTGGCGAGTACGCTCGTCGAATTCATGGCGCCCGCGGGCACGCCCGCGCCGGCGTTGCTCGCCGCGGGCATCGGCGGAATTCTGGCGGGTACCTGGTATCTGTCTCTGCGCACGGCCGGCCTGCCTCTCCTGGCGGCCGTAGTCGCGACAGTCTTGCTGATCTTTCATCCCGCGCTGCTGCGGGCCGCCGTCGCCGGGCCCTCGGAAATCCTGCTCGTCGTCTTTCTCTACCTGCTGGGCCATGCTCTCTATGACCTGCGCGCGCGCAGCGGTGTCTCCGAGGTGATGGCGGCGGGCATCGCTCTGGTCGGGCTCGCATTCTCGCACCCGATGGGCGCCGCAATCGCCTGTGCGTCGGTACCCTTCCTGATCTTTGCGGTGCGTCCGGCGCTGGCCGTCAATTCCGCCCTCAACGTCGTGCTCACGCTGGTGTTCCCGACCGTCTTTGCGGCCGCAGCATTCGCGTACTGTTCATGGGTATTTCCCGGCAGCGGCTGGAGCTTCCTGATCGCGCCGGCCGAAGGCATTTCCACGTGGACGGCATCCTTCAGGCGCGGCATCGGCGGCGCGATGACCGGTGCGACCGCGATCGACGCCGGCATTGCGGCTGCGATCGCACTTGTACTCGGCGCTCCGGTCGCGGTGATCGCCATGATCCGGATCGTGCGGCGGCGTCCCCTCGTCGTACCGGCGCTCGTGCTGTGCGCCACCACCGTTGCGGCGACCGTCCTCGCGGTCGCCACCGGAGTGTTTGGCGATCCGGTGGCGGTCACCTGCGTGCCCCCGGTGCTGGCCGCGATCGTCATCATGCGGGTGCCGGACATTCGCGCCCGGCTCGAGGTCGTCTTGCCGCTTCTGGCGATCGGATGGCTCGGCGGCGCCGCCGCGTTGGTGATCGTCGATCCCCGCACGATCGACGACGTGGGCGTTGTGCTGACGAGGGCCAGCCTCGACCCGGCACGGACCGATGCGCTCGATCTCGGCGGCGCGATTGTCGCTCGAGAGGGCGTGCTGGTGGACAGCGTCAATGCGCCGGCGGTCGTGGTCGGCCGCGGCCGCGCGGCCGGCCTGATTACGCCGCCGGACGAGGATTTCGGCCTTGCCATCCTGACCGCCACTATCGGAACGCCGTTCGTCGCGGTGCCGGATCCGCAAAGTAATGTTGGCGCCCAGGACCGTTTGAACAAGGCATTCCCGCTGCTCTACCAACGCGGCCCGCTGGGTTATCGGCTGGTCTACCACAACACCAACTGGCGGCTATTCGGCAGAATATGACGCAAGACGCCACGCCGAGACGACGGCCTCGATGAACAGCTGCCAGAACCAAAACCTCAAACGGAGATGTACATGCGTATCCTGATCGTCGACGACTCCGAGGACTCCTGCGATATTACCGAAGCCGCGCTCGCTTCCGCAGGCCATTCGGACATCCTGATCGCGCATTCCGCGTGTGAGGCGTACAAGCTGATGGGTATCGGAGGGCCTTCCGATCTGGACTGCGCGCTGGTCGACGTCGTTCTGCTCGACATCGTGATGCCGGGGGCGGATGGCATCGAGGCCTGCGCCCGCATCCGCAGCGACACCCGCTACGGCGACATTCCAATCATAATGGTGACGTCGGTCGACGACATCGACAGCCTCGCAAATGCTTTCGTGGCCGGGGCTAGTGACTACATCACCAAGCCGGTCAATCGCGTGGAACTTTTGGCCCGCGTCCGGGCGGCGCTCAAGCTCAAGACCGAACTGGAACGGCGCAAGGCGCGCGAACGCGAGCTCCTGGGGGTCATGTCGTCCTGGGGAGAGCGGCGGGCATCGCGGTGGGTCGATGACATCACCGGCTTGTTCGTCGGCGAGGTCGCGGAGGCCTATTTCTTGGCCGCTCCCGATTTGGAAGCCGCGGAAACGAGCGCGGTGGTCGTGGTCGCGATCGACCGCCTCGAAGCCTATCGGGCCGCGAAGGGCGATGCCGCCGTGCACTCCATACTGGCGCGGGTGGCCCACGCCGTGCGAGGCCTCACTGCCAATATCGGCGTGGTTGCGGCGACCTATCGCAACGGGCTGATCATGCTGGTCGGCCCCGAGCTTGCGGCCGAGCCGGCCCGGCATCTCGGCGAGCAATTGCGCAAGACCGTGTCGATCCTCGACATGGCCAATTCCGAATCGATCGTGACGGACCATGTCACCGCGAGCGTGGCGGTCGCGACTGGTCTGATCGGCGGTTCCCGCGACCGCATGCAGCTCCTGACCCATGCAATTTCGACCGTTCGCGGCGCTGAGGCAGCCGGTGGAAATAGGGTCGTCGCGGTGGCGGTCTGAGGCGGGCCGACGCGGCGTTCGTGGTGTAGCGCGTGGAGTGGGCGTGATGAGGCGGAATCGAAAGAGATTGCTGCTCGGCCGCGTTCTGGGCATCGGCATCGGTGTGGGGGCGTCACCGGGTGAGGCGCTGGCGGGCGCCTGGACCCTCGATGCCGGTACCGGGCAGGCGATAGTGACGGCGGCCGCAAGCTCGTCCGACAATGTGTTCGACGGCGCCGGAAATCTTCAGTCGGCGCCGCGCTACAGCAAGTTCGAGCTTACGGGCCTGATAGAATATGGCGAGACGAATTGGCTCACCCTCATGCTGTTGCCGCAGTTCCAGCACATTAGCATCGGTTCCCCGATCGACGCGCAACGGACCGGTCTCGGCTACACCGAGTTCGGCGGCAGAGCGAAGCTTTACGACACGGATTCGTGGGTGTTCTCCGTGCAGACCACGGTACGGATGCCCGGCACGTTCGACGACACCAATCCGGCCGCGATAGGCTATACCGACCGCCAGACCGACATGCGCGGCCTGGCGGGTTACAGTTTCACGTTGGGCGCATGGCCCGCTTTCGTCGATATGGAGGTGGGGCAGCGATTTCGCAACGCGGGCGCCCCCGACGAGTTTCGCGCCGATTTCACCCTCGGGGTCCGACCGATCCCGAACTGGATGTTTCTCGCCCAATCATTCAACGTCGCTTCCGAGGGCGCGGGCACGTGGGGGTATCCGAGCTACGACTATTTCAAGTTCCAGTTCAGCGCTGTCTACGATCTGACCCCCGCCGTCTCGCTGCAGCTCGGCGGCTTCACCACCTATACGGGCCGCTATTCGCTCCAGGAGAACGGCGCCGTAGTGAGCGCGTGGTTCAAGTTCTGATCATCGCGGGCCGCAATGCAAAGTCCAGGCGCAGAGTAAGACGCCCTCGGCGGGCTTGCCCTGAACGGTGAAATCCGTGTCGGCGGGACCGCCGGCGTCCGGATCCGTGAACCAGCGCCAGATCAACACGCCGCGAATCGCCGGGCGGTCGAGCACCGAGATCCAGTCGCCGAGGACCTCCGCCTGGAGCAGCGGGTCGGGGGCGCTTTCGCGTTCCTCAGCGCTTTCCCACGGCTTGGCGGCGGCCCCGAGGGCTGAACGAAGGCCTACTTCTCCCACCAGGACGGACTTGCCCGTCGCGGCCGCCAGGACGTCGAGACTGTCTGCGACCTCGCGCATCCTGGCGAGCCGGCCGGTGCGGTCCAGGTCGGGACCGAGCGGCGGATAGAGCGTGACGCCGATGACGTCGAGCCGATCCCAGAACGGAATCCGTTCGGCCTCTTCGGCGTTGTGAGCGAAATATGTGAGCGTGCCGGCAAAAACGGCCCGCGCGGCCGCGATCATTTCGAACCATTCCGGGCGGTGGGTCGTTTTCGCGATCTCGGTGCCGATCGCAAAAACATCGGCATGTTCTTGCGCGGCGATCCGCCCGACCTGCTCAATGGAGCGTCGGTAGCCGGCAAACCAGGTCTTCCAGTCGCTTTCCGATGCCGGGGCGACCGCCCCAGCCCAGCTCCCCGGGACCCAGACATGTGGTTTCACGATGACAGCAAGGCCCGCCATGCGGGCCTGCCGAATAGCGGCACGCAACTCATCGTCGGCCATGTCGGCACCGCGGACGATGTTGGGACTCGAAGGATCCGGCTGCCACAGGAACGGGACGATCGCGACCGCGGTCGCCCCGATCCGCCGAATGCGTTTTAGCGCGACGTCTGCCGGCGCGCTGCCGAACGGATGATCGGCTGCGACGACGACGTTGAATCCGTCGAGACGCTCGGCGGCGATGGAACTTCCCACACCCGCCAGCAGCAGTAACGGCGCGAGCAGCCCCGCGCCCAGGAAGCCATGTCGCCAGCCGTGGAGATGGCCCATTGTCCCACCCGGGAATGCCGTATTATGCGTCCGTGGTCCGCACGGACTCGCTTTCAATGCCGGCAAGCAGTTGGTCGAGCGCACGCCGGACATCCGCCACGGCGGCGCCGGAAGCGTCAGCCGCGGCATCCTCGAGCGCCCCCGCGTCGGCGCTCATGCGATGACAACCATGGATGCTCGCGGTTTCGGACAGGCCATGAGCGATTTCTTCGATTTGACGAAGCGCGCTCGACGCATCGGAGTCCCCGATCATGGCCCGGAGCCCCGCAAGCACCTTCGCGTCGTCGCGCACGCGCAGCAGGAAAGTATTGCGCAACGCGCTGATGCGGTTTTCTGTCGCTGGCGCGTAGCGGCGCACCAGAGCCGCTAGCGTCATCGGATCGAACGGCTTGGCGATCACGCCGGCGGCACCGAGCGAAAGGAAACGGTCGAGCTCGCTCGATTGCGCGCGGGCGGTCATGAAGATGACCGGGATCGCTGCGGTCTGCGGTCGCTCCCGCAGGCGCATGAGCGTCATCGGCCCGTCCATGTCGGGCATCATGACGTCGAGCAGGATGAGATCGGGCGACCAATCGGCAGTCGTGGTAAGCGCGTCGCCGCCCGAGGCGCAGCTCCGCACCGCAAACACGGGATCGAGACCAAGCGATATTTCGACGACCTCCCGGATATCGGGGTCATCATCGACGTGAAGAACACGAAACGAATCCATATCGTCTCCTCGCGAGTGTCACGCGCCGTTGAAACCGGAACCGTTTCGGGGCAAAGTATGGCAGCGAGCGATGGCGCCGAGCCGAAAACTTGCCACCGTTGCGAGCGACATCAGAACGACCCACGGTCGAAAGCGTCAGTGTCCGAAGTCCCGTTCCCAAAGTCATCGTCTGATCCCCCTGCCGCATGTGGTCGTGCCCATTCTCTCCGCCTTACGTTTTTTGATTGCGGCACGGCAGCAGCAAGCAGATGGGAGGCAACACTCAGACGCAACTCCGAGTATACTATGATGTGGTTAAATCAATATTAAGTCACAGCGGAATCGCGCGGTCGCATCCCGGTACCAGATTAGGGCATTCGCTTCGCGCTTCCGCTGTGGCGCCGACGGAATTTTTTTGAGGTAAAACACATGCAGGATGAGATGGGCGCTGAGCTTCCCTTAATCCAAGTGTTCAACGTCAAACAGGGACGTGTGCCGTATTGTACATTATCCTGTGGACGACCCGGCGAACGTGTTCAATCTTGAACGGTACGTTTTATCGAAGCCGAGAGAATTGATCGCCATCGATCCGCATTTTGAGTCAAGGGAGCCGCCGCGCTAGAAAGCTTGTGGCGCTTGAAAGCCGCGTCAGCCCGGGAACATTTTGCTGAGCAGAAACGCCGCCAGAACGAGATGGGGCTCATGGAGCGACTGCCGCTGTCCTTTCCTTGCCGCCCCCCGCAAAACTTTGTGCTCAGCGCCCGCAAGAGTAGGATTGAGTCTGACACGTGGGATGCATTGAGAGGGTCGACGAGGATGGCCGTTCAGCTCGGCTGCAGCACGCGCACGTGCTACACATCGTCCGCTTGCGATCACGGCCAAGACTCTGCTTGGCGCCGCTTGTCTTCAGCTGCCGTGGGTGCTTGGCGCTGCCCTCCTTGCCCGGCTCGCAGCTTGCAGTTGACCCAGTGAGCGAAAAGCTTGTCCAAGAAAAGCGCATTCAGGGTAGCGTCGAGCTAGACTCTCGTGTGGCCATCGCGGCTCTTACGGAGGTCAAGATTCATCTTGATGATGATATCGCGTGCGGTCGCCAGTTCGCATTCGAACAGGGACGCAAGTTCGTCCTAGGTCATCCAACTAGGAGTTGGAATTCGATCGAGCCGACATGAGTAAGACAATGAATTTGATCGCGGGCGGTGGTGCCGCGACCGCAGATGCTCCGGAAGATGTCCGACGCGGAAGCGACGCAACCTATACATCGGCTCGATGCCCGCCGCGGACCCGGAAAACGATGCTCCCTCCTCTGCCCCGGGCCACGTCACAGCACTCCAGCCGAGCTCCCAACGGGCGGTTGGAGTTTCCGTTTGCTCAGTTGTAGATCGAGCAACGGCAGCGGAGGAAAATGGTCCCGGCCTTGGGGGCATGGGGAAGGGGCAGACCGGGACCACGACGCAACTATCTGCACGCACAATTTATCACACCATTTGCGTCGAAGCTGCACGTCGGCGTTCATTATCCCCACAATCCACAGCTTCAGCCACATTCCAGGCTCAATCGGCCGGCCGCCGCGGGCAGCTTTGAGCGCTTTTCTGGGGCACTTGGCGCGGAGACTTGGGGCGCGTGTCGCGAACCCCGTGGGCCAGCCTTCACCCCACATTGCGCCCAAGCCAATGGAGGTCCGTGGGATCATTATTCATTATCGACGCAAGTTGTGGCGATCTGCACAGCAGGCGCAGAAGACCACATGCTAACTTTGCGCCAGCTGCGAAGTTCGGTCGTGGAAGCTGCGAGAGGCGAAGCTCCGCCGGAGCGGATTGAACCGGAATGAGGCCGCGCCCGCGATCGCAGCCGCACCGATCCCGGCCGAAATCAGTACCCCATAGCGGGGCCGCAAGCCCCACGATTACCAGTTCATGCGCTGGTACCGAGATCGCGATGGCGGGCACAGGAAAGGCACTTGAATGTTATGGGCATGCCAATTCGGGAGAGCCCTATGGCTAGGAAAGAATTGGAACAGCCTGTGAAGGCGTAGAGCAGCAGTTGCGCTGGGCACTCCTTCATGACGGTGATCAAGAGTTGCTGGAGCTGCTGCGCCTTGAGAGCGACCGTCTATTCGCCCCGTTGGGTCAGGCTTGCGAGCTCGCTTGAGAGGATCGCATATCACGGCTCCCCGCCTAAGGTTTCCACCATGCGCATCGCCTACTGCAGTCAGCCACCATAACCTTGATAACTGACGGCCCGCGCAACCTCACCGGGTATCAGTCCAACGTAAATCTCTTCAGCTTCTCCCAATCGATCCTGTCGCCGTCCAACATCGAATCTAAAACGTCTGCAGGCAGATGGTTAAGAAGAACAGCCATGATATCCGCGGGCATAGCGTCGATTTTTATATGTTTCAGCATGTCCTTCAGCTCTTCAAGCGACGCCTGTCGGTCCTCCGGCAATTTTCCCTCTTCGCTTTCCATGCCCCTGAGCCTTCATCAATCATCGCTGAAGTTACTCGCACGCCGACCCGATCACCTTTGTTCGGAAGCGGCGCGCACCGAACTCCTTTAATTGCCAAGCATACGCCCTATTTCGATGTCTGCAAGCCAAGCTTAGAGCCTCAAAATGGTCGAATGGTTCGGATTTTAGTTTTTCTCGATATCGCTCCGCGCGTCCCCAGCTGCATGCATCGACCTTCCGCAATCTAATGCGAAGGACCGAATCGAAACTCGGAGCCGGCCCGAAAGAAGGCCCGATCTATCGCCGACGGATCAATGAGCAGCATCGACGACGGCGTTCGAACTTGCGTCGCCTGATCAATCCTGTCGAGCACTGCGCATGGGCATAATGCAGCACGGCGATGCGGCCGCCCGTTTCGCTCGCCTGCCTGCCGTGGGATATCATCAGGAGCCGAGGAATGCTTCTGTCCGAGGAATGCTTCTTCCGCCACGCGGGCTGTTGCCATAAGCTTCACCGTGTTGCATGCCGGGATTTGGAGGCCGCGCGGACGAGCAGATTCCATGAGGAGAAACGCCACCAGCACACGAGGTTCGCGGGGCAGCGCGCCCCGGAAGAGCCGGCAATACGCGGCGAAGCCCGGTGCATCACCGGCGCGATCCGACGGCCTCCCGCGTGCGGTCGTAGTGCTTGGCATGCACCGAAGCGGCACTTCGGCACTGACCCGTGTCATCAGCCTGCTCGGCGCGGATTTGCCGGGCAATTTGATGCGGCCAAATCCGGAGAATGAAGCCGGTTATTGGGAATCGGCTGATCTGGTGGTCATCCACGACGAGATGCTCTCCTCCGCCGGCACCTATTGGCATGATTGGCGGGCGTTCAATCCGGACTGGTATGACTCACCGATCGCACCGGTCTTCAGGCGGCGCATTCTGGACGTGCTTCGGAATGATTATGGCAATTCACAATTGTTCGTCGTCAAAGATCCCCGCATCTGCCGATTCTGGCCGTTTTGGCGCGAGGTGCTCGACGAATTCGGAGCAAAGCCGGGGGTCGTGCTCCCGGTCAGGAACCCGCTCGAGGTCGCGGCTTCGCTCAGGCGGCGTGACGGTTTTGTTTCCGCAAAGTCGTGCCTGCTGTGGCTGCGTCACGTGATCGACGCGGAAAAGGCGACACGAGACGTGCCGCGAGCGGTCGTGACCTATGACGCGCTCCTGGCGGACTGGCAAGGCGTCGTCGCAACGCTCGGTGCCGGGTTGGGAGTGAGTTGGCCCAGACGAGGGGCCCTGGTCGAACTTGAAATCGAGCGAGTCCTCGCCACCCAGCTTCGCCATCACTCCATTGCCCCCGAACAATTGGCTGCAAAGGGCGAGGTGGTGGACTGGGTGAGGGATGCCTATGCGGGATTGGTGCAAATGTCGGTGACGCCGGAACACAAGGCGAGCATGGCGCGACTCGATCGAATTCGAGCCGAGTTCGAAAAGGCATCGACGGCATTCGGCTTGGCGCTTGCCGGGGCCGAAGCGGAACTCGCGATACGAGAGGCGGAGACGGTCCAGCTTCGCGCCGAAAATCGGGCCCTGCAGCAGCGCATCGCCGACTTGTCGGATGAGCAATGGCCGCTGAGCGCCGACGCGGACGTTGCGGCCAAATGACCGGTAAGGACTCGCGGCCGTCCGATTCAGGCAAAGTGTCGTTGGAACCGGATCAAGAATCGGTCGCATTGATCGATGGCAGAACGGTGGCGCGTTCTTTACCGGTCTGGCTGGACGTGTCGCCGGCGGCTGCATTTCCCGGTCGGCGCTGGGTTCGGGTTCGCTATCGCTCGAGTTTTTTCGATGACGTGGCACGGCCCTTGATCCGGTTCGAAACGGCGGACGGGCGGACCGTGATCGAGCCGATGAACGGAGCGATCCTGGGAACGGGCGAATGGACCGGCTGGGTTCCCGATAAGACGGTGAGGGTATCGATCAACCCGGTTGCGCGGCTGGGACGGTTCGATTTCGCGATCGAGAGCGTCGAGATCGTATCACGTTGGCGGGAGTTGCGCCGCGCCGCGGCATTCGAAAGCAGCAGGATTACGGCTGCCGTCCTCGAGCGCCTGTTCGACGTCCCCGACGAGGAGCGCCGAGGGTTGAAGCTTGCGGTGAAGGTGACGCCGTTCGAGGACTACCACGATTGGCACTCGCGGCTTGTGCGCGGGACAAATATCGAAGGCATCGACCGCCCACGTGCTGATTGGCGGTCCACACCCGCTTTCATCCTGTTGCTCCGTCTGGCTGGAGCCAGCATCGAAGAGCTTGATGTCACGATCCGATCGCTCCGAAACCAAGTGTATTCGCGCTGGTCGCTCTGTGCGATCCTCGACGGTGCGAGTCTCGCTATCGTCGGGCCCTATCGCAGGGCGGCACAAAAAGATCGTCGTTTCTTCGAGATAGCGGGAGAAGAGTCGCTGAAGTCTCTGCCCGGCCTGACGAACGACGATCGCATCTCGATCATTGCATCAGGCGACATCCTGCCGGAAAATGCTCTGGCTGTCGTGGCCGAAGCACTCGCACGCGAGCCCGCTCTCGCTCTGGTCTATGGAGACGAAGACGCGATCGCGCGAGACGGCACGCTTCATTCTCCGGTGTTCAAGCCGGACTGGAGCCCGTTCCTTCAGCGCGGCGCGCCCTATGTCGGCCGGCTCACATGCGTGCGCCGTGGCGATCTCGTCAGGTCGGGGCGCAAGAATGTCGAAGACTTCGTATCGGACGAAGAGGCGACGCTCGGCCAGGTTCTCGAAATAATTGGGCGGGAAAAGGTGGGTCACATACGGCGCGTTCTCTACCGTCGCCGGCGTGAACAAAAAGCAACAGCCACTCGAGCGGGCGATCTGGCGGTCATATCCCCGGGAATCGTCGGCGGCGACCGTGACTGGCCGGAAGTCACCATCGTCATACCGACGCGGGATCTCGCGGATTTACTGGCCGTGTGCGTGAAGGGGCTGAAGGAGAAGACCGAATACCCGCACTATCGGGTGGTCGTCATGGACAATGGGAGCACCGAACCGGATGCGCTTGCGTTATTGAGCGATCTGCGGCGGACGCCTCGGTTCACCGTCGTTGATCGCCCCGGACCCTTCAATTTTTCGGCCTTGAGCAACGAAGGCGCACGTCTGACGGTGTCACCCCTGCTGGTCTTTCTGAACAACGACATCGAGATGATCGATGGCGATTGGCTAAAGCCGCTCATCCGTTGGGCTGTCCAGCCGGAAGTCGGGGCGGTCGGCGCGAAACTTCTGTTTCCAGGCGGCACTCTTCAGCATGCCGGTGTGGTGGTCGGGCTGGGCGGAATCGGCGGCCACATGTACCGCAAACAGCCCGCGGATGCGCGGGGCTACCTCGGCGAGCTCGGCGTCCCCCACGAGGTCACCGCGGTGACCGGCGCATGCATCGCAATCGAGCGCGCCAAGTTCGAGGCGATCGGGGGGTTTGACGCCGAGAACCTGCCGGTGGAACTCAACGACCTGGACCTCTGCCTTCGTATCGCGGAGCGCGGATGGTCGAACCTCTGGACGCCGGAATCCGTGCTCTATCACCACGAATCCGCCAGCCGCCTCGTTGGACTGAGCCCGTCCAAAGCCTATCGAGGGGAACGGTTTTACTTCGCGCAGCGCTGGCAGCACATCATCCGGGACGATCCGCACTTCCACCCCGGATTATCGCTGTTCTCGTTCCAGCCGGC
>Ga0302326_10014226_pt1 | contig 16842 bp, 16 predicted proteins | sample Palsa_T0_3_FD_202264 | JGI IMG/M metagenome (GOLD analysis project Ga0302326, IMG submission 202264) | Peat permafrost microbial communities from Stordalen Mire near Abisko, Sweden - Palsa_T0_3 | ecosystem: Environmental > Terrestrial > Soil > Palsa > Peat permafrost | place: Sweden: Abisko...
GTCGCCGCTCCCAGGGCGCTGCGCGTCGAGGTGGTCCTGGCCGGCGCGGGTGAAGGGGGCGGGATCGGCTTGCGGCGCTTCCGCCGGGCGCGTCGCCGGGAGCTGACATCAAGGAACGCGATCGTGCTCGGGATCGCGGCGTGCGGCGCAGGCTCCCCGCGGTGGTGGCAGAGCGACGGCCCGCTGATCCCCCTCGCCTACCACCATCGCCTCCGCGAGCTGTGCGCGGGGATCGCGGGGGCCGAGCCCCAGCTCGGCGCCGTGTCCCATCGTGGTCGCGGTGCAACTCCGGCGCTCCCGGCGCGGATCGCCGGCCTCCCCGCCATCGCCATCGGGTGCCTCGACGAGCGCGGGCTTGCTCCGCGCTCACATCAGCCGGCCGACACGACCGCCGCGATCGACCGCGCCGCCGTGGACGCGACGCTCGAGCTGGCGCTGATGCTCGTCGACGCCATCGACGCCGAGCTCGTCGGTATGCGCGGACTCTCCTGGGGCGCCGCGACGTCGCTCACACCGGCGTAACCGGGTTTCGCTTGGCCGGCCAGTCGCGCCGCTTGCCTGCGGCGAGGGCGAAGCGACGCACGAGCTCTGAGCGGAGGTCCTCGGGCTCGACGACAGCATCGACCACAAGCTCGGAGGCAAGGTGGAGGATGTCGATGTCCTCGGCGTACTCGCGCCTGAGCTCGTCCCTCCGTGCCGCGCGCTGATCGGGGTCCTCGATCGCCTGGAGCTGGTTGTAGTAGACGGCGTTGATGGCCGCCTGTGGGCCCATCACGGCGATCGAGGCGGTGGGCAGCGCGATACAGCCGTCGGGGTCGAACGCCGGGCCGGCCATCGCGTAGAGGCCCGCCCCGTAGGCCTTACGGACGATGACCGAGAGCTTGGGCACCGTCGCCTCCGACACGGCGCTGATCATCTTCGCCCCATGGCGGATGATCCCCTGGCGTTCCACCTGCGTGCCGATCATGAACCCGGGGACATCGGCGAGGAAGAGCAGAGGAATGTTGAAGGCGTTGCACGTCCAGATGAAGCGGGCGCACTTGTCCGAGGAGTCGACGAAGAGAACGCCGCCCTTGACCTTGGGCTGATTGGCGACGATGCCGACCGCGCGTCCGGACAGGCGCGCGAAGCCGACGATCACCTCCTTGGCCCAGCGCTCGTGGAGCTCGAGCAGCGAGCCCGCGTCGAGCAGGCTGTCGAGGAGCTCGCGCATATCGAAGGGCTTGTTCTCGTCGGATGGGACGATGCCGCGGATCGGGCGATCCGAGGCAGGCGCGGCGTCGGCACGGGCAGGCGGCGCCTGCTCCCAGTTGCTCGGGAGGTAGGACAGGTAGCGCTTGGCGACCTCGACGCCCTCCTCGTCGCCGGCGACAAGGATGTGTCCGACGCCGCTGCGGGCGGTGTGCATACGAGCGCCGCCCATGTCCTCGAGCGTGACCTTCTCGCCGATCACCATTTCAGCCATGCGCGGGGAGCCGAGATACATCGAGGCGTTCCCGTCGCGCATGATCACGACATCGCAGAACGCCGGGATGTACGCGCCGCCGGCCGCGCTCGGTCCGAAGAGGACGCACACCTGGGGCACGACCCCCGAGAGGCGCACCTGATTGAAGAAGATCCTGCCCGCGTGCGCGCGGCCCGGGAACATCTGCACCTGCTCGTTGATGCGCGCTCCCGCCGAATCGACGAGGTAGACGATCGGCGCCATCAGCGCCAGCGCGCGCTCCTGGATACGCAGGATCTTCGTGACCGTCTTGGGCGCCCACGACCCCGCCTTGACCGTAGGGTCGTTGGCCATCACCGCGACCGGCCGCCCGGCGAGGGTCCCGAGGCCCGTGACCACGCCCTCGGCGCCGGCGCCCTCGTCCTCCTTCCCGGACCCGGCGAGCAGCCCGTCCTCGACGAACGAGCCAGGATCGAGCAGAAGCGCGACCCGCTCACGGACGGGGAGCTTCCCCTGCTCGGCGGACTTGACGCGATGCCGCTCGGGGCCGCCCGCCAGCGCGCGGGCGACGGCGTCGTCGAGCTCGCTCACGCGGTCACTGCCCTCTCATCGGGATCGACGGGGAGCGCCGGGGCAGCAAATCCTGTGACCACGGGCGGGAGGCTACTCACAGCACCTTGGAGAGGAACGCCTTGGTGCGCTCGTGGCGGGGCTGGGCGAGCACCTGCGTCGGCTTCCCCGATTCCACGACAACCCCGCCGTCCATGAAGACGACGGTGTCGGCGACCTCGCGCGCAAAGCCCATCTCGTGGGTGACGACGATCATCGTCATCCCGTCCCTGGCGAGCTGGCGCATTGCGTCGAGCACGTCGCCGACGAGCTCGGGGTCGAGCGCCGATGTCGGCTCGTCGAAGAGCATGAGCTTGGGGCGCATGGCGAGCGCGCGGGCGATCGCCACTCGCTGCTGCTGCCCGCCCGAGAGCTGGGCGGGATACGCGTCCACCTTGTCGGTGAGCCCCACCTGCGCGAGCAGCGCGCGGGCGCGCTCACGGGCCTCGTCACGGCCCAGTTTGAGCACGCGCGTGGGCGCCTCGATCAGGTTCTCGAGCGCGGTCATGTGCGGGAAGAGGTTGAACTGCTGGAACACCATGCCGATCTGGGCCCGCTGGCGCGAGACTTCGGACTCGCGTAATTCGTGGAGCTCCCCCCCCGCCTCGCGGTAGCCCACAAGCTCGCCGTCGACCGACAGGCGGCCGGAGTTGATCTTCTCGAGGTGGTTGATGCAGCGCAGGAAGGTCGACTTGCCCGAGCCCGAGGGCCCGAGCAGGCACATCACCTCTCCAGGCTCGACCTTCAGGTTGATGCCCTTGAGGACCTCGAGGCGACCGAAGCGCTTGTGCACGGCCTCGGCCTTGACCATCGGCTCGGTCATCTCATGACATGTGTCGGAAGGCGAGCCAGCGGGAGCGCAGGTTGACTTGATCGGCGAGGGTGAAGCCGCGATCGAAGTGACGCTCGATGAAGTACTGGCCGACGTAGAGGACGCTCGTCATCGCCAGGTACCAGATGCTCACCACGATCAGGAGCGGGATCGTCCGGTAGTTGACGGAGTAAATGAGCTGGGCGGAGTAGAACAGATCGACGTAGGCGATCACGCTGACCAGCGATGTGTTCTTGAGCATCGAGATCGTCTCGTTGCCCGTGGGAGGAATGATCACCCGCATCGACTGGGGCAGGACGATCCGCCGCATAGTGAGCAGGCGGCCCATGCCCAGCGAGGCCGCAGCCTGGGTCTGGCCCTCGTCGACCGAGATGATCCCCGCCCGGACGATCTCGGACATGTACGCCGCCTCGTTGAGGCCGAGCCCGAGGATGCAGACCAAGAAGGGCTTGAGCAGCGTGTTTGCGTTGGCGTGGATGAAGGCCGGACCGAAGGGGATACCTAGGTCGATCCGCGGGTACAGGGCGCCGATGTAGTTCCAGAACACGAGCTGCACGAGTAGGGGTGTGCCGCGGAAGAACCAGATGTAGATCCAGCTCGCGCCCGACACCAGCCGGTTGGGTGACAACCGCATGACCGCGAGGACGATCCCGCCCGCGATCCCGATAATCATCGCCACCACGGTCAGCTCCACCGTGACCCTGACCCCCTCGAGGATCCGCGGGTCGAACAGGTAGTGCCCGACGATGTCCCACTGAAAGCGCGGGTTGGTGGCAGCCGAGTGGATGATCGAGACGGCGATCACCGCCACGACCGCGGCGGCGATCCATCGTCCCGGCCGGCGGACGGGAACGGCCTTGATCTCCTCGGGCCGTTCCTGGGGCTCGGGGCTCTCGGTGGCCTCGATCGAGGGCACCGGGCGCTACCTCAGCTCGTCGCTCCGTTGATCGTGGGATCGGAGATCGCGCCCGCCTGGATGCCCCACTTGTCGAGGATCTTCATGTACGTGCCATTGGCCATGAGCGCCCTGAGTGCATCGAGCACGGGCTTGGCCATGCCGTTGCCCTTCGGCAACGCGAGGCCATAGGGCGCGGTGCCGTAGGGCTGACCGGCCAGCGTCAGGAGCCCGTGCGACTGCTTGACCGCGTACGCCGCGACCGGCGAGTCGGCCATGCCGATCTGAGCGCGGCCACTCTGCACCGCGAGGTTGACTTCGTTCTGGTTGGGGTACACGAGCACGCTCACCGCGGGCTTGCCGGCGGCCTTGCACTTCTTGTCCTGGGCGGTGGCGTCCGCCTGCTCGGTGGTACCGGCCTCGACCGCAGCCGTGTCGCCGCACAGGCCGGCCAGCGCCGCCACCGAGGTCCCTCCCTGAGCCTTGGTGTAGAACGAGGTCCCGGCGGAGAAGTACGTGACGAAGTCGACGACCTTCTGGCGCGCCTTCGTGTCGGTGAACGACGACGCTCCCATGTCGTACTTGCCCGCCTGGATACCGGGGATGATGCTGTCGAACGTCGCGTTGACCACGTTGATCTTGAGCCCCATCACCGCTCCGAGCGCCTTGGCGAGATCGGCGTCCATGCCGATCACCGTGTGGCCATCGCCCGCGATGAACTCGTTCGGGGCGTAGGTGGCGTCGGCCGCCACGGTGTAGGTCCCCTTCGACTTCACCGAAGCCGGGACCTGTGCGGCGATCGCGGGGATCTTCGAGGTGGGCGGAATGCTGGAGGTGGCGCCCTTTGACGACGACGTGCTCGAGGTCGAGGTCGAGAGCGCGCTCGCTGCCTTCTTCGCGGCAGCCTTCTTCGAAGTCGTCGAGGTCGAGGTCGATCCACAGCCGGTGACCAGGACCGCGGCGAGCATACAAGCCGCCCACCCGAGTCGTGCGACGTTGCAACGCATCTCAGTGTTCCTCCTCGTCAGGATTCGGGAAATCTGTTCCCTCCCCGGATCGCGAGAGCATATGTGAAGCGCGCGCCGCTGATCGGCCCACGGTGACCGGCTAATCAGGGTCTAACGCGGCTCACGCCGACCACTGCACCGGCCCGGCCGTGAGCACGTGGCTCCCGAGCGGGCGTCCGAGCACGCGCTGGAGGAGGCGCGAGGCGTCGATCAGGGCGGCGAGCTCGATGCCGGTGGCGATTCCCATCTCGTGGAGCATGGAGACGAGATCCTCGGTGGCGATGTTCCCCGTCGCGCCCGGCGGCACGGGGCACCCGCCGAGCTCGCCAAACGAAGACTCGAAGCTCTCGACGCCGGCCTCGAGCGCCGCGAGCGCGTTGGCGAGGCCTTGGCCGCGGGTGTTGTGGAAGTGCGCGGTGAGCTCGAGGTCGGGAAGCGCGTGACGGGCGGCGGTGAAGAAGTCGCGTACCTGGAGCGGGTTGGCCATCCCCGTGGTGTCGCCGAACCCGACCTCCTCGGCGCCCGCGTCCGCCAGCGCTCGCGCGATCTCGAGCACCCGTTCGGGTCCCACGCGACCCTCGTAGGGGCACCCGAAGGCGGTCGAGATCACCCCCTCGCAGCGCAGGCCCTCCGCACGTGCGCGAGCGAAGGTGCGGGTGAGCCCGGCGAGGGAGTCCTCGATCGAGCGCCCGACGTTCTTGACGTTGTGGGTCTCGGAGGCCGACAGGAAGCCGTTGATCTCCTGGAAGCGCGCGCGATGCTCGAGCGCGCGCTCGAGGCCGCGCTCGTTGGGTATCAGGACACTGGCGGACACCCCCTCGGGGAGCTCGACGGCCTCGAGCACCTCGGCGGCGTCGGCGAGCTGAGGGATGACGTCGGGACGGACGAAGCTGGTGAGCTCGATCCGGCGCACGCCGGCCTGCGCGAGCGCTTCGATCAGGGCCACCTTGTCGGCCGTGGCGATGACCTCGGGCTCGTTCTGGAAGCCGTCGCGAGGGCCGACCTCGCGGATCTTGACGTTCGCCGGGAGCTCGCTCACCAAGCCGATTGTAGGTACGGGCGGGCGCTTCCCGTCAGCGGTAGATCATGCGCAGGCCGAGCATCTGGGCGACGGTCACGAACTTGTAGCCGCGCGCGCTCAGGTGGGCGATCTCGGTGGGAAGCGCGTCCAGCGTCTCGTAGCGAGGACCACCGCCGAAGTGCTCCTCGACGATGCCGCCGTCTTGGGCGTTCGTGGTCACGTTGTCGATGATCTCTTTCACTCCGGGAAGCGACCAGTCCCGCGGGTCGATGTCCCACATGATCGTCAGTAAGCCGAGCGAGCGCGCGAGGGATATGAGCTCTGGGCTGATATCGCCGTACGGCGGGCGCCACAAGCAGGGTGTGAAGCCGGTCGCGTGACGGATGGCGTCGACGGTGAGCTCGAGCTCAGAGCGCTGCTTGGCCGGGGGCAGAGCCGCCATGTCCGGATGCGTCCAGGTGTGGTCGCCGATCATGTCGCCGTTGGCGAGCATCGCCCGCTCGACCGAGCCGGTGGGGTCGTACTGGCTGATCTGGTCGCCGATCTCGAAGAACGAAGCGGGGACATGTTCGCGTGCGAGCAGCCTGATGAAGTCCATGGTGGGGGGATCGCCCCACGGTCCGTCGTCGAAGGTCAACGCGATGTCGTGGACCTTCGGCGAGCCGCCATGGACGAGCGACGGGCCACTCGCGACACAGCCCACGAGCGTCGGCGTGTGCAGCCTCGCGAGCGCGGGCCGGCCGGGCATCTCGTAGCTGCATCCCGCGCCGGCCCGGCAGTCCGCGGCGGGCGCGGTGCTCAACACCTCCCAGCGCAGCGAACGGTAGGCAGCTCCGATGCTCGCGGGCAGAAAGCTCGCCGTGAGCTCGTCGTCGTTCCTCCGCGTGACGGTCGCCGCGATGCGATGGGCGCGACCGACCACGCCGGCGGCCGCGATCTGGCGGTAGTACAGCATCGGGTGCGAGCGGGTGCCCCGGTGCCCGACACACAGCACTCCCTCGGGGACGACCGGCTTCACCTGAGCGATCACCAGGCACAGTGACTGCCCGGCGGCCGCGAGCGAGGACGGCGTGAACGGGTCGGCGGTGAGCACGTTCCAGACGAGCTGCTGTCCGTCCTGGGTGAGGGATGCGGAGACGATGCTGAGCGCGCCCGGCGGGCTGCCCGCAGCGACCGTGGCCGCCCCGGCGCCGGCGATCAGACCGACGACGACGAGCGTCCCCGCGAACGCTGCGATTGTGCGCCGAAGCACAAGCGAGAATATACGTCCGCGAGTTCGGGGGACGCGTCAGTTGCGCCGAGCGTCGATCACGCGCCGTTCGTGCGTGCCGAGGCCGATCGTGCGGCCGTCCTCGTGCGCTACCTCGACGGAGAAGCGCAGCCGACGTTCGTCGACGACGTCGTCGAGGCGGGCCCGGGCGAAGCACCGCGATCCGGCCGCCGCCCCTGCGACGTGCTTCACGCACACCTCGAAGCCAACGGTCGCCGCACCCTCGGGCAACAGCGGGTACACCAGCATCGCGGCGGTGCGCTCCATCATCGCGATCATCCCCGGAGTGGAGAGCACCGAGAAGCCAAGCGTCCCGCCGACATCGGTGACGAGCTGGCCCTCGACGACGAATTCCTGCGTCGCCTCGATTCCGGGCGCGAGCACCTCGGCCTCCATCCGAGCCACCCTAGTAGCTTCGAGCACGCTCGTATCGTTCAATAGCTCGCGGTGCTGGCGTGGCCCGGGGCGGCCGGCGGGTCGGGGGCCCGAGAATTGGCAGAGCTGCGACATGCGTCACACACGTGTCACGTTTTCCGCGTCAACATCGGGGTGATGGCGCAGCCTGGTCGAGAAAGCGAACTATGCGGGCGCTTTCTCGACCAGGCTCCCGTGGACGAAGCGTTGGCGGCGCTGGCGAGCATTCAGCATGCGGTATTAGACCTTGGGCAGCTTCGCGATCTCGGCTTGACCGCGAACGCGGTCCAAAAGCGCGCAGCGGCCGGCCGCCCCCCATCGGGTCCACCGGAGCGTCTATTCCCTCATCCCACCCCCACCGCACCTGCTCTCACGCGAGGGGCGGCGGTCCTGGCATGCGGGCCCGGCGCGGTCCTCTCGCACCGCTCGGCTGCAGCCGCTGCTGGCGCTCAAAGCCGCCGGGGGCGTGCAGATCGACGTGACCGTGCCCGCCCGCTCCGACCGCAAGCACACCGGCATCAAGCTGCATCGCAGCATCCGCGACCTCCGAAACAAGGGGGGGAAGTGGTCGAGCGTGCTGCGCCGGGGAGAGCCCGAGCTTCGGCCAGCCCGGCGGCGGGTCTGTCGGCCGACGCCTTGCTCAGCCGGTGGAGGCGTCTCCCGCGATTGGATCCAGCGGGACTGATAGAGGACATCGACGAGCGATTGCACGACCGCGGCCCTAGTACACCTTCTTACACGCCACCATCCCCGCGCTCTTCTCGGCGGCCGGGTCCTTCTCGGTGACCTCGAGCTCGCAGGCGCTCCTCAGCATCGTGCGCAGCGCCGCGACCTGCCCGAAGTTTCCGCTCTTGACGCCCTCGCAGTCGGCCTTGCCGGCGCGCTTCTCGGCGGCGGGGATGTAGGCGTTGGTCGCGACCTCCTTCTTGCACTCGGTGATCGCCTTGTCGAGTCTCACCTTGAGCGGAACCGTGCTCGTGTGCGTGTGCTTGGTGGTGCCGGACTTGGTGGTGGACGTCCCGCTGCTGCCACAGCCGGCCAGGGCGAGGGCGCAGAGGAGGATCACGCACAGGCGCGTGGTCATCGACCCGCCCCTCAGAGCTGCTTGCACTGCGCTCGCATGTTCGTCCGCTCGGGCTCCGGCTGCTCAGCGGCCTGCAGGTAGCAGAGCTGGCGATCGACGATGCGCAGCCCGGCGTTGTTTCCCGTCCGGATGTACTCGCACTCGGTCTGCATCAGGGGCTTCTGGGCCGGGGCGAGACCAGGGTTATCGGCCGCCTGATGGCACTCCGCCACCGACCTGGCGGTGTCGACCTTGTTGAGTCTCTTGACCGTCTTGACCGACAGGCCGGACGTGGGCCCGGTGTCCGTGTGGCTGCCGCCACAGCCGCTCAAGAGAGCGACGGGCGCGAGCGCGCAGGCGAGCGTCACAAATAGCCTTCTCATCATCGTTCCTCCACGGCGCGAGACTAGAAGATTCCGGCGATCGACCGTCCGGCGTGCGCCACCAGCCGGAGTAGGGGCGACGGGATGATGCCAAAGAGGACGCCGGCGGCGCCGAACAGGACCGCGACGACGGCCACCTCGGCGTTGGCGACGGCGCTGTCAGCCCTCGGCCAGCCACCGGCGTCGGCAGCATCGGCCTCGGGCGAGCCGCCGGCGATCGCCGGCCGCCCGCCGACGGCAGCCCGGGCGGCGGCCGGGACCTGCTCGCGCTCCGGCGCGCTCATCCACATCGCCGCCACCACGCGCAGGTAGTACCCGAGCGAGATCATCGACCCGATGACGATCATCACCGCCAGCCACGTGTAATCGCCGGCCACGAGCGCGCGGATCAGGTAGAGCTTGCCGATGAAGCCGACGGTCCCGGGAATGCCGGCGAGCGAGAGCATGGCGATGGTCATCGGCCAGGCCAGCCAGGGCTGGCGCGAACCGAGGCCGGCGAGCGCCGAGATGTTCTCGCCCCCGGCGCGCTGGCGCTGGCGGGCGACGATGACCGCGAACGCCGCGATGTTCACGGGCAGGTAGGTGAGGATGTAGAAGACGGTGGCGTCGACTCCGAGCTTGGTCCCGATCACCACGCCCGCGAGCATGTACCCCGCCTGGCCGACGCCGGAGTAGGCCATGATCCTCTTCATCGAGGACTGGCCGAGGGCGCCGACGTTGCCGACGATGATGGTGATCGTGGCGAGGGTAGCCAGCAGCGGCGCCCACGTGTCCTGCGCTCCGATCACCGCGACGTCGAAGAAGCGAAGGAAGACGCCGATCGCGGCGGCCTTGGTGGCCGTGGCCATGAAGGCCGTGATCGGCGTCGGCGCTCCTTCGTAGACGTCGGGCGTCCACTGGTGGAAGGGGGCGACGGAGGCCTTGAAGGCGAACCCGACGATGGTCAGGCCGATGCCGGTGAGGAGGAGCGGGTCGCTCAGCAGTCCGCCCGGATGCACGGAGTTGCCGTTGATGGCGCCGGCGATCCCGGCGAAGTCGGTCGAGCCCGTCGCGCCGTAGATCAGAGCCAGCCCGTACACCAGCGTGGCGGAGCCGACCGAGCCGATGACCAGGTACTTGAGGCCCGACTCGAGCGAGGCGGCACGGCGAGAGTCCGAGGCGCAGAGGATGTAGAGCGGGATCGACAGGAGCTCGAGCCCGACGAACAGGGTGACCAGGTTCTGGGCGCTGACGAGCACGGCCATGCCGAAGACGGAGAAGAGGAGCAGCGAGTGGTACTCGCCGTGGCCGGCCCGGGCCGCCGCGGGCTCGCGCGCGGACAAGATGACGGCGGCGAGCGCGGAGACCGAGAAGACAAGGTCGAGGATGAGCGCGAGGTCGTCGATCCGCAGCGCTCCCGAGATGATCGAGGTCTGATCGTGGAAGCGGGCGATCTCGAAGGCGATCGTCACCCCAAGGGTGAGGACGCTGAAGGCGGGAACGATGCGCTCGCGCGCGATCGGGCTCGCGAGCAGCCCGAGGAGGAGCACGAGTAGCGCCCCGACCCCGAGGGACACGAACGGGGAGAAGGCCGCCCAGTCGATGGGGGGCCCCTTGATGTGGGCGATGCCCAGGGCGTGGTGGAGCGCCACGTGCCCGACGACGTTCATGGCGTCCCCCCGCTAGGTGGGTACAGGTACACCCTCCGCGGCGAGTCCGCCGTGACGAGTGCCACCCCCGCGGGCGAGAGCCCCTCCTGGACCTCCGCCGGGGCCATCGTCGCCTGCACGCTCGGCTCCGAGCGCCGCAGGCCGAACTGCGGATAGAAGGCCAGCGCCAGGATGACCACGACCAGGGGCACGATCGCCAGCCCGTCGCGCAGCGAGATCTCGCGAGACTGCGCCCTGGGCCCGAGCGGGTTGTGCATCGTCCTGATGTACACGCGCAGCGAGTACACGGCCGCGCCGATCACCCCGAGGAAGGCGATCACCGCGATCGCCAGCTTGGCCTTGAACACGCCGAGGAGGATCATGAATTCGCCGACGAAGTTCGAGGAGCCGGGGATGGCGAGGGTCGCCAGGGCGACGATCAGGAACAGCGCTGCGAGCACGGGCGCCCGGAAGGCAAGCCCGCCCATCTCGCGGATGTCCTCAGAGCCGCCGCACCGCGCCGCCAGCGCGGCGACGATGAAGAACAGGGGCGCCGTGACCAGGCCGTGGTTGAGCATCTGGAGCAGCGCTCCCTGGCCCCCCTGGGGGCGCAGCGAGAAGATCCCCAGCGTGATGAACCCGAGCTGGGCGACCGAGGAGTAGGCGACCACGAGCCGCGCGTTGGTGGTGGTGAAGGCGAGCGAGGTGGCCCACAAGATGGAGAACAGCGCGATGACCAGGACCAGGGTCTGGTAGTGGACCGAGGCGTAAGGGAAGAGCGGCAGGACGATCTTCAGGAACCCGTAGGCCGCGACCTTCGAGAGCACGCCGCTGAACACGGCGACGGCGGGGATGGGCATGGACCGATACCCGTCGGCTAGCCATCCGTGAAAGGGGATGAGCGGCATCTTGACCATGAAGGCGAACGCGAAGCACAGGAAGATCCAGTCCTGAGAGGTGTGGCTCAGGCGCACGTGCTGGAGCGAGGAGAGGACGAAGGTGATCGGGGTGCCGTGCGCGTTCGAGGCCAGCACGGCGGTGGCGATCGCCGCCACAAGCATGAAGAACGATCCGACGAGGGTGTAGATGACGAGCTTCATCGTCGCCCGCACCCGGTCGCCCGTCCCCCACATCCCGATGAGGAAGTAGAAGGGGATGAGCATGAGATCGAAGAAGGCGACGAAGAGGAACAGGTCCTGGGCGCAGAACGCCCCCAGGACGGCGCTCTGGGCGACGCCGAAGAAGAAGTAGAAGAGTCGCGGGCGTTCCCAGTCGCGCGTCGCCGCCCACACCATCGAAGCCGTGAAGAGCACCGTGGTGAGCACGACGAGCGCCACGTTCAGTCCGTCGAGGCCGAGCTTGTAGTGGATGCCGAAGGCGCTGATCCAGGTCCGGTTGGTGACGAACTGCAGGCCGGAGTGCCCGATCTTGAAGCGGGCGAGGAAGGAGATGGCGATCCCGAGCGGGGCGAAGCTGGCGATCGCCGTCGCGCGGCCGACGAGCTCGGGTGGGAGCGCGGCGGCCACGAGCGCGATGACCAGCGGGAGCCAGATGAGGATCGAGAGCGTCACGTGTCAGCTCGCCGACGCCAGGAAGTAGATGAGGACGCCGCTGATGCCGAGGAGCATCAGGGCCACGTAGTAGCGCACGAATCCGGTCTGGGCCCGGCGCACCGCCGCCGAGACTGCGCCGACGGCGGTGACCGCGCCGCCGGTGATGACATTGACGACGAGAGTGCGGTCGAGCACCGTGTCCTGCACCTGACCGAACCACGCTACGGGGCGGACGATCGTCAGGTCGATCAGCTCGTCGAAGTACCACTTGTTGACGAACAGGCGGTAGAGGGGGGCGAAGCGCTCGCGAACCCGGGCGGCGGTTCCCGGCGCGAGCACCCACACCCGGTAGGCGACGGCGACCCCGGCGACGGCGATCGCGGCGCCGATGACCAGCCCGATCCAGTCGGCGCCGTTCGAGGGCTCGGCGGCGGCGAGGGCCGAGCCCGTGAAGGTGGGGGCGAGGAAGCGCCTGATCGCGTCGTCGACCCCGGGGATCTGCAGGAAGCCACCGACCGTCGCCAGGAGCGCGAGGGTTCCCATGGCGATCTTCATCGGCCACTCCCGCTCGGCGATGTGGTGCTCGGGCCCCGGGAAGCCGACATCGGTGTCCTCGACCTCGCCCGTCTGCGGGTTCGTCGGCACCTCGGCGTGAGCGATGTGCCCCTCCTCGAGCTCCTTGGCCTCCGGGCACGGCTCGCCGAAGAAGGCCCGGAAGATCATCCGGAAGGTGTAGATCGCGGTGAGGATTGCGCCCATGTAGCCGGCGATCCCCATGACCTCGAAGCCGCCGCCGCGGTGGTTCAGGTACGCGAGGATGTCGTCCTTGGAGAACCAACCCGAGAACGGTGGGAGGCCCGAGAGCGCCATGCCCCCGATCACGAAGCAGCCGAAGGTGAAGGGCAGCGCCCGTCGGAAGCCGCTCATCCGGTCAAGCGACTGGTTGCCCGCCATGGCGGCGATCAGCGACCCGGCGGCCATGAACAGGAGGGCCTTGAAGAAGGCGTGGGCCATGAGCAGGAAGAGAGCGCCGGAATAGGCCCCGGCCGAGACGCCCATGATCATGTAGCCGATCTGGGACATCGTCGAGTAGGCGATGACCCGCTTGATGTCGGTGACGGCGAGACCGATCGTCCCGGCGATCAGGAGCGTCAGGCAGCCGCCGACCGCGCCGACATCGGCGGCCGTGGGGGCGAGCTCGAACAGCGGGTGCATGCGCGCGATCAGGTAAACGCCCGCGGTGACCATGGTGGCGGCGTGGATCAGCGCCGACACCGGTGTCGGGCCCTCCATGGCGTCCGGAAGCCAGGTATGGAGCGGGATCTGGGCCGACTTCGCGAACGCTCCGACGAGGAGAAGAAGGCAGCCCACCACCAGGTCGGTGCTGTCGTGGTGGAAGACGTGGGGGGCGGCTGCGAACGTCTGCAGGAAGTCGAGGGTGCCCGTGTGGGTGAAGATGAAGAAGGTTCCGAGCACGAGCCCGACGTCGCCGACGACGTTGATCACGAACGCCTTGATGCCCGCCCGCGTCGCCGTGGTGCGCCGGTACCAGAACGAGATGAGCAGGTAGGAGGCGGCGCCGACGAAGGCCCAGCCGACGATGAGCAGGAGGAAGTTGCCTGCCAGCAGGAGCAGGAGCATCGAGAACACGAAGTAGTTCAGGTAGGAGAAGAAGCGCGTGTAGCCGCGGTCGCCGGCCATGTAGGAGACCGAGTACAGGTGGATCAGGGTCGAGACGCCGCTGACCACGAGGACCATGAACACCGACAGCGGGTCGACGAGGATCTCGAGCTTCGCGCTCACGCCGACGCTGACGGCGTAGCTCCACAGCGACGAGGTGAGCTCGCGGTGCGAGGAACCGCGGTCGAGGATCTCCACGAGCATGACCACCGCGCAGGCGAACGAGAGCCCGATCGCCGCCGTGGCGATCCAGCCCGGCGAGCGGCCCGGGAGGCGCTTGTAGCCGAGGCCGATCACCGCCGTCCCCACGAGCGGGCACAGCAGTACCAACCAGCCGAAGGTCGTCGCTGCCATCAGTGTGCCCTGATCGCCGGAGGGCGCACTACTAACCCTGCAGTTCCCGCAGGTCGTCGACGTCGATCGGCAGCTGGCGGCGGTACATGGACACAATCAGCCCCAGGCCGACGGTCACCTCACACGCCGCCACGACCATCACGATCAGCGCGAACACCTGTCCGTCCTCGCTGCCCCACATGCGCGAGAACGCGACGAGCGCGAGGTTGGCGGCGTTGAGCATGAGCTCGAGGCAGAGGAGGATGACCAGCGGGCTGCGCCGGACGAGCACGCCGGCGGCGCCGATGGAGAAGATCAGCGCGGACACGACCAAGTACCAGCCGATCGCCATGACCTAGTGCTGGCTCCCGATCGGCTCTTCCTGGGGCTGTGGCGCCACCGGCGGCTCTTCTGAGTGCGTGATCCCGCCGGCCTCGGCCATCGAGCCGACCCAGGCGGGCAGCAGGGGGTGATACCGCCGCTCGAGCTCCTCGTCGGGCTCGAGTCCCCGCCGGCGGCGCGCGAGCACGATCGCGCCGATGGCGGCGACGAGCAAGAGCAGCGAGGCGACCTCGAAGGGGAACAGGTACTTGGTCAGGAAGAGCTTGCCGATGTGCTCTGGGGTCCCGAATCCGGGCACGTAGGGCGCACCCTTGCCCGAGATGCCCTTGAGCGCGGTGCCCAGGAGGGCCACGCACAGCTCGACGGCGAGCGCGAGCGCGAGCAGCGGGCCGATGATGCGCAGCGCGGACCGGGCGGGGATGTCCTCGCCGCCGCCCACGTAGGCGACGACGAACAGGTAGAGGACCATGACCGCGCCGGCGTAGACGATCACCTGGGCGGCGGCGACGAACTCGGCGCGCAGAAGGAGGAACAGCGCCGCCAGGGCGACGAGGTGGCAGACGAGGGCGAGGACGTTGTAGAACTGGTTGCGGAGCGTCACCACGCCGATCGCCCCGGCCACGGCGCCGATCGCGGCGATGAAGAAGAGGACCGCGCTCATGCGCCTATTCCCCTTCCGATCTGAGCGGCGTGCGCTCGATCGGCTCGGCGAGCAGCATCTCCTTCGTGAAGATGAGGTCCGACCGCGTGTAGTCCGACATCTCGTAGTCGTGGCCCATGGTGATGGCGTCGAACGGGCACGCCACCTCGCAGTAGCCGCAGAAGATGCAGCGGCTGAGGTTGATCTCGTACACGGCGGCGTAGCGCTCGCCGGCGGAGACCCGCAGCTCGGGGGTGTTCTCGGCCGCGACGACGCGGATGCAGTCCGCCGGGCACGCGGCGGCGCACAGCGAGCAGCCGACGCACTTCTCGAGGCCGGTGTCCTCGAAGCGATGGAGCTTGTGGCGGCCCCGGAAGCGCGGATAGACGGGCGTCTTCTCTTCGGGGTACTCCATCGTCACCGGGCCCTCGACCATCCGGGAGAAGGTGGTCTTGAGGCCGCGCATGGTCTCGCCGAAGGCGCGGTAGGTGCTGTGGGCGGGCCCGGGTGCCGGCTGGCGCAGGACTTCGATGACGTCGGCGCTTGGGTCGTACGGAGGAGTCATGCCACCACCACGATTGCGGTTATCAGGACGTTGAGCGTCGCCAACGGCAGCAGCACCTTCCAGCCGAACGACATCAGCTGGTCGTAGCGCAGTCGCGGCAGCGTGAAGCGGATCCAGATGAAGAAGGTGATGAAGAGCATCATCTTCGCCACCACGACGATGGGATCGACCCACCCCGGAGGATGGATCCCGAAGGGCAGCAGCCAGCCGCCGAGGAACACGGTCGTGGCGATCCCGGCTACAACGATCATGTTCAGGTACTCGGCGAACAGGAAGGCGGCGAACGAGGTGCCGCTGTACTCGGTATTGAACCCGCCGACGAGCTCGGCGTCCGCTTCGACGAGGTCGAAGGGCGCGCGGTTGATCTCGGCCAGGCTCGCGACCATGAAGACAATGAAGCCGACGATCTGGGGCACGATGTACCACATGCCCCCCTGGGCGTGGACGATGCCGGTGAGCGACAGCGTGCCGGCGGTGATCACCACCCCCACGAGCGCGAGGCTCTGGGAGACCTCGTAGGAGATGAGCTGGGCGGCGGTGCGCATCGCGCCCAGGAACGAGTACTTCGAGCCCGACGCCCAGCCGCCGAGCATGACCCCGTAGAAGGAGATGCCGGCGAACGCGAACACGTAGAGGGGGCCGATCGACACGTCGATCCCGTAGATGCCCACCCGCCGCCCGAAGATGTGCTGGACGTCGCCGAAGGGAAGGATGGCCAGCGCCGCGACCGCGGTGGTCATCGCGATCGCCGGGGCGATCCGGAAGATGAAGCCGATCGACGTGCTCGGCCGGAACGGCTCCTTACCCCCGAACTTGAGGATCTCGGCGACGGGCTGGAGCAACCCGAAGGGGCCGACGCGATTGGGGCCGTAGCGTCCCTGGAGCCGCCCCATGAGCTTGCGCTCGTACACCGTGAGCATGGGGAAGATGGCGAGGATTACGGCGAAGATGACGATCGCCTTGATGATCTGGATCCACCACGGCTCGTAGAACCCGGCGGCGGCGCTGACGATCACGGCTTGCGCACCTCGACCTCGAAGGAAGTGAAGGCGTTGGCCGAGTCCTCGGCAAGGCCGTCGGCGAGGAACACCGTCCCCGCCGGGACGCCCGTGTGCACCGATACCGTCGCCTTCACCGCCGTGCCGTTCTGAGCAACCTCGACC
>Ga0302326_10014227_pt1 | contig 16841 bp, 15 predicted proteins | sample Palsa_T0_3_FD_202264 | JGI IMG/M metagenome (GOLD analysis project Ga0302326, IMG submission 202264) | Peat permafrost microbial communities from Stordalen Mire near Abisko, Sweden - Palsa_T0_3 | ecosystem: Environmental > Terrestrial > Soil > Palsa > Peat permafrost | place: Sweden: Abisko...
ATGATCGGGCGGATCAACAAACCTGTTGAAGGAAATCACGTTGCGGCTCTCCATTGGGAACATCAAATCCTCAGGATCTTCAGACCACTGAAGCAGCAACGTCATTTTCTCTTGAATCAACCACCAAACCGATGATACTTTGATGTAATCTCGGGTGTATCGGTGTCCGGCCTTTAGCTCGGCCATATCGAAGATCTGAGTCAGCGGAATGTCTTCATCAACGACGCCACGCACATTCAGTACGATATTGCGCGCAGCGTCGCCGATGAGTTTAGCTTGGATCAAGGCCTATCGCTCCTTAAAGGCGCCTATAAAATCTAACGTCAGAGTCTTCGCAGCCGCCGCACCTGCCTTGATGGCAGCGGTAAGGGCGAGGTTGGCGGTGGTCAGGGTCGGCGCGGTGATCCGCCCGACTGGTCCAACCACTGGTAGTGCAGGATAGTTCCCCGCATTGAGTGCTCCGGTTCCTGACTGCGGAATCCACCCAACCAACTGCGACCCTGCATACGCCAGAATATCGCCCTTTCTGGTGATGGTGAAGCCGAGGTCGATGTTCGTCGCATTGACCAAGGAATAGGCGGCGGTGTTGATCGCGAGTGTTGTAGCTGTACTCCCAATCACGCTTACAAGATTGAGTGTCTTCGCACCAGCGACCTTCTCGAAGTAGATTCCATCCGTCACTCCAGCAAAGGGCGTGGTGCCTGCGTTGCAAAGCCCAACAATCACATCACTCAGCGTCACATCGCTCATCCTAATTCGAGTGATGAACGCCAGCTTCTTGCCCAGCAACGTGCCCTGAGGCAGGGTCATGTTGGCGAACGGCCGCTGCATAACTTCTGTATCGTTGAGTGTTGCCGCAGTGGTGAAGACCACCACCCCTCCATCGCCAGCAGCAGCTGCTACGCCGCCGCTCGAGAGGCTGGTGATAGTCCACTCTCCAGTGTCTAGATATCCAGTGAAGTCATTGTAGTCACTCTGATAGAAGAACGGGTTCGGTACACCAATCTCTGACATCGGCCCAAAGGGCGGGTCGGTGGTATAGCCCCCAGGTAGGCGCTGAGGGCGCGGGGTGTTTGGTACTGCGGTCATGAAGTGCCTCCTTGGGCGATGTGATCATGATTCGTGATTGATAACATGATCATCACTGCCCATTAGAGCCCAAGATGCACCGCGGATCAGTGTTGCCCACGCTGAAGCGCAGGTACGTTCCCGCCAAGGCATTCTTCGTCGAGTAGTCGTTGTCCTGATCGAAGATAGGGCGGTTGCGCCAGAACATCGTCATCCCGTTCTCGCAGTTCGTTCGTACGAACCACGCGTGAGGGGCGGTGAAGTAGTGGTTAACAAAAGCACCCTTGGGGAAGGCATTCAGCGCCTTGATAGCGTTGATGTCATTATTCGCAGTACCGGGGTCGAGGATCGACTTGAGCAGTCGGGCCGCGTTGTAGACCTCGGGCACTGGAATATGCAAGCTCTGCGGAATGATGCTCACATACAGCCCACGATCGTTCTGAAGCTGCATCGCTTGGATGGTGATGTCTTCAAGCGAGGCTTCCATCAAGTCCACACCAGGGTTCAGGACGTTGCTGAACGTCCCGCCAGTGGTGTTGGGGTTGGCGGTTGAGCACAGCGACTGCCCATTGGCGTTGGTGTAGATGGCTCCAACGAAGGCATCGTTATAAGGCGCTGCCGCCACATTCTCCACTGTCTGGTTGATGCTAAACGCATTGCCCTTCGCGCGGTTCATCGACACCTTTTCGTAAAGATTGTCGTTGAGCTCTTCAAAGGTCACGATGTACCCAAGGCCATACGCAATATGCGTATAGGTGCTGATCGGCCCCTGGGTTTCATAGTCGTAGCTCATCGGCCCGCCTTCCTGCTTCACAGTAGCGAGTCCGAACGGGGTAACTTGAACGTCTTGCTCGTACGCCATCTCCGAGTCTTCTTCCTCGTAGAGATGGATGTACTCTTTCATGTGCTCGTTATACCGCTGTCCCCAGACAGCATGGACGCCAGGCCAGAGCAACTTTGGATGGCTGCCTGTAGTGATAATGCCTGCAATTGCCACTTAGTTATCCTCCGGTTACGGCGCCACAGGGCGCGACAGATACTGATGGTTCTGGATCAAGACCCACCACTTCTGTGCTCCACCGCCAGTGGCTGGGCTGGTGACGAAGTGGTTGTCGATTGACTGCTTCAGGCTGTAGAGCCGAAGATTGAGAGTGGCTGTGACGGCGGCTGCCGCCGTGTCATCAACCTGCATGCCCGACACATACACGCCAGTGGCTGGAGCGGTGTAGATGATGTTGGCATTGAGGCCGACTGAGGCAGCGGCGAAGTTCGTCCCGGTGCCACCCTCTTGGATCTCGAAGATCACATTCGGGTCATCGACCACCGCTGCATAATATACAGCCACCGATGAGGCCGGACGATAAGTCTTGCTCAGATCATTATAGTTGATGTACGGTCCACCTGCACCTGCGGGGGAGCTATTTCCTAAGCCCACCGCCACCAACACCCCGCAAGCCGCCGCTCCGGCGGTACCGAGGGTAATCACCTGAAGTCCCGTCGCGGCATCGCCCGCGCCGGTCGCCTTTACCAGATCGCCTGGATAGAAGGCATTCGCGTCGCTCGCTGCGATCGCATACATGCTCACCTGACTGTTCCAGTTCGCCCCGTTAAGGTACTTAACAGGGCTCAGGCCAGCCGGCTTACTTTGATTAACAAAAGCCATCTAGGCTACTCCTTACTGGCCGTTTCGAGGAGAATAGGGCTGATGCGGCGCGAACGGCCTTTGCGCTACCCGCCGACCCCGGTTCAGAAGTGCCGGGCGGAAACTGCCCAGCTCGCCATCTTGCTTGCCGAATGCCGCTTTGACATAGCGGTTGCCGGCGATGAACTGAGGATGAAGTGGCTCGATTGGCTCTCCAGGGAAGATGGCGGACATGATCTCGGCGTTTCGCTGTTGCCGAGCTTCCATATCCTCAGCCCACCACTCTTCCTTCAGCTTCATGAACACGCCCCGCTTGTTGGTAGCGGTGTTGCCGATGACCGACACACACTCACCGAGGTCGGTGTTGCCACTAAGGTTCATGTTCTGTCCGACCCCGCGCTGGTTGAGGTGGATTTCAGACTCCTTGCACAGTTCCCAGCCCGCCTCCTTCGCCTCGCCCACACGGTCCTCGTGGAATACGTGGATGACGTAGCCGGGAATGGGGTCGCACTCGAAGCGTCGGCGGCCCATCGGCGACATCCGGCGGCGCTCCTTTCGCTCCTGACCTTCAGTGTTCTGCGAACCTTCATTCGCAGGCTGAGGCGTGTCTTTGGTGATTTCTTTCGGCTTGTCCATTAGTCAGGTACCTCCACAATTTGTACAGGAATCCCAGCTTTGTTGTAGTCCTGGGCGTAGAACTTCTGCCAGTCGGCGGCAGTCTTGAAGGCCTTGCCCTCGCCGACGAGCTTGAACTTTGAAGCTTGGCGCATTGCCTGGGCCTTGGCGTTGGCGGGAAGATCGTCCCAACCTTTACCTGCGCCCGAAGGCTGACCACCGCCAGTCGGCCTCGACCCATTCACCCTAGATGTAGGCATTGCTTTGCGCACTCCGATATATTTGTCCGTTTCCGAGGCGATCATGTCCAGCCGCTCGCGAGGGGTGAGGCCTTCAAGGCGGTGCTCGGCGGCGAGCTTCTGAGCAACGCCCGTCGCAGTGGCCCTTTTCACAGGGTCGTCATTCCACCACGAATTCTCTTCGACCCATTCCTTGAAGATGGGGCTATCTCTAGTCTGAACTTCGGGGGCCGGCGGGTTGGGCTTGGCGGCAGGTGCGGGCGCAGGCCGGCCTTCGAGTGCCGCCAGCTTCGCACTGAGCAGAATATCCGACCGAGTATCGCCCGCTTCGCGCGCCTGCATGATGCCAGCGACCAGCGTTTCGCGCTCTTGGTCGGCGGTAGCCGCTGCGCCAGTAGCCTTCAGCGCATCAATCTCCTTCTGCTGTTCTTCAAGCCGGTGTTGAAGAGTCTGAGCAAGGCCCTTGGTCTCATCCAGCTCGGCGGTGGTACGGCGCAATTCTCCCTTGAGAATGGGCATCACCTGCTGCACTCGCTCCATAAACACGTCCGAGTCAACCCACTCTTCGGGCCGGCCTCGGAACTGGTCCTTGGGCCGCCAGCCGCGGGACCGAGCTTCGCGCTCTTGAACAGCGCGGTCAGGCTGTTGCTCGACATGAGTCTCTTCAACACGCGTCTCTTCGATGTGTTCGCCGCCTTGAGGCTCTCCACCCCGATCAAGCTCCGGCGCATCTCCACCAAAGGCCAATCCTGAAAGTGCTGAATCAGGCATTGTCTCTCTCCTTCACAATCCTTGCGTACACGTCGCCAGCATTAACCAGCCGATACTGCACGTCGTCGAACGGCCCTCGCATGACCGAGCCACAATAGGCGCTCACCAGCACCTTATCGCCGATCTTAGCTCTTGGCGTAGAGCCAATGCCTAAGAGCTTCTGCCACCACGCCCGTTTCCAGGCATCGGGCCCGATCGCCACCACAATCCCTCGCATCTCAATCATGTCCAGTCGGCGGGAGGCTGTCTCAGGGATGTAGAGGGGCGAGCTATCAAGATCGGGCTTGTATGGGAGCAGTAGAACTGCGTGCCCAACAGGCTCAATCCCGCTCATGTTCTCAATCCTCGCCGGATCGCCAATGACACTCAAAGGCTTCACTACCTCTTCCGCCTTGGCTTCTTCAAACTGCCTAAGTACTGATTCCACGTTAATCTCCTCTTGCTGCTTGGGTTCTTGCTGAGTTTGCTAAGTCCAACTCACTATCATCGTCATCGAGGTCGAGGGCCATGTTGATCTCGTCGGCGGTGAGGCGCAAGATGCGTTGAATACACTGCACTTCGCCCAATGCCGCCGCATTAGCCTCCACCGTGCTCTGCCCATCATCTTTTTGAAATACTCCACTAGCCCATTGCTCCTGCAGCCCCGTTAGCTGCACCTGAAGCACCTCCAGCACCATTTGCGTTACTGGGTGGCGGCGCCAGTTGAGGAGATCCTCCTGCTCCAGCTTGCCCATCTCCGCCGGTCGCATCGCTAGTCGAGGCATCGTCTGACTCCTTTAGCTTTTGTTGCTGTGCGTCGATATAAGCATTCTGCGACTCTATGGTCTTAAGCATTAGCTCAAATCCCTTAATCGCAGCCTCGGCCTTATCAACTCCGATCGAGGCGAGGAGCTTGGCGGCTTCAGCCTTCAACTTGTCAATGGTAGCAGTGTTTACTCTCTTCTGCTCCATCAACGTCATCTGAAGCTCCATTGCCTTGTACTTAAGCTCCATCTGCTTAATAGCTTGCTTGCCCTGTTCGACCTGGAGCTTCGGGTTGGGCATCTGGAAGGTGGTATTGCCAGGGCCTGGATACAGGCGGTCGATATCTTCAACCCGAAGGGACTTGAGAAAGCTCTTCTCAACCTCAGGAATTTCATACCCCGGCACGACCATTGCGCGCTGAGTCACAGCAATGGATTGATTGATTCGCATGGTTGCGCTCGGGACATTGGGGTCAGCGACTGGAGCGATCTCGTCCTCACTCCCTATATAGTCCTCAGCCCGTACCAAGCCCTTAACACCAAACCGCTTCGGCTGATTTATGTCCAAGCTATGCCTGTTCACAAGGTACCGCTTCTTAAATTCATCCTTCATCGAGCGCCATACGCGCTTGAAGATAGTACCGTAGACCGCCATACCCTGTTCCTGCATCCCGCGAAAGGTCTCGGCGGGAGTGTTCTGGCCGGGGTTCTCGCCAACCTGAGTGTCCATAGTGCCAGCAACCCGATTAGCGTATTCGATTAGAAGCCCGACCATCTGGAACAGCACACCTACAGCTGTGCCGTTATCTCTTTCATAAGGCACGATGTTCTTGCGCAGGTCATCCCCCGGCGCATCAACTCTCTTCCACTCCCAAGGCGCCATTGTGTAAACACCGCCGCGAATCTTCGCCCCTCGGCCTAGGAACCCGCCGATCGAGTTCATCATGGTGCCGTAGTCGAAGATCTGATTGATGCCAGTGTTCACAGACTCGTTAATGGGGCCGAGGAAGGTGCCGAAGCCGAGGTCGTAGATCGCTCCATCGGGGGAGGGGATGAAGCCGTATTTGGTGAAGAACTCGGTCGGGCGGATACCCAGCAACTCGCCCTTGCCGTTGACATCGACTTGAGTGTCGTAGTTATCGATCCGCGAGACGATGCGGCAGACACAATGAGTCTGTTCCTCAATCGTGATGATGTAAGGCTCAGCATAGCCGTCATCATCAAAGTCGATATCTACATGCTGCTCAAGGGTTCGTAAGGGAGTGACCGAGTCACTCTGCGGCGGTTCTTGCCCCTCGCGGTTATCTTTCTTCGGCTCGCTCTGATCGTAGGTAGAATAGGTCGGCATGTTGCAGAACCATTCATCCTTCCGCACATCCCGCCAGATACCTCGTGCGCAGTTCTCCCAGATCTCGTTGCGGGACATGCGAAGGCACTGAGTCTTACGTGCCGCCGAGTCTACGCTCTTGGCGTAATAGTCCAGGACGAGGTCTTGAGCAGTTACCAACTCCCCTACTGGTGCGCCGGCGTGGTTGCAGAAAAAGGTTTTGACGAAGTTCGTGCCTACAATGGCGAGGTTGATGAGCAGGCGGTCGTGCTGCTCTTCCCACGCCTCGTCCTCTTCCAGCACCTGCCAAGACATGTGCCGGCCGATGCGCTCAGCACGGGCCTTGAGGATTCCGCCCTCGTCATCGCCGATGATGCGATACCGTACTACGTCAGTTCCTTGAATGATGTTCGAATAGCTCTTCGAGCTGAATTGAAGGGCGGCAATGGTGATGAGGGGGAAGATTACATTCGACGACCCAGGCCAAGGGAAGGTCTTGTTCTTTTGCACCTGAAGAGCTAGATCGAGGGCAGCCTCGGTCCGCTTCTCCCACTTGTAGCGAGAGACCTTATCGCGAAAATAGCCGTCCCAGACCCAGCCGCCGATCGCATCGAGATCTTCCTCACCAAAGCTCGAAGTGAGGTTCGGGGACTTGACAAGGTCCTTGTCGAAGGTCAGGCGCTTATTAAGTTTTAAGTCTTGCACTTCAGTAGCCAGTCACCGCCGACCGACCTCCCTCATTGCGAACCATCAACCCTTCAGCCAGCCAGCCCTCTTCCTCTTCAGTCATCTCATCCCCATTCTCCAGCACGTAGGTCTCAAACCCGCGGGAGAGGGTGGCGGTTGAGTCGAACTGATCATCGAGAAGGGATTCGCTGTAGCCGGTGAAATGAAGAAGCTCGTCCTCATAGCCCTCGTACCACGAAGCCCTTTTATCAAAGCGCATCGAGCGGGCCTTCATCCGGGCCTGAAGCGAACGTCCGCGGACGGACTTGTCCTTGACTGGGTTGATCACTACAAGGTTGAGCCATTTATCGCGGCGCTGCATCTCAGCGGTCAAAACAGGTTCGATGCCCCGCCAGATCGTCCCGCCTTCGACAAAGAACACAGGCGACTTCCAGGCGATGTGGACGGAGAAGAACTCTTCGATGATGTCGAGGGTGTCCCACCGCCCGACCCGCTCATCGACGATGTGCAGGTAGTTCTCGAGATCCTTACCGCCGACTGTGAACGAAGTCCGATTAGCATGGTCGGCGGTGGAGATAGCCAAGTCCACCCCTACTCCCATGAGCTTCCAGCTCATATAGTCTTCGTCGGCCATCGGCATGAACTGTTCTTTACGCAGGTACGCATCAACTGTATCCCGAGGATTGTTGAGGTACTCTTTGCTGTAGGAGTCACTCCGGCCGGCGGTTTCGTACATCTTCTGGATGTCGCGGAGGCGGGCCTCGCTGAAGCGCTCAGGCCAGAGGATGTTGGTGAATTCACTATAACTGGTGTGGGCGGCATAAAGACGAGTCGTCCACGAAGGGTCTTTCATCAGATGCGCAAGGAAAGCGTCATCATGCATAATGGTGCCGTGGACTCGGATTACTCCGCCCTCTCTGAGACAGGGCAAAACGGCTTCGTACATCCAGCGCTTGAATTCAGCGCGTCGGTCACGATTTGCAACCATCTCGTCATCTTCGAGGTCGTCGCCGTTGATGAGCCCTGGGCGCTTCCCGTGCCACAATAAACCACGAATTGCTTGCCCAACGCCTCGAGCCATAATTCTAAACTGGTACCCATCGAAGCACTCTATAATGATATCTGTTTGTTGATCGATCACAAAGCCCTTAATGGCAAAGGCCTCTCTAAGGTCCTGATTCATCCGAATCTCATCCGCGATGTTACGGAGGTTGAGCTTCGCCATATCCTCAGTCGCGCCGAGGAGAATGGCGAATTCTTGCCAGCGAAAGAGCATCGCAGCGATCACGAAGTCGAAGGTAAACGCGGTAGTCTTAGAGTGCTTTCGAGGGGCGGCGATCGCCGAGCGCTCGATGCTCTGATCGCAATAAATACCCCAAACCTCGCGGTGGAATTCAGGAGTGATCGCAGGCGAATCATACCGAGGGCTGAGGTACACCCCCGCCATTGCCTCGATCATTTTAGCGGTGAGCTTCATCTACCAGCCTGTTGGCGACATTGAAGGGCTTCCGCCCCAAGCGTTTGGGCCCCAGGAGATGGTGCCGATGCCCAAGGCCTGGAGCGGGCCGGCGGCACCGAGGTTGCCGACTGGAGAAGTAAATTCTGTGATGACGATGCAGCGACCAGCCGCCAGCACCGCATTAACTGGCCCCATTCCTTTATCGTAGCTATAGGCGTGCATCGACGCGCAGGTGTTAGTGTCGGTCAAGCCTGAGTATGCTTGGAGCCAATACTCAATCTCTCCCGCCCACCACGGCGGCGAGGCTAAGATGAGGTTCGTAGCACCTTCACCTCGAATAGTCGCCAGCATTTGTTCTTCGCCAGCTACCTCGTAGGTGAAGGTGTAGCACTTCATCGAGTTACCAGCACCATTGTTCTGCTGGCAGAAGGTCGGGTAGCTGCAGCCATTCGCAAGACAGTTAAGACCGACTGACCCAGTAGCATCTCCGTAGCTGTTATCTGCATAAGGCTCGTTAAACAATTCGAAGATGACTGCGGGATTGGACCCAAAATCATCTGCGATTTGTTTCCACCAGCCTATGGAGTGGTCTGCATCGGGGAAGCCGGGCTGGCCTATGGATGCCTGCCCAGTGGGGGCGGTCCAATGAAGGTCGATGATAACATAGAGGCCGGCGCTTAGAGCATCGTTTACCGCCTTCTCGTAAACACCAAGGTTGGTGTTGACCGCATCAGCTGGTAAGCGGACTGTATTGGTGCCAACATGGGCGGCCTTAAACGTACCTCCCCAGAATGCAGGGCCTGCCGCAGCTATATCCGCGCATCGCGGGGCCGGCGGCGTCTCGCACCCGCTCATGCTCATCCCGATCAGCTCAACCGGCAAGCCGTCCACTGTGCTCTCCAAGTGCCCGACGATGGCTTTTACGCCGAATACCGCTGCAGTCGGCGGCGGGATCACCAGGTTCTGTGCAGCGGACTTTTGCCACACCTGCGATGAATAGATCGTCATCCCCTGCACGCCGCCGCTGTTCATAATCAGCATCAGGTGGCGGAAATCAAGGATCGACATATTCACGTCGAAATAAGTCGGCCAACTTCCACCGCCGCTATATCCCTGATTTTGTGTCGTTGGGGCACCGGCCTGCGTGGAGGTCGGATAGTGGGCAACGTCGCTCGGATCGTGATAGTTCCAGTAGCACGGGCGCGTCGGTGTCGGTCCTGTCGGCAGTCCGCCCGCAATCTGCACGCCGTCGAAGAAGAAAGCCAGATACCCCTGCGTTGTGGTCGTCTGTCCGCTACCTGTCGCTGGCACCCACAGCATCCCATACTTGTGCTGCTGGCCGAAATCGGTGCCGATAGGTACGGGCGTTGAACCTGACGACCCACCCACGATCTGTGGCCACTTGTTGCTCGGCCCCCAGTTTATCGCGTTGCCGCTCACATGATTGGTCCAGTTGGACATGTTGATTTCAAATCCTGACGGATGGCCCCCGGCGACCGTGAAGTCGTACTCCATCATGTCGATTTCGATGTAGTCATCCATGCCGCTGGAACCATCCGCATTCTGCAACTGCGGCACTGACGGCCAGAAGGTGGATGTGGCCACCGGCCAGCTTTTCGTGTACGGCGGCCCCTGGCTGGTATGTTCCAGATCGACCAGCCACAGCGCGGCGGGTGCCATGCCTGCGAAGTTGTTGTTCTGGGAATTGCTGATCGTCGCGGTCACCTCCCAGTACATGCCTCCGCCGTAGCCCACGCCGACGAATCCGTTTGCATTGTTAGTCGAGTGCGCGCTGCTCAGTGCAGCAACGGCCGTCGTGTTGTCCTGAAGACTTATCGTCCCGTCCGCGTTCTGGGTGTAGTTGGATGGCGGAACCGTCGATCCTTGGAAGTTCCAGGTGTACCAGTTGTACGCAGTCGAGTTGATTGTGGTGGAATTGGAGGTGAGCATCGTGTAGCCAGCGGCGGCTGCCGGCGCGGGGATGCCCGCGGCCCCAGATGATGACGAGCCGCTGCTTGATGACGAACTGCCGCTTGACGAACTCGACGAGGATGACCCAGCCGGACACGCAGGGATGCCAGCCGTCGCTGGCTTCGTGGTCGCCACCCAACCGCTGGAAGCGGTTGGCCAGTCCCACCACGCGCAATTAACATTCTCTTGATAGATGATGCCGTTATAGAGCAGAAGTAGAATGACCTGCTGGGATGCAGTAGCCACTCCATTGCGCGAGACTATTCCGCCAGCTACAGTCCATTTCGCGCCCGAGGCATCGGTGAGGCTAGTAGCTGGAGGGATCGTAGAGGCGCCAGAAGACGAACTACTGCTTGAAGATGACGAACTGCTGGACGCTGAAGATCCGCCCGAGGAACTGCTGCTCGACGACAGTGGCGTCCCTGTGACATACCACTGCGCGCCGTTAATGGTGAGCGTACCGTAGAGAGGCGGCGTGACTTGAGCAAGGGCTGCGCCGAGGCTGAGGAAAAGAGTTATGAATATCGGTAGCTTGTACAACTAAGTTCTCCTAATCTGAAATCACAGCCAGATACGCTTCTTTCTCAAGGATTTGGCTGAGGCTGGTAACGACCTTCACAGCGATTTTATAGATAACTCCAACGATGCCGGCGGTGAAGAGCTGGGTGACAACGCTTCCAGAGATGATCGGCGGTCCATCAACAATACTTCCTGGACCTGGGTCGGTGCCGGAGTAAACTGTGGCGGTGGTTGTGGCACTGATAAGAGTCTCGCCAGACTGAAGACCTGAAGTGAAGTCGAAGCCAGCTCGAGGCAGCACGGCGGTCTCGCTGAGGTACTTCGCGCGGAGGATTAGCATAATTCACTCATTGAGAACTGGACCTAATTTCATATGCTATGCATTCTCATCCGACTATAGGTTTTCACTTCAGCGTAACCCCAGCCGACACAGACGGATAAACAGACGCGCTGCCGGTCGTCGAATAATACATATTCAGGATGTAGTTACCGGCCGCTGGATAAGGCCCCGGAATGCTCGCCGTAGCTAAGCCTTTTGTTTCCTGTATCCAATATTGCCAGCCATAGTCAGCGATGTTCTCAAAACTGAAAATAGGCGCCGCGAATAACTGCGAATTTGTGGAGTAGATTGGCGCTGTTCCACCCGCTGATGCACTAAGCGGATACCAAAATGATCCGAAGATTTCTGCCCGCGCGCCAGCGGTCAGCACCAACGATGGCGCCAGATCTGGGTAAGCGTTTTCCGTCTTAAAACCAAGTACCCACAGAGTGCAGCCGGCACAAGGCAGTTGTGGCTGGGAATTAAATTCTATGTCGAACTGACGACCCCAAACGCTCTGACTGGCCTGCAAAGTGCCGACGCCGTTAGCGTCATCCTCAAAGAATACGTTACCGGCCCCAGCAGAAGCCGCGTAGGCTTTAAGGCTTGCATCCCTGATGACGACAGTGCGCGTTCCGCTATGCGTCACTGTGCAGGTGCTGTATCTAGGGCAGCCATCAATTACAAGAGGCGTCGAGGACGATCCGGCAATCGTAAAGTTGAATTGTGACCCGGCAATCTGCGAGTTGTAGAAGTTCAGGTGATTAACGGTGTCTGGAATCGAGCAACTGTAAGTCGTACTGCTACCGCTGTATCCGTTGGCCGGCGGAAGGTAGACTGTCACGGAAGCCGAACCAGTGATCTGTGCACACCAAGTCGATGGGTTTCCGGTCAATGCCGTCCAGTTCGATGGTGTCGGATCATCCGTCGGCAGGGGCGTTTCCTGCTCTGGTAGATACAGCGAGCTAGGAGTTAGATTGGCGTTGAAGGTACTGGTGGCGGCTCCCGTCCAGTTCTGCGTCAGGTTCCCCGTATAGTTAACGGTGGTCCCAGTCCCGCTGTCCGCTTCCGAGGGACTGTAGCCTGTGACCGTCGTGTTGCGAACGAATACGGATGCACCTGGGACGTTGATGATGCCAGTGCCTGAGCCGTTGAGCAGCGACGAATCAAGAATGTCTATCGTGCCGTATTGCCCAGTCTCAAGCGCCTGACCGCTGCTCATGCTACCGTCGCTGAGCCAATGTTGGAACTGAAAATGCGCAGGTCCACTATCGACGATGCGCCCTGTCTGACCCTCCGTGGTCAGTTCATCGAACACCCAGTTATATTCAATCTGGTTGCTGGAAATCGCTTCCTGACAGCCATAGATAGCCAGGTTCTTTGACAGTGCGGGGCCTGGATATTGCAGATGAAAACTTAAGGCGTAAGGACAATTGCTGTCCTCAGACCAAATGATTACATCCCTGAGAGCTCCGATATTGTTCATCGCGAGCGTCATAGGTATAGCGTTTGGGTTGCCATAGCCGACGTCAAAGCCGATGCCGGTGATGAATTCGTAAAAGTTTTCATTCCCGCCTATTGAGGTTGGGTTGAACCACGGCGTGTTGGTTCCAGTGTTGAAGGCCGCACTGTTGGGAGCCAACCGAATAACTGATTGCTGTGGTCCGACACCCCTTAAGTTCCATGAGTTGTAAGGTGGGCTGATCTGGCCACTGACAAGGTAGACTCCAGCTGGGAAGTATAAATAGCTGCGACCGGGGCCCAGCAGCGTGTTGAAACAACTAGTATTGTCAGTGACTCCATCTCCCACCATGTTGCAGGTGGAATTGCTTGTCACATTGAGGGCTGGCTGCGTCGCGGCTGAGGATGTGAAGCCCGGCGGGTAGACGATGGCGTTATTGATCTGTGCGCCTTTGCCGTCGGCAGCGATCACATTCATGGTGCCGTTCACGGTACTGATCGTGTAGCCAGTGCATGCATAGGTGCCGGCTGTAGCCGTGATCGTATAAGTGCCGACCGAGGAACCGGAGGTTGCGGTCGTGCTTAGGGCTGGTGCGCCGGTGCAGGTCGTCGGGTACGTGCTTTGCACCCACACCAACGGTGGCACGGGAAGCCCTTGCTCCATCGTCAGAGTCGAGGCTGTGACGGTCACAGTCTGAGCAAAAGTTGCGCTGCTGACGATACAGCCCAGCAGAATCAAGGCAACACTACGGATCATGGCTGACACTGATAATTCACATTGAAGGTCAAACCAAGCACGGTTACGGCTGCGGTGATATTAAAAGCGGTTGTGCTAGGCGCGCTATTCCCGAGGCCCAGAAAACTGGCGTCAGCATTTGGCGTAACGAAGCAAGCCGGAGCGGCGCTAAGCGTACCCGAGAATGTCACGGTTGCTATCGTGCCCGTGGTTGCCGTGCCGCCTACGATTGTGAGCGTGCCGCGCGTGTTGTTGCAGGAGTAACCAGATGCGCAGACGACTGAAGTAACTCCTGATCCGGCAGCAAATGTCGCGGTCCCAGTTGGAATAGACAACTGCGATGCTGCGCCGGTGACACATGGGGTTGTGCTGGTCGTGACAGTATTGGATGTGCCACTGCATAGATAGCTCGTACCGGCCCCAGTCGAGACATTTGGTAGCCCTACCGTATTGTCCCCGAGCAGTATCTGAGTATTCGCCGTCTGCACCGTACTGCCACTGCTACCGGCGTGTGGAGTCTGTAACGCTAGTGTCGATCCTGTAGCGTTGCCAGTGCCAAGACCGGAAACAATAATAGTGCTACTACCGGAGACATTGGAGCCAGCCCCGCCTTGTGTGCTTAGAGTATAAGTTACCGGGGTTCCAGAACTTCCGACTCCAAGTTGAAAATCGTACTCAGCTTGCGAAGTTAAATAAGTATAAGAGCCACTTGTAGCGAACGAAAATGAGCCGCTGGATTGGACCTGAATACCTGTGTACCCGGTAGTCACAGTCAGGTAACCGGCTATCGTTTCGTGACCAGCGACAGCTACATTGCCAGCCGTATCAACTGAAAATTTGCTGGCGCCTCCCACTTCCCAATTCGTCAAGTAGCTTGTGCCGGTGCAAAGTGTGCAGGTGATATTGGCGAAATCAATGATTCCATTTACTGCTGAGGCGTCGTTAACAGTGCCGGTGATATTTCTGCCGAAGCCAGTTGTACCCGAGGTCAGCGAGAGCCCGGTGCTTGTCTGCGTATAGGCATTCGCCGCATTGCTCAGCGTCAGACCGGCGTTGAGCACCGGAGTCGCGCTGAAGGTATGCACACCAGTCCATGTCGGCACGATCGCCTGAGAAAGTGGGGGGGCGCCGTCGGCGCGAAGAAAACTTGTCGAGATGCCGTTGACGACTGAGAGTCCAACAGTACCAGTCGGGTTGGCGCCACTAATGCCGCCACCGCCGCACGCTCCCCATACCGGCGCGGCGCTGACTGTTCCAGTTCCAGTCTGCTGCAGGCACAGCGCCGTAGTGGTGGTGTTGCCGGCAAGTCTAGAAAGCGTAGCGGCGGCGCTGCCGTACCACAGGTCTCCCAATACCGTCGCGGTGGCCGGAAATAGATTGCCATTTGAGCTCACCACGGTCGTAGCTGCGCTCCCAGGGCCGGCGGCTGTTGCGTCACCAGTGAGCGCGGTAATGCCACCGCCAGCACTCCAACTGCAGGTCGAAAATCCCGCTGAGACGGCACCACAAAGTAGAACTTGCGAGGAGGACGGCCCCGCTGTCGGAAGCTGCAATCCGTAAGCGGTGAAGGAGGCTGAGTTAGGCCCGATCCACGCGGCGGTATTCGTGGGCAGCGTGGGCAACGTCGTATTGCCCAATATCGCAGCCATACCCGCGTGCACACCGTCTCCAGTGACAGAGACGGATTGCGCTGATACAGGACCGGGAGCGACGAGCGGATTTGCGAGATTAAGCGTCCCGCTGACCGCCGTGGCTTTATACAACACCAGCCCCGAGGCGCTGTATGCCGATGCGCTGTAATTCCATGTAGCCCCGATAGGCGTCGTGGATGTGGTCACTGCGTAGGCGGCTTCAACTGGAATACCGCTTCCGCTGGTTCCTGGCGTGTAAGCCAGGGAGTTGTAAGTGAACCCGCTGTAAGTTGGTGGATCACTGATGGTGCCGAAACCACCAGCGCCATTGGTCGTAAAGGCGAGTCCAATTTCTGTGGCCTGCGCGGGCGTGAGAGGCGACACGGTGAGGGTGGTGACATTCGCATTCACACCGCTGACTGCGGAACCGAACTGATCGAAGATAAGCAAGCCGGAAAACTCGTCAGCTTGAGCCGTTATCTCCCAAGCATCGTTAACTGTGATTGCGTGCGTGCCAGAATTGGCATTCCCAAGCAGATCAAAGACGGCTACGGCGAAATTTCCAGTCGTGGTATTGCTGGTGTACGCATATCCCCTGAAAGTCCACGTTTGCCCGGTGCTGTCGGAAATTGTCGGCTGCGTTACAACTCCCCCCGCAAAGCCATCCCATTCAGTGACCAGTATTACGAGCGAATCGTTTTGAGTGACGCCTGTCAAGGTGATAGTGGGATTGACCCCCCTCACCCAAACACTTTTCTGTACCAACGCAGAACCGTTTGTCGCGAACGCTAAATTGTTAGCGCCGGGCGTGCAGTCAACGAGGATTCCAGAAACTGCTGCCGGATTACATGGAAAGGTGACGGCCGGCTGATTCTGCAACGTACCTAGCGGGATGGCGTTATTGCCAGAGGCCGTGCCGCTGAAGATCGGGCTGGGATACGTCATTCCGCTCGCGAGACTCCCGGATGCGTGCGACAGTACCAGCACGGTAGGATTAGGATAGGTGCTGCCTAAATCGCCGCCAGCGGCTCCAGTTGGGGCACCACCGCCGCCGCTACAAGCAGTACCAGCGTCTTCGATAGAAACAGGGGATAACCACTCCACACAGTGACCAGCCACTGGCGTGCCGCTTACCGCCGGTACAGTATAACCCGGCGGTCCATTACCGCCGATCTGGGCCCAGGCTGAGGTACTAAACAGCAGCGCGATGAGGGCTAAGCGTCTCATCCTCGCGGCGCTCCCTGAAGAATGGTGAGGGTGGCCTGGCCGGCTGTCCAGGCGCTGAGGCGCAATCGAGTTGCGCGAATAGGGTAGTTGAAGGTGCCGAAATTACGAACAGTCTGGGCGCTGAGGACTGTGTGGGTGAACACGCGCAGGGCGTTGACCTTCGCATTACCTCCGTCGGCGGTCGGGCCGCTGTTTGGTACAGTTATAGTATAGGTTGTGGGGGTTGGGGCTGAAGCTACCGCGTAGGTGCCGTCGAAGCCAGCACTGGACTGGATCACAACCGAGTCGCCGGTGACGAGGCCGTGACGAGCTACGGTGTCGTAAGGATATTGGCCGGCTGAAGGGCCGAGGTCTGTGATGGTTGCGACGGTGGTTGAGCGAGAGATCTTGATTGGCCTCACACCAACAGGGCCGGTGTCGTCGCCA
>Ga0302326_10014228_pt1 | contig 16841 bp, 13 predicted proteins | sample Palsa_T0_3_FD_202264 | JGI IMG/M metagenome (GOLD analysis project Ga0302326, IMG submission 202264) | Peat permafrost microbial communities from Stordalen Mire near Abisko, Sweden - Palsa_T0_3 | ecosystem: Environmental > Terrestrial > Soil > Palsa > Peat permafrost | place: Sweden: Abisko...
TCAGCGAATCGAGTGCCTGGAAGACATTACGCTGGCCGGGCACCAGAGCCCCTCCGAAAGTGGGATCGAAATAATACTTTTGCACCACTTTCCAGGAAACCAACTCGTCGGATTGCTTGGTGCCCACCCGGTGGAACAATCTTTGCGTGATCGAGTACTCCACTTCATTGGTGTCCGTGAGCGTGTCATTCTCGTCGAAGCGCAAAAAATCCCCAAAGTTGTTGACCCCCGTTACGTAACTGTAGACGACCGCTGGTTCAATGGTGTGCTTCCACTTGGAAGCCTCCGTGCCCCAGGTGCGCTCGAACGACGCGGGGCGGATATCGATCCCGACTTCTTCTGTGTCTCGGAAGATCGCTTCATCCGCGACATTTCCATTCGCCTGCTGGGCGCCATATCGCATGCTGCGAAATGTGAAAGTCGGTGTGACATGGAGCCAGGGGCCCATGTCGATCGGAAGGGTAACGCTGGGGGCGATCATGCTTCGCTGTACCATCGCCGGAGTTTTGATCACCGTGTCGCTGCGCGAAGCGGCGTCCGCCAAAACGTCGAAGCCAAAATATATGGGCAACTGTTTCCAGGGTTCTTGGTCCACGGATTGAAAGCGCATCTCGGGGGCCTGGCGGATGACCACCGCGGTCTGCGGCTGTGCCGTCAGAAAATTCTTGTAGTCGTTCGCGGCGAAATTGATGCTGTAACTGCCAAAATTGTTGGTCACAAACGCGCTGCTGGTGACTTCGGAATTGACCGCTTCGTTGAATGTGGGAGCGAACTCCAGACGAAAAATATAGGACGTCAGGTTGTTCAAATCGGCTACGGCGCGCCAGCCGTCGGGAAGCAGCGCGCTGAATTTCACCCCCAGAGAGCTGCCCCCTTCATGCAGGCGGTCCTCCAACCCATCGTAATCGGCCGTCAGACTGATATTGTCCGAAGGTCGCATGCGCACCTGTGCGTTTTCGCTCCAGCCGCGCAGGGAGAGCAATTGCGCGCCGGCGGTTGCGTCGGCCCAATCGGTCGGCGCCCAATAATAGGAGTCGCCTAGCATGAACCCTTTCACCTTGCTGTTGCCTATTTCGGGCATGAGAAAACCCGACTGGCGGACCCTTCGGCCGGCAGGCGCCGTGGTATAAGGGAAATAGAAAAGCGGAACCCGGAAAATGCGGAAGTTTGCATTGACGAACGCGACCCTTTGATCCACGTGGAGAGTGGCCTCGCTTGCGGAAAAGGTCCATGTGGGATGCTGAGGCTCGCACACGGTCAGCCAGGCCTTGTGCATGCGGTACGTGTTTTCGTTCAAGCGTTCCACCAGGTCGGCTCGAAAGGTTAGCGGATTGGGGGTTATGAGGATGGCCGGGTTGGGCCGTCGGACGATGTGCTCGGTTCCGCTAACATGCTCGAACGTGCCTTGGCCCGTGCGCAGATTGAGCTCCGCCCGGTCGGCGTGCAGGTCCAGGGTGTCTTGTACGAAATGGACATGGTCGCGCGCCACCGCCTGGTCGGTGGAGGAATCGTACTGGACGTGGTCTGCTTGCAGGACCATGTCCTTGTAGCGAATGTCGACATCGCCATCCGCGAAAAAAACTTGGCCTTCGCGGTGCTGCTGCTTGGCTTCGAGTTGAGCCATGCCTTGCCCCGTGGCCAGTTGGGTCTGCGCCAGCAAAACGTCCACACCCCATGTGCAAAGGTATGTGGCAGTGAGCAGGAATATCGCCATACGACAGCGGGAGAAGCAGGGAACCATATTGATTGGGCAGCGCGCGTGCTGACCGCAGAACTCCGCAAGTAAGTCTGGTAGAGTAGCACCGCTCTTTGGACCTGACAACGCGGTGGTCAAGCTGGCCCCAATCCGCTTATGAATTCCAATCCGCGATCATCTCCCCAGGTGGAGGCGCCGGACACCCAGGCGCGATCGGCTGGGCTAAAAAGCGCCGTCCAATCGTTTTGGAACGCCCACCCGTGCGGCGCGAAATTTGCCGGCAAGCCCGTGGGATCGCGCGATTTTTTTCTGGAGGTCGAGAAACATCGCTACGCTTTGGAACCACACATTAAGGAGATGGCCGGGTTCGACCGGACCGGGGGAAAGCGCGTGCTGGAAATCGGATGTGGTTTGGGAACGGATGCCGCCCAGTTTGCCGGAGCGGGGGCCGCGTATGTGGGAATGGACCTTTCTTCGGCCAGCATTGGTTTGGCCAGCAGAAATCTCCAGCTGCGAAATCTGCCGGCACAATGGCTGGTTTCCGACGCGGAATCCTTGCCATTTCCCGACGACACATTTGATTGCGTATATTCCAACGGCGTGCTGCATCATACTCCGGACCTTCCACTGGCGGTCGCGGAGATCTATCGGGTCCTGCGTCCCGGAGGTCGCGCCACGGTGATGATGTATCACAAATCGTCGATCAACTACTATTTCGGCATTTTGTTTTTGCGCCGGCTGGGAGCGTTACTGCTTGCCAGTGACTTCGGCACGCGCGTGGCCCAGCGCCTCTCCGGAGACAGTATCGAGCACTTGCGCGAGCACGCCCGGAGCCTACGAAGCTTGGGCTGGGCGTATCTGCGCGGTCAGGCGTGGCTCAACAATAATACCGACGGCGTAGGCAATCCTCTCTCCCGCGCGCTGACGCGGCGCGAGGTGACCCGTCTTTTTGCTAAATTTTCCGTGGTTCGCACGGCCGTCAGATTCCTCCATGCGGAATGGATTCCCTTGGGAAACAGAATTCTGACCGGCAAGCTGGGGCAAGCGCTCGGCCTGCGCTTCGGATGGCATCTGTATGTAGTGGCCGACAAGTAGCCAGGGACGCAGCTAGGGATTGCCGATTGGGGTGTGATGAATCCTGGGATGAAATTGAGTTTTACGGGTGCCGATACCAGCCGCTGGGTACTGGGGCTTACCCGCGCAACCATTCTTTTCCTGTTTCTTTTTGTACTGGCCCAGCCGCTCTCGATTGCTGGCGCGGAAATAGCGTTTGCAGCCATGGGTTTGTGCTGGGTCGCGCGGCTGGCCATGGTGCGCCGTGGAATGCTGCAAAGCTCGCCCCTGGACGGATTCATCCTGGTTTTTTGGTCTCTCTGCGGCCTTTCCGCCGCTCTCGCGCCGTTGCCCGCATCCAGTTGGGAGGGCATGCGTAAAATCGCCTTGATCTTTCTGGTCTTGGTTGTCGCCCACAACGTTCCCCATCCCAAGCGCACGCGGCAACTCCTGGCAGTCCTTTTTCTGGCGGGGTTGGTAAGCGTCGGCTATTCCGCCTTGCAATATGCTGGTGGGGTAGGAGTGCGTGTGGTTGCATGCGATCCCGATGGCCCGGCGTATCAAGTCGGGATCAGAGCAGGCGATGTAATACTCAATGCCGGCGGTCGCGGATTGCGCAGCCCGGAAACATTTCTGGCCGTGCTGCGAGACACGCCGCCTAGCAACGGTTTGCGGCTGACTGTGGTGCAGGATGCCCTTTCTTCCGAGCTCATCCTGCCCAAGGACGCTGTTCGCATGGTCCTTCCATCGCGCGCTGCGTCTCAATCTCCGACTCTGGAGACCGTTGGGATGACGCTAGCCGTCGCCAGGCCGCCCCGAGCGCGCGGGTTTTACAGTCACTTCATCACCTATTCCGACGAGATGCAGATGCTCATGGCCGTTGCCTTTGGCTTTTGGCTAAGCTTCCGGCGCCAGCCCCGATTTCCCGCATTTTGGTTTGCCATCCTGGCGCTGACTTTCGGGCTGACGCTTGGCGCTACTCTGTCGCGCTCGGCTTGGCTGGCCGGAACGCTGGGGCTGCTCGTGCAGCTGTGGTTCTACACTCGCCGCACCTCAATCAGGCTTCTGCTGCCGGTTGTCCTGGTGTTTGCCCTATTGGGGACGAACGCTGCCGTGCGCCATTGGCGAGGGGTTGGTCTGATTGATTCTCACGATCCAAGCACCGAGTACCGCTTACTCATGTGGCGCGACGGCTTGCAACTCATCCATCAATATCCATGGTTTGGTGTGGGACAAAACACGATTCGCGATGACTGGCCTCGCTTCAATTTCGCCGCTTACCGGCTGCAAGGTGTGCGGTCCCACTTTCATTCCACGCCGGTGCAGTTTGCCGTTGAGATGGGCCTTCCGGTCTTGCTTGCCTGGATCGCGTTTATGGCCGCCTATTGGAAAATGCTGGCCAGGATGGCGCGGGAAGCGCGTGAGCACCCTGACCCCGCCCTCTACGGCCTCTCGCTGGGGATTCTAGGCGCGACCACCGGTTTCCTTGCCAATTCGCTGGTGCAGTATAACTTTGGCGATTCCGTCGTGGTGCTGCTCTTCTGGTTCTTAATGGGCCTGGCCCTCGCCACGCGCAACCACATCGCCTCCCGCTGAGTTCTATTCGGCGTCGGGATCATCGTGAATGCGGGCGTAGTCCTGCTTGGCAGCGTCGGCCTGGTCGGAGGATTCCTGATCGCCGGGCAGGGAACCGGCTGGCCCTCGACCGAGGCGATGGGCCACTTCCATGTGGATGTTCAATTCGCGCTCCGAATTGTACCAGGCGTTGCATCGATCGCAGGTGATCCGGGCCATTCGTGTTTGCGCCATGTGGTCTCCCTTCGTCGCTCATAGGCATGATCGATCAGGCAGCAGGATTAGACAATACATTGGATCTATTAGATAGAGACCGAATAACCTGGACGGCCCAAATCCAAGTTGCGGCGGCCCTGAGCAAGCAAGCCGCGCATTGCTGAAGATCGGATGAGGGCTCTGGCTATTCGCCCGATCCTGTACGGGGAGTCAAGTCCCGTGATCGGGCGATTCTCGGAAGTGTCCCGGCGCGTCCCTGCCGGCTTGCGCGGACGTATCGTTCAAGCCCATCTTCGCGGAAGTGACTCAAACCAGCGCACTGACCGGCAGTATTTGCGATAAAATCCTTCGTGAGCGGGGCTGTAGCTCAGATGGATAGAGCAGCAGTTTCCTAAACTGCGTGTCGGGAGTTCGACTCTCCCCAGCCCCACCATCTCTCGCAATCGATTACTGAGCCTTCGGGGGATCCGTTTTTGCCTGCACCGAACCGGACGGGCTCGCGAGGTTGGCGTCCTGGCCTTCGATCTGCTCCAGATCGTTCTTCATCTCCACGGCCAATTCACCCTTGGGAGCTTCCTTGAGATAAGCCTTCATCTGCGCCGCGGCATTGGAGCTGTCCTGCTTTCGCAGGTAGATGTCGGCAAGCAGCGCGTGCGCTTGGGGATTGCCCACGGGCTGGTCTTTTAGCGCTTCCAGCGCGCTTTTCTCGGCTGCGTCCACCTGGTTCAGATTAAAGCGGCCCACGGCCTGGATGAAATGGGCAAACCCGATGGTGGGGTCAAGCTCCAGGGCTTTTTCTGCCGTTAGGATGGCGTTCAGGTTTTCCTGATTTTGCAGTTCCAGGTTGGCAAGGTTCAAATAAGGCGGCGTGTACTTGGGATCGGCGGCAATGGCCTTTGCAAAGGCCTGATCGGCCTGGTCGGTCTGGCCGTCGATGGCATAAATACCTCCCAACTCGCTCCATGCGGCGGCGTACTTGTCGTAGTCGGCAGTGGCCTTTTCGAAGTGTTGTGCCGCGGACTTCAGGCGGTTGCTATGGAAATCCTTCTCGCCTTCCTCGAACTCCTTGCGCGCATTGTTGGGAACCAGCAAAGAAGTGACGCTGATTGCGGACCCCTGCGCACCCGCAATGCGGCTCAGTTGCATTGTGCCGATGGCGATCTTGTCCAGGTCGGGAGGATCCGAAATAGTATGCGACAACGTTTGATAGCCCGCGACCGTAACGCGTACCTCGCACCCCGTCAACCCGGCGCCGGCAAGGCCACCCGTTCCAGAGCCGGTCAGACCACCGGCCGACCCAAAGGGATTGTCGTTGCTGGCGCTGAAGTCTGTATCCCCGGAACGAGTGCCCAGAGAAAATTCGAAGTAACCCTTCATATCCGTATGCACGCCTTGTAGCATGTGCAACCCGCAATAGAGCCCCACGGAAACTGGTTCTGGCACAGGCTGGCCGGTATCCATGGTCACACGCCCATCAACATAGAGGGGTGTTTGAGATTGCGGATTGAAGGGTTGATCGGAACAGTCCTGCTGTCCGATCACGTCAGGGGAAGAGCTTTGACAGGGCACCTGCGTGGATCCCGACGCCCCCGTCGAGCCCCTTGATCCCGATGTGCCGGATATACCTCCGGACCCCGAATGCTGGGCCCAGGACGGCCAAGCGATCAGCAACGTCAGCGAGCCGGCCAAACATAGGCGGGTAGACAATCGTTTCATGGATGGCCTCCCAGGGAAGGTCAACACCAGTATCGCAAGCATACCCCCGTGCCAACCGCAAAGACATAGAAAATGTCGGTTAAGAACGGGAAAATGTCCGGGTCAAGATTACAGAGGCTGGGCCTATAGCGCGGCCGGTTCCTCTTCGTGGGACTCGTCCGAGAAATGAAAGGAGCTCGTTCATGGAGGGAATCGGGCGGCTGGGCGTGCAACGAATTTGCCTGGCCGCTTGGCTCATTTGCAAGGGAAAACGCAATGCTGCTGGCGACGGATTTTCCCATCCACGGAAGCTGGCGGTGATTCAAGGAAAAAAGTGTCGAGGGCTGGAGACGCAAGGCAGAAGGCCGCAAACGTGCAGCAACGTCCTGATGAAAGCGCTGATTACCGGGGGTTGTTCGCGGCGCGGATTTTTTTAAGGATCAGGCGGCCTTTGGAATCCGCCAGAACGCCGGTGCGTATAAGTTCAGTGACGAGGTCGTCCAGAGCGTCGGATTGGGAACTGATCGGTCCGGTCCCGCTCTGTTGCTGAGCGACAATGGTCGGCAGGTCGGGCTCGGAATGCACTTCACCGCTCAGCTCACGAAGCCATGCCTCAATAATGGAAAGTTGGTCAGGCTCGGTTTCTATGAAGGCCACGCCCATCCCCATGCCCATGGAGGAAACCGCGACCCGAGCCTTAGTCTCGAAGGATTTGCCCTCGTGGGTGATGCGCATTTTCAATTGCGCCCCTAGAGGGAGAGGGCTGATGGTGTCGATGTAGCATCCTCCCAAGCCCAGGTCGGAGGTTCGTCCGGTGATTCGCGCTTTGGACTGCAGTTCCACCGCTTCCACGGTCGCCGTGACGGGGAAGCGCGCGTGGCGCCGCCGTTCGCCCTCGCGGCGGCCGTCCTTGCGGACCTTCTTCCGGTCTCCCCTGGAGATCAGATCCAAGGAAGTATCAGGTCCTTTATCGAGATCATTTTGCATTTCTCACGTTCCCGAATTGAAAATCCTACCTCACCTTGGCGTCCGGGTGGCGCAGCGTCCAATCCTTTGGCGGAAAGGAAACGTGCCAGAACGCCGGACTTGGCAAAACAAATTCCACACCGATTTGCACCTGAGATCCTTGCACCTCGCCTATGTGCACCACGACACATTCCACCGCGGCTTTCGTCTGAACGCTGGCCAGGGAAAGCGGCTGTCCTTTGTCCAACGCTCTGGAAAGAAGGATCAGCGCCCCATGGGCGCTGACAATCGTCGTTTCCGTCCTCTCTTCAAAGGGCGCCCCGAGGGCATTCTGTCCGTACACCAGCAGCGGCACACGCAATAATACCCGCTGGCTTCTGCGCCTGCTGAGGGCCAGCCACGCGCTTTCGCGCGCGTCTACAACCCAGGTGGCAACCGCTTGCGCGTCTTCCGGCCGGATGTCCGTGAAGAGAAGACCCATCCCGGCTTTTTCCCGGGAAAAAACTACTCGGGCCTCGGCGTTACAGGAGACCGCCCCGCGGGTGATGCGCAGAGTCGTCATGGCTCCCAGAGGAAACGGATCCGGGGTGACTACATAGCAGCCTTGCAGGGAGAGGTCTCCGACCTGCGTCTCGATCCGCCTGCCTGACTTGGTGTCCGATACGTTGATCAAGGCCGCGAATCGGTAGCGCGGATGCTGGCGCCGATCGGAAGCATTTGCCTCGGGGCTCTCGACGACCTGCTCGATTTCATCTGACATCTCGGGAAACGCTCCTGTGCGTAGGCAGAAGGTCAATGGAATATACGGCCATTTCTCTTCCACCGGCCTTGTAACTCATTATGAGTTTGGGGGTCCGCTGTGGGCAAGTATATCGAAGGCTCCGATGCTCGATTTGCAACGGGCCTCCCTTTTTTCGGTGTTAATCTGGGCCGCCTTTGCGAACAGTGGTTGTGGGTGCGCGATCAGGGCAGCGGCTCCGCCGGCGGGCGATCCCCTAATGGAGTTGATGTTCCGGCAATTCCCGTGATATGTTACCCACCGGTATCGTTGGTGATACCCGATGGTAAGCTGGGGCACTCCTATCCGCCGCCGCGCACCCGAGGAGATCGATTTGTCTATGTTGCATTCTCGAAAGAGGCGGCTCCCGCCCCGCGAGCGGATCCTAACCGCCGCGGCGGACCTCTTTCGCCAGCACGGGATCCGGCGCGTCGGCGTGGAGGCAATTGCCGTGGCTGCGGGAACCAATAAGATGACGTTATATCGGCACTTTGTTTCCAAGGACGATCTGGTCGTGGAATGGCTGCGCGGGCTGGTGGATCAGCACAATGCAATATGGAGCGAACTGGCCGATCGCAATCCTGGCGATGCCAGGGCGCAATTGGTGGAATGGTTCAAGCGAATGGCTAAAACGATGTCGGACATGGACCGGCATGGGTGTCCGTTTGCGAATTCACTCGCGGAATTGCACGATAGTAACCACCCGGCGCGCCGCTTGATCGAGGAGTTCAAGGGACGAGGGCGAGAACGGTTTGTACGGCTTTGCCGGCAGGCCGGTGTCAAGACTCCCGAGGTCGTCGCGGATGAGCTGTTCTTCCTTTTTGAGGGGGCGCAGTTGAGTGCGCAGAGCCTGGGCCAGAAGGGAATCGGCCAGAGGGTGTTTCGAATCGCCGCAGGCCTTCTGGAAGTGGGGAGTTTACCGGAAGCGAGATGATCAGTAGGCAGAAGTTTTGCCCATTCGTGACGTACCCAAGTGGAACGCCGGGGCTATGGTTCTCCTCTATTGCCGGCAATATTTGTGAGTCGGCAAGGTGGTTTGCAGCGTCCAATTTTGATCAGGAGTTTTCGGAGTGTGGCGGGGGTCGAGCGGTGAAATATCTTAATTCCAGGGACTCATTCTGTGGAGGATTCATGAAGTTAAGGTTCGGAATAATGGGCCTGGCCTTCGCCGGCGCAGTGGCCTTGGCAACAACGGGTTGCGATCACCAAACCCAGGCGGCTGGCGCCCAGGAATTTCCGGCGCCGGCTGTGACGGTGGCTAAAGCCATTGCCCAGGATGTGCCTGTTTATCTCGATGAGATCGGGAAGAGCGGCGCATTCGAATCTGTGACGGTTACCCCACAGGTTCCTGGACGGATCATGGAGCGAGACTTCACCGATGGCAGCGATCTGAAAAGAGGCCAACTCTTATTTACGATCGATCCACGGCCCTACCAGGCCCAATTGGACGCGGCAACTGCCCAACTCGCCGAGGCCAAAGCCACCCTGGATCTGGCCAACACTCAACTCAAGATGTACGAAAGCATCGCCGGGACAAGAGCCGTTTCGCAACTGGACTACGAGACCAAGAAAAACACCGTGGCCGTCGATGAGGCCCAGGTGGAGGCAGCCGAGGCTGCCGTGGAAAACGCCAAACTGAATCTCGATTACTGCTCGATTCACTCTCCCATCGACGGGCGCGCTGGCGCACGCCTGGTGGACGCGGGAAATGTGGTTCAGGCCAACACCACGGGAATGCTCCTCATTCAACAGTTGGACCCCATCTATGCCGACTTCACGATCACCGAGCGGGATCTGGCCCAAGTCCAACAAGAACTGGCGCGCGGGTTGCTGAAAACATTGGTGCGCACTCCCTCGGATCCTGTGGAAAAAGCGCGCACCGGGAATGTGACGTTCGTCGACAACAACGTGCAGAACGCCACGGGCACAGTGAATCTCCGCGCAACGATCGCCAATCACGACCACCATTTCTGGCCGGGACAATTCGTGAATGTCACGCTGATTCTTTCCACGGACAAGGGCGCCGTTCTCATTCCCAATCAGGCGACGCAAGTGGCCCAGCAGGGCCCCTTTGTCTACGTGGTGAAGGCGGATAACACCGTGGATCTCCGGCCGGTGACGTTGGGGCAGCGTCAGGGAGACAACGTGGTCATTTCCAGCGGTGTGAAGGCGGGAGAGAGCGTCGTGGTAACCGGGCAACTGACTCTCAGGCCGGGGGTCAAGGTGAGGATCGTACCCGCCGAGCCTGGCGGAGTTCCTACCGCAAGCGCCAGCGCAGGCCCAGGAGGGAATTCATGAACCTATCGGAACCATTTGTTCGGCGCCCGGTGATGACGGTGGTGCTAACCGTCTCTGCCGTCCTGTTCGGCATTCTGGCCTACCGCAATCTTCCGGTGAATGACCTTCCCCAGGTGGACTATCCCGTAATTCAAGTGAACGTGAACTACCCTGGAGCCACCCCCGATACGATGGCCAATAACGTGGCCACGCCCCTGGAACGGCAATTCATGCAGATCCCTGGACTGGAACTGGTGACCTCCAGCAGCGGGCAGGGACACAGCAGCTTCACGCTGCAGTTCGAGCTTGCGAAAAGCCTCGACGCCGCGGCTACCGACGTGCAGTCTGCAATTAACCAGGCCAGCGGAAAGCTCCCCATCGACCTGCCGTCGCCCCCCACATTCACCAAGACAAACCCCAACGATCAGCCGATCCTTTACGTCGGGCTTACCAGCGATACCGTCACCGAAGGGCAGCTCTACGACTACGCCAACACCAATGTGGGCGAGCGGATCAGCATTCTTTCCGGCGTGAGCCAGGTGCAAATTTATGGCGCCCAGTCGGCCGTGCGCATCAAGGCGGATCCCTCGGCCATGGCCAGCCGCAACATCACCGTCGATGACCTGAACAATGCGATCAAAAACGGAACCAGCTACACCGGCGCCGGACAACTGGACGGCCAATATAAGACCGTTTTGTTGCAGCCGCAGGGACAGCTGAGCCAGGCCGAAGACTACGAGCAGTTGATCGTAGGCCAGAGCAATGGCGCGCCCATCTACATGAAGGACATCGCCCAAGTAAAAGATAGCTTGGCGGATGAGCGCATGGATATGCGTTTTTGGATTCGCGGGCATACCATCCCGACGGCCACCGTGGTGGTTGCGGTATTCCGCCGCGCCGGCTCAAATGCCGTGCAGGTCGCGCAGGAGGTGCGCAGTTCCTTGCCGGCGATTCGTGCCGGCCTGCCCGGCTCGGTGGACATCGTTCCGATCTACGATCGCTCGCTCACCATTGTGAACAGCGTTCGCGACGTGCAAGAGACCCTGTACATTGCCTTCGGGTTGGTTGTTTTGGTGATTTTTATTTTTCTGGGTCGCGCCACCGACACCCTGATTCCTGCCGTGGCTCTGCCCTTATCGTTGCTCTTGACCTTCGTGGCCATGAATCTGCTCGGCTACAGTTTGGATAACCTGTCGCTCATGGCTCTTACGCTGGCGATCGGATTTCTTGTGGACGACGCCATCGTTTTTCTCGAAAACACCGTGCGTTTGATGGAGACCGGCCAGGGGGCTCTGGAGGCCACCCTCAATTCCGCGCACGAGATCAGCTTCACCATCATGGCCATGACCATTTCGCTGGCCGCGGTGTTCATTCCCCTGGTGTTCATGTCCGGTTTGATCGGCCGCATCTTCCGGGAATTTTCCATTACCATCATTGTCTCGATCTTTGCCAGCGGCATCGTTTCACTCACGCTGACGCCGCTGATGTGTTCGCGTCTTCTGGGCGAGCGCGGAGCCGGGACCAAAAAGAACTGGATGGAGCGGGTCATTGGCGAGGTCGAGCATCGCGTGCTCGGCGCCTACGGTCGCTCCCTGTGGTTTTTTCTCCGCCACCGGTGGATCTCCGCGCTGACCTGGGCAGCCTGTCTGGCTGGAACGGTCTATCTTTTTTACGTTGTCCCCAAGGCATTTCTTCCCGTAGGAGACAGCTCGTTCATTCAAGGACTTATGGTGGCCCAGGAAGGCTCGTCTCCCGATACCATGCATGACTTCCAGAAGCAGGTGGAACAGGTCATGCACGCCAACCCGGCCGTGGACATGACATTCACGATGAGCGGGAATTCCGGATTCCTGCCCGGGAACCAGGGCTTTGTGCTTGCTTTTCTAAAAGACCCCAGTCAGCGGCCTCCCATCCAGGCAGTCGCGGGGCAGTTGATGGGTGGAATGAACACCACTGTCCCCGGCGTTATGGCCTTTCTTCAGCCCAATCCTGTGCTGCAGATCAGCACCGGAGCCACCGCGAATATACAGGGGCAATTTGCTTACGCCATCTCGGGAATCGAGCCGGGTGAGGTCTATTCCACCGCGGGAAAGCTCTTGCAGAAACTGTTTACCTATCCCGGATTCCTGTTTGTCAACACCGACTTGTTCAATCACACTCCGAATCTGCAGGTCGACATCCTTCGCGACCAGGCCAAACTTTACGGAGTCTCCGAAACGCGCATCCTCAATTTGCTGCATACCGCCTACTCGCAGAATTACACCTACCTGATCAAAAAAGCCAACGATCAGTATCAGGTTATTCTTGAGGTGGCCGACCAGGATCGCTCGCAACCGCAGGATCTGGACCTGCTCTATATCAAGAGTGACGATGGGCTGCGCCTGGTTCCGCTTCGTGCCGTTACCACTTCCCGGATGATCCTCGGCCCGCAGTCGGTCAATCACATCAATCAGTTCACCAGTGTCACGTTCTTCTTCAATCTGAAGCCGGGCTATGCCATCGGCAACGCCACCCAATTCGTGGAAGGCGCGGCTAAGGAGATTTTGCCTCCCGATGTGCGCGGCGAGTTGCAGGGGGAAGCTCTTACGTTTCAGGATACCGTGTCCAGTTTGACCATCCTCATGGTTCTGGCGGTTTTCGTGATGTATGTCATTCTGGCGATACTGTATGAGAATTACCTCCATCCCATCACGGTTCTTTCCTCTTTGCCCGTAGCCCTGGTGGGCGGCCTTCTCACTCTGTTGGTCTTTCGTCAGGAAGCTTCGCTCTACGCGTTTATCGGAATGTTCATGCTGATGGGCATTGTCAAGAAAAATGGAATCATGATCGTGGACTTTGCGCAGCAGCGCATCGGCCAGGGACTCAAGGACGACGATGCAATTCACGAAGCGAGCATGGCGCGTTTCCGTCCCATTATGATGACCACTTTGGCGGCCCTGATGGGCGCCCTGCCCATCGCCCTGGGTTTCGGCGCGGATGGCTCCTCCCGCCGGCCACTGGGCCTGGTGGTCGTTGGCGGATTGATCGTGTCGCAGTTTATTACTCTCTATGTCACCCCGGCCATCTATCTATACCTTGAGGAATTCCAGGAAAAAGTGCTCAACCGCACCAGCTTCTTCCGTTCCACGCGCGTTCGCGCTCCGCAGCAGCCCACTCCTGAAGGGGCTCATGCTGCGGACTAATTCACAGGAGTCAGACCGATTACCAATGTCCAAGCGATCGCCGAGCCCGTTCAACCGGGCCATTCTTGCTGCCGTTGTCGCAGGTTCCGTTTTTCTCAGCTCCTGCGATCTGGCTCCCAAATACGCGAAGCCGGTGGTGCCCACGCCACCTACCTACAAGACGCCCGAAGGTGTAACCCAGACCGAAGATTGGACGCAGGCCCAGCCGGAGGACACCGCCGCCCGGGGAAAATGGTGGGAAGTTTTTAACAACCCGCAGTTGAACAGCCTCGAGGAGCAAGTCAACGTATCCAATCAGAATATTGCCTCTGCGGCGGCCAATTTCCTCGCCGCCCGCGCCTTGGTCAAGGAAACTCGCGCTCAATATTTCCCGACGGTGGTTGTCAATCCAAGTATCACCAATGCGCGCCCTTCGCCCGGGCAGCTGGGATCGTTTGGCGGAGGATCGGCGGCATCCTCCTTTTCCATTCAACCCTCGACGGATTATTCGCTCTCGTTTGACGCCTCCTGGCAGCCCGATCTCTGGGGCCGCGTCCGCAATCTGGTAAATGCCAATACCTTCGCCGCCCAGGCCACCGCCGCCGACCTGCAAAACATCCGCCTGACGGCTCAATCGGAGCTTGCCGTCGACTACTTTGAGCTCCGAACCCAGGACGCGCTCAAGCAGTTGTTCGACGCAACGGTTGCGGCCTACCAGGACTCCCTGGATCTGATTCAGCTTCAGTTCCGCGCAGGTATCGCCTCGGACGAAGCCGTAGCACAGGCCGAGACCCAACTGGAGGCGACCCAGGCCCAGGACACCAATCTGGGCATCGCTCGCGCTCAGTTTGAGGATGCCATCGCCATCCTGATCGGCCAGCCGGCTCCCGCATTTTCGCTTCCCGCGGAAACCTTGCAGGCCACCCGCCCGCCAATCCCGCCGGGCATCCCGTCGCAGCTTCTCGAGAGACGTCCGGACGTCGCCGCCGCGGAGCGCGCTGTGGCAGAGGCCAACGCTCAGATCGGCGTGGCCAGGGCCGCGTATTATCCCAACGTGACGCTTAGCGCCGCCGGAGGATTTGGGAGCACATCCATAGCCACCTGGTTTGCATGGCCCACGCGCTTTTGGTCTGTGGGTCCCAGCCTGACCGAAACCATCTTCGACGCGCAATTGCGAAAAGCCACCGTGCAGCAATATCGCGCGTTGTACGATGCGAGCGTGGCGAATTACCGCCAGGCCGTTCTGGCGGCGTTTGGACAAGTTCAGGATAATCTGGCGGCGATCGGAATTCTGACCCGGCAGATTACCCAGCAGGACAGCGCCGTAAGTTCAGCGCAGAGAAACCTCGAGATTGCCACGGAGCGTTATCGGGCGGGTATCGATCCTTATCTCAACGTCATTACGGCACAGACCACCCTTTTGAGCAATCAGCAAGCCGCCGTGGATCTGCGCTTGCAACAGATGACCTCCAGCGTGCAATTGATTGAAGCCCTGGGCGGCGGATGGGACGACTCGCAGCTCCCGTCCCCTCAGAATATTCGGACCAGCAGTGCCGCCAAGCCGGCGGCAACTCCGTAGCGGCGGTTGGCTAACTCCTCGCGAAAGTACAATTCGCATCTGTCGTGGGAATTCTGGCCCGCGAGAATGGAAGAACGGAATGGCAAGAATGCTGGCTCACTGGATTTTGAGCGCGCTCTGCCTGCTCCTGGTCGCGCGCTTCGTACCGGGGATCTTTGTGCGGGGCTTCTTTACCGCCCTGTTTGCCGCAGCGGTAATCGGCTTCATCAACGGAACCGTGGGGATGCTTCTTAAGATTGTCACTTTCCCCCTGACCCTCATCACCTTCGGGCTGTTCTGGCTGCTGATTAACGCCCTCATGCTGAAGTTGGCTTCCTTGTTTGTGCCCGGTTTTGAAGTCCATGGTCTGTGGCCCGCATTCCTTGGGGGGTTGATTCTGAGTCTTTTGAACATGGCCGTCCGGCAAGTCTTAGCGGGGATGTCACCGGCGTGATTCGCCGGGTTGCCATTCGCGATGAAGCGGCCTAGCCCCACAATCGGGAAGAAGCTATTTCCGCGCCCTGGCGCAGGGATTTAAGCTTCAGCCACACCACTGGTTCGATCACCCATTCCCGTCCGGTAAAGGTTCCGAATCCGCAGTCCGTGCTGGCGATCACGCGTTCGCGGTCGCCCACCGTGGCGACAGCGTCCTGCACTCTCCGCGCCACCACTTCGGGGTGCTCCACGATATTCGTGGTGGTGTCGATCACTCCGGGCAGCAACACCATGTTTGGAGGCATCGGGTTGCGTCGAAGGGCCCCCAGTTCGTGCTGGTGCCTGGGATTGGCCAGTTCAATGCTCAGCGCTCCCACCTTTGCCTTGTACAGGACGGGCAAAACCAGATCGAGCGCCACATCGTGAATGTGCGGCCCGTCCCAGTTTCCCCAGCAGCAATGTACCCTCACGCGATCCGCGGGAATGCCTTCGATCGCCTGGTTGATCGCGGCGATGTGCAGTTCGATGGCGGCGACGAATTGAGCGTCGGATAAATCGCGGTAAAACATCGAGCGGTCCATGGCCAGATCGGGCGAATCGATTTGCAATAGGAATCCGGCTCGATGAATGGCCAGATACTCATTGCGCATCTCCCGCGCGATCGCCGTAAGGTACGCCTCCTGCGAGTCATAGTAGGCATTCAGCATGGTGCTGGAGATAATTCCCGGCGAGGGAGCGGTCATAAACGTCTCCACGAACGCATCCGTGGCCTTGACGCTGCGCTGCAACCGCTCGATTTCGCCCGCGATGGCGGACAGGTCCAGATAGTGGAGCTCCTGTTGAGCCTCGGGAGCGTTTTGCATGCGGCTTCGTTTCGGAAAACGTCTGGCCAGCAGGTCCACCAGTTCGGGAAATTCCTCGTAATCCCGCCCGCGGCGGCGTTTGGATTCTCCCGCGAAACCCGACATGCGCTGGGGCACGTAGGTTTGAAAACCAACGCGCTGCTGCTCGCCATCATTGCCGATGTCGATTCCGGCTTTGGACTGGCGCTCGACGATCTGCTGCACGGCCTTGTCCATTTCCGTCGACAGAAGTCGCTCATCGACGGCGTTGCCCTCTTCGCGGCTGATCAAGAGCTCCGAAAGAGCGTCGTTACGCGGAAGGCTGCCAACGTGAGTGGTAAGGATTCGATCCTTGCTGATGATCATGTTCGCGCTCCTGGCTGTGAATTGTTCGCCGAAAAGGATGTCAAACTAATGTTCTGAATCAATGGTCGTATTCTTGCGGCGCCTCGATAGCGCCCGCGAGATCCTTCATGAACTCCGCCGCGCGCGCCCCGTCCACGGCGCGATGATCGCTCGACAGCGTCAGGGTCATCATCGGCCGCACGGCGGGCCGGCCATCCACGGGGACCACACGATCGCCGATTCG
>Ga0302326_10014229_pt1 | contig 16840 bp, 15 predicted proteins | sample Palsa_T0_3_FD_202264 | JGI IMG/M metagenome (GOLD analysis project Ga0302326, IMG submission 202264) | Peat permafrost microbial communities from Stordalen Mire near Abisko, Sweden - Palsa_T0_3 | ecosystem: Environmental > Terrestrial > Soil > Palsa > Peat permafrost | place: Sweden: Abisko...
TGAACCGCGAATCTCCGCGCGCAGCGACGCCGGTGACGGCGACGCCGGTGCGGGAAGGGCGACTCGCCTGACACGCTACGAATGCGCATCCTGTTCCTTAGTCCCTCGGGCGGCCTGGGCGGCGCCGAGCGTTGCCTGCTCGACCTCATAGCTTCGATCCGGACGTATGATCCGGGGACCGACGTCGGAGTCCTCGCGGGGGCCGACGGACCGCTGCTGCCCCGCGTCGAATCGCTCGGCGCGCAGGTCGTGCGGCTGCCGTTGACGCAGGGGCTGGCCGAGGTCGGGGACAGCGGGCTCGCCGGCGGAGGTGCGCGCGTCGCGTTGTCCACGGCGCGGCGGCTCTCTCTCGGCGGCCTGCAAGCGACCCGCTACGCCGCACGCCTCCGAGCCGCGATGCGTCGCTTCGCACCGTCGGTCGTCCATTCCAACGGCATCAAGATGCACCTGCTCGCGGCGGTGGCCGGCTCGCCGGCACCACTCGTGTGGCACCTGCGCGACTTCATCGGGCAGCGGGCTCTTGTGCCACTGGGCCTGAAAGCCCTGCAGTGGCGCGCGGACGCGAGCATCGCGATCTCGCGAGCCGTCAGTCAGGACGCACAGCGGGTGCTCCCGCGGGTAGCCGTCCACGTCGTTTATGACGCGATCGACACCGACGCCTTCGCGCCGACGGGGAACGTCGCTGCACTCGATGCTCTTTCGGGCAGCCCCGCGGCCCCCGACGGATGCCTGCGCGTGGGGCTCGTTGCGACATATGCGCGCTGGAAGGGACACCAGGTTCTGCTCGAGGCGGCTCGCCACCTCGCCTCGCGCGCGGACGCCTCGCACGTCGTCTTCTACATTGTCGGCGGTCCGATCTACGAGACGACGGCCTCCCAGTACGCTCCGGGGGAGCTCCGCGCGCTGGCCTCGCGCCTCGGCGTGACCGACAGAATCCGCTTCGTGCCGTTTCAGGCCCGGGTCGAAGACGCGTTTCGCGCGCTCGACGTGATCGTCCACGCGAGTTCGCGCCGGGAGCCGTTCGGCCGCACGATTGCCGAGGGGATGGCCACCGGCAAGCCCGTCATCGTCGCCAACGGGAGCGGCGCGGCGGAGCTCTTCGCGGACCCACGGGATGCCGTCGGAGTCCCCGAGGGAGACCCGGAGGCACTGGCGGAGGCGGTGCGCCGTCTCGCCCTCGACCCGGCAGAGCGCGCCCGCCTCGGACGGGCGGGTAGAGCGACAGCCCTCGAACGCTTCTCGCGCGCGCGCCTTGCCCGCGAAGTCTTCGAGGTCTACGCAGCCGCCGGAGCGCGCCCGCGCCGGACGCCCGGCGCCGCCGTATGATAGGAAAGAGCCTACGACGATGAAGAAGAGAGCCCTGATCACAGGCGTGACGGGACAAGACGGCAGCTACCTCGCTGAACTGCTTCTCTCGAAGGGGTACGACGTGCACGGCATGGTGCGACGATCGTCCGAGGAGAAGTTCGAGCGCATCGCCCACCTTCGCGAACACATCACGCTCCACCAAGGCGATCTGCTCGACCAGTATTCGATCACGTCCCTGCTCTCGAAGATCGAGCCCCACGAGGTCTACAACCTCGCGGCCCAGTCGTTCGTGCCGACGAGCTGGACGCAGCCCGTGCTGACGACGGAGTTCACCGCGGTCGGGGTCACCCGGGTCCTCGAGGCCATCCGCCATGGCGCGCCGAAGACGCGCTTCTATCAAGCGTCCTCGTCCGAGATGTTCGGGCGTGTCCGTGAGACCCCCCAATCGGAGGATACGCCCTTCTATCCTCGCTCTCCGTACGGGGTGGCCAAGGCCTACGGGCACTTCATCACGGTCAACTACCGCGAGTCGTTCGGTCTCTTCGCGGTCAGCGGAATCCTCTTCAACCACGAGTCGCCGAGGCGGGGACTCGAATTCGTCACCCGGAAGGTGACCGATGGCGTCGCACGGATCCGGCACCGGCTGATTGACAAGCTGCACCTCGGCAACCTCGACGCACGGCGGGATTGGGGCTTCGCGGGCGACTACGTGGAGGCCATGTGGCGGATGCTCCAGCAGCCGGAAGCGCAGGACTACGTGGTGGCCACGGGCGAGACGCACACGGTACGGGAGCTCTGCGAAGTCGCGTTCGCGCGGGCCGACCTCGACTGGAAGGCGCACGTCGTCGTCGATCCGACCTTCCTACGGCCGGCGGAGGTCGATCTGCTCATCGGCAATCCGGCCAAGGCTCGCAAGGTGCTCGGCTGGGAGCCGCGGTACGACTTCCGCCGGCTTGTCGAGATGATGGTCGACGCCGACATCGCGCGTCTCCGGCCGGAACAGGCCTGATGCGTGTCCTCGTGACCGGCGCCGACGGCTTCGTCGGGGGGCACCTCGGTGCCTTCTTGCGCGCTCGGGGAGACGAAGTCGTGTCCTGGGCCGGTCCGCGCCCCACGGGTTCCCCTCCGCCCGGGTTCGAGGTGGTGGACGTGCGGGACGGCGATGCAGTGCATCGCGCGGTGGCCCGCGCGAAGCCCGACGCCATCGTCCACTTGGCGGCCGTCAGCTCCGTCGTCCAGAGTCACGCGGAGCCGGCGCTGACGTTCGAGGTCAACACGGTGGGCGCCTTGCATGTGTGCATCGCCGCCAAAGCGATGTCGTCAGCCCCGCGTGTTCTGGTGGTCAGCTCGGGCGAGGTCTACGGTCCGACACCGACCGAGCCCGCGACCGAAGAGACCGCGCTCAACCCAACGAGCCCGTACGCGGCGTCGAAGGTGGCCGCCGAAACGGCCGCGTTCCAGTTCGCGCGCAGCTACGGCATGCACGTCGTATGCGTCCGGCCCTTCAACCACATCGGGCGGGGGCAGGCGCCTAACTTCGCCGTGCCGGCATTTGCGCGCCAGGTCGTCGAGGCCCGCCGGAGCCGTGCAAGACGCTCCATTTCGGTCGGCAACCTCGATCCGGTCCGTGACTTCAGCAACGTCGACGATGTCGTCGCCGCGTATGCCCTACTGCTCGACCGGGGCGTCTCTTGCGAGGCCTACAACGTGAGCAGCGGTTCGGGGCGCACGATACGGAGCATCCTCGAGGAGCTCATGGAGATCGCCGAAGTCGAGCTCGACGTCCGCGTCGATCCGTCCAAGGTCCGCGCGTCGGAGCTCCCCGTGCTCGTGGGAGACTCGTCCAAGATCCGTGCCCTCGGGTGGACGCCGCATCGGACGCTGAGAGAGACGCTGCGCGAGGTGCTCGACGATGCGGAGTCGCGCCTGGCGACGTGACGTCGCGGAGGGCCGCGAGATCCGTCTCAGATCGCTTCGAAGAGAAATCCGCAATGGACGGTGGATAGCGGGGCGTTCGCCTCGACGAGCGCCCATTCCACGACCGAATCACCGGCGGCGCACACGCGAAGCATCGAGTTGCGCGCCGCACCCACCAGACGGCGGATGCCGTTCGCGGCGGGACGTACCGGCGCACCCGGATCACGGGACGGCTCGGGCGCGTCGCCCTCGAGCACGCGTCTCGGAAGGCGGGCGAGGCCACGAGCGCTCAGCGCGATGAATCGATCGGCCCGGAGCAAAGGGCTGAAGTCATAACGGCGGATTTGCTTCCGTCGGAAGGCGGCTCGCGCAAAACGGTCGGTCCACCCCTCGATGGTGTTCGCGAAGACGTGCACGTCCTGATCGCTGATGTTCTCGAGCACCAGAGCATGGCCGCCCTGGACCAGCAGTCGGCGCATGTGGGCGATCATCCGGTCCTGATCCTCCGGCGGATTGTGCTGCAGCACCGTGACCGTCGTGATCAGATCGAACGGCGAGGCCGACGAGAACTCTTGCAGCGATCCGCTGACGAACCGGACCTCGGGCGTCCGTTGGCGATTTCGCACCAGTAGATCCTCCTGCAGGTCCACGCCGGTCACCTCGTAGCCTTGCGACGAGAGGAGCCGACACCAGCGCCCGGCCCCGCAGCCGACATCGAGCGCCTTCGGGCGTGCGGACGGAGCGGGGGCGGCCTCGAGCAACTTGCGAAAGACGACCTCCTGGAAGCGCGCATAGTACCGGTTGAGCCAGAGCGGCCTACCCGGGTGGCAGACGTTGTCGAGTCCGTCCGTGTCCGCGTCGAGATCGACGGCGGCGCGGCGACCGTAGTGGACGCGCCAGTATTCCCGGGCCTGGTCTGAGTCGAAGCGAACCCCTGCCATGGCCGAGAGACTTAGCTCCGGCGCCGCCCCCCGTGAAGCCGCGCGCCCCCGATGTGCAGCGCAAAGGCGCGTCGGAAAGACACCGCACCAGGGCCTCCCGGGTGCGAGTGGCGCGTTTCAGGCTTGGCGCTCGAGCGCCACCGGGGTAAAAATCCTCCGGTCTCCGTAAACAGGACGAATGCTCCGCGCAACCAATCCACGGCCCATGGCGCATGGAGCACAGCCTTGAAGGCGGTCATCCTGGCAGGAGGGATGGGTACGCGGATCAGCGAGGAGACCCATCTCCGGCCCAAGCCGATGATCGAGATCGGCGGCAAGCCGATCCTCTGGCACATCATGAAGATCTACTCGCACTACGGTGTGAACGACTTCATCGTGTGCCTCGGCTACAAGGGCTACGTCATCAAGGAGTACTTCGCGAACTACTTCCTCCATACGTCGGACGTCACGTTCGACCTTGCCGCCAACACGGTGCAGATCCATCGCAACGCGGCCGAACGCTGGAAGGTCACTCTCGTCGACACGGGAGAGGCCACCCATACGGGCGGACGCCTCAAGCGCGTCCGCGACTATCTGGGCGGCGAAGACTTCTGCTTCACGTACGGTGACGGCTTGTCCAACGTGAACATCTCCAAGCTGATCGCTGCGCACCGGGAGTTCGGCACGCTGGCCACCGTCACGGCGATCCAGCCGCCCGGACGGTGGGGGCTCCTGACGACCGAGGACCGCAAGGTCGTCGGCTTCCAGGAGAAGCCACATGGCGACGGGGGATGGGTCAACGGCGGCTTCTTCGTCCTTTCACCGCGGGCAATCGATTACATCGACGGCGACCAGACCACGTGGGAAGGGCCTCCCCTCGAGCGCCTGGCCCGCGATCGACAGCTATCCGCCTTCACCCACAACGGCTTCTGGCAGCCGATGGACCACCTGCGCGACAAGCACTATCTCGAGGGGCTGTGGTCTGCCGGCACCGCGCCGTGGAAGCTGTGGGACTAAACGCGGACCGTTGGCGTGGTCGTCGCACGCTCGTGACTGGTGTGACAGGGTTCAAGGGGGGCTGGCTCGCCCTCTGGCTACGCAACCTGGGGGCCGACGTGGTGGGCTACTCGCTGCCGCCCCCGACGAAGCCGAGCCTCTTCGAACACGCGCGGGTCGGCGACGACGTGCGTTGGGTCGACGGCGACGTCCGAGACCTCGCACGCCTGCGGCAGGTCGTGGCCGAGGCGCGGGCGGAGGTCGTCTTCCACTTGGCCGCACAACCGCTCGTTCGCGCGTCCTACGACGATCCGGTTGAGACGTTCGACACGAACGTCATGGGCACGGTGAACGTGCTCGAAGCCCTACGCGAGGATCGAGCGGTGCGCGCCGTCGTCGTCGTGACGAGCGACAAATGCTACGAGAATCGCGAATGGGTCTGGCCCTACCGCGAACACGACCCACTCGGCGGGCACGATCCGTACTCGAGTAGCAAGGCATGCGCGGAGATCGCCGCCCGCGCCTACGACCGCTCCTTCTTCAGGACCCGCAATGTCGGCGTGGCGACCGTCCGTGCGGGCAACGTCGTCGGCGGGGGCGACTGGGCACGCGACCGCATCGTGCCTGACATCGTCGGAGCGATCGAGCGAGGAAGCTCGGCCCTCGTGCGCAACCCTGCCAGTCTGCGCCCCTGGCAACACGTCCTCGAGCCATTGCATGGGTACTTGATGCTGGCCGAGAAGCTGGTCGACGGGACTGAGCTCAGCGACGGATGGAACTTCGGCCCGAACCCGGACGCCGTCCGTCCCGTCTCCGAACTTGCGGCGACGCTCTGCTCGCTCTGGGGTGAGGGTGCGCGGTGGCACCCAGCCGAAGTCGTCCAGCCCCACGAGGCGCGAATGCTCGCGCTCGACTCGTCGAAGGCGCGCGCGGCGATCGGATGGCGGCCCAGGCTCACGCTGGATCAAGCGCTCGAATGGACGGTTCATTGGTACAAGGGCTGCCGCCGGGGGGCCGACATGCGCGCTCTATCGCTCGAACAGATCTGCCGATATCAGGAGATGGCGCCGTGAAATGTCGCTTTTGCGGGGCGCCGGTGACGACGACGTTCGTCGACCTCGGGATGCAGCCGCTGTCCAACGCGTACGTCGATGCCGCCGTCTCGGACTCGATGGAGCCGTTCTATCCCCTGCACGCGCGCGTCTGCGCCAGCTGCTTGCTCGTGCAGGTCCCCGAGTTCCAGTCGCCCGAACGGATCTTCAGCGAGTACGCTTATCTGTCGTCGCTGTCCGACTCGTGGTTGGAGCACTGCCGGCGCTACGCGACGGACATGGTGGGCCGCCTTGGGCTCGACGGATCCCGGCTCGTCGTCGAGGTCGCGAGCAACGATGGCTACCTGCTGCGATTCTTCAAGGAGCTTGGGATCTCGGTGCTCGGCATCGAGCCGGCCGCGAACGTTGCGGCGATCGCCGAGCGAGCGGGCGTGCCGTCCATTCCCCGGTTCTTCGGGACGGAGCTCGCCTCCGAACTGGTCGCCAAGGGGACCCGGGCCGACCTCCTCGTCGGAAACAACGTCCTCGCCCACGTGCCGAACCTCAACGACTTCGTTCGCGGACTGGCGATCTTGCTGGCGGAGGAGGGCGTACTGACAATGGAGTTCCCGCACCTCGGAAAGCTCATCGCGCACAGCCAGTTCGACACCATCTACCACGAACACTTCTCCTACTTTTCGCTGAGCACCGCGGCAAAGGTCTTCGCGTCGCACGGGCTCCGGGTTTTTGACGTCGACGAGCTGCCCACGCACGGCGGGTCGCTGCGGATCTTCGCTTGCCACGAGGCGCACGGGCACCCCACCTCCCCTCGAGTTGCCGCCGTGCTCGACGCCGAGGGACACGAAGGCCTGCGCGCCCTCGAAACCTACGAACGCTTCGCCGCGCGGGCGCAGCACGTGAAGTTCTCGCTGCTCGAGTTCTTGATCGCGTGCAAGCGGCGCGGTGAACGCATCGCCGCGTACGGAGCCGCCGCGAAGGGCAATACCCTCCTCAACTACTGCGGGGTCCGCACGGACTTCATCGACTACGTCGCGGATCGCAGCCCCCTGAAGCAGGGCAAGCTCCTGCCGGGCACGCGCATTCCCGTCGTCGCCCCCGAGCGCATCGCCGAGACGCGTCCGCACTACGTCCTCATCCTGCCGTGGAACATCCGCGACGAAGTCGCTCGTCAACTCGCGTACGTGCGCGACTGGGGAGGCCGCCTCGTCGTGCCCATTCCTACGATCGAGGTCATGCCTTGATCTTCCGCGACACGTCGATCGCCGGGGCTTTCATCCTAGAGCCCCAGCCCCACGTCGACGACCGTGGCTCCTTCACCCGCATCTGGTGCGCGAGAGAGTTCGAAGGGCAGGGCGCGGACGCCCGGCTCGCCCAGTGCAGCATCTCGACGAACGCGCGCAAGGGCACGCTGCGCGGGCTTCACTACTCGGTACCGCCGGGCGCGGAGGTCAAGGTGGTCCGCTGCGTGAGGGGGGCCATCTACGACGTGCTCGTGGACCTCCGACCCGAGTCCCCCAGCTACCGTCGCTATTTCGCGCAGACGTTGACGGCGGACAACGGTCTCGCTCTCTACGTGCCCGAGGGCGTGGCCCACGGCTTCGAGACGCTCGAAGACCACTCCGACGTTCTCTACCAGGTGTCGGAGTTCTACGATCCGGCTTGCGCTCGCGGGGTGAGGTGGAACGATCCTGCGTTCGGCATTCCCTGGCCAGACCGCGATCCGATCCTGTCCGACCGGGATCGATCCTGCGCGGACTATTTACCGCCCGCGCCGTAGATACGCCGACGGCCAGTGCGTTATCTGGTGCGAGCCCATCGTCTCGTCGAAGTAAAATGGGGGCGGTTCGATCACGAAGTCGGCGTGCTTCGCGGCGAACGCTTTCGCCGCCTCGACGGGGTTGTCTTTCCGCCACTCAGGCTTTCCGCGAGGGACGTCGTAGAGGTCCTGCATGAGCCCGTCGGTCGCGACGATGTAGGATCCCTTCGTCACCAACGGTGCGTACGCTTCGAGTTCGGCGCCAACGTGGTCGCGGCTATGGTTCGAGTCGAGGATGACGAGCACTCGCTCACCGTCGCGAACCATCGAAGCCACACGCTCGACCACGCGCGGGTCCGTCGAACTCCCCTCCACCAAAGAAATCAGGGGCGCCAGCTCGTGCGACTCGATCGCCTGGCGGTTGTGCGGGCGAATCTCGATGTCCACTCCGACGACGCGTCCCGCTCCCATCGCCTTGAGCAGGCTTGCGTAGAAGATGAGCGAACCCCCATGCGCCACGCCGGTCTCGATCACGACGTCGGGACGGACGCGGTAGATCGCCTCTTGCACGCGAACCATGTCCTCTGGGAGCTGGATGATCGGGCGACCCATCCACGTGAAGCCGTAGATGTATTTCACGTCCCACCCGACCTTCACCCAAAGCTTCGAGAGCAATGCGAAGGCTTCCGGCGAGTAGAGTGGCAGGTGGCGCCCGACCCCGCCCTCGTCGACGGACAGGCTTCGAGCTTCCGTGTCGATTTCGATCTTCATAGGTGTCCCGAGACGGCGCAGCAGGGCAACGAGGCTAGCTCGCGTGCGGGCCGTTGCAACGCCACCATTCGACCGTCTTGGCGAGTCCGTCCGAAAGCGTCCAACGCGGCTTCCAGGCCGTCGCATCGCGGAGCTTTTGGGTATTGGCGCAGATGAACATCGGATCGGTCGGGTTGTACGGCACCGCGCCGAGTCGTATAAGGTCGGGCCGCCCTGCGAGCCGGGCCGCTTCTCGCACCACGGACTCGACGGTCACAGGCTGACCCGAAGCAACATTGACTGGGCCGACGAATTCGGAGTGAACGAGCGTGCTGATGGCGGAGGCCACGTCCTCCACGTAAAGGAGGTCTCGCACCTGGCCTCCATGGGTGGTCTTCGCCTCCTCGCCGCGAAGAATGGAACACACGACGGACGGAACGAGCCGGCCGGTACACTCGCCTGGGCCGTAGAGATGAAAGAGCCGGGGCCACACGATCTCCATCCCGGTCACGGCGCCAAGTTGTTGCAGCGGGAGAAACGTTCCCGCCTTGGCCGCCGCATACAGGTGGGAGGGAGCGAGGGGCGTCTCCTCGGAGAGGTGTCCGAAGCTCGTGTCGTATTCGAAGCACGTTCCGAGGGCCAAGAAGCGGCGGCAGCCTCGCTCCGCCAGCAGCTTGGCGAGCGAAAGCGTGGCGCACTGAAGGTCGACGTTTTCGATCGCAGTTAGATATCTGCCGGGCGCGGTGCACCACGCGGCGTGGACACAGACGTCTGGTTTCACGGCGGCGATGCTCGCCCGGCCCGTCTCACTGTTGAGGTCGGCCTCTACCCGGTGCAGGCCGGGGATCTCGTCGAGGCGTGGATGCCGCTTCGATCGGGAGATCGCGTGCACCTCGTCGCCCGCCTCGAGCAACGCTCGAACAAGGTGCACTCCTACGAAGCCACCCGCCCCTGTTACGGCGATTCTCATGCCCCAAGCCCTTCGTCACGTCGAGAAGATTCTCGACGGCACGGCACACCGGCCAGGTAAACGGCTCGAATCATGCTTGCCTCCCGGAGGTCCAAACGACCGGGTGGCGTCAGCCTACCTTAGTCTGACAAGTCGGAAAGGGCGATCCTCTGCTTTGGGCGCCAATGTGTGCGCGGCATCAACGTTCCGCTTGCAACGGAATGGGATGCAGACACACCCGTTGGTCGACTAATCTGGCTGGTACTCACGCATGAAACGCATTCCCGTCGCCGGCCCATGGGTCACCGCCCGCGAGATCGACTACGTGACAGACGCTGCAGCGAGCAACTGGTACGAGAACGCGAACGCCTACGTCCACCGCTTCGAACGTGCCTTCGCGGAGCGCGTCGGCGTCCGCCACGCCGTCTCCCTGCCCTCGTGCACGTCGGCCATCCACCTGTCGCTCGCGGCGCTCGGCGTTGGACCGGGCGACGAGGTCGTCGTCCCCGATCTCACGTGGATCGCGTCGGTCGCACCGGTCACCTACGTCGGCGCGACGGCCGTGTTTGCCGACGTGGACGAGAGGACATGGTGCCTCTCGGCCAAGTCTTTCGAGAGCGTAATCACTCGCCGGACCAAGGCGGTCGTTCCGGTCGATCTGTACGGCGGGATGCCGGACATGACCGCCATCCGGGCCGTCGCGGAGCGACACGGGATCGCCATCGTCGAGGACGCGGCAGAGGCGGTTGGTGCGCGCTACTGCGGTCGCGCAGCCGGCTCTCTTGGCGACACGGGCGTCTTCAGCTTCCACGGATCGAAGACGGTGACGACCGGCGAGGGCGGGATGCTCGTGACGGACCGGGACGACCTGTTCAAGCGCGCGCTGTTCCTTCGGGATCATGGGCGCCAGCCCGGCGACAAGTCGTTCGTCAACACCGAGGTCGCGTTCCTGTACAAGATGAGCGCCCTGCAGGCCGCCTTCGGCCTCGGTCAAATCGAGCGGCTCGACGAGCTCGTGGCCCGAAAGCGGGCGATCTTCGAGTGGTACCGCGAGGATCTTCTCGGCATCGACGGGATCACGTTGAACCATGAGCCGCCCGACGTCTTCAACTCGTACTGGATGGTCACGGTGATTTTGGACCCCGCGCTCGGCGTCAACAAGACAGAGCTCATGGGGCGTATGTTCGAACGCGGCGTCGATTGCCGCCCGATCTTCTCGCCTCTCAGCTCTCTACCTGCCTTTGCCACGCACCCATCGGCTCCCGCGGCGCGTGCGAGAAACAAAGTCAGCTACGCCCTCGGGCCCTACGGGGTCAACCTCCCGTCAGGCTTCAACCTCGATCGCGACACCGTCCGGCGCGTGGCGGACACCCTGAGGGCCACTCTCGCCACGAGGTGACGGTGGCTATCCGCCGCGGCCGTGCTTCAGGGCGGTCCACGCGGAGCGAACGGGGGCGGGAGCGTTTAAGTAAGCGAATTGCTTGGCCCAGGCGCGCGCGCCGCCGTGCTGCAAGAAACAGAACTCCAGAAAGGTCGCCCAACGGCGGGCATCCATCCCTTGCGCCCGACGGGCATGTGCGAGCTCGCGCGACGCCCCAAACGCCCACGCCACGTCCGGCGGGAGCCGAACGATGTCGGACGCCTTCAGTCCCTCGTCGAGCCAGTGGTAAGCGCGAAGGGCCCTCTGCTCGGCGGCGGTTGTTTTCGCCACGGACGGCACGAAGTACCAAAACGTGGAACCCGGCTGGTACACGATCTCGCCGAGCGTCACCGCCCAGTGCAGCATCATCCAGTCGTGCCCGACCGGGAGCTTCGGCCATCGGTACGTGCGCACCACGTCCGACCGGAACAGGCCATAGATCTGCGTGGCTCCGTTTTGGACGACCCGGCGATGGCGATCGGCGGCCGACGGACCCGTGGATGCCGGAGGGAATCGGGGAGGGCCTTGCGGCGTCCGTCGAACATGATCCGAGAACGTCTCCGTATCGGTGAAGACGAGCGCCGCGCAGGGGTGCGCCGTGAAACCGGACAGCAGCACATCCACGTAGTTTTCTTCGCGCAGGTCGTCGTGGCTCGCCCAGAGAAACCAATCACTCTCACTCTGCTCGAAGACGAAGCGAAAGTTCTTGTCCGCGCTGACCGGAGCGGGTTGATGAAAGTACCGGATCCTCGAGTCCTGCCGCGCGAGCCGTTCGCAAATCTCGGGTGTCCGATCGGTCGACGCGTTATCGGAGATGATGATCTCGAGGTTTGAATGCGTCTGGCTGGTGAGCGTCCTGAGCGCCAACTCGAGGAGGGCTCCGCCGTTGCGAACGGGCACGCCGACGACCACGCGTGAATTCCGACCGGGGGACAGAGGCCGCAATGGGCCTGGGCAAACGGGCTCGAACATCGCTTGGATCGAGCGAGCATTTTTACTCCGCACGGCGCGATTGTGTCAATCGGCCGGGGCGAGCGCTCGCTCTATCGGAAGGCGCCGCCCACGCGAGCAAGGCGCTGGCGAAACACGGCGAATCGCGGCCGCGTGTACTTGCCCAGCGGCTCCGAGACGGCCAGTGGCCACATGACGAGCGCATAGACGAGCACCGCGGCTGCACCGGCGGCGGAGAGCGCAGGGATCGTGCGCGGCACCCAAGAGCGTCCAGCCAGCACTCCGGCCGCCATCACCAGGGAGAGGCGCCAGGCCCAGGGAAACACGGAATAGAGCAAACCTCGCACCGTCCCGCCCGTCGCGCGCGCGCTTGCGAGCAGCAGCACAGGTAAAGAGATCGAGGCGCGCACGAGCACCGACGCGAGTGGCGCTCCCATCGACCCAAAGTGGCGTACCAAGACGACCGACGCGCCGACGACAGCCAACGAGCTGAAAAGGCCTGTCAGCGAGATCACGCGCTCGTACCCGAATGCAAACAGCGAGTAGGCAATTGCGACCAACCAGTGAGTGACCAGCATATCTGCGACCAGGACCAAGAGCAGCGTGCGTCCGCCGAATTCGTGAGTGCCCACCCACCACGCGACGAACCCTTGATCGACGACGACCACCACCGTCGCAAGGAGACCGCCCACGAGGAGGACGGCCCGGGTCAGCGCCAAGCAAACCTCCTGCAACCGTTCTCCTGTCCGATGGGTACTAAGCTCGCTGAGCGCTGGTTGCGCGGCGGCCGCGATCATGAGCGGTAGATTGTTGACCATCGTCAGCAGTTTATCCGTGATCGTATAAGGCGTGACGGCGGAGGGGCCGAGGACGCCTGCAATCACCAGGAGATCGGCCCCCCCCGAAAGCATGACGGCCACCTGGGAGACGGTGACCCAGAAGCCCTTGCGAAGGGTTTCGACGGCGTCGACGCGGCTGATCGCCGGCAGAGAGACGCTCACCGCCGCCGGAAGGCGCGCCCTCGCACGATACAGACAGGCGCCATACGTGACCAGCTGACTCAAGCTCCACGATACAGCCAGGGCGTTCAACCGCCAGCCATCGAGGACGAAGAGCGCACTCGCCACAGAAGCCATACTCCATGTCACAATGGTCAGGATCCCGAGAAACCGCAGGTCCTGCAGCCCCACGAGAAGGGCGTGGTAGATGCGCAGCGGAAACATCAGGGCGACGCAGCCGAGCGAGATGGCGAGCGGGACGTGCAGCGCGCTCCAGCCTCGCGGCAACAAGAGCCACGCGATGGCGATGCCCGCCAGGAGCGCCGGCATCTGAAGCAGGACGAGCCGCAGAGTCTTGCCCACGATGGTGGGAAGCGCGGCGATCCTCCGTGGATCGCCGCGCGCCTCACCGAGCGCGAAAGCCACGTCGCGCTGAAAGATCGTCAGCACACCGAAATCGACCATCCCAACGTATGTGAGAATCGGCATGCCCGCCGCCCATAAGCCGAAGTCGCCCTCGCCCACGCGGCGCAAGAGAAACGGCGTGAACCATAGGCCAAACAGCGTCGACAGCGCGAGATGAACGTAACCGAGAGAGACGGCAGCGAGGACACGCCCGGTTCGGCTCATCAGTCGAAGCGCGCAGCCCTCGCCGAGAGTCGCATTGGCGGGAGGCTAGTCGCGACAGAACCTCGATGCAAGACGACCTGAGTTCCGTTTGACAGCCTGCTCGCGAGCTGCCGGTACCTCGATGGAACTCGCGCGGTCGACGCTTCTCGCTGCTCGACCGACGCCGGGATCCGAAAGTGCAGCGGTAGTGAGATATCGTGCGAGCTTAGGCGGCCTCCGAGAGCGCCACGAATTCGCGCGCCACGTCGTCCCAACCGCGGACGCGCAGGCTATGCGAGAAGGCAACGAGCTCGGCGCGAATCCGGTCCGTGCTCGCACGCCAGCGCTCGAGCGCCGCCGCGACCTCCGCCGCGCTCTCGGCGTCCTCGAGCAGAAGGGCACGCAGCGACTCCGGATAACGCTCCGCGACGCCGGCCGTTGCAGCGACGATGGCCGGCAGGCCGCGGCAGAGCGCCTCGTGCACGCCGAGGCCGTAGGGCTCGTAACGGCTCGGGGCCACGAGAGCGTCGCACGCAGCGAGGATCGCGGGAACGTCGCGACGGAAGCCGAGGAACGCGATGCGCGCGGACATTCCTTCCCGCGCGGCGCGCTCGCGCCAAGCCCGCAGTTCGGCGCCCTCGCCGACCACGACGAGATCGGCGTCCCACGAAGGCGCCGCGCACAGCCGACGCCAGGCGTCGTAAAGGACATCGAAGCCCTTCCGCCTGTCGCCGAGGGCGCCGACGAAGGCTACGCGAGCGCGGTCGTCGCTCCAGCCGAGCGCCTTGCGGGCACGTGTCCTCTCGTCGGGGCCGACGAGGGCGAATCGTGCCGCATCGACACCCAGATAAAGGGTGTGCACCCGGTCAGCGGGCACCCCGACGCGCTCGATGACGTCTCGCCGCGTACGGTGAGAGTTGACCACGACGATCTTAGCGGCACGCAGCGCCAAGCTCTCGGTCACGAGGGCGATCCGGCGGTGCACCTGGGCCGCTCCCGCCAGCCTGGGATCAAATGCAGCATGAACGTAGTGGACCCAGTTGATGCCCGGAACGATGCAGTTCCCGCCGTTCACGACGACGACGCCCCCCCGCCTCGCGACCGACAACGCCTGGACGATCCCGGCACCTGCGAGCAATGGAGCGCCGAGCGAATACCGGTGGAAGGGCTTCGGCATCCGGTGGAACGTCACGTTCGGGTGCGCCACGAGGTCGCCCGACGCATGGTGGGCAACGATGTGGACCGGTGCGCCGGCCCGGGCGAGGAAATCGGCAAGGCCAAGGTTGGCTCGATCCATCCCTCCGGTCCGTACGAAGTCGCGGGCGACGATGGCGTATGGACGCATCGAACCTCGGGCGCGGCGCAGAGGTAGCACGGCCTCCATGAAGGCTCTACGTCCTTGAAGGCGAAGCAAGACCCGCTGCGCCCGACTCGCGCGTCGGGATCGGCCGGGCCCATGGCGCTCCGACGACGATTTCCGTAAATGTCGGGCGATGGTCTCGCGGGCATGGCACATCGTGACGGGCGAATATCCTCCCATGCCCGGAGGAGTCTCCGACTACAGCCGCTCGGTCGCGGTCGGTTTGGCCGCTACGGGTGACGCGGTGCACGTCTGGGCACCGGCCAACGACGGGCAACTCGCGCAGGACCAGGGCGTTCGGCTGCACCCGCTCACTTCGGGCTACGGGCCCCGCGGACTGTACGCTCTCTCGCGCGGGATCCAGCGAGAGCCAGGACCTCGACGGATTCTCGTGCAGTACGTGGCCCAGGGGTTCGGGTTGCAGGGGGCCAACGTCCCTTTTTGCGCCTGGATCGCTTCCCTGGGCAAGGACGACGAGGTCTACGTCATGTTCCACGAGGTCGCTCTGCCTTGGGCCCCGCTTGGCCGCTGGCGATGGAACGCGGCCGCCGCGGCGATGCGAATCATGGCGACCCTGCTGCTCGCCCGGGCGGATCGCGTCTTCGTCTCGACGCCGTCCTGGGAACCGACCCTCCGAGCCTTCCCGGTGCGCTGGAAGGGCGCGGTGTGGCTGCCGGTGCCCTCCAATGTGGAGGCGCCCACGGCGCCCGGTGCCCGATCCCGCATTCGGTCACGGCTCGGCATCGATGAGAGCGCTTCGGTCGTCGGGCACTTCGGGACATACGGCAGTCTGACGGCACCGTTGCTGGCCGAGGTTCTCGAGAGCCTTTTGCAGACGAACCTCGAATGCGTGGCTCTGCTCTTGGGGCGGGGCAGCGACGCCTTCGCGCGCCGGCTGCACGAACCCGATTCCCGGCGCATCATCGCCACCGGCACGCTCGACGCGGCCCAGCTGACGGATTACCTCCTCGCTTGCGACGTCCTCGTCCAACCGTATCCGGACGGGGTGTCCACCCGTCGCACCAGCACGATGGCCGGGCTGGCGGTGGGCCTCCCGATCGCCACGAACCACGGACACCTGACCGAACCGATCTGGCGCGAGTCCAGCGCCGTCGAGATCGCGAGCGACATGCAGGGGCTGGCCGCCGCGGCGGGTCGCCTGCTGCGCGATGGCAAGCACGCCGGGGCCGTGGCGGCACGTGGACGCCGGCTCTACGAGGAGCGCTTCTCGCTCGAGCACGTCGTCGCAGCCTTGCGCTCCTGAACCGGGGCGACGGGCGCGTGGCCAGGGACTCTTCTCAGGCAGGTGGAAGTTGCTGGCTCGCCGCGAAGACGACGCCACTGAGAAACCAGCAGTCGATTCCCAAGGTTCCGACGAAGGGGCAACAATTGAACGTGAGCGCGACAATGCCGACGATGTACCCGAGTGCCACGGTCGCCCACTTGTAGAGATCGCGTCCCGGCGTGTCGTCGACCTGGATTGCGGCGCGGCCAGCGGCCAACATGGCGATCACGAGAGCCGTGCCGTACGCCAGCATCAAGGGCACCCCGCCGTCGAAGAGCCACCCGGTCCATTGGATCTCGGCCCAGAGCGGCCGCGAGTCGGCGATGGAGAAATCGCTGAAGTACGTACCGATCATCCCCCACCGCCCGAGCCCCGCGCCCAAAGGGTACTGCGGTAACAGCTCGGAGAGCGTGTAACTCAGAAACTTGCCTCGATTCGTGTAGTAGACGGTGCTGGCGTCGTCGTTGATCAACGTGGACAGGCGGCCGGTTACCGCTTGGCCCCCCACGCCCACAGCCACGATGAACGTCACGACGGCAACCGCGACCAATGGCAACGAGATCCGCAGT
>Ga0302326_10014231_pt1 | contig 16838 bp, 25 predicted proteins | sample Palsa_T0_3_FD_202264 | JGI IMG/M metagenome (GOLD analysis project Ga0302326, IMG submission 202264) | Peat permafrost microbial communities from Stordalen Mire near Abisko, Sweden - Palsa_T0_3 | ecosystem: Environmental > Terrestrial > Soil > Palsa > Peat permafrost | place: Sweden: Abisko...
TGGAAGGCGCCTCGATCCGCTACACGACGATCCAGAACTGGTACCGCAACATCTATAACCTGGTGACCAAGCGCGCCAAGGCGATGCGCAACGCGACGGTCGAGTGGGTCGACGGTAACATCGGCTCGCGGCTGACGATGAAGTACCCCGCCATCTACCTGATGGGCGAGGGCGCGCGCGGTGAGATCCTCTCGGCGGCGTTCGCCGGCCAGGGCCAGCACCAGGATGCCGGCGCCAAGGTGATCCACGCCGCGCCGAACACGACCTCGGTCGTGACCAACAAGTCGGTCACCGCGCACGGCGGCAAGACGACCTATCGCGGTCTGGTCGAGATCCATGCCGGCGCGGTCGGCGCGAAGACGCGCGTGCGCTGCGACGCCCTGTTGATGGACGACCTCTCGCAGTCCGACACCCTGCCGACGATGAAGGTCGACGAGCAGCGCTCGACGGTCGAGCACGAGGCCTCGGTCTCGAAGATCGGCGAGGAGCAGCTCTTCTACGCGCGCAGCCGTGGGCTGAGCGAGGCCGACGCGACCGCGATGATCGTCAACGGCTTCTTCGACTTCTTCGTCAAGGAGTTGCCGATGGAGTACGCCGTCGAGCTGAACCGGCTGATCAAAATGGAGATGGAGGGCGCGGTCGGCTGACGACCCGCCCCTTCGGCGCGCTCGCGCTGGCCGCGCTGGTCGTTCTGACCGCGCGGAGTCCGGCGCGCGCGACGAAAGTCTGCGCGTACGCGATCTCGGCCGAGATGCTCGACCGGGTCGCCTCGGCGAGCGCGCGCGTCGGCGACGCGTTTCGCTTTCGCACCACCGAGGAGATGACGCTCGAGGACGGGCAGACGATCCCGGCCGGGACGATCGGTTACGGCATCGTCCGCGACGCCTCGGCGGCCGGACGCCACGATCACAACGGCGACATCGCGCTCGAACCGCGCTATCTGATCGTCGAGAAGCCCGACGGCAGCGCGACCCATCTCGCGGTCGCGATGAACCCGACCCTGCCCCTCTCCTACAGCCCTGAGATCGGGATGATCGAGAAGGGACTCTCGCACGTCCCACTGCCGGTCCCGGGCTTGCTGATCACCGGCGTCAACACGGTCCGCTGGGGGAAGAACATCACGCTCGGCCCCGGCTTCACGTTCTCGGTCCTCCCCGTCGGCAATCTGGCCCGCTCGCCAGTTTGCTGACTACTTGATCGCGAGCAGTTCGACGTCGAAGTCGAGGGTCGCGTTGGGTGGGATCACGGCGCCGACGCCGCGGTCACCGTAAGCCAACGCCGGCGGACAGACGAGTTTGCGGCGGCCGCCGACCCGCATCGACGCGACGCCTTCGTCCCAGCACGGAATCACTTGGTGTTGCCCGAGGGCGAAGCTGAACGGCACGCCGCGGTCGCGCGAGCTGTCGAACTTCGAGCCGTCGGGGAAGGTGCCGACGTAGTGGACGATCGCGACCTGGCCGGGTTTGGGACTCGGTCCTTTACCGACCTTGAGGTCGGTGTAGCTGAGGCCGTCGGGGAGCGTGACGGTCTTGGCGGCGGCGGCCGGGAGCGTCGCTGCGACGACGAGCGCCGCGGCGAGGAGAAGCGGACGGGTCATGGCCCGCGCTTCGCGAACGCCTCGGCCGTGCCCCACCCCGCCGCCAGCCGCTCCGAGATCCCGCCCGGCGCGACCAAGCGCGTCGTGGTCGACGGCGTCGGGGTCCTCCTGTGCAACGTCGACGGCACGCTCTACGCGGTCGAGGACGTCTGCACGCACGACGGCGGCCCGCTCGATCAAGGCGAGCTGCAGGGCTCCCGCATCATGTGCCCGCGCCACGGTGCGCTCTTCGATGTGACCAGCGGCGCCGCGCTGACGCTGCCCGCCGTCGTCCCCCTGCCGACCTACCCGGTGCGGATCGAGGGCGACGCGATCTACGTCGACGTTTAGGCGTCCGACCCGTGGTGGGCGTCCTGCTGGTCCTCGCGGTTGGGGTCCTCGTCGCTCTCGCCGTAGACCATCTCAGGCGTGGTGGTGATCCCGGCGACGTCCGCCTCGCGACGGCTGAGCGGCGGCTCGTCGTCCGCTACCGTGTGGAGCTGGCGGACCCCCTTGTCCGTTTCGTGTTCCATGGCACCCGCGTACCCACCGCGGCGCATCGTCCCCTGCCAGGACGCACCGTTTGTCGAAGGACGCCTGGGGGGCCGCCGAGCTAGGATAAAGCCGACATGGTGACGCGGTTCCTGGTCAGCCCGCCCCGCGAAGGCCCCCGTTACTCGGTGGATGCGGTGCGGCAATGGGACCGTTTCGTCGAGCTGGCCGGATGCGTCGGCGAGACCGAGTTCGTCCGGCTCGACCCCCAAGACCAGGCCCCTGACCTGGTCTACACGGCCAACGCCGCGCTGCTGTCGGGGAACCTGGCGATCCTGGCCAGCTTCCGCCACGCCGAGCGGCGCCGCGAGCAGCCGATCTACCGCGCCGCGTTGGCGCGCGCCGGCTTTGCCACCACCTTCCTGCGGCAGACCTACTTCGAGGGCAGCGGCGACGCGCTGTTCGACCGGGTGCGCCCGCTGCTCTACGCCGGCTACGGCTGGCGTACCGAGCGCGGCGCGACCCTCCAACTCCAGGAGATCGTCGGCTGCCGGGTCCTGCCGCTGCTGATGACCGACGAGCAGTTCACCCACCTCGACGCCGTCCTCTGCCCGTTGGCGAGCGGCCACGTGCTGGCCCACCTGGAGGCCTTCTCGCCCCACGCGCAGTCGCTGCTGCGGCGGGCGATCGAGCCCGGCTGGCTGATCGAGGTCCCGCGCGAGGACGCCCTCGAGTTCGTCTGCAACGCCGTCGAGATCGGCGACGCGCTGGTCATGCACGCGTGCTCCCGCCGGCTGCGCGAGCGGCTCCACGACGCCGGCTACCGGGTGTTCTGCACCGAGCTCTCCGAGTTCCACCGGACCGGCGGCTCGGCCAAGGGCCTGACCCTGCGGCTGGAAGACGGCCCCGCCGTCGGAATGGCTGCCGCCGCGGTCTGACGAAACCTCCCTCCGCTCAGGGAGGGCAGGGATGAAACATCTTACCATCAACGGGGTGGGCCACGAGGTCGACGCCCCGGACAACATGCCGCTGCTGTGGGTGATCCGCGACCTCGTGGGTCTCACCGGTACGAAGTTCGGCTGCGGCGTCGCCGCCTGCGGCGCGTGTACCGTGCACCTCGACGGTGCCGCCGTGCGCTCGTGCATGACACCGGTGTCGCATGCCGTGGGCAAGAAGATCACGACCATCGAGGGGCTCTCGCCCAACGGCACGCACCCGATCCAGCTTGCCTGGATCAAGGACAGCGTGCCGCAGTGCGGCTACTGCCAGCCCGGCCAACAGATGACGGCGGCGGCGCTGCTGGCGAAGACTCCCAAACCCAGCGATACCGAGATCCGCGAAGCGCTGGCCGGCAACCTCTGCCGCTGCGGCTGCTATCAGCGCATCGAAGCCGCCGTCAAGACGGCCGCGGGGCTCGCGTGATGCGCCGCGACGCCTTTCTCACTCTCACGACCAGCATGGGCGCCGGCCTGGCGCTCGGCGCGATGCTGCCGACGGTGCGGCCCCTGTTCGCCGCCGCGGCGGGAGCCGCCGAACCGGCCGACTTCTCGCCCAACGTCTGGGTCCACGTGCGCACCGATGGCACCGTCAAGGTGATGCTCTCGAAGTCCGAGATGGGCCAAGGGATCTACACCGGCTTGCCGATGCTCGTCGCCGAAGAGCTCGACTTCCCGATCACCAGCGTCGTCTGCGAGTTCGCGCCGGCCGAGGACGCGTACGCCGACAAGCTCTTCACCTTCGACATGACGACCGGCGGCAGCACCAGCACGCCTGACATGTGGCTCGTGCTACGCCAAGCCGGCGCGACCGCGCGCGCGATGCTCGTCTCCGCGGCCGCCCAGAAGTGGAGCGTTCCGGCTGCGAGCTGCACCACCAAGGCCGGCGTCGTCACCTCCGGCGCGAACCAGGCGACCTACGCCGAGCTGGCGCCACTCGCCGCGACGCTGCCGATTCCGGCGACCGTTCCGCTCAAGGATCCCTCACAGTTCACGCTGATCGGCACCTCGCCCAAGCGGCTGGACGTCGATGCGAAGGTCCGCGGCACGGCACGGTACGGCATCGACGTCGTGCTGCCCGGGATGCTCTACGCGAACGTCCAGAAGTCGCCGACCTTCGGCGGCACCGTGGTCGCGTTCAACGCCACCGCCGCCAAGGCGGTGCCGGGCGTCGTCGACGTCTTCCCGATCAGCTCGGGTGTCGCCGTCGTCGCCACCAACACCTGGGCCGCGTTCCAAGCCGCCCAAAAGGTCCACGTCACCTGGAAGCCCGGCATGACGAAGGGTTCGCCGGAGCTGTTCGCCGAGGCCGAGCACCTGGCGCGCACGACCACGGTCGTCGGCGGCAAGGTCGGACCGGGCGACATCTCGCAGGCGCAGGGCAAGGAGCTGGGTGCGGTTTACAAGGGCCCGTTCCTGGCGCATGCGGCGATGGAGCCGATGAACACGACCGTCTGGGTGAAGTCCGACGGAAGCGTGGAGATCTGGTCGCCGACGCAGGTGCAGTCGCGCACCAAGGCGATCGGCATGCAGATCTGCGGCGTGACCGCCGACAAGGTCCAGGTCCACACGACGTTCTTGGGCGGCGGATTCGGGCGCCGGCTGCACCCCGACTTCGTCGTCGACGCGGTCGAGATCGGCAAACACATGGCGGGCAAGCCCGTCAAGACGACGTGGCGCCGCGAGGACGACGTCAAGAACGACGCGTTCCGCCCGATGGCGGTCAACGTCATACGGGCCAAGATCGACGCCGGCAAGGTCGTCGCGTGGGAGCACCGCAAGGCGGAGAAGTCGATCATGCGCACCTGGGCGCCGCCGCTCTTCAAGGACGGCCTCGACTCGTTCGCGATCGGCTCGATGACGCCTGACGACTACGCGTTCCCCAACGCGGTCACGTACTACTCCGACCACGACTACGCGGTCCCGATCGGCTTCATGCGCGCCCCGGGGGCGAATTGGAACTGCTTCGTCACCGAGTCGTTCATGGACGAACTCGCGCACGCGGCAGGTGCCGATCCGCTCGCGTTCCGCCTCGCCAACATGGGCGAGAAGGCGACGCGGGCGCGCGGTGTGCTCCAGCTCGCCACCGACGGGGTCTGGGGACACCCGCTGCCCGGCACGACGCAAGGGCTCGCGCTGGGTTGGTGGGGCGGCGCATACTCGGCCGTCGTCGCCGACATCACGCTCGACGCACCGATCGTGCACGTCAAGCGGGCGGTGATCGCGGTCGACGTCGGCCGCGTCGTCCACCCCGACATCGCGTTCACGCAGGTGCAGGGCGCGCTCAACTACGGCCTGGCGATGGCGCTCAGCGCAAAGATCACGCTGACCAAGGGCGTCGTCGACCAGAGCAACTTCTACGACTACACGGTCCTGCGCATGACCGAGTCGCCGCAGATCGTCGTCCACTTCGTGAAGAGCACGGAGGATCCACGCGGGATCGGCGAGCTGGGCGTGCCGGCGATCGCACCGGCGATCGGCAACGCGATCTTCCGATTGACCGGCAAGCGGGTCCGCTCGCTGCCATTCAAGGACGCCCTGGCCTAGCGACCACGCGGATGCGCGCGTAAGAAACGGCGCGCGCGAGAGACCCCGATCTGAGACCATGAGGTCATTCCCCAAAAGGAGTGGCCTCATGGATTTTCAGATCAGCGCGCTACCGTCGAACTACTTGCACCTGCACTTCGCGAAGCGCGGCTGCTACGCGGCGCGCGCCGACCGCGTGTGATGTGACCTAGCCCTTCGCCGCGCGTGCCTGACGCGCGGCCAGCTCGGCCGCGCGCCACGCTTCGGGGGTGTCGACGTCGGTGACGTAGGCCTCGTCGTCCTCGACCAGGGCGACGACATGCAGCGCTGGATCGCGGCGCACGCTCGACGGCGGTTCGTCCTGCGCCAGGCCCGGGATTCGGGCGCGCGCCTTGGGCGACCACACCACCGGATGCCCGGGCGTGCCGTTGACCAGCGGATAGGCGAGATCGGCGTCGTCGGGGACCCGGGCGACGAACGCGCGCACGCGCGCCGCGTCGAGGAATGGGACGTCGGCCGGCAGCACCGCCAGGCTGCTGACGTCGGGGACCGCCGCGTTCGCCAGTCCCAGCGAGACGCTTGGACCGGCAGTCGGCTGGGTGAGGATCAGCTGCACGAACTGCAAGTCGGCGATCGTCTCGACGACCTCGGGCGTCGCAACGAAGGTCGGCCACAGCTCACGCAGCGCCAGCGCGAGCCGGCGCGCCAGCGGGACGCCATCGAACGGCGCGACGAGCTTGTGGAATCCCATGCGCTGCGAGCTGCCGCCCGCGAGGACGACCGCGCGCACCCCGTCCATCTGCACCCCTTACACCGGCGCCGCCAACAGCTTCTCGGGTAGGATCGGCAGGTCGCGCACCCGCACGCCGGTCGCGTGGTAGACGGCGTTCGCGACCGCGGCCGCGACGCCGGTGATCCCGATCTCCCCGACGCCGCGCGCGCCGAGCGGGTTGAACGCGAAGTCGGGCACCTCGACGAACAGCACGTCGATCTCCCCGATGTCGGCGTTGACGGGGACGTGATAGTCGGCCAGGTTGTTGCTGACGACGGCGCCGCTGCGCGGGTCGCGCACCGTCTCCTCGAGCAACGCCATGCCCAGACCCCAGATGACGCCGCCGAGCATCTGCGAGCGTGCCGTCTTCGCGTTGAGGATGCAGCCGCAGTCGTACGCGCCAACGACGCGGGTGACGCGCAGGCGCGCCAGCTCGGGATCGAAACGCACCTCGACGAACTGCGCGCCGAACGATTGGAACGCGACGCGTCCGTCGCCGTTGGGCGCCGCCGAGCCGAGCGTCTCGAGCGCGGCGGTGCCGGCCAACTGGACGACCTCACCGTAGCCGATCGCACGATGCGGTTCACCGCCGGCACGCAGGACGCCGCCGGCGATCTCGACCGCCGCGGGATCGCAGCCGAAGAGTGGCGAGGCGCCGGTGCGCGTCGCCAGCACGATCGCCTCGGCGCGCGCGCGCCGCGCGGCGTCGAGGACCGCCGGCCCGACGCTGGCCGAGCTCATCGAGCCGCCGGCGACCGGCGCGGGCGGGAAGCTCGAGTCGCCGATGCGCACCCGGATCGCCGCGGGGACGACGCCCAGCGCGTCGGCGGCGATCTGCGCCAAGATCGTATACATCCCGGTGCCGAGGTCGTGCGTCGCGCTGGCGACGTCGATGCTGCCGTCGGCGCCGAGCGTGACCCGCGCCTGCGCGGGCGCCCGCAAGCCGGCATGCGTCGCGGTCGCGACGCCCCAGCCGATGTACTCGTTTCCGTCGCGCATCGAACGCGGCGCCGGCGAGCGCTGCGCCCAGCCGAAGCGCTCCGCGCCGCGCGCGTAACAGGCGAGCAAGTGCTTCGAAGAATAGGGGACGCCTTCGTCGGCGTCGATCTCGGCATGGTTGCGCCGCAAGACCTCGAGCGGGTCGAGGCCGCAGGCGTAGGCCAACTCGTCGACCGCGCTGCCCAGCGCGAACGTCCCCGGCGCTTCGCCCGGCGCGCGCATCGCGGTCGGCGTCGGCAGGTCGAGCCGAGCCACCTCGTGCGTCACCGCGACGTTGGGGCACTCGTAGAGAAACGAGCTGACCCGGCCCGCCAATTCGACGAACATCCCCACCTGCGAGGTCACGCCGCGCACGTCGTGGAGCAGCGCGTGCAGCCGCCCGTCGCGCGCCGCGCCGAGCCGAATCCGCTGCCGCGTCTCGGTGCGGTAGCCGTGCGAGGTGAAGGTCTGTTCGCGCGCGAGCACGACCTTCACCGGCAGTCCGGTCAGGCGCGCGCCCATCGCGGCGATCAGCGCATGCGCCCAGAAGAAGCCTTTACAGCCAAAACCGCCGCCGATGAACGGCGAGATGACGTGGACCTGCTCGACCGCGAGCTCGAACGCTGCCGCCAGACAGGCGCGCGTCCCGAGCACGTACTGCGTCGCGTCGTGAACGACCAGGTCGTCAGCCTCCCAGTACGCCAGCGTCGCCGACGGTTCCATCGGGACGTGGTGCAAGGTGGGCGTCGCGTACTCGGCCTCGATCCGCACTTCGGCCCGCGCGAACGCGCCCTCGGGATCGCCGCGGCGCTGCTGCGGGGGGCTGCCGAACCACTCCTCCGGATGGACGATCTCGGTCGCCGCGTCGAGCGTCGTGACCGCCGGCTCGGCCGCGTACCTGATCGCGACCAGTGCGGCGGCGTCGCGCGCCGCTTCGAACGTCTCGGCCAGCACCAGCGCGACGTGCTGCCCGTCGTAGCGAATCCGCTCGTCCTGCAGCGGCGCGAGCAGTTCGGTCATCGGCGTGCCGAAGTCGAACGGCAGCTCCTTGACCCGCGGCGCGTTGCGGTAGCTCATCACCTCGACGACGCCCGGCACCAGCCGCGCCGCCGCGTCGTCGAGCGCGACGATCCGGCCGCGCGCGATCCGGCTTTGGACGAGCACGCCGTAGAGCAGGTGCTCGGCCGGCGTATCGGCCGCGTAGCGCGCCTCGCCGCTGACCTTCAGCCGGCCGTCGATGCGATCGAGCGGCGCACCGACGTAGCGGCCGACTCGCGGCCGTTCGATCGTGACGCTCACGCCGCACCGCCGGCCAGCGTGCGCAGCGCACGCACGATCGCGCGCCGCGCGAGCTCGACCTTGAACGCGTTGTGCGGCCGCGGGCGCGCGCCCTCGAGCGCGGCCTCCGCCGCGCGCCGATACGCCGCCTCGCCGGCCACCGCACCGATCAGCACCCTTTCGGCGCCATCGGCGCGCCAAGGCACCGTACCCACTCCACCCAACGCCAGCCGCGCCGCGGCGATCGTCCCGCCTTCGAGCACGAGCCCGGCGGCGACCGAGACGAGCGCGAACTCGTACGACGCGCGGTCGCGCAGCTTGAGGTAGCACGAGCGCTGGTTGACCGCGGCGAAGCGCAGCTCGACCGCGACGATCAGCTCCCCATACGCAAGCGCCGTCTCGCGCTCGGGCTGCGACCCGGGCAGCAAGTAGAAGTCGCGCAGTGCGACGCGCCGCTCGCCGCGCTCGCCTTCGATCAGCACTTCGGCCTCGAGCGCGGCCAGCGCGACGGCCATGTCGCCCGGATGCGTCGCGATGCAGGCCTCGCTCGTGCCGAGGATCGCGTGCCCGCGGTTGAAGCCCTCGAGCGCATCGCAGCCGCTGCCGGGCTCGCGCTTGTTGCAGCGCCAACGCGTCTCGCGGAAGTACGAGCAGCGCGTGCGCTGTTGCAGGTTGCCTCCGATCGTCGCGGCGTTGCGCAGCTGTCCCGACGCACCGCTGCGCAGCGCTTGCGCCAGCGCCGGGAAGCGGATCGCGATCGTCGCGTCGTCGGCGACGTCGCTGTTGCGCGCCAGCGCGCCGATCCGGACCCGGTCGGCGCGCAGCTCGACGCCGGTCAGCGGCAGGCGCGAGATGTCGACCACCCGCGGCGGCCGTTCGACCTCGGCCTTCATCAAGTCGACCAGCGTCGTCCCGCCGGCGTAGTAGCGCGCGCCGGGGACCTCGCGCAAGAGCGCGCGCGCATCGGCCGCCGACTCGGCGACGACGAACTCGAAGGGCCGCATCAGACCGTCGCCTCGCGCACGGCGCGGACGGCGGCGACGATGTTCGGGTAGGCGCCGCAGCGGCAGATGTTCCCGCTCATCGCCTCGCGGATCGCGTCGTCGTCGCCGACCCGCCCCTCGCGCAGCGCGCCGACCGCCGAGAGGATCTGCCCCGGCGTGCAGTAGCCGCACTGCAGCGCGTCGTGTTCGATGAAGGCCGCCTGGACCGGGTGCAGCACGCCGTCCTCGGCCAAGCCCTCGATCGTCACGACCCGGTCGCCGGCGTGCGCCCGCGCCAGGGCCAGGCAGGCGAGCACCCGCCGGTCGTTCACCAGCACGGTACAGGCGCCGCACTGGCCGCGGTCGCAGCCCTTCTTCGTCCCGCTCAGGCCGGCGCGCTCGCGGACCAGGTCGAGCAGCGTCACCTCGGGCTCGATGAGGAAGGTTCGCTCCCGCCCGTTGAGCTGGAGGGTCAGTGGGGCGGTCGAGGGGGCGTTCGGCGGCACGAGAACTCCTCGGAACTCTGCTGGGAGGGCCCTCCTACGGCCTGCGAGCAGCCTCATCCCGCGTTGACGCGACGGGGGGCGCATGATAGACTTCCCGGGTTATGTACGCCATCATCGAGACCGGCGGCAAGCAGTTGCGCGTCTCCGAGGGCGACGTCATCCGCACGGACCTGATCGCGGCCGAAGTCGGAGCGTCGGTCACCTTCGACCGCGTCGTTCTGGCGTCGAAGGCCGGCGGTGAGGTCGCCATCGGCACCCCGCTGGTGAGCGGTGCGTCGGTGACCGGGACGGTGCTGCGCCAGGCCAAAGACAAGAAGATCCTCGTCTTCAAATACAAGCCGAAGAAGCGCGTCCGCAAGCTCAACGGCCACCGCCAGCGCTTCGCCGAAGTCCGGATCGAGCGCATCACGCTCTGACGTCTGCGGTGCTGCACGTCGTTTTTCGAAGGGACAGCCGGGAACGGCTGTCCTCGGTTTTTGCCAGCGGCCACGCCGAGACCGCGCCGCACGGCGAGGACTTGGCCTGCGCGGCGGCCTCGGCGCTCTTGCAGGCCGCCTGGGTCGGGCTGACCGATGTCGCCGGCGTGCAGGTGAGCGGCCGTCGCGCGAGCGGCGACTTCACGATGCGCTGGCCGGCACCGGAACGCGCGCGCGCCGACGTCAACGCGATCGTCGCGACGGCCGAGCTGGCGATCGCGCAGCTCGCGCAGCAATACCCCGCCGCGATCCGCTGCACGCGCGAGCGCGAGGCCGAGAAACACGACGGGGAGCATCCGGGTACGAGCCCGTCGAAAGGACCTGCACGATGAGCGACGCGAGCAATCCCCACAACGGCCATCTGCCGAATCCCGACCACGCCGCCCCGGGCGCGGCCAGCGACGCCGGGAAGACCGTCCTGGTGGGCGTCCTCGGCGGCCTGCTCTCGGCGGCCGGCTACCTGGTCTATCAGCGGCTCCCCGACGAGCAGAAGGACCGGCTGCACCGCCAGGTGCGAGGCCTGCTCGAGTCGCGCATCAACGAGCTGCGCCAAAACCTGAATATCTAGGGCTCGGCGGACTAGGCCCCGCAGGGCACGGGCACGTTGGGCGGCGTGCCCGTTGCGTTTGGCCCCCTGGTGCTGGCGTACGCCGCGGCGCTGCAGGCCTTCGATCCGGCGCTCTCCGCCGCACGGGCGGACGCCCTCGCCCAGCGGGTGATCGCCGAGGCCGACGCGGCGCGGATCGACGCGCGGTTGGTCGTCGCGTTGGTCGCGGTCGAGTCGTCGTGGCAGCCGGCAGCCGTCTCACCGGCGGGTGCGCGCGGCCTGGGACAGCTCATGCCGGCGACGGCCGCCGAACTAGGCGTCGATCCGGCCGATCCCGCCGCCAACTTGCACGGGACCGTCGCCCAGCTGGCCGGCCTGTTGGCGCGCTACGCCGGCCTGCCGCCGCAGGCGCGCTACGAGCGCGCGCTGGCGGCCTACGAGGCCGGCCCCGGCGCCGTCGCGCGCGCCGGCGGGGTCCCGCCCTTCGCCGAGACGCAGCTATACGTGCGTCGGGTGATCGGTCTGTGGCGCCGGCTCAGCGGCGACTGAGACCGGCGGCCAGCCGAGCGCCGGCCGCGGCTCGGCCAACTTCTCGCCGACCGGTGGTTCGACGGGCGCCTCGCCGTACGGATCGACCCCGCGCGGCACCGGCGCCGGCTGCTCGTCACCGTACGGATCGGCCACCGGCGGCGCGTAGGGATACGGATCGACCGCCGCAGGCTCGGCAGTATATCCCGCCGAGGGCGCCATGGGCGCGGTAGGCGGCACGTCGTGGAGATCGGCCGCGCGCTCCATCTCGCGGATGAAGGACTGCGAGGTGTTCTGGATCTCCCGCATGACCGAGCCGGCCTTGCGGGCCACGCGCGGGAGCTGGTCGGGGCCGAAGAACATCAGGGCGGCGACTCCGAGCAGCGCCATGTCGGGGATCGAGAGCATGCGCAGGGTTTCTTCTCGGTCACGTGCAACGCGTCATGCCCCCCGCCGCACGCTCGCGGAAGCCGTCCGCGGGGAGACCACCACGAAGGCCGGTCAGCGCCCTGAAGATCATCTACACCCGCGGCAACCGGACCGAGACCCTGGCGTCGATCGCGACGCTGCGCAAGATCCTCAACCGGTTCGTCGCGCATCGCGTCTTCTACGAGGTGAGCTCGCGTAATAAGCGGGGGCACGAGTTTTTCTCTGCCAAAAACACCTTCGTGGTCGGTTCGATCGAGATCGTCAACCGCGACTACCTGACGATCACGATCTTCGACGCCAACAGCCCGTCGCACTCGATCGAGATCCTCAACCCGGCCGCGATGCGGATCTACGACGACACGCTGGGCAAAGGCTTCGCCGTCTCGTTCCTCAGCGAAGGCTCGGGTGGCGTCGAGTCGCGCTGTTACCTGCGCGACGAAGGCGAAGACGGCGACGGGATCCCGCTGCGCAGCGAACTCGAGAAGATCACGCTACCCCAGCTCTTCGAGTACCTCGAGGACATCCGCCAGACCGACGCGATCGGGACCAACCAGAACTAGCCGAACCGGTTAGTCGCCGAGGTCGACCATCGCCGCCATCACCCGAGCGGGATCGGTTCCGAACAGCTCGAGCAGGTCGCGGTCCTTGACCGCCTCCGCAGCGCAGCCCATGACCAAGTGACGCACGTGGTAGGTCCCGTCGGCCCGGCGCGCACCTTCGTTGAACAGGCGGTACGACTCGCCGTCGAGGTAGAGCACGCGGGTGCCGTCGAGCGAATGGAACGCCAGCGTGTCGTAGCGGACGAACGGCGGCCGCTCGCGCTCCGGCAGCGCCCCTTCGGGAACCTCGACCACGCCCGGCAGCTTCTTTGGCGCCTCCTCGGCGGCGCGCAGGATCTTCTCGTGGGGCACCAGCGGCTCGAGCACCGGGCCGACGCGCTCGTCACCCAGGATGCCCAAGATCAGATGCGACGGCGCAACGAAAGCCCCACCGTACTCGACCGCGGAGCTGACGCCGGCGCGGATCGCGGCCAACAGATCGGAGCCGAGCCGCAGTTGCTCGTCCATCAGAGTAGTCTCATGCGACCTTCGAGCCGCGACGCCTTCCGCAACATCCGCACGGCCTCGCCGCGGCGTCCGGCCCGGTGGAGGGCGACCCCGAGGTTGTGGTAGGCGGGCCCGTAGCGGTCGTCGACCAGGATCGCGTATTCGTAGTGCACGACCGCGTCGTCGCCGTCGCCGTCCTCGAGCAGCAGGTTCCCGATGGTGGTCAGCGCGGCCGCCGAGCGCGGGTCGGCCTCGAGCGCGGCGATCAGCGCCGCGATCGTGCCCACCCGGTCGCCGCGGCCGAGCGCGACCAAGGCCAGCTTGTTGCGCACGAGCGCGACCTGCGCCGGCTGCTCGGCCTCGGCCAGCGCCTGGGTGAAGGCCGCCTCGGCCAGGTCGAGCCGGCCGCGCTCGAGCGCGTGCGTCCCGCGGGCGAACGACTCCGTCGGCGCGCGTCCCGGGACCAAACGACGCAGCCGGTCGAAGAAGCCCACGTGGGAGTCTTGCACGTCGACCTGGTCACGCTCTTCCCGGAGATGTTCGCTCCGGTGATCGGCTTGTCGATCGTCGGCCGGGCGGTCGAGGCCGGGCTGGTCACCGTGCGCACCCACCACCTGCTCGACGCGCTCGACGGGAGCGGCCGCGCCGACGAGCGCCCGTACGGCGGCGGCCCCGGGATGGTGCTGCGGATCGAGCCGCTGGCCCGCACCCTCGACGGCATCCTCGCGACCGCCCCGCCCGGCGAGCGCCGGCGGCTGGTGCTGACCTCCGCCAGCGGCCCGGTCTTCCGCCAAGCCGACGCCGCCGCGTGGGCGCAGCTCGACCGCCTGGTGCTGATCTGCGGGCACTACGAAGGGGTCGACGAACGGCTGCTCGCCCTCTACCCGATCGAGGAAGTCTCGCTCGGCGAGTTCGTCCTGACCGGCGGCGAGATCGCCGCGCTGGCCTTCCTCGACGCGACGGTCCGGCTCGTCCCAGGCGCGATCGACGCCGACTCGGCCGGCGCCGAGTCGTGGACCGACGGCGCCTCGCTCGATCATCCCACCTACACTCGCCCGCCAACCTTCCGCGGCGTCGACGTCCCCGAGGTCCTCCTCAGCGGCGACCACGCCAAGATCGCCGCTTGGCGCCGCGAACAATCCCGCCTGCGCGCAACGGCCCGCAACGAGAAGCGCTAGCCCCTCATCGCTCGGCCTCGACCCTGTCACACCTGCGTGCGACGATCGCGTGGTGACCGACCTCCTGCACGAACTTGCGCGCGTCGTCGTCGGACCTCGCGAGTCGCCGGACGAGCGCGACGTTGTATTCTATCAGAGCATCTTGGACTCGCAGATCCGGAGTCTCGAGGAGATCGACGCCGTCTTGAGTGCGACGGGCGTGCTGGCATTCAGCGCGATGACGTATCGCGATCATCGGCTATCCGCAGCTGGACGCGCCGGACATCGGCGATCTGGAAGTCGACCTGCACCGCGACCGCGGCGCCGCGTTTGCAAGCACACGGCAAGCGATCGTCGAGGCGTTCCAGGGGAACCTCGAGACGATCCTTGCCAAGAGGCGCTTCCGCTTCTGGGCGACGCTGCTCGCCGCCGCCCTCTTCTTGAGCGACCTCCTGGTCTTCGTGGTAGGATGGTAGGGCGATGAAGTGGCTCGGCTCGCAGGTCGTCGACCTGTTCCTCATGATCTTTAGCCCGAAGGCGTGGCGCAAGCGTCCGCATCCGAAGCCACCGACCGGGCATGACAACCCCCTGATCTACCGTCGCTAACCAAGCGGGCGGTTATTTGCGTTTCGGCCCGAACTCCGGGTCCGGGTTCCCGAAACCCGGTAGCCTTGTCGGAGTAGGGGGTCCGTGGTAGACTACGGGGGTTGCCCGCGCGGCTGCGCGGCGCTTTTCGCTGTTCGTCAGAGAGCTGTCATGAACGTACTCGACCTGATCCAGAAGGAACAGGAGAAGCCGAACGTCCCGGAGTTCCGTCCGGGCGACACCGTCAAGGTGTACTCGAAGGTCGTCGAGGGCGGCAAGGAACGCGTCCAGATGTTCGAGGGCGTGGTGACGGTTCGTAAGGGTGGCGGCCTGGCCGTGGCGATCACCGTGCGCCGCATCGCCCACGGCGTGGGCGTCGAGCGTACCTTCCTCGTGCACAGCCCGCGCGTCGACCGCATCGAAGTCTCCAAGCGCGGCATCGTCCGTCGCTCGCGCCTCTACTACTTGAGCGAGAAGATCGGCAAAGCCGCCCGCATCAAGGAACGTAAGACCGCGAAGTAACCGCGGCTCCGTGACTCCACTCGAACTCCTCGGCCTGATCGGCGTCTTTGCGATCATCCGCGTCGCGATGAGCCTGCGCCCGCAGCGGGTCGGCGCGGACGTGCCGGCGACAACGGACGTCACCGCGGCACCGTCGACGCAGAGCGTCGTGCGCGAGTACCTCGACGCGTTCATCGTCGCCGGGCTGGTCGCGCTGTTCCTCATCACCTTCGTGGTGCGGACCTTCTACATCCCCAGCGGGTCGATGGAGCCGACGCTCCAGATCCACGACGTGCTGCTGGTCAACGAGTTCGAGTACCGCTTCGTCAAGCCGCACGACGGCGACATCGTCGTCTTCCCGCCGCCGATCCCCAGCAGCAACGACTTCATCAAGCGCGTGGTCGGCGCGCCCGGCGACCAGATCCGCGTGCACGCCGGCATCGTCTACCGCAACGGGCAGGCGCTGGACGAGCCCTACGTCGCGGAAAAGCCGAACTACGAACTGCAGATTCGCGACTACGGCATCTGGGTCGACGGCATCAGGCTCGATCCATCGCAGGCCAACGTCCCGCCTCGGGCGGACTGGACCGCGCCCGACCGCATCCCGGCCAACTGCTACCTGATGTTCGGCGACAACCGGAACGACTCCGAGGACTCGCACATCTGGGGCTTCGCGCAGGCGGCGGGCCGGTTCGCGGCTGGACCGCTCGCCGGCCACAAGGCGTCGTTCACCGGCCACGCGTTCCTGCTGTTCTTCCCGTTCAACCGTTTCAGGATTCTGCACTAGTTCGCGCGAAGAGTGCGCGCGTGGCGAAGGCGCGCACCGTCGTCTCGCTGTCCGCCCAGCTCGTCCTGCTGGCGCTGATCGCGACCGCATTCTTCCTGCGGACACCGCAGGTCGATGGGTTATCGATGGAGCCACGGGTGCGTGCCGGCGAGTTCGTGCTGATCAACACGCTGGCGTACCGGCTGGGCCCGGTCCAGCGCGGCGACGTCGTCGCCTTCCGCCACGACGCACCGAACCCCGAGACCTACCTCAAGCGCGTCGTCGGACTGCCCGGCGAGCGGATCGAGGTGCGCGACGGCGTGGTGCGGATCGACGGTCGCGTGCTGGCAGAACCGTACGTGCGGTATCCGGACCACCGGAGCGCGCCGGCCCTGGTCGTCCCACCGAATAGTTACTACGTGCTAGGCGACAACCGTGCCGAGAGCGACGACTCGCGCAATTGGGGCGTGCTGCAGGCACGCGACATCGCCGGCAAGGCCGTGGTCGGCATCTGGCCGCCGCGTCGTATCTGATGCCTGGCGGCGGCGGCGTGCAGGACGCCCAGATCCAGTGGTATCCGGGCCACATGGCGACGGCGATGCGCAAGCTCGCCGACCGGCTGAAGATCGTCGACGTCGTGATCGAGGTGGTCGACGCGCGACTCCCGCGTGCCAGCGCGAACCCCGCGCTCGACGAG
>Ga0302326_10014232_pt1 | contig 16836 bp, 13 predicted proteins | sample Palsa_T0_3_FD_202264 | JGI IMG/M metagenome (GOLD analysis project Ga0302326, IMG submission 202264) | Peat permafrost microbial communities from Stordalen Mire near Abisko, Sweden - Palsa_T0_3 | ecosystem: Environmental > Terrestrial > Soil > Palsa > Peat permafrost | place: Sweden: Abisko...
GGTCGTGGTGGGAGCGGTGGACCTGCTCGTCGTCATCGTGGCGATCAGCGTGCTCGGCCGCACCCAGGCGTGGGCTGGTTACCTCAACGCCGTCTGGGGCGCGGGAGCGGTGCTGGCCGCCACCGCCAGCGTGGCCCTGGTCGGCCGGCGCCTCGGCGCGCCGATCCTGGCCGCGGCGCTGATCTTCAGCGGAGCGATAGCGGCGCTGGCGTTCGGTGTCGGCCTGGCCGGGACCGTGGCCCTGCTGACGGTGGCCGGGGCGAGCCATTGCGTGCTGGATGTCGCCACCCGCAGCCTGCTGCAGCGATCGGTTCCGCCTCAGCTGATCGGCCGGGTCTTCGGGCTCGTCGAGGGACTCGTGATGGCCGGGCTGGCGCTGGGTGCGCTGATCGTGCCGGTGCTGGTTTACCTGGGCGGGAACCGGCTGGCGCTGCTCGGGGTCGCGGCCGTGCTCCCGCTGGCGGCGCTGGCCGGCGGCCGGGCTCTATTCGTTCTCGACGCCGGCACTCCCGTGCCAGTCGTCCAGATCGCCCTGCTCCGCTCGCTGCCGTTGTTCGCCGAGCTGCCCGCCCCGGCGATCGAGGGCCTGGCGGCGGCGCTGACCCCGGTGCACCTGCCGGCCGGCGCCGTGCTGATCCGGCAGGGCGACGTGGGCGATGCCTACTATGCCATCGCCGCGGGTGAACTCGACGCGAGCCAGAACGGGCAGTTCCTGCGCCGGTGCGGACGCGGTGAAGGAGTGGGGGAGATCGCGCTGCTGCGCGCCATCCCGCGCACGGCGACCGTGACCGCGCACACGGCCGCCACCGTGTACGAGCTCGGCCGGGTACCGTTCCTGACCACGATCCTCGGCCATGCCCTGACCCGGCGGCAGGCCGACCGCATCGCCGACGCCCGGCTGGCCGTCGGCGCCGCACCAGGCCACCCCGGCACGTCCGAGGCCTGACCCGCAACCGGAGGCAGCGTGGAGCACCCGCTGGAGATGGACGTCGAGGCGATGCGGCGGGCCGGCTACGCCACCGTCGACGCGCTGGTGGCCCGGCTGGCGGATCCGGCGGCCGATCCGGTGCTGCGCCGGGCCGGCCCGGCGGAGATGCGCGCCCGGCTCAGCGGGCCGCCGCCGGAGCAGGCCCGCGAGTACGGCGAGGTCCTGGCCCGGGTGCTGGCCGACGTGCTGCCCTACGGGGCGCGGACCGACCACCCCGGGTACTTCGCCTTCATCCCGAGCTTCACCACCTGGCCCGCGGCGCTGGCCGAGCTGACGGCCGCCGCGGCCAACCTGTACTGCGGGGCGTGGCTGGAATCGGCCGGCGCCGCCCAGATCGAGCTGGAGGTCCTCGACTGGTTCCGGACCTGGCTCGGGATGCCGGCCAGCACCGCGGGCGTGCTCGTCAGCGGGGGCTCGGCCGCCAACCTGATGGCGCTTCTGGTGGCCCGCGAGGCCGCCGGCGGCCCGGCCGGGGATACCGTCCTGTACGTGTCGGACCAGGCGCACTCGTCCCTCGCCCGGACCGCGCGGGCCATGGGCCTACGTCCGCACCAGGTCCGGGTGCTGCCGACCGACAGCCGCTGGCGGCTGTTGCCGGAAACGGTGGCCGCGGCCGTGCGGGCCGACCGCGGCGCGGGCCGGGTCCCCTTCGCCGTGTGCGCCAGCGCCGGGTCAACCAACACCGGCGCGGTCGATCCGCTCGGCGACCTGGCCGACATCGCCACCGCGGAACGGCTGTGGCTGCACGTGGACGCGGCCTATGGCGGCTTCGCCGTGCTGACCGCGAAGGGACGCTCAGCGCTGGCCGGCATCGACCGCGCCGACTCGGTGACGCTGGATCCGCACAAATGGCTCTACCAGCCGATGGAGTGCGGCAGCCTGCTGATCCGCGACGGTGCCCGGCTCGAGCGCACGTTCGCCATCCACCCCGACTACCTCGACGGCGACGCCACCCAGGGCGCCGGCGAGGTCAACTTCGCCGACCGGGGACTGCAGCTCTCCCGGGGCTTCCGGGCGCTCAAGATCTGGGTCACGGTGCAGACCTTCGGCCTGGCCGCGCTCCGCGCCGCCGTCCAGCGCAACCTCGACCTGGCCGAGTTCGCCGAGACGCTGATCCGCGGCCGACCGGAGCTCACCCTGATGGCCCGGGCGACGCTCGGGATCGTCTGCTTTCGCCGGGAATGGCCCGGCTGCGACGAGGCCGAAACCGAACGCCGGGGCGCCGCCCTCGTCGAGGACCTGGAACGCAGCGGCGCCGCGCTGGTCTCCACCACCCGGCTGGCGGGCCGCCACGCCATCCGGCTCTGCATCCTCAACCCGACCAGCTCGCAAGAGCACGTCCGGCACGTCATCGATCATTTCGCGGACGCGCCGGTGCCCCCGGCCGCCTCGCCCGGCGCAGCGGCCGCCTCGCCCGGCGGCGCGGGCTACGCCGATTACCGGGCCGACGTCATCCCCGGCCCGGACGGCGACATGCTGCGCACCGTCCCGCTGCTGGCCGGCCTGCCCGGCTCGACCCTGAGGGCCATCCGCGGCCGCGGGGTCAGCCAGGACATCACCGCCGGGCAGGAGGTGATCCGCCGGTGGGATTCCGGCCGGCATTTCTACCTCATCCTGTCCGGCCGCTACGACGTCTTCATCGACGACCGGCTCATTCGCACCCTCGGCCCCGGTGACCACTTCGGCGAGCTCGCGGCCCGTGACTGGGGCGGCGGCTACGGCTACACCCGTCTCGCCACGGTCAGGTGCGCCGAGCCCGGGCGGCTCCTCCGCCTGACCGGTGAAGATTTCCAATGGCTGGTCGACACCGAGCCGGACGTCCGGGCCCGGCTCGCCGCCGTCCAGGCCGACCGTCTCGAGCAGCGTTAGCCGCGCGCGTCCATTGTGCCCTCGCATCGGCCCGGACACGCTGACCGGGCGGTGGCCAGCCGGAGGGGACGCCGGTCAGGGGCATGACTCGCTGTACTTCCAGGGGCAGGGATCGCGAGTCCTGTGCACCGACCTGTCGCCGGCCATGGTCGGACGCTGCCAGGCGAAGGGCCTCGAAGCACGCGTCGTCGGCTTCCCCGGCCTCGGGGTCCCGCCGGCCTCATTCGACGCCGTCTATGCCCTGAACATGAGGAAGGCCCGGTGCAGGACGACCGCCATCCGGTGCCCCGCTTCTTCGCGTTCCGCTCAGACACGAGAATGACGGAGGCACTGGCGGAACGCTTCCACGTCCTGTCGTTCACGACCGTCGCCCATGACGGGAATCACTTCCAGTCATTCGTGCTCGAGAAGCCGCCTCCAGTAGCGAGACCGAAGCGGTTCCGGCGGACTGCTCATCTGAAGGCTGATTGCCGTCCTTGCCATCGTAGAAGGGCCGGTCCAGTACTCAGAAGACCTTCTCCGGGAGATCGGGTAGGATTGCCGAGGAATAGGGCGATACGTATGTTGCTCCTCCGATCCGTTACTCCCTGACGCAAGGAGCGGCCCACGTGACTTTCGACAAGGCCATCTTCCTAAGTCATGCTCATGTTGACCGAGTGCTGGCTGATCTTCTCCGCAATACCTTCGTTCTGGGTGGCGTGCATGAGCGTCACATGTTCTACTCTTCGGGCCGCGCAACCGGCATCCCTTCTGGGGAGGACGTCCGTCCTTACCTCCAACGAGCCCTTCAAGAGGCCGGACTCGTGATTGAACTTGTCTCCGAGACCTTCTTGCGGAGACCAATTTGCCTGATGGAACTCGGCGGTGCCTGGGCTCTCGGCAAACCGACCTACCCTATCGTCGTGCCGCCACTCACCCGACAGTTGGTGGTTCAGCATATTGGTGATGTGCAGATGGGCATTCTCGGCGAGGAACGCGACCTTGATGAACTGTTCGATGAACTGCATGATCGGCTGGCGAGGGATGTCGGCATCCAAGCAGAAACAACGCCGTGGAATCGCGCCATTCGCGAGTTCAAGGGGCAATTGACCGCCAAGCTGGAGGCAGCCCATGCAGCCGCCGAAGTACAAACTAAGTCGGTGCATTCTTCTACCCGAGAGCAAGCGAAAGCATCGAACCCGGAATCGGGACGCTCCTCGCGTGATGATCAGGTTCAGCAACTCCTGCGGCGCCCCTTCCTTCATCGGCAGATACAAGACGGCAAGCGTTCCTCTGAAGTTGCCGCAGCGCTGGAAGAGCTGAAAATTACCTTGGCGGAATTTCTGGCTGAAATTGATTATGACCCTCGATCGCTCGATACTAATTTGGAGGATGTTCACCGTTTTGTCCGGGAAATCCGCGAGTTCGCCAAGACGTGGGTGGTCGATTTCAGCGCCCGGGATTCGGTGAAACGTGTTTACGATCGCCTCGATGACGCGCGCAACGCGGAGAACGATAAGTACGAGCTGTACGCGGTAGACCTCGAAGGCTACCGGAACAAGGAGAAAAACCTTGATGCTGTGATTGACCGGCGTCGAGCATATATCCGTACACTGCGAGATTTCCAAGAGCCACTGTCCGCCATGCTTCGCGTTCTGCGCCGTGAACCATCGCGATATCTCTCCGGCGCAGGGCCAGATACAGAACGCCAGTAAGGCCAGAGGTGGAGCAGTACTCAAGTATCCCATCCCCGGGTGTTTTCAGGCCGTGTAACGCAGCTTAAGTTCGTCGGTGTGGCCGGACCAGCTCAGGTGCAGTGCCCAGCAGCCAGGCGCCGGCAGATTGATGATCGACGGTCCCGGCCCGCCGGGTACGGACAGGGTCGCGGTGCCGGACGCGTCGCCAACGGAAACGAATATCTCGGCTAGCCGCGCGCCCGTCTCCAGTTGGCCAAGGAGGTTTACGCTGTCGTTGTGGCTGCTCCGGAGGAGGGGACGGCGGCCGTTTCGTTTGTCGGCCGCGACCGTGAGCTGGCCCGGGTGACCGGCCTGCTGGACGAGGCGCGGGCGGGCCGCGGGCGGCTGCTGCTGTGCACGGGCGAGGCCGGGATCGGCAAGACCCGGCTGGCCGAGGAGACCGCGGCGGTCGCGGTGGCGCGGGGAGCGGCGGTCGCCTGGGCTCGCTCGAGCGGCCGGGACATCGCACCGCCGTACGGGCTGTGGCGGCTGGCCTTGCAGGACCTGCCGGGCCTGCCGGGCCGGCGTAGCGATAAGCCGGGATCCGACCTGTGGTCGCTGGCGTTCGGCGGGACGGCGGGGCACGACCTGGGCAGCGGCTCGGAGTCGACCGCGGGCAGCGTTTCGCCCTGTTCAGCGCGGTACGCGAGCGGCTGGCCCAGGCCGCGGAACCGGACGGCCTGCTGCTCGTCCTAGACGACATCCAGTGGGCCGACGAGCCGTCGCTGCTGCTACTCGCGCACCTGCTGCGCCAGCTGCGCGGCGTCCGGATGCTGATCCTGGCCACGTGCCGCGAGCCGGCCCCGTCCGGTGACCGCAGCGGCGAGCTGATCCGGATGCTGCAGGCCGACGCGAGCACCGAGCGGGCCGCGCTCACCGGGCTGCCCCCGGTCGCGGTGGCCGCGCTGCTGGCCTCGGCCGGGCAGGCTGCCTCGCCGGAGCAGGCTCAGACGGTACACGTGGAAACGGGCGGCAACCCGTTCCTGGTCCGCGAGCTGGCCCGGATGCGCGCGGAGCAGCCCGGGGCCGCTCCCGGCACTGTGCCCGGCACGGTGCTCGACGTCACCTCCTACCGGATCGCGCAGCTCAGCCCGGCCAGCCGCGACGTGCTGCGGGCCGCCGCGGTAGCCGGCATCGGTTTTCTCGGTCGGGGTGGTCGCGCAGATGCTCGGGGTGGCGGTGCTCGCGCTGCTCGATCCGGTCGACGAAGGCCAGGCGGCGGGCTTCCTGGTCGCCGGTGACCGGCTCGGCGACTACCGGTTCTCCCACGCGCTGGTCCGTTCGGCGGTGGTCGCCCAGCTGTCCGCCGCGGACCAGCGGCTGGGTCGAGATGTGGGGCCGGCTGTGGCGGATCGATACGCTGTTCGAGGCCGGGCAGCTGCCGGTCATCTCCCGGGAACTGGCCGACCTGGCCAGCTGTGCGGGACGGGTGCAGGCGCCGGTGGCCCGGTGGCACGAGGCATCCGGCATGGCCGCGGTCCTGGACCAGTTCCCGCCGCAATTCCTGCCCGGCGGATCGTACGCGGACACCCCGCTGACGAGCGTGCTCCCCACCGTCAACCTGGCCCTGATGTGGCTGGAGCGGGGCGATCGCGACCAGGCGGCCAGGATGTACGAACTGGCCCACCCGGTCCGCTCCTGGCGGCCGATTCCCGCGCTCCGGCTGATCGCCTGGGCCCAGGGCCTCGCGGCGGCGATCGGCCTGGGCCGTACCGACGACATCGCCTACCTGGCCAGCGAGTTCGAGCCGCTGCGCGGCCGGCACGTCGCCTGCGGCGCGGGCGCCGGCGACTATCTCGGGCCGGTCGAGCTGCATCTGGGCAAGGCCGCGGCGGCGCTCGGCTCGCTGGAGCAGGCCGTCGCCGACCTGACCGCGGCGGCGACGGACGCGCAGCACCTCGGCATGGCGCCGTTCTCCCGGCGGATCGAGGGGCTACGGGCCCGCCCGCCGGCCGGTCCGCCGCCGCTCAGCCCGCGCGAGCGGGAGGTCGCCCGGCTGGTCGGGCAGGGGCTGACCAACCGGCAGATCGCCGCGGCCCTGTACGTCTCCGAGCGCACCGCGCAGAACCACGTCCAGCACATCCTGACCAAGCTCGGCTTCGCCAACCGCAGCCAGATCGCCGTCTGGTCGACCGCGCCGCCTGCGCCGCCCGCGGAATGAGTACCGGGTAGGAAATCAGATCTCCCTGCCGAATCGGCGGTGCTTCCAAGCCGCCGGGAACGGCTCGCAGTGACCAGCAGTCAGCTGCCCGAGCTCAGCACGCCGGATCCGGCGTCGACATTAGATACCGGCTCGTTCGGATTGACTGCGGAGGACTGCTCGAACGTGAAGCTGAGCCCGCCGCTCGAGGTCAGCGACGTTTCGGCGTAGGCGAACGGGACGCATTCACCCTGGGCATTCTCCGTAGTGACCAGACGGAGATAGACCGGCCCACTGCCGCCCTCGAAGTAGACGCTGGCGCTGCACCCCAGGGTGCTGTTGACCAATGTGCCGACCTCGGCACCCGCGGATCCCGGGCCGAGGGCCATGCTCACGGTCACCGTGCCCGATCCGGGTTGGTTGATTGCGCCTTGCCAGTTGCCCTGATAGGCCGCAGGAAGGGTGACCGTGGACGAGGGCGGGGATTGGTGAGTGAGCGCGGACACCACGGCGACCACGGCGACCACGGCGACGATGGCAACTACGATGGCCGCGACGCGGTATCTCAGCCGCCGCTTCGGCCGGACCGGTGGCGGGCCAACTCCCGGCCCAGCCGCCCCGCTACTCGCGGCGGGCGGCATCGCAGCCCGCATCCGCTGGGCGCCCGCCTGGCGTGCAATCTGATCCTGGGCCATGGTGGCCAGGCCCTCAGGATCTGCGGCCGCCGGGTCGATCGCGGCCAGTTGGTCGCTGAACCCGAGGACGGCGTACCAGTCCTGCCGGCCAGCGGCATCCTGGATGTGGCGCTGCAGTTGCCCGATCTGCTGGCGACGCTGCGCCGCGGCCCGTTCGGCGTCCTGCCGGGCGCGGGCATGCAGGTCGGATGCTGCAGCAGGTGTGCCTGGCTCGGGATCCACCTTCACCTTGAAGGTGGTCGCCTCCAGGAACCTGAGCAGCTTGCCAGTGTCGCTGTCGAAGTCGAGCGGGTCAAGGGACAGGGCTTGCCGCCTCTTCAGTGCGGCCAAGCTCGGCGGCAGCTCGCTCTCGTCGGGCATCTGCGCCCCGCCGACCAGGATCGGGATGACCCGAACCCCACGGCTTAGCGCAGCCTCGATCTCGATCCGGACGAAGTCCTTGGGGTCGTCGAGGCGTCGGTGCCCGGCCTTGTCGCATATGCTGATCCACTGGTCGCCGATCAGTGCCAGCAGTACGGCACAGCGGCCGACCGCCTCGGCAATCACCTCGACGAAGTCGTCACCCGGTTTGATCGAATCGACGTCCTTAAAGACCTGATCTTTGCCGAAGTGAGCCGCGAGCCGGTCGAATATCCAGCCAGCCGGGAACGCCGTCTCCTCGCGCCGGTAGCTGATGAAGATCCGCGAAACTTCTAAAGTCGATGCAGCCATGATTTGCCCCGCCCCTTGATATGCGTACAGCGTAACGACAGATTCCGCAGAAGGGAAGAATGCGCGAGCCTGCTGATAGCGGGTTAGACACTGTCACCTGCAGGGTCGCGGCCGGAGGCCGCACCGCCCCCGCGGCTGTCGTAAAACGTGTTGCAATGCCGACGTACCCAGAAAGCTGCTCGCCACCGCCAGCATCGACAAGACGGCGCGGCTGTGGCAACTGACCTTGCTCCGTCGGTTACGGTGTCGCCCGGGTTGCCCGGTGCGCAGGTGGCTAGCAGGCGAGCCTGGGTGTGAGGCCGGTGGTGTCGGCGAGGCGATCGCGGTAGGTCATCTCCACGAAGGCCAGGAATCGCTCTAGGTCCTCGACGTTGGAGGCCAGGCCCACCGATGCGCGCAGCGCCCCGCCGCTGGGCAGGCCGAGCAGGTCGAGATACTGATCCATGGTACGGGCGCGTCCCGGCGCCGCTTTGCGCCAGTGGGCCTTGGTGAGGTTGAACGCGCCCTCGCCGGCGCCCGGGTTGCAGAAGCAGCCGGCCCGGATCGAGATGCCGGCCGCGGCGGTATCGCGTGCCACCGCGCGCTCATCGATGATGCGCCCGCCGGGATCGAGCAGGTTGAAGGCGACGGTGCCGCCGCGGTCGCGGGTGCCGGCGGGCCCGTAGATCCGTGCCATCGGCTGGCCGTTGCCGTGCCGCAAGGCGGCGAGCCGGCCGAGGAGCCAGCCGGTCAGGCACATCACCCGCTGGTGGATCAGGTCGAGCCCGATGCCGGACACCCAGGACAGCCCCGAGGCCAGATCGGGGATCTGCAGGAAGCTGAGCGTGCCGTCCTCGAACCGGGCCTCGTCCCGGGCCGGCGTGTGCCAGTCGCCCTGCACGCTGGCGATGGACACCGACCCGCCGGCGAACCAGGGCCGCCGTAGCCGGCCCAGCGCGTCGCGCCGCGCGATCAGGCAGCCGACACCGGTCGGGTAGCCGAACACCTTGTACCAGCTGACCGGCACGAAATCGGGCTTGACCACCGACAGGTCCAGCCGGTTCGACGGCACGTACGCCGCGGCGTCCAGCAGCACGTCATAGCCTTGTTCATGGGCCAGCTCGATCCAGCGCAGCGGATGCTGCACGCCGCTGAAGTTGCTCTGGGCCGGGTAGGCCAGCAAGCCCCGGCGGCGGGGGGCCGCCGCGCCGCGCGCTACCCGCCTGGCCGCGCCCAGCGGGCCCGGCCCGCGCCGGGCCAGCGCCTGGCCGATCGCGTCATCGTCTACCCGGAGCTCGGGCGAGCAGAACGGCACGTACCGGGTGAGCGCGCCGCGGGACCGGGCGAACTCCCTGATGCCATTGACGGAGTTGTGATTGTCCTGGGTCAGGACCAGCCCGGTCCGCGGGCCGAACGGGTAGGCCTCGCCGATGAGCCGGCACGCGCCGGTGGCGTTCGCGGTGAAGATGGCCGCGTACTCCTGCGGCGGCGCGTTGAAGTGCGCCAGGACCGCGCTGCGGGCCCGCTCGATCAGTTCGGTCGACGCGGCCGAGGTCGGATTTTCCGAGTGCGGGTTGCCGAAGCACCCCCCGCGTACCCGCTCGGCATGCGCGGTCAGCTGCGCCTGGGCCGGCAGGCCCGCGCCGGTGTAGTCCAGGTAGACGTGGCCGCCCGCGTCGAGGTAGGAGTACTCGGTCGCCCGCAGCTGGTCCAGCAGCGCCGTGCCCCGGTAACCGGGATAAGCGGACAAGAAGCCGGGCGGCCCTGGCAGCGGATCGCACCCAGCGCCGCATGGCAATCCGGACAGCTTCTCCAGGGATGCAGTCATGATCTTCCTCCCCAGCCTCGGCATGCCCGCCGCTATAACCAGGAGCATGCCACCGCTGCCCTAACCCGCCATTAAGCCATGATTGAGCGCGGTACCTGCCAGCAGGCGCCCGGGACCACCCCGGGCACCGCCGCACGCCCGCGGACAGCATGCGATAGTCACACACTCGCACCGGCCCAGCCCCGCTACATCGGGCGAATGCCCTATTAGTTCAGGCGGCACTGCCACAGCGGCCCCCTGCCGGGCCACGTGGCCGGGAAAACCGGCCAGGAAAGATGCCGCCAAGGACCAGGAGGGCCTCATGTACGGAGGGCCGGCCAGAACGTATGGTGACAGTCACTGGTTGCGGCCGTCGCGCGAGATCCGCCGTTATGGCCCGCCTTTGGACCTGATGACCGTGCGCCTGCCAGGTCAGCCAGAACGGGTTGTTCTGGAACACCGTTCATCTGGCTGCGGCCGGGAGAGCTTGCAAGCAGCTCAGGTACCGGTCCACCGACCTGATAGAGTGGGATTGTCGGAAAATCGGAATTTGAAGGATGGCTCCCATGGGCGTGCCTGCCGGCAAGATCGAGCCGGAGCCTCTTGTCAGCGCCCGGGTGAAGGTGCGGCCCAAAGCCCAGCTGACGCTGCCCGAGGAGATCAGGCGCGCGCTGCATATCAGTGAGGGCGATGAGGTGGAGTTCGCCGTTCATGACGACGGGACGATAACGGTACGCGGCTACGTGTCCATCCCGACCGATCAGGCCTGGTTCTTCACCCCCCAGTGGCTGGCCGGGGAACGCGAGGCGGACGAGGAGATCGCAGCCGGGCGGGGAACGGCGCACGAGTCGGCCGACGCTATGTTCGCGCATCTTGACGAGCTGGCTGCGGACGCCTGATGCCGACGTTCGAGACGCTGCCGCGTTTCGAGAAGGACTGGAAGGGCCTGACGCCCCAGCAGCGGGATGCGTTCCGCAAGGTAGTCAGGGAAGCCTTCGTGCCGGATCTGGTGGCCCCGGATCGGCCGTTCCGGCCGGGCCTGCGCGTCAAAGGCGTGAAAGCTCACCCGAACGTGTTCGAGATGACCTGGGACAACGATGGCCGCGCCACCTTCAGCTACGGAGCCGAACGCGTATCCGGGCAGCCACACGTTATCTGGCGGCGCATCGGAACCCACGACATCTTCACCCCTCCGCCTGGCCCGTAACGATGCTGGCGATGCCGGCCCGGCCGCGGGTCCGACCATTCATCAGCCATAACTGAGTTTTCTGCGTGTGTGGCGTGCCTTATCCACCATGTTCGCCGTGCATACCAAATCGGCGATCTCGGGCATCTCTGGGACGGCCGGGCTCATGTTCGGTCGGGCGGATCGTGACCTGGCGTGACCGGGCGGCGGAGCATACGGTGGGTTTCCGCTCAATCGCTGGGGCCCGCCGCTGGCCCAGCCTCCCGGGTCTCAGCCCGTCCGGGAGGTACCCGATGACCACTGCCGCCCTCGTCCCCATCCAGCCCGCCTTCACCGACTCCGAACGACTCGCCCTGGCCGGGTACAGCAGCCTGACCCGCGAGGCCTATGCACTGAACCTGCGCCGGCTGTCCACCATCGCCGGGTTCTACAAGTACGCCGTCGAAGAGGAGTTGCTGGATCACTCCCCGGCCGCCCATGTCCGGCGCCCGCGGCTGGACTATGAGTCCCATGCGACCGCCCTGGACCGCAATGAGCTCGGCGCGCTGCTGGTCGCCGCCGGGCTCGGCCCGCCGGGTGAGCATGCGCTGATCTCGCTGCTCGCCCTGAACGGCCTGCGGGTGTCAGAGGCGACCGGCGCGGACATCGAGCACCTGGGCCTGGAGCGCGGCCACCGGACGCTGATCATCACCCGCAAGGGCGGCAAGGTCGTCACCATCCCGCTGGCACCGCGTACCGCCCGGGCAATCGATCTGGCCATCGGCGAGCGCACTGACGGTCCCGTGTTCCTGGCCCCAGGCGGCTGGCGGCTGGACCGGCACGGCGCCGGACGGATCGTCCGCAAGGTCGCGCGCCGCGCCGGGATCAGCAAGAACGTCGGCCCGCACACGCTGCGGCACGCGTTCATTACCGCCGCCCAAAGGCGCGGAGTTGCATCAGATGCGACATTCCGCAGCCGACGTGAGGACGGCGCCATAAGGGATGCCGGTCCGGGTGCGGTGAGCGGCGAACGCGACGACGGAACGAACCCGCAGGTCACGTCGGTCGTGACAGGGCGGTGCTACTTCAGGTGCCAGGATGTCGCGTTCATTCTCGTTGCATCAGAGTTCAGCATGATGCAGCAAGAGCAACGAAAAACGCAGCGACGAGGGCAGATGCCGCCGCCGGCCAGTCGTCACGCTGACCCATTCAGCATGGTTGGTAATCCGCTCCCTACCAGTTTCGACGCCGGCGTCCCGCTCCGCGACGTCCAGGTAGCCGCATCGCACGCCGACCCGCGCACCACCATTCGCTACGACCGCGCCCGGACCAGCCTCGACCGGCACGCCATCTACATCGTCGCCACCTACATCGCCGGAGCAGCCAGATAGCTCAAGACGCTGGTCTGGTCGCGTTGGCGGCCAGACCAGCCGCGACCGGAAGCTTCGCCCGTATGGTCACCAGCCCTAGGCGCAACGACCGAGCGGGAACCGATCTGTACTGGAGCAGTCCCTTCGGTCAAGTCCGTTGGAGGCGTGCAGAACAGGACCTTCTGCCGGACTAATTATCTTCTGGCGAATGCGGGCGACATTCGGCAGCCTGCCGACGTATCAGCAGGCGAGGCTCAATATGGAAGCGGTCCGCGGGGCCGCTCTGCCGATTCGAGCGGTCCCGGACCGCGACCTCCATCCAAGTACCAGCGGCGTCTTTGGCTGCCAGTTGGCCGTCGGCTTTCTCCACGTACGGTTTCTGGCCGAAGCCTCAGGCGTAGGGACGCGCTGTGTTGTGGTGAGCGTCACGATTAGATAGTACGGTTGCCTTCATGGCGGCCGGTACCAGCTCGCGGAACCCGGATGTGCCGATCCCTTTCGACGCTTGCGATCCCAGCGGCACGTTCGTGTTCGTCAGCTATGCCCATGAGGACAAGGCGCTGGCCTATCCGGAGTTGCGGCGGATTCGCTCTTTGGGGATACAGGTCTGGTACGACGAGGGCATCGAACCGGGCAGCGAATGGCCGCAGGCTATCGCTGACGCGCTTTACGGGGCCGCCGCGTTCGTGGTCATGATCACGTCGGCCGCAGTCGCCTCCAGGAATGTCAGGAACGAGATCAATGCCGCTCTGAACTGGGGCAAGCCGTTTTTTGCCGTCCATCTCACGCAGACACAGTTGCCTCTGGGCCTGGAACTGCAGATGGGCGATGTTCAGGCTGTCATGCGCTGGCAAATGGACGAGGGCTCTTATGCGCGTAAATTGGGTAGGGCGCTGGCCAGCTATGCCGAGGCCGGGAATAAGGCTCCTCCCGCCGGACCGCCAGCCCCCGCCGTCCCCCGTGCCAGCACCCCCGCGCCGTCCCAGCCGGCTCCGGCCCCGGTCCCGCCATCACACCTGGCCCGCACCCTGACCGGCCACACTGACACGATCGCCGAGGTGGCGTTCAGCCCGGACGGGCGCCTGCTCGCCACCGCCAGCGGCGACGAGACGGCGCGGCTGTGGGACCCGGCCACCGGCAAGCAGCTGCGCACCCTGGCCGTCGGCGCTGGCGGGGTCTACGGGGTGGCGTTCAGCCCGGACGGGTGCCTGCTCGCCACCGCCAGCGCCATCGTCACCGCCAGCGGCGACGAGACGGCGCGGCTGTGGGACCCGGCCACCGGCAAGCAGCTGCGCACCCTGGCCGGCCACGGCAACGCGGTCTACGGGGTGGCGTTCAGCCCGGACGGGCGCCTGCTTGCCACCGCCAGCGCCGACGGCACGGCGCGGCTGTGGGCCACCGGCAAGTACCTGCGCACCGGCAAGCAGCTGCGCACTGGCAAGCAGCTGCGCACCCTGGCCGGCCACGACGGCGGGGTCCGCGCGGTGGCGTTCAGCCCGGATGGGCGCCTGCTCGCCACCGCCGGCGACGACGACAACACGGCGCGGCTGTGGGACCCGGCCACCGGCAAGCAGCTGCGCACCCTGGCCGGCCACGACGGCCCGGTCGTCGGGGTGGCGTTCAGCCCGGACGGGTGCCTGCTCGCCACCGCCAGCGGCGACAACACGGCGCGGCTGTGGGACCCGGCCACCGGCAAGCAACTGCGCACCGGCAAGCAGCTGCGCACCCTGGCCGGCCACGACGGCCCGGTCTACGGGGTGGCGTTCAGCCCGGACGGGCGCCTGCTCGCCACCGCCAGCTACGACACCACGGCGCGGCTGTGGGACCCGGCCACCGGCAAGCACCTGCGCACCCTGGCCGGCCACGACGGCCCGGTCTCCGGGGTGGCGTTCAGCCCGGACGGGCGCCTGCTCGCCACCGCCAGCTACGACACTACGGCGCGGCTGTGGGACTAACCCTGAGCCCGCCGGGTATCGGGCCTGTCGAGAATCGAACCATTCTCGACATGATCACTGGGTAGGGCCCGGACCCCGCAGGCGCCGTCTGGAGAGTGTCGAAAAAGGTGTTACAAAGCTGACGTGTGCAACAACCGGACCGGGACCGTTTTTTCACAGTCCGAAGTTGAGAGTTGTCCTAGCCGATATCCCGCTGATCCGCAAGACAGCCAAACCCTTCTGAGCCGGGATCCGGCCGCGCGCCGGAATGGCTGATATGAGCGCCGTACATGGACCCCTGCACCCTCCGCTCCTTAAGCGCCGATTCGGCGATATCGAGGACCCCGGTGGTGACTGAGGTTAACCCTGGCCGCAGTGGACTGTGACCTGGCGTGACCGGAGGCGGGGCTTACGGCGGGTTTCTGCTTGTACCTTGCGCGTACGGCTCGCAGAGGTCAGCGGTGGCGGCTACCAGTGATCGACGTGCAGCACGTCTGCCAGCGGGCGGCGCGGGGCGGGTCGGAAGGTGCCGCCGGTGTAGTAGGCGGTGGGGATGAGCGCGCCCTGGCGGATGTCACCGGGAAGGCCGAGCAGCCCGGCGATCTCGGTCTCGTATTGCAGGTGCAGCGTCGTCCAGGCGGTCCCGAGTCCCCGGGCACGGCAGGCCAGCATGTAGCTCCACGCGGCGGGCAGCAGCGATCCCCACAGCCCGGCCTGCGTCTGGCCGGCCGGCCAGGGGGGCCGCACCGTGATGCACGGGATCACCTGGACCGGGACCTCACCCATGTGCTGGGCGAGGTATGCGCTGCTGCTGCTCACCCGGGCCATGATCCCGCTGCCGGCGCTCCGGCCCGGGTCGGCGGCGGCGGCGCTGGCCAGGTAGGGCTCGGCCGAGCGCCGGTAGAAGTCCCCGATCTGCGCGCGCACCTGCGGATCGGTCACCACGATCCAGTGCCAGCCTTGCCGCATGCCGCCGCTCGGCGCCTGCAGCGCGATCTCCAGGCACTCCTTCACAAGCTCGAGCGGCACGGGACGGGTCAGATCCAGGCGCTTGCGCACCGACCGGGTAGTAGTCAGCATCTCATCAGGGGTCAGCGGCACACCAGGCATGATCGCACACCAGGGCAAGGACAGGCCCGCGCTCGACGACCCCGGCTTCCCGGCTGCCCGGGAGCGGATGTGGACCGGTGCCCTGACCAGCGAGCGCTACCGCCGGAACCGCGTGGCTGTCGCCGAGCGGGACGACGAACTGGTCGGGCCCGGGCCCACCGTGGCGCTGACGGCGGACCTGTCGGACACGAGCGTCGATCTGTCCCTGGACGAAAACCGCGCGCGGCGGTTGGCTTCGATAATGGACCGGGGATCGACTCTGAAACGCACGGGTTCGGGAGTTCCGGCAGTGTCGGTATCAGCGCCACCGCGGGCGCGGACCTGTTCCTCGGGCTGGACGCCGAGATAACCCTGGCCGGGAAGATCGGCGTCGGTGGGGATCTCGGTCGCCGTTCGGCGCGGGCGTATTACGACACTCCCTACCTTGCGGCCGAGCTGTCACCATCGGTAAGGGGATTTCGTTCCATTCCTGTCCAAGGAGTGCCGCCGCGTGTCCGTGAGGAGCGACGCGACAAGCGGGCTAGCGGCGCGTGTTCGAGCTGGCGCAGGCAGTTGACGCTTCGCATAATCCGCATATAAATTCAGGTTATGCGAAGTTCAGCGCCTGCGCTGCTGCCCGTCTTCCGGTCGCGGCTCCAAGCCGACATCCTGGCCGCGCTGCTTCTCAACCCCGATGAAGAATACAGCCTGACGGAGTTGGCTGAGCGTTTCCATGCTCCTCTCAGTACCGTGCATGGGGAGGTGAAGCGTCTGACGGACGCGGCATTGCTGCGGCGACGCGATGTGGGACGCTCGGCGATGGTGCGGGCGAATCCGGATAACCGCCTGGTCAAGCCTCTGACTGAGTTGCTGCTCCTGTCCTGGGGGCCGCTGCAGGTCGTGGCCGAGGAGTTCGCGGGCCTGCCTGGGGCAGGCCGTGTCCTGATCTTCGGCTCCTGGGCGGCCCGTTACTACGAGCGCCCGGGCAAGCCGCCGCATGACGTCGATGTCCTGGTTGTTGGCCGGCCGACCCGCGAGGATGTCTACGACGCCGCCGACCGGGCCCAGCAGCGTCTCGGGATGCCGGTCAACCCGGTGATCCGGACCGAAGATGCGTGGCGCCTGGCATCGGACCCGCTGGTCCAGCAGATCCAGTCCAGCCCGTTCGTGGAAGTCCTCGTGCCTGACGACAGCGGCATCTCCGGCCCCCTACCGGCCACTAGGCGGTCTGGCGATGCCTAGACCGAAGTTGCCGTAGCTCTCCGTAGGTATTGCCTCCTGAACTGCCGTTTTGGTGAGATCCGGCCACGGAGTGTAGTCAGAAAATTGGCGTGTCGCTACCGAGATCTGCGTCGACTTGCCACTATGATCAGG
>Ga0302326_10014234_pt1 | contig 16836 bp, 11 predicted proteins | sample Palsa_T0_3_FD_202264 | JGI IMG/M metagenome (GOLD analysis project Ga0302326, IMG submission 202264) | Peat permafrost microbial communities from Stordalen Mire near Abisko, Sweden - Palsa_T0_3 | ecosystem: Environmental > Terrestrial > Soil > Palsa > Peat permafrost | place: Sweden: Abisko...
TGGCGCGAGGTACCGATCGACGAGGAGCACACCGGCGAGGTGGCGGCCGCGTGTCGCCCGGCGATCCGCCAGCTGTTCGTCGGCGCCTCGGCTGCGCTGGAGGCCGACCGCGACGCGTTCGAGCGAAAGCTGTACGTGATCCGGCGGATCAGCGACCTGACCGTACAGGAGCCCGGCCTGTACGTGACATCGAGCTCCTCGCGCACGATCAACTACAAGGGCATGCTCATCAGCTACCAGTTGGCGGCCTTCTACACGGACCTGCGCGACGAGCGCTGCAAGAGCGCGCTCGCGCTCGTACACTCGCGCTTCTCCACCAACACGTTCCCCAGCTGGGAGCTCGCCCACCCTTACCGCGTGATCTGCCACAACGGCGAGATCAACACGATGATGGGCAACGTCAACTGGATGCGCGCGCGCGAGAGCGAGCTGCGCAGCGAGCTGTTCGGCGAGGACCTGAACAAGATCCTGCCGGTCGTCACCCCCGGCAACTCCGACTCGGCGACGTTCGACAACGTGCTCGAGCTGCTGATGCTCGCCGGGCGCTCGCTGCCGCACGCGGCGATGATGATGATCCCCGAGGCCTATCGTGGCCGCGACGACCTGCCGGACTACCTGAAGGGCTTCTACGCTTTCCACTCGTGCCTGATGGAGCCGTGGGACGGACCGGCGTCGGTCGCGTTCACCGACGGACGCGTGGTCGGCGCCACGCTCGACCGCAACGGCCTGCGCCCCGGGCGCTGGGTCGAGACCACCGACGGCTACGTGGTGCTGGGCTCGGAGTCCGGACTGCTGGACATCCCCCCCGAGAACGTGCGCCGCCTCGGGCGTCTGCAGCCGGGCAAGCTGTTCCTGGTCGACCTCGAACGCGGGCGGATCGTCGAGGACGAGGAGGTCAAGCGCGAGGTGGCGACCCGCCATCCCTACGGCGAGTGGTTCGCCCGCAACGCCGTCCCATTCAGCGAGCTGCCGGCGTCCGACCAGGTGACGATCTCGCGCCAGCCGCTGCGCCTGCGCCAGCGCGCGTTCGGCTACACGCAGGAGGACATGCGCGTGCTGCTCGCGCCGATGGCCAGCGAGGGCGCCGAGCCGGTCGGATCGATGGGCAACGACATCTCGCTGGCGGTGCTCTCCGACCAGGCGCCGCCGCTGTTCTCCTACTTCAAGCAGCTGTTCGCGCAGGTGACCAACCCGCCGATAGACCCGATCCGCGAGGAAATCGTGATGAGCCTCGCGACGAGCCTTGGCAGCGAGCGCAACCTGCTCGACGAGACGCCCGAGCACGCGCACAAGCTGCTGCTCGACCAGCCGATCCTGCTCAACCGCGAGCTCGAGACGCTGCGCAACGTCGAACACGACGTGTACGCGGCCGAGACGATCGACATAACGTGGCCGGTCGCCGAGGGGCCCGACGGCATGGGCCGCGCGCTCGAGCGGATCTGCACCCAGGTGCACGAGGCGATCGCCCAGGGCGTGAACATCATCATCCTCTCCGACCGAATGATCGGTCCCAGGCGCGCGCCGATCCCGTCGCTGCTGGCGATCGCCGCCACCCACCATCACCTAGTGCTCGCGGGCACACGACTGCGAGCCGGCATCATCCTCGAGTCCGGAGAGCCGCGCGAGGTGCATCACTTCGCCACGCTGATCGGCTACGGCGCCAGCGCGATCAACCCCTATCTCGCGCTCGAGACGCTCGACGAGATGGTCATCGAAGGACGCATCGGCACGGGCGCCGCGAACGGCACCGCGCGTCCGCCGCAGCCCGAGGAGCTGAACGAGCTGCTCGAGCGAGCCGCTCAGAACTACGTCAAAGCGGTCGGAAAAGGGCTGCTGAAGACGATCTCGAAGATGGGCATCTCCACGATCCAGTCCTATCGCGCCGCGCAGATCTTCGAGGCGGTCGGACTCGAGCGGGAGCTGATCGACACGCACTTCACGCACACCGCCTCGCGCGTCGGCGGGATCGGCATGGAGGTGCTCGCGCGCGAGGCGCTCGAGCGTCACGCGCGCGCGTATCCCGCGGGCGGGCGAGGGCTCGATCCGCTGCTGCCGGTGGGTGGCGTGTACGCGTGGCGCCGCGACGGCGAGCACCACATCTGGAACCCCGAGACGATCGCGCTCGTCCAGCACGCCGTACGCGCGGCCAACGGCGACGTGGGCGCGGCGCTGAAGGGCGACCGCGAGGCGTACGCGACGGTGCGCGAGAGCGCCGCGTTCGAGAAGTATCGCGAGTATGCGCGGGCCGTCAACGAGGACGCCGCGCGCAAAGCGACGCTGCGTGGCCTGCTGGCAATCGGAACCGGCCCCGCCGCGGCCGGCTCCGCGGCGATCGACCTGGACGAGGTCGAGCCGGCGAGCGAGATCGTCAAGCGCTTCTGTACGGGCGCGATGAGCCTCGGCTCGATCTCGCGCGAGGCGCACGAGACCCTCGCGATCGCCATGAACCGCCTCGGCGGGCGCTCGAACACGGGCGAGGGCGGTGAGGATCCCGTGCGCTTCACGCCCGACGCCAACGGCGACCGCCGCCGCTCGGCGATCAAGCAGGTCGCCTCCGGGCGCTTCGGCGTGACGATCCACTATCTGGTCAACGCCGACGAGCTGCAGATCAAGATGGCCCAAGGCGCCAAGCCCGGCGAGGGCGGCCAGCTGCCGGGGCACAAGGTCGACGCGTACATCGGCTCGATCCGCCACACCATGCCCGGCGTGGGACTGATCTCGCCGCCCCCACACCACGACATCTACTCGATCGAGGACCTCAAGCAGCTGATCTACGACCTGCGCTGCTCGAACCCGCAGGCGCAGGTGTCCGTCAAGCTCGTCTCCGAGGTCGGCGTGGGCACGGTCGCGGCCGGCGTGTCCAAGGCGAACGCCGACCGCGTGCTGATTGCCGGGCACGACGGCGGCACCGGCGCCTCGCCGCTGTCTTCGATCCAGGCCGCGGGCGTGCCGTGGGAGATCGGCCTGGCCGAGACCCAGCAGACGCTGCTGCTCAACAACCTGCGCTCGCGCATCGTCGTGCAGACCGACGGCCAGCTGAAGACCGGTCGCGACGTGATGATCGCGGCGCTGCTCGGTGCCGACGAGATGGGCTTCTCGACCGGGCCACTGATCGCCACCGGCTGCATCATGATGCGCGCCTGCCACCTGAACACCTGTCCGGTGGGCATCGCCACGCAGGACCCGGAGCTGCGCAAGCGCTTCAAGGGCACCCCCGAGCACGTCGTCAACTTCTTCTTCTTCGTCGCCGAGGAAGTGCGCGAGATCCTCGCCTCGCTGGGCCTGCGCTCGCTCGACGAGGCGATCGGCAGAGTCGACCTGCTCGGCGTCAGCGACGCGATCGAGCACTGGAAGGCCCGAGGCGTCGACCTCACGCACATCCTCACGCATATACAGCTGGACGAGGGGACAGGCAGGACGGGCACCTCATCCGTCCGCCGGCGCGTCGAAGGACCGCCGAAGGTGCTCGAGGACGCGCTCGACTGGCAGCTCGTGGAGCTGGCCGAGCCGGCGCTCGAGCGTGGCGAGCACGTGCGGGCAGACATGGCGATCCGCAACCGCAACCGCTGCGTCGGCGGCATTCTCTCCAGTCACATCGCCCGCCGCCACGGCCAGGAGGGCCTGCCGGAGGGCACGATCGAGGTCAGCTTCGAGGGCTCGGCCGGACAGAGCTTCGCCGGCTGGCTGGCGCCCGGCGTGACGTTCACGCTGCGCGGCGACGCGCAGGACTACGCCGGCAAGGGCCTCTCCGGCGGGGTGTTCGCGATCCGCCCGCGCGAGGGCATGGGCGAGCACTTCAAGGCCGAGCACAACGTGATCGTCGGCAACACCGTGCTGTACGGAGCCACCGCCGGACGCGCGTTCTTCCGCGGGCTCGCCGGAGAGCGCTTCGGCGTGCGCAACTCGGGTGCGTGGGCGGTCGTCGAGGGCGTGGGCGACCACGGTTGCGAGTACATGACGGGCGGACGCGTAGTTGTGCTCGGCCCGACCGGGCGCAACTTCGCGGCCGGCATGAGCGGCGGCGTGGCATACGTGCTCGACGAGGACGGGACGTTTCACACGCGCTGCAACATGGGCATGGTTGGCTTCGACGAGCTCTCGGAGGTTGACGCGATCGAGCTGCGGGCGATGATCGAAGAGCACCTGCGGCGCACCGACTCGCCGGTCGCGGCGCGGCTGCTGGACGAATGGGAGAAGTTGCTCGAGCGTGCAGCGTTTGTAAAGGTGATGCCGCATGACTACAAGCGCGTGATGCGAGAGCTGGCTGAGGAAGAGGCGCTGGCGGCGAGCGCGGCAGGCAACGGCCGTCCCGCGGCTGAGCCACGACCACTCGACGCCGTCGGCGAGACGGGCGGCTGATGGGCAAGCTGGGCGGGTTTCTGCAGATCGAGCGCCATGGCATCCCGCAGCGGGACCCCGTCGAGCGCATCCACGACTTCCACGAGTTCCTGCTCACCCGGCCGGTGGCGGAGCTGCGCGAGCAGGGCGCCCGCTGCATGGACTGCGGCGTGCCCTTCTGCCACAACGGCTGTCCACTTGGGAACCTGATCCCCGACTGGAACGACCTCGTCTACCGCGACCGTTTCGAGGACGCGATCGCGCAGCTGCACGCCACCAACAACTTCCCCGAGTTCACAGGGCGCCTGTGCCCGGCGCCGTGCGAGGCGGCGTGCGTGCTCGAGATCCGCGAGGGCGACGCGGTGACGATCAAACAGATCGAGAACGCGATCGTGGGCCGCGCGTGGGACGAGGGCTGGATCACCCCGCAGCCGCCGCGCCGAGACCGCGAAACGGGCCAGGCGGTCGCCGTCGTGGGCTCCGGGCCGGCGGGCATGGCCGCGGCGCAGCAGCTGCGCCGAGCCGGCCACCGCGTGACGTTGTTCGAGCGCGACGAGGCGATCGGCGGGCTGGTGCGCTTCGGCGTGCCCGACTTCAAGATCGAGAAGACGATCGTGCAGCGGCGTGTCGAGCAGTTGATCGCCGAGGGCGTGGAGCTTCACTGCGGTGTGGACGTGGGCCGCGACGTGAGCGTGCAGGAGCTGCGCGAGGGCTTCGACGCGATCGTGCTTGCGACCGGCTCGCGCGCGCCGCGCGATCTGGCGGTCCCCGGTCGCGAGCTCGCGGGCGTGCACTTCGCGATGGAGTACCTGTACCAGCGCAACCGCTTTATCGCCAGGGAGCTCGGACCCGAGCCGACCGTGCCCCAGCCGGCGATCGAGCGGGAGATCACCGCCGCCGGCAAGGACGTCGTCGTGATCGGCGGCGGCGACACGGGGGCCGACTGCGTCGGCAACGCGCTGCGCGAGGGGGCGCGCTCGGTGGTTCAGCTCGAGCTGCTGGCCGAGCCGCCCGCGCATCGTCCCGACGCTCGCACCCCCTGGCCTGAGTGGCCGATGAAGTACCGCCTCAGCTACGCGATGGAGGAGGTCAGGGAGCTTGGCGTGGGCGAGCAGGACTACTCGGTGACGACCACGGCCATTGCTGGCGACGGCGACGGGGCGGTGATCGGTCTGCGTATCGCCCGAGCTGAGCCGCAGCCGCCGTTCGCGGCGATCCCCGGCAGCGAGCGTGAGCTGCCGGCGCAGCTGGTGCTGCTGGCGATGGGCTTCCTTCACCCCGAGCAGGAGCTGCTCGACCAGCTCGGCGTGGCGAAGGACCCGCGCGGCAACGTCAAGTCGCTCGCGCCGTACACCAGCTCGGTCGAGGGCGTGTTCGCCGCCGGCGACGCGCGGCGGGGCCAGTCGCTGATCGTGTGGGCGATCAACGAGGGTCGCCAGTGCGCGCGTATGGTCGACCGCTATCTCGCCGAACGTCGCAACGGACCGCCGCCCAGCGGCTCCTTCGCGTGCGAAGACGCCGGGCTGACGGGTCACTCCGACGCGGATGTCGGCCCTGAGGGTCCGCCCCAGCACGTCGGTCCGGGCATCGGCGCGCCCGAGAGCTGACCGGCCGACATCGGCGCATCAGCGCACGCGGGCGCGCAAACGGGTATATCCAACGGCGCGATGCCGACGTTCTGTCGCCACAACCGCTTCCTCGAGCGCTGCCCGATCTGTAGCAAGACGCTGCCCGGCGCCTCGCCGAAGGCGAGGCCCCCGCGCGCACAGCGAACCGCCGGGGCGATCGCGGGTGCGGGATCCCCGAGGCGCCGGCGCCAGCACGGCGAGAGCCTGATCGTTCACCGCGAGCTGCGCGCCGTGGACGATGGCTATCGCTCGCAGCTGGTGCCGGGTCTGCGCGCCTCCACCGACGCGGAGCGCCTCGCGCGGGAGATCGCCTTCTCCAGCGGTCGCCTGCTCGCGCTGAGCGTGCAGCCGCCCGGCCTCTACGGTGAAATCCGCGCGCTCGCCGCAGCCGATCTCGAGCGGGCGAGCTGGATGTGCTTCCTGACCGCCTACCTGTGCCCGCTGGAGGGAGACGACCCGTTCGCGGGCATCCGCCTGGCGCTGACGAGAACGCCAGACGGGCTATTCGATCCAAGCCAGCCCCCGAATCTCGGCGATATACCCCTCGGCCCGCGCAGCTCCCACGACGCCACGCGCGGTGCGGAGACGCTGATCGCCTATCGCCAGTGGGTGGCGCGCAACGGGCGCCCGGACGGCGCAGCCGACGCGAGCAGCGGGGGCTCGCAGGCGGTCGCGTTCACCGGCGATCCCGCGTGGAGCCCAAAACGGCGCTTCGAGCGTCTGTTCGAGCGACTGGCGCTTCCCGGCCTCGCTCGCATGGGACGCTACGAGCTGCTGGTCATGCTCGGACGCCTCGGCCTATACGAGCTGCTCGCGGACTCGGCGCACCTCGCGGGCGTGCGCGGGCTCTCCGCGGACGATCCCACCACGCTGGCGGCAAAGCGCGTGTTCGGCATCGGCGATCCGCTGCTGCTGGAGCGCCGCGCGGCGTCCCTCGCGCAGGCCGTCTCCGTGCCGATCGACACGCTCGATCTCGCGCTCGCCAACTGGCTCTTGCCGCAACGAGCGACCATCGGGTTCCCGCCCGACACCATCGACGACGGCGCGTTCGAACGGGCGGCCGTCGCCCTCGGCGTGTAAGCGCCAGCTCGTCCGCCACGCCGGTCGCGGCGACCGGGATCGCGACGCGGGAGCAAGCGAGAGTTGCCGTCCACACGGCCGCCTACTCTCCCTGCTGTCAGTGTTTCCAACCGCTTCGGGAGACCTCATGCCACTGTGTTTCATCGAGCCACAGGATGCGATCCGCGTCATCGCCGAGTCCGTCGGACGCGAGGCGCGCCGCCAGCTGGTGGGCGAGGTGGTGCGTGCGTGGGTGGATGACATCCCAGACCAGGAACTGTCGGTCCACTACGCCAAGGCGATCGCGGATCTCGACGAGGACGACCTGCACCTGCTGGCCGCATGGCACGCCTCGTTGGAGGTCGGCCAGCCGATCCCCAACACCGACTTCCTCGTCGGCGTGTTCCCGAGCCTGGGAGATAACCGCCGCGAGGCGCTAAAGATCGCCGCCGGCTTTCGCGGCGAGGAAGCCTTCCAGGCGGGCGTGGCCGAGGATCAGGCGCTGGACACCGTGCTGCCCCGGCTCTCGCGCGAGCGCGCGATCGAGCTCGCGAATGAGTGCATCCAGCTGTACATGTGGGACCGCCTGGGCTGCGATAACTGAGCTCGCGGGCTGGTTGGGAAAGCCTTCGACCTCCGCGGGCGCCTCTCCGGTGCGCCAGCCGCCTGCGCTGTGCTCTCAGCCCTTGATCGTGAAGCCCACCACACGGCTGCTCGTGCCCGCGGAGATCTTCGCCTCGTACTTGCCAGGCGCGAGCTTGTGGCCGTCGTGCTTGGTTGCGACCGCCAGCTTGTTGAGGCCCGCCGTGCCGGTGAAGCTGAGCGTCTCGACGGGCACGTAATGGGCCTTGTGCCGGTGCGTGCCGTGTCCTGAGGCTGGCACGAAGTGCAGGATCTCGACCTTGATCTTGCTCGCTGTCTTCAGCGTCACCTTGAATTTCAACGACTTGCCGCTGACGACGGAGCTGGAGGCGAGCGCGACGCCAGTCAGCTGGTTGACGACGGTGGGCGGAGCGCTGGGTCCTGCGCCGTGTGAAGACGAGCTTGGCGGCGATGAAGGCGGCGTGCTGCCTGGGACCTGGTATGGCGTCAGCGCGGCCGATGTCCACGTGGGGTGCTCTTCTCGCGCGTTGGTAGTCCCGCCGGTGGTCAGCTGGACCGCCTGCGAGCTCGGTTCGCCGAAGGTGCCGCACGTCGGTCCTTCGCTCAATTCCGACGTGAGCGTGAAGCCCTTGTTGGGCGCCCAGCAGGAGGCCGGCAGCTCATACACGTTGACGCCGTCGTCGAGCAGGATCTCCCCGGTGTTCGTGATCGTCACCCAGTCGAACGTGCGCTGATCGGGGTTCCCTCCGTCGTTGGAGTCCTGCAGCGGGTCGGCCAGCACCCACCATCCATGCCAGCTGCCTTCGTTGGCCGGATCGTTGATGTCCTCGTTGGTATAGACCCAGATCCCACGTTCTTCGCCGACCTCGATGTCGGCGATGTACTGGCCGTTGGGGCTGAAGGCGATCGCCTGCTGGGGCTCGTCGTCATAGGAGACGGCATACGACGGCTTTGCCGCCCCGTCGTGGTCGATCAGGATCCCCGTCTGGCAGCCGGTGTCGGTTTTGACTTCGTAGCAGTTCGGGTTGCTCGGGTATGCGATCGTGTTCGGTTCGACGGGGTCGACCGCATCGATTCCTTCGCCACCTTCGCCGGCGCCCGGTTCGCTCGGAAAATCCCAGGGACTCGGTTCGCCGGAGCCGTTGAGCGCGCGCTCCTGGTAGGACACGCTTCCGATCGAGCCAAGGGAATCCTCGTCGAAAACAGCATGCTCGTATATGACCTGACCGTTTGCCGTCGTGTCGTTGGGCTGACCGTCGGAGCTCCCGCACACGAAGAACACCGGCGTGATGCAATCCGATGGCGCGGGGCTGAGGCGCAGCAGGCTGGTGCCCACGTAGCTGTAGAGCCCTGGACAGTTGGCGCTGCAGACCCCTTCGGCGGGAGTGCCGTCGAAGCTGAGGTCACCGCTGCTCGGATCGAGGCTGGGTGAGGTGAGCGTGCTGGCTCCAGCCTGTGCCGCCGTGATGAACGGCCGCTGGTTGGCGCCGTTTTCGCTCATGACCCACAGGTCGGGGCCGTGCTGGTAGACGATTTCTCCGGCGCTCGCGGGCGCCGCGAACGCGAGCAGCAGGGCGCCGGCACAGATGGCCGCAAGCCAGGCGCCGCAGGCGCGCGGGCGCCGCTTGCGGGCCGCCGCTCGGGCGCCTGCGTGATGCCGATTCCACACTGCGACGTCGGTGCGACGCATCGTCCCCCTCCGGATGTTCAGGCGATCTCTGCCGACCCCGAGACTATCAATCGCCCCGTCGCTAAATCAGCGCTCGGTCACGCCACGGAGCTACACTGCCGGTATGCCTGAGCTGACCGCGATGCCCACCGAGGATGACGTGATGGACGCCCTGTCGAACGTGATCGACCCGGAGCTGGGGTTGGACTTCGTCGAGCTGGGGTTGATCTACGGGGTGGAGGTCGCCGAGGGCAATGTGCGTGTGACGTTCACGCTGACAACGCCCGGATGTCCGATCGGCCCGCAGGTCAACGAGCAGATCGAAGAGTTCGTCGGCGAGCTCGACGGCGTCAAGACGGTCGAGTCGGAGATGGTTTTCACGCCGTCCTGGTCGCCCGAGATGATGTCCGAAGACGCCAAGTTCGCGCTCGGCTACTGACGCCGCTGCGCCAGGAGATGGGTAGCCGCTAGGCGGAGCTACACGGGCGCGGGAGCGGATTCGCGCGCCAGCGCGACCAGAGTGGCCAGTTCGGCGGCGATGTTTTCGCCGATCGAGTCGATGTCCGGGAGGGCGTCGAAGTCACCCAGCAAGCCGAAGTTCATCTGTCCGTTGTAGGACATGATCGCGATCGCCAGGGCGTGGTTTTCGGGCAGGAACGCGACCGGGATCGCATGGAGCATCTCGCGGCCCAGCACATACAGCGGGAACTGCGGCCCGGGCACATTGGTGACGATCAGGTTGAACAGGCGCGTGGAGAAGTTCAGGCGCGAGGCCTGCGCGAGGATCGTCGGCGGGGCGAAGTTCTGGGCGCCCGCGATCACCTCGGCGCCCAGGGCCTGCTTAGACTCCTTCAGGCCGTCCATCGCGCTTGATACGAAGCGCAGGCGGTTGAGAGGGTCGGTGATGTAAGTGGGCAGCGGGCCGCGCATCACGACGATCCGATTGCCGCCGTGATGGTGCTCGCCCTCGGTTCTCACGGACACCGGCACGAGCGCGCGCATCTCGACGCCCTCGGTGTGGCGCCCGCGTGAGATCAGGAACGAGCGCAGCGCCCCGGCCACGACCGCCAGCACGACGTCGTTGACGGTCGCGCCGAAGGCGTTCTTGACGGCCTTGAAGTCCTCGAGCTGGGCCGTCACCCCGACGAACCGCCGGTGAGGCCCGATCGGCACGTTCAGCGGTGTTTCCGGGGCGGGGTTCAGGCCGGCCCACACGATCTCGCCGATCCCCTCGGCCGCCTCGCGCGTGTGCGCCAGCGCGCGCTCGGGGTGCGTGAGCGCGTCGAGCGCGCCCTCCGCCAGCGCGATCCCGGTGCGCGCCGCTCCCAGCAGCCCGGCGGCGAGCAGCTGCGCGGTGCCCGGCTCCGGGTGGGGCTGCCAGGGCCTGCCGGAATAGGGGATCTGCGGAGGGTCGGGGGAGAGGTCGAACAGCACGGTCGCGAGATCGACCCCGGCGATGCCGTCGATCAGCGAGTGGTGGGTCTTGGTGATCAGCGCGAAGCGATCGTCCTGCAGACCCTCGATCAGCCACATCTCCCACAGCGGCTTGGAGCGGTCGAGCTGCTGGGAGAAGATCCGCGCTGTCAGGTCCTGCAGCTGCTCCCACGCGCCGGGCGCGGGCAGCGCTGTGTGACGGACGTGGTAGTCGAGGTTGAAGCTCGGATCGTCGATCCACACCGGGCGCCCGCTGTCGATCGCCGTGTGGGCGAGCTTGTGACGGTAGCGGGGGACCAGGTGCAGTCTCCTGCGGATCTGTTCGAGGAACTCCTCCATTCTCGGCGGGGGACCTTCGATGATCGTCAGACCGCCGATGTGCATGTGTGAGACGGAGCTCTCCTGATGCAGGAACGAGGCGTCTACAGGAGTCAGCCTGTCTAGGTGACGTTGGCTCATTGGCCTTAGCGTACCGGGGTGCCCCCTACAATGACAGCCGTGTCCAACACGGTCGAGAAGTTGCTGCTGGCGGCGCCGCGAGGCTACTGCGCGGGGGTCGATCGCGCGGTGCAGACGGTGCAGCGCGCGCTCGCGATCCACGGTGCGCCGGTGTACGTGCGCAAGGAGATCGTGCACAACAAGCACGTCGTCGCCCAACTGCGCGAGCGCGGCGCGATCTTCGTCGACGAGCAGACCGAAGTGCCGGAGGGTGCCGTGTGTGTTTTCTCCGCCCACGGCGTCGCGCCGAGCGTGCGCGCGGGCGCGGCCGAACGCGGCCTGCAGACGATCGACGCCACGTGTCCGCTCGTGACGAAGGTGCATCGCGAGGCGGTCCGCTTCGCCGAGCAGGGCTACACGATCGTGCTCGTCGGTCACGACGGTCACGAGGAGGTCGAAGGCACGATGGGCGAGGCGCCCGATCAGATCGTGCTCGTGCAGAGCGAGCAGGACGTCGACGAGCTCGAGATCGCCGACACCGAGCGCATCGCCTACATCACGCAGACGACGCTCGCGGTCGGTGAAACGAGCGCGATCGTGGAGCGTCTAAAGGAGCGGTTTCCCAAGATCGTCGGTCCTCGCACCGACGACATCTGCTACGCGACCACCAACCGCCAGGCCGCCGTCCGGCAGATGGCCGCGAGCTGCGATCTGATGCTCGTAATCGGCTCGCGCAACTCCTCCAACTCGCTTCGCCTCGTCGAGGTCGCGCGCGACTGCGGCACCGAAGCCCATCTGATCGACTCCACGCGCGAAGTACGGGAGGAGTGGCTCGCGGACCGGCGCGTGGTGGGCGTGTCCTCGGGCGCGAGCGCGCCCGAGGAGCTCGTTAGCGAGCTGGTCGACTTCTTCCGCGAGCGCGGCGTGCGAGATATCTCCGAGTTCGACGTGGTCCGCGAGGACGTCCGCTTCATGCTGCCCAAGCAGATACGCGAAGCCATGGGTGGCGCGCCGCGGCCGGCGGGCGCGGTCGGGGCCGGCTGATCTCCACCGACGGTCGGGCAGCGTCGGCGGTGGGCGCGGGCGAGCGTGACGCGGGCTCGGGCGAGCGCCAGGGCCTCGTCGGTGACGTGGGCCAGCGCGCTGCTCGTGGCGTGGGCGCTTCGCCGCGCACGCTGATCGTCTCCGACCTGCACCTCGGTGGCGTCTCACACAGCGACCTGCTGCGGCGCGCCGAGCTGCGCGCGCCGCTGCTGGACGCGATCACCGACGTGCAGCGCGTAGTGCTGCTGGGCGACGTGCTCGAGCTGCGCCACGGGCCGATGCGCGAGGCGCTGGCCGCTGCCCGTCCGTTCTTCGAAGACCTCGGACGTGCTCTGGCAAGCCGCAGCGCGGAGGGCACGGGCGAGCTGGTGATCGTCGCCGGCAACCACGATCACGCGCTCGTCGAACCGTGGCTCGCGGGCCGTGGCGAAGAGCGAGAGCCGGCGCCGCTGGAGGTGGAGCAGTTGCTCGATCCCGAGCAAGCCTCGCCGGCCCTGGGACGGATCGCCGGCTGGGTCGCTCCCGCGCAAATGCGCGTCGCCTATCCGGGGCTATGGCTGCGCTCCGACGTGTACGCGACCCACGGCCACTACCTGGACTGTCATCTGACCGTGCCCACGATCGAGCGTCTCAGCGTCGGCGCGATGAACCGGCTGCTGGGAGTGCCGGCGAGCGAGTTTCACGGCGTCGACGACTACGAGTCGACGGTCGCGCCGTTGTTCGCCTGGAGGGACGCCGTCGCCAGGGACGCACACACCGGCGCGGCGCTGAACGGCGCGGCGACGGTCTCGGCGTGGCATGCGCTGAGCGGCGGCGACGCTCGCTCCGGGCAGGGTCTGCGAGCGTCGCTGTCGCGGCTGCGCGGTCGCGCGGTCGCAGCGGCCTTTCCGCTCGCCGTCGCCGCGCTCAACCGCGCCGGGATCGGTCCGCTGCGAGCGGACATCTCGATGAACGAACTGCGTCGCGCGGGGCTGACCGCGATGGGCGAGGTGGCCGCGCGCCTGGATCTCGGCGACGCGTACGTCGTCTTCGGCCACACCCACCGCGCGGGACCTCTCGCCGGCGATGAGCCCGGCGAATGGCGCGGGCGTGGGGGCGCGCGCCTGGTCAACGCCGGCAGCTGGACGTACTCCCGCATCTTCCTGGGGCACGCCGGCCGCGACAGCCCATACTGGCCGGGGACGTGCGTGCTCGTCGAGGACGATCGGCCCCCACGGCTCGTTCACCTGCTTGGCGGTCGCACCCACGCGCAGATCGCCACACCGCGCTAGCGCCAGCCGGTCACAAGCGCGAACGCTGGAACCAACAGATGTCGATGACGAGCTTGTGCGGACGGGACGAGCAGGCCACGCTGAGCGCGGCCAGAACGGACCCGCAAGCGTTTGCGGCCTTCTACCGGCACTTCGAGCGGCCGGTGCTCGGCTTTTTCATGCGCGCCACCGGCCGCGCCGATCTCGCCGCGGACCTGACCGCGGAGACGTTCGCGTGCGCGCTCGAGTCGCTGCACGCCTACGAGCCTGCCAGGGGCCGCGCGGACAACTGGCTGTTCGGGATCGCGCGCAACGTCCTCGGCTCGAGCTACCGGCGCAGCCGCGTGGAGGCCGGCGCCCGCCGGCGGCTGGGTATGCCCCGGCTGATCCTCGACGATCACGTGGTCGAGACGATCGCACGACTGACAGACGGTCAGGAGCACGCGGCGCTCGCGCTGACCGAACTACCAGAGGAGCAACGCCACGCGATTCACGCGCGCGTCCTGCAAGAGCGCGACTACGCCGAGATCGCCGGTGAGCTGCACTGCTCCGAGGCGGTCGTGCGCCAGCGCGTCAGTCGCGGGCTGCGCACCTTGCGGGCGAGATTGGCGGGCGAGCGATGAGCATGGCGGGCCAGCGATGAGCGTTCTTCCTCAGCTCGAGCGCGATCTTCTGCACGCGGCCGAGCGGCGCCTGACGGGTGCGCCGGCGGTACGCGGGTGGTGGCGACGTCGCCGCGTCGCGCTGGTCATCGCGCTCGCGGCCGTGGCGCTGGTAGGCGCCGGCGGCTGCGACCTGCTGCTGTCGACGGGGCGAACGGTCCAGCCAGCGTTCGTGCTGCCGGAGAACCCGACGGTCGGCCTGGGCCAGCCGCTCGCGCCGAGCCTCGCGCTGCTGCCGATGCGGGTCGCCGATCCGGCCGGCGGGCCGCCGTGGGGGATGCGCGTGATCCAGACCACCCGCGGGCTCGTTTGCGTGCAAGGCGGCCGTGTCGTCGACGGGCGGCTGGGCGGCCTCGGGATCGGCTACGCGTTCAAGGGCGACGGCCGATTCCACCCGTTCTCGCCCGCGGACGCCATCAGCGTGGACTCCTGCGCGACCGTCGACGCCGACGGGCACGCGTTCCAGCCCGGCGCCCCCGCTGTCGTCACCGCCGACGGCTTGCCGCTCGCCGGCGAAAACATCTACCCCTACCAGCGTGTGCACTGCGATCTTCCCGACCAGGAAGACTGGGGCGTGCGCTGCCCGCAGGCGGATCTTCGCGAGGTTGCCGTCGGCCTGCTGGGCCCCGACGCGGTCAGCATCCGCGTGAGCGCGCCTCAGACGAAGCTCACCGTCGAGCCCTACGGTCCCGACGGCGCCTACCTGATCGTGCTGCCCGCACCGCCTCACGCCAACAGCGGCACGCACGGGTTCCTCGGCAGGAAGGCCCCCGGCACGCCAACGCTGACGGTCACCTACCGAAACGGCTCCACCTGCGAGCTCCCCGCGAGCCGGCCCGCGCAGCAATGCTCGCCCGAGGGCGTCGAACGCTCAAACGGCCCGCCGCCCACCCAAGCGCAGGTCAGGAGCGCCGTACACGTCCGTTACGTGGCGAGGATGCTCGGCGCCCCCCCGTCGCTGTCGGTGAGAACCGCCGTCAGAGTTGCGCGTCCCGCCGGGCAGCCGGCCCCGGGGGTGCTCGTCAGCTTCACCGCGCGCGTGGGCGCGCCGAACATCTCGAGCGGCTATGACGTGACGCTGCAGGCTCATGCCGTGCACGGCTGCTCGGCGCCCTCCCTGATCGTCGCCCAGCCGACGCAGAGCACGATCGCCGCCGGACAGGACGTGCAATTCAAGATTCCCCTGGAAAGCAACTGCCGCGCGAGCTACCTCGGCCGCGTGTTCTACGTCTCCTCCTCTGGCAGCTACAGCGAAGCTAGGCAGTCCGACCGCGCCGACGAAGGGCCGCTGTACGAGGTCATCGGCTCCGGTCTGTTCAGAGGACGCGGCGTATCCACGTTCGGCGTCACCGTCGCCCGCTTTCACATCTCCGTGCCCTGAGGAGCGGCCGGCTCACACGATCCCTGGCGTGAAGCACGTCGCCAGGCAGCTCACGCCTGCCCCCAGCTCGAGCTCCAGCACGCCCGCGGTGTGCCGCTCGTGCTCCAGCAGCGGGTAGGCGCCGGGGTGGGCGACGTCCAACTCGCGCCCGCCGGCCCCCAGGCCGCCGTTGACCGTCACAGTTCCCGAGCCGTCCAGCACGGCCCACACCCCGCCCGCCTCGTAGCGCCCCGAGTAGGCGCCCTCCTGGTCCTGCGTCTGTGCCACGAGCAGCGCGTCGGGTGCATCCTCCGGGCGCAGCGGCGCGAGCGGCTCGCGCTGCACGCCCACGAGCTCCTGGATCGCGAGCTCCGTCTCCGCGTAGGCACCCTCGCCGAAGTGGTAGTCGAACAGACGCGCGTGACCGTCGAACAGGTAGCGCGCCGGCCAGCCCACGTTCTCGTACTCCTGCCACACCTCCAGCTCGCTGTCGATCAATACCGGGTGGGCGATCTCCAGCCGAGCGACCGCGTCCCTGACCGCCGGCTCTGGGCGCGAAACGTCGAAGCCCGGGCAGTGCACGCCGATCACGCGCAGGCCCGCCGACTCGTAGCGCTCGTGCCAAGCCTTCACGTACGGCAGCGTGCGCAGCGAGCTCGGCCGGCAGAAATCCCAAAACTCCACCAGCATCGGCCTGCCCCTCTGCAGCACGCTCGCGCCGCCCGCCGGCGCGTTCACCCACGCCAGTCGCCGCGGGAACAGCGGCGCGACGATCGTGTCTACGGGCGCGCGCAACCGGCGCGCCTAGCCAATACTGCCGACCATCTCAAGCTGTATCAGGCGGTTGAGCTCGACCGCGTACTCCATCGGCAACTCCTTGGTGACCGGCTCGATGAAGCCGTTGACGATCATCGCCGCCGCCTCGTCCTCGGTGAAGCCGCGCGAGCCCATGTAGAACAGCTGGTCGTCGGAGATGCGTCCCACGGTTGCCTCGTGCGCAACAGTCACGTGCGGATTCTGGATCTGAATGTCCGGCCATGTGTCGGATTTCGATTCGCCGTCCATCATCAGCCCGTCGCACTGCACGCGCGCCTTCGAGCCTGAAGAGTTATGGCCCATCTTGACCAGACCGCGGTAGCCCATGATGCCGCCGTCCTTGGAGATCGACTTGGCGAGGATGTTCGACGTCGTGTTCGGCGCCAGGTGCACGACCTTCGCGCCCGTGTCCTTGTGCACGCCTTTGCCCGCCACGCCCACGTTCAGGTGGTCGGCGCGCGCGCCCTCGCCCATCAGGTACGAGCCGGGGTAGAGCATCACGTACTTCGCGCCCATCGAGCCGCCCACCCACTCG
>Ga0302326_10014236_pt1 | contig 16834 bp, 18 predicted proteins | sample Palsa_T0_3_FD_202264 | JGI IMG/M metagenome (GOLD analysis project Ga0302326, IMG submission 202264) | Peat permafrost microbial communities from Stordalen Mire near Abisko, Sweden - Palsa_T0_3 | ecosystem: Environmental > Terrestrial > Soil > Palsa > Peat permafrost | place: Sweden: Abisko...
CGGCGCTGGATTCCATGGGAGACGCGTTTCTGTCGGTGAGCACCTGCGAAGTTGTCCGCCCTCAAATGGCAGACGCGGCGCTTCCCGGCAAACGCATGCGCCTGTTGGAGCGCATGGTGAAAGAAACTACCGTCCGAACCGTCGTCTAAACACCCTCCGCGACACCAGACAAAGAATTTACAACTGCTGCCGTTGAATTTCGCATCGTTTTGCCAGTATCCTCAATCTCATCCCTGCGGACCAAGCCATCACGCGGATCAAAACTCAACCCAGGAGCGTTCCAATGAAATCTTCTGTGACCAAGCCGGGTAAACTCGCAATCTATCTCACTTTCGCGGTATTGCTGATTATGGCCGCATCGTTGTTTGCAGGTTCAGTGTCAGGAAGCTCAGTGCTCGCAGGCTCGGGAGTCTATAGCTTCACGCTCAATTCCATTGACGGCAAGCCGGCGCCGCTGGCCGACTACAAGGGCAAGGTTGTGCTCCTGGTGAACGTGGCCAGCCAGTGCGGCTACACTCCGCAATACAGCGCGCTCGAAGCCATCTACGAAAAGTACAAGGACCAGGGATTCGTCATCCTCGGCTTCCCCGCCAACAATTTCGGCGCGCAGGAACCTGGCACCAACGAGGAGATCAAGACCTTCTGCACCCGCAAGTACAGCGTGACCTTCCCGATGTATTCAAAGATTTCCGTGAAGGGCGAAGACCAGGCGCCGTTGTACGCCTATCTGACGAAAGAAACAGGCCCAGGTATCGCCGGCGAGATCAAATGGAACTTCACCAAGTTCCTGGTGGATCGCGATGGAAAAGTAATCCAGCGCTTCGAGCCCGCGGTCACGCCGGATTCGAAAGAAGTGACAGGGGCGATCGAGAAGCAGTTGAAGTAGAGGCGGGCAGCGATCGGGAAGGGCACGAGTTTCACTCGTGCCGCATCAAGCTCAACTCTTACGCCGCGGCTTTAGCCGCTGAGGCCGGACTCGCCTTTCATCGACGGAGAGATCTGCGACGTTATCCATAAATGCCGGGGAGGCAACCGGCCCCTCGGCTAGATACTTCGACCAATTCGATACGAGCGGGGAAATTGGTCGGCGTGCCTTCCTGATTTTGTCATCCTGAGTGAAACGAAGAGCCTGCCCTGAGTTGGTCGAAGGATCTGTGCAACTTGCTGCCAGTTGCATGGATCCTTCGGCGCGCAAAAAGCGCGCCTCAGGATGACAAACTGGGATGACAAGCCACAACCTGAACTCAGAATGTCAAACGGCACAATTCACATTCGCCGTTTGTTTGTGCATACAATGGCGCACTAACACCGTTGTACTTATAGTGTAACAAAATGAGACGATTTCGGGGTAGTGCGACCGCGGTGGGCTCAAACGCGGTCCGGCCGATTTCCAGGATGCCCTTTGCGGGCCCGGAAAGGGCCCTGGCGTCGCGAATCGTCGTCGCGCTGGTGGTCAGGGCCATGACGCGAAAAATTATGCCTCCAGCGGGACGCTAGAGGCCCTCTACGACATTTCAATCACTTACACCAATCTTCAACGACTTGCACCAACTCTCAACAACTTACGAAGATCGATGTGCAAATCGGAAAACTGTGTTGTGGCGATGCCGCCCGACACAACTTTGTTGCTAGCCCGAGCGTGAGCGTCCTCAAATCCGACTGGAAGTCGTGCCCTTCCCGATTCGTGTCCTCAGATGTCGTAGTACAACGCAAACTCAAACGGGTGCGGCCGCTGCCTTATCGCGTCCACTTCTTTCGAGCGCTTGTAGTCGACGTAAGTCCGCAACAATTCTTCGGTGAACACATCGCCTTTGAGAAGAAACGCGTGGTCGCGTTCCAGAGCGTCGAGGGCGTCTTCGAGCGAACCCGGCATGGACGGAATATTCGACAACGCCTCGGGATCGAGTTCGTAAATGTCTTTGTCGAGCGGCTGGCCGGCGTCCATTTTGTTTTCGATGCCGTCAAGGCCAGCCATCAGCATCGCCGCAAACGCCAGATAAGGGTTGCAGCTCGGGTCGGGCGGGCGGAACTCGACGCGCTTGGCTTTGGGCGCGACTGAATACATGGGAATGCGGCAGGCGACTGAACGATTGCGCCGCGAATAGGCCAGATTCACCGGAGCTTCGAAGCCGGGCACAAGGCGCTTATAAGAATTCGTGGTGGGCGCGATGATCGCCGAAAGAGCGGGGCCATGCTTGATGAGGCCACCGACATACCAGAGGGCGAGCTGCGACAGGCCGGCGTATCCGTCGCCGGCAAACAGCGGTTCGCCGGACTTCCACAGCGACTGGTGGGTGTGCATGCCGCTGCCGTTGTCGCCGAAGATCGGCTTGGGCATGAACGTGACGGTTTTTCGCTGGCGGTTGGCCACGTTCTTCACAATATATTTGTAAAGCAGCATCTTGTCGGCGGAGCGCAGCAGCGAATCGAATTTCAGGTCGATCTCGGTTTGACCCCCGGAAGCTACTTCGTGATGATGGCATTCCACGTCAATGCCGCAGCTTTGCATGATCAGCACCATCTCGGAGCGCAGGTCCTGATAATGGTCAGTAGGCGGCACCGGAAAATAACCCTCGCGGTAGCGCGGACGGTAGCCGAGATTATTCAGTTCCCTGCCCGAGTTCCAGCGGCCGTCTTCGGCGTCTATGTAGTAAAAGCCGTACTGCTCGCGCTGGTCGAAGCGGACGTTATCGAAAATGAAAAACTCGGCCTCGGCGCCGAAGTAGGCCGTGTCGGCGATGCCGGTCGCGGCCAGATAGAGTTCCGCCTTGCGCGCAATGTAGCGCGGATCGCGGTCATAGCGCTGCTTGGTCACGGGATCGACCACGTCGCACACCAGCACGAGCGTAGGAACTTCGGTGAAAGGATCGAGCAGGTGAAAATTCGCGTCGGGCTTGAGCAGCATGTCGCTCTCGTGGATGCCGGCCCATCCCCGGATCGATGAGCCATCAATGCCGAAGCCTTCTTCAAACGACGCTTCCGTCAACTGCTCGATGGGATAGGAAATGTGGTGCCACAGCCCTGGGATGTCGGTGAAGCGCAGGTCGAGAATTTTCGCGTCATGCTGTTTCGCGAACTCGAGAACGGTCTTAACTTTGGACTCGACCTCAGCCATCAGAACTCCTTACCGGGAAGCGATCACAGCAGAAATCGGGCGAACGGTTGCGGAGAATCCTGCAGTGGGGCAGGCTGCTACAATCGGTCGCAATGTGCAGGACCGGAAGAGTGTAAGAGCAGGCTGGGATGCTGGCAATTCGATTGTTTTTATAGCGGCGATAACGCGACTTTATACTAGGGGCGCGTCACGGTACGAGCGTCATAGCACGAGGCACGAGCGTCCGCGCGGTTTGCGCTGCCGGAAGGAGCAGCCACCACCGATGGGTAAGATTCTCGTAAGGCTGGCCATTGTCATGGTGGTGGGGTTGCTGTCGGTGGGCATTTTCCTGCGGGCCATGGGGTCGCGGCGCTGGGAGTTTTCGATCCGCGGCTTTGAACGGAGCGATCGAATCGCCCCGCCCAGACCCGGGGTCATCGTCTTCACCGGGAGTTCGAGCATTCGCTTCTGGGAGACGCTCACCGAAGACATGCAACCGCTGGACGTGATCAACCGGGGATTCGGCGGCTCCGAGATCGCCGACGTCAACTACTACGCGCAGCGCGTCGTCCTTCCCTATCGCCCCCGGGCCGTGGTGCTCTATTGTGGGGACAACGATCTTTCCTGGCCCTCGTCGAAGTCGCCGGAGACGGTGCTCGATGATTTCGAGCAGTTCGTGCGCATCATTCACGCGCAACTGCCTGACACGTGGATTTATTACGTCTCGATTAAGCCTACGATCCTGCGGCGTAAGAATTGGCCGAAGGTGCAGAAGGCCAACGGCCTCATCGAGGCCTTTACCAAAACTCAGGAGCGGGTGCAATTCATTGACGTCGCTGCCGCCATGCTGGACGCGGCGGGCGAACCGCGCCGTGATTTATTGAAGTGGGATGGACTGCACCCCAGCCCCAAGTGCTATCGGCTTTGGACGTCGATTATTAAACCGGTGCTGCTGCAACGCTTCGGACCGGCAGCCGGATCTTCTCTGCAATCCTCCTCCGCGAGCGGCCGCCTGCAAGGTGCGCATGGACTTTGACCAGCTGGAAACTTTCCTTGAAGTTGCGCGGCACGCCTCGTTTTCGCGGGCGGCGGAGAAGCGCTTCCGCACCCAGCCCGCCATTTCGTCGCAGATTCGCGGGCTGGAGGAAGAAGTCGGAGCTAAGTTGTTCGACCGTTCCGGCGGTAAAGTTTCGCTCACGGCCGCGGGCAAGGCGTTTCAGAAATATGTCGAGGAAACGCTCGACGCCCGCAAGGCCATGCTGGTGGCGATTGCCGAGATGGAGCGCATTCCCCGCGGCGAAATTATTGTGGGCGCGAACGAAGGCACCTGCCTGCACATCCTGCCCTATGTGTTTGCCGATTTTAAGAAGCAGTATCCTGACGTCTCGGTGAACATCAAGCGCGCCGACTACGGCAAGATTCTCGAATCCATCATCGACAACTCGGTGGACTTCGGGGTTCTGTCGTTGCCCGTGACTGACCCGCGCCTGACCGTGGTGCTGATTCATCGCGATGAGCTGATCATCATTGCGCCGCCGCAGCATCCCCTGGGGAAAATGAAGTCGGCGACGGTTGCCGATGTGGCGAAGTATCCGCTGGTTGTCCCCAAGTCCGGGCACACGCGAGACGGCATCGAGCAACTGTTTCACGACCGCCGGTTGAAGCCGAACTTCACTATGGAGCTCGATTCCAGCGAACTGCTGAAGCGTTTTGTGGCCGCCGATGTGGGCATCGGCTTCATCGCGCGCTCCAACGTGGAGGAAGATGTGCGAGCGAAGGTTCTGGCCGCGGTTCCCATCGCCGACGCGCAGGTGCGCCGCGATCTGGCGCTGGTCTTCCGCAAAGACAAGGCTCTCAGCCGCGCCGCTCTGGCCTTCATTGATATTGCGGTGAAGCACAAATCCACGGGAGAATTGGCCAGCATCCCAAGCCGATGACCGAGTTGATGACCGTGCTGATGACCCAGTGATTACCAGGCAATGACGATGGCGACCTCCAGATTTCTTTTTCTGCTGTGGCTTTTTCCCGCCGCCTTCTGTCTGCCGGGAGCGGCGCAGAGCGCGGCCGCGCAGAAGCCGATCGCGCAAATGCCCGCTGCCGCCCGCCAGTTGATCGCCATTAAGGTCGTCGGGAGCAAGCGCTTCCCCGAAGCGGCCATCGCCGCCGCCACCGGCCTGCAGATGGGCGCTGCCGTCGACGACGACGAGTTCAAAAAAGCCGCGCGCCGCCTCGGCGACATGGGAGTCTTCACTGAGGTCGCCTATACCTTCTCGTATTCTTCGGCCGGAACCAAGCTCGAACTGCACGTGACCGACGCGGCGAAGTTCGTTCCGGCTCACTTTGAGGATTTCGTCTGGTTCACTGACGCTGAATTGAAGCAACGCATCCAGCGGCATTCCCCGCTGTTCGACGGAAATCTGCCGCTATCCGGCCGCCTGGCCGACCAGGTTTCCGATGTACTGCAGGCCATGCTGGTCGAGAACTCCATCCCCGGACATGTCGAATACCTGCGCGCCGGCAAGACCGACGGGCCCATCGAAGCCATGAACTACCATGTGACCGACGTTCTGATTCAGGTGCGCAAGATCGAATTCACCGGCGCGGCCGACGCTGAGGTGCCTGCGCTTGAAGCGGCCTGCGAGCGGCTTGGTGACCGCGAATACTCGCGCAGCCACCTCAATCTGCTGGTCCAGCGCCAGCTTCTCCCGGTCTATTACGCGCGTGGATATCTCAAAGCGGAATTCGGCGAGCCCCAGCCCAAGGTCGTGAAGCAGCCGGCCACTGAAAATGAAGACGGCCCGCGCAACCAGACCGTCGTGGATGTGATCTTTGCCGTTACTCCCGGCCAGCAGTACAAGCTGAAAAGCGTAGAGTGGGCGGGCAATCACGAGTTCCCTGCCGACGCGCTGGCCAAGATGGTCCGGGCGGAACCGGGTCAGCCGGCCAACACGGTTCGCCTGGGCGACAACCTGAAAGACATTCAGAAGCTCTATGGCTCGCACGGATTCGTCACTGCCAGCATTAAGCCGGATGCCGAGTTTGACGATGCCGCGGGCACGGTCGTCATCCGCATGGAGGTGAAGGAAGGCTTCGCCTATCACATGGGCGAGCTGGAATTCCGCGGGCTGGATAACAGCTTGACCGCGAAACTCCGCACTGCCTGGAAGTTGCGCCCGGGCGACGTGTACGACTCGACCTACCTTAGCGACTATCTGCCCGCGGCCCACAAACTGCTTCCACCCGCGTTGGACTGGGAGGTCCAGCCGCACGTCACCGCCAACGTTCGCGACAAGACCGTAGATGTCGATCTTATCTACTCAGTCAAGGCGCCCAAGTGAGGCTTCCAGCGCCCCAGCGCTCGAGACACGGCTTGTTCGGATTCTGGAACATTTTCAGCCTTGTGCTGCGGCAGCGCCTCCAACCCGGTAATCTTGCTTGGTTTTGTGGAAGCCCTCTGGCGTTGCGAGTCATGTGAAATCGTTGCGGCTTGATACACTGGCCGAGAAGCCTGCTGCTTCGATTTCCAGGGACAACGGGAGGGGATCACTGATATGAAGGGGATTTTGAGGCGTTCGATCTTGATTGCGGCTTTGGCAGGTTCGGCTACCTTGTTCGGATCAAGCCCGGCGATGGCGGCCGGCAAACAGACTCTTACCGGCGAAGTGGGCGACGCCATGTGCGGAGTCAAGCATATGGAAGGCGAAGGCACTCCTGCCGAGTGCACGCGAACTTGCGTGGCGCACGGTTCAAAATACGCGCTGGTGGTGGGCGACAAACTTTATGTTCTCAATACCAGCGACAAGGCTGTGTTGGCGCTGCTCGACCAGCAGGCGGGCAAGAAAGCGACCATCACCGGCACGGTGAATAGCGACAGCATCGACGTGAGCACCGCGGTCGCTGCGAAGTAGTGGCAGCTGCCGCAAGCGGGTGCGCCGGGCGCCGCTTTTCGAGCTGCCGAAACGAATTTTGAGCATGAAAGGATTGCCCGGGCCCTCCCCCCAACACAATCCGGGCATTAAGGCGGGGACGCGCGCCAGCGTGTCCCCGCATTTTTTTCTTCCGCACCCGCAAATTCATACTCCCTTCATAAAGCATTGTGTTAGATTGTGCATTCTCAACCCTATTTTTTCGGAGGATCAAGGAATTGGGCAAAGACATGGTTCCCAAGCGGATTTTCTTTACCAAGGGAGTGGGGAAACACCGCGAGCGGCTGACTTCCTTCGAATTGGCGTTGCGCGATGCCGGCATTGCTGCCCAGAACCTGGTAAGGGTGTCCTCGATTTTTCCGCCTAACTGCAAGCTGCTGGCCCGCAAGGAAGGCGTGAAGTATCTGCATCCCGGTGAGGTCGTGTTCGCTGTGGTGGCCGAGAACACCACCCGCGAGCCGCATCGCCTGCTGGCCTCGTCGATCGGCGTGGCCATTCCCGCCGACAAGAACACTTATGGCTATCTCAGCGAGCACCACTCCTTCGGCGAGACCGAAGACGCTGCCGGAGAGTACGCCGAAGAACTCGCCGCCGAAATGCTGGCCACCACGCTGAACGTTGAGTTCGACCCCGACCGCTCCTGGGACGAAAAGAAGCAGATCTATCGCCTGTCCAATAAAATCGTGCGCACCGCGAATGTGACTCAGTCGGCTGTGGGAGATAAGCGCGCCCTGTGGACCACGGTGATCGCCTCGGCCGTTTTGATCTTCGATTAGCATGCACCGCATACCTTCGCTGGACGGCCTGCGCGCCATTTCCATTACGCTGGTCGTTCTCAGCCATTTGGTCAAATGGAGGCACGTTTCTCTCGACGTGGTGGGGAGCTATGGCGCGCTTGGCGTGCACGTCTTTTTTGTCCTGTCCGGCTACCTGATTACCAATCTTCTGCTCCGGGAATATGCACGCAGTTCCACGATCAGCCTGCGGGATTTCTATGTTCGCCGCGCTTATCGCATTTTCCCGGCCGCGTTTGTATTCCTGGCGGTGGTCGTCGTTCTTTACTGGCGCCAGATGACCTGGTACCACGTGGCGGCTGCGGTGTTTTATGTTGCCAACATGGATCTTACGCGGCCCTGGATTTTCGGGCACCTGTGGTCCCTCAGTATTGAGGAGCAGTTCTATCTGCTGTGGCCTTTCGCCGTAAAGAAGTGGCACCGCCGCCGGACGGCGATTCTGTTGGGCGTATTTCTGTTCACGCCGGTTTTCCGCACGGCGCTCTACGCTCTCAAAGTACATAATGGGCTCATCGGAAGCCTGCCTGCGGAAGCAGACCAGCTCGCCATCGGTTGCCTGCTGGCAATTTTTGCGGCGCGACTTCCGAGGATCAGCGGGTACCTCGCCGCAGGATGCTCCTGGCCGTGATCTTCCTCCCCTGGTTTCCCGCCACAAGTCCGGCCCGGACGCTATTCATGCTTTTTGGGCTGCGGCCTTTGCTGCACGTATCCATCGCGGGTTTGGTGCTGCATCTCATCCAGGTTCCCTACCGGGCGCTGAACTGGGGTCCGGTGGCATGGTTAGGACAAATCAGCTACAGCGTCTATCTGTGGCAAGAACTGTTCTGCTCCAACGCCTCACTGCATTTCGGATACTTTCTGGTTCTGCCCACGCTGGCCTGTGCCTGCCTGTCTTATTACCTGGTCGAGCGGCCGATGCTGCGGTTGCGCGAGAAGCGGGCGCGGAAACCTTCGCCCGGCACACCGCTGTTGGCATTGGAGGATGCGGGTATGATCCGGCGGTAGAAGCCACGAATCCGGACCAGCTGCGTACGACAAAACGCCCCCTCTCTTCCCAACCTACGCGATTGAAAACAATACGTTTATATAAAGAGCCCTGACGCCGGAAAAACACATCTCTATGAGTGTAACTTTGGTAATCTCGTTCACCTGTCGAATGTAATACTCCGTTAACAGGAGTGGGGTATTATTGAAGTGGTAGAAAAGACACAGATTACAGATTGAGGAGTAGCAGTGGACACGGAAACACGCAGAAAGAAACAACAGGCCCTGATGGTGCAGTTGGTGGAGCGGAAAGTGCGCTCGCGGGCCAAACAGCTCTACGAGACCCGCGGTCAGGAAGACGGGCAAGCTTTGCAGGATTGGTTTCAGGCTGAATCAGAAGTACTTGAAAATAGTGCTGTTGCTCCGCTTTACAGACGCCTCCGGACCGGCAAGCATGACCCCCAGGACGGCAACTCCATCCAGGAGTTCGTCGCTCAGGATTCGTCTGCCTGCGAGAGCAACGCCTGATCAACCCTGGGACGACCGCCGATCCGATGTCGTCCGAACTAGATTTCCTCCCGACTTCTTACTTTCTGGCAGCCGTTTTCCCCGCCTTGCTTCGGCCCTTCTTCGCCTTATCCAGACGCTCCAGCACGGCGGCCACGATGATGGGCAGGCCGACGGTTGCATCGACGAAGACCTCGCCAAATTTTCCACCTTCTGATGGAGGCACGAACTTGCCCCAGGAAATCGCTTCGCTGTAGGGACTGCCCGACAGCCCGCCCCAGTAAACCGGCTCCGGGCAAATTCTCAGGCCGTAGTGGTAGCGTTTCAGGGGCAGGTTTTCGCCGAGCCGGCGGTGCCGCAGTTCGATGAACGGGCCGAACTGCTGCGACCAGTTGCGGGGCACGCCGCCGCCGATGGTGAAAATTCCCAGCTTCTTCTGGCGCAGCAAAGTTGCGGCAAAGTGCTCCAGATCCTCAAACGGATCGAAGCGGATCTTATGTCTTCCCGTGGACTCGCGCAGGCGGTTGTTCAGCGCCGTGTCGAGGCCGAGTTCTGAGTCGCTGAACGCCGGCACGAAGACCGGCACTCCCTGCTCGTAGGCCGACTTCAGAATTCCCCGCTGCCCCTTATCGCGCTTGGCCAGAAACTCGCCGATGGCGTGATTCAGCTTGTAGGAGCACATGACTTCGTTGTGGTCCCAGGCTTCGAGCACCGCCGACATGACTTCCTCGACGTCGTCAAGATTCTGCTCGGGCTCGAGCGTGTCGTAGACGCGGTTGTAGCCCTGCTCGTAAAGTTCCTCGTCGGAAACCTCAGGATTGGCGCGGAAATGCGAGCGCCCGGTCGCCTCGACCAATCCGTGGGCCATGAGCGCGCCGGTGGAGACAATGGCATTCACGATGCCGCGATCGATCAGCTCGGTGACGATCAGTCCTTGCTTGGCCACGGTCATGGCGCCGGCCAGGGTCATCACGATGAAGGCGTCTTCATCGAGCGCCATGGCTTCGAGCACATCGGCGGCCTCGCCCAGTTGGCGTCCGGTAAATGCGGTCTTCGACATGGCCCGCACCAGGCCGTCAATGGAATGCACCTTGCCGAGATCGAGCGGCTCCAGCGGAATCAGCCGGTCTGCGATGGGATTGTGCAGCTGCCGGTCTTTGCCCTCACCGCCCGCCGCGTGTCCCGCATGGGCATTCTCTTTATGGGAATGATTTTTGTGCGTATGATCCTTCGAATTATGATTGCCCTGTTTCAACCCAAGCCTCCCAAGCTGACTGCAAATTTCCCGACAGGATACTCTACAGGAACCATGTGAACCGACGCCACGCACGAGATCCGCGTGTGGTGAGTTTCATTGAAGACCTTTAACCACGAAGGGCACGAAGTCGCACGAAGAAGACCCGTCTATAACAAATCCCTTCGTGATTCTTCGTGTCCTTCGTGGTTGATGCTTTTTCACCCCCGATTCGCGCCTCGGTTACACTTCTCACGATGCCCGGCAAGCGCGCTTTCGAAGAACAGGTCTCTGCCCTGGACGCGCTGCGCCAGAAGCCGGGCGAAACCCGCCTCGCATCTCTTCGCAAGGCTCTCGGCCACAAGAATAATTTCATCGTGGCCAAGGCCGCCGATCTGATTCGTGAATTCGGGTTGCGGGATCTGGAGCCGGATTTGCTTACGGTGTTCGATCGTTTCTTCGACGATCCGGTGAAGACCGATCCGCAATGCTGGGCCAAGAATGCGCTCAGCCGCGCGCTGGGCGCCATGGAACTGCAAGACGAACAGGTTTTTCTGCGCGGGATGCGCCACATCCAGATGGAACCGGTCTGGGGAGGAAGTTCCGACACGGCCGGAACGCTACGCGCCACCTGCGCCCTGGCCCTGGTGCAGTGCCGCAGCCTTACCGAGCGCGACCTGCTGGCGCACCTGGTTGAGCTGCTCGCCGATAAAGACAAAAGTGTTCGGGTCGAGGTAGTTCGCGGCATCGAGCAGGTGGGCTCGCCCTCGGCTGCGCTGCTGCTGCGCCTGCGCGCGGTTCTTGCTGCAGAAAAAGCCGGCGCCGACGAGCCGGAGGTGCTGGGCGCTTGCTATGGCGGAATTTTGCGAATTGAAGGCGTGCGCTCGATTTCATGGGTCAGCCGCTTTCTCGCTACGGCCGATGACAGCGCCGGAGAGGCCGCGCTGGCCATTGCCGGAACGCATTCCCCGGAGGCGTTCGAGGTGTTGCGCGAATCTTTTGCCAAGGCGAACGATCCCTGGTGGCGTTCCGTTCTGCTCTCTGCGATCGCGCTCACACGACAGGATGCGGCGCTGGAGTTTCTGCTGGAACTCGTCCGCACGGAAGCGCTCGACGCCGAGCCCGCGCTCGAAGCCGTTCTGCGCTCCGTGCCTTCGCAGGAAGTGACGAGTCGGCTGGAGAAGCTGACTGCAGGCAATCCGCGCCTGAAGCGTGTGTTCGCCGCGAACAAGAAAGAGTCGCCTTCATCATCCTAGGCCGTGATCGCGGCGCAGAAAGAAGGAACCGGCCGAAAGCTGACGGCTGATAGCTGACAGCTTTCTCCTGCTATATTTGTTCGCGGAGGTCGGATCGCGTGCCGCCTGAAAAATTTCGCGTGGCTTTGGTGCAGATGTCGTGCGGCCCGGAGCCGGAACAGAATCTTGAAAAGGCTCTCAGCCTCGTGGCCGACGCTGCCGGACGCGGCGTGCAAGTCGTCTGCCTGCCCGAACTTTTTCAGACGCAATATTTCTGCCAGCGCGAAGATCATGCGCTGTTCGATCTGGCCGAACCGATTCCTGGCCCCACGACTGAGAAACTCTCTGCCGCGGCGCGTTCGCATGGCGTCGTCATCGTCGCCTCGCTATTCGAGAAGCGCGCGGCGGGCCTCTACCACAACACGGCAGCCATTTTCGACAGCGACGGTTCCCTGCGCGGACTTTACCGCAAAATGCACATTCCCGACGATCCGCTCTATTACGAAAAATTTTATTTCACTCCCGGCGATCTCGGCTTTCGCGCTCTCGATACCAGCGCCGGACGCATCGGCACGCTGGTCTGCTGGGACCAGTGGTATCCCGAAGGCGCGCGCCTGACGGCCTTGCAGGGCGCGACCATTCTTTTTTATCCGACGGCGATCGGGTGGCATCCCGCGGAGAAGGCTGAATTCGGCATCGCTCAGCATGACGCGTGGCGCACGATTCAGCGGAGTCATGCCATTGCCAACGGCGTTTACGTGGCCGTGGTGAATCGCGTGGGCTTTGAAACCGGCAACATTCGCGGCAAGTCTGCGCCCGGAAAGGGCCTGGAATTCTGGGGCGGATCGTTTTTCTGCGATCCGTTCGGCCGCGTGCTGGCCGAAGCATCGCACGATCGCGAGGAAATTCTGATCGGCGACGTGGACTTGAACGCGCTCGAAGACATTCGCCGCAACTGGCCTTTTCTGCGCGACCGCCGCATTGACGCGTACGCACCCATCACCAACCGCCTGATTGATTAATGAAGCTTGATTAACGAAGATTGACTAGGACCGAGAACTCCCACGTGCTCAAAGCTCCGCGCAAACCCCCAAGCAAAATGTTAACGAGCGACGCTTCGCCGTTGCCCGCCGCGCTCGGCTACCGTATGCCCGCGGAGTGGGAACCGCACGCTGCGACCTGGCTCGCCTGGCCGCACTATCACGAAGATTGGCCGGGGAAGTTCGAGCCTATTCCGTGGGTCTATGCCGAAATTATTCGCAATCTGGCGAAGCATGAGCGGGTTGAGCTGATCGTCAACGGCGCTGCGGCGGCCAGACAGGCGCGTCGAGTGCTCGAACGTGCTGACGCTTTATCAGGCAACATCCGCTTCCATCGCTGGCCGACGAACCGCGTGTGGCTGCGCGATTCGGGCTGCATCTTCCTGACGCTGCAGCCGGGCTTTGCCCGGCCGGACAGCCGGGGACGCCTCCGCCCCAACACGCCAGACCCGGGCGTGCCGGGGACCCCGGGGCTGTCCCCACATGAACTGCTCGCCCTTAAGTTTCGGTTTAATGCCTGGGCTAAATACTCGAACTGGCGGTATGACGAAAAAATCGGCAGCCTGATGGCGCAAACGAAAATCCCCACTTCTTGCGCCAAGAACGCGCGAGAAATGGGGCACCCACACGAGATCCGTCCCTTGTCTGGCGGGAAGCGCATCGTGCTCGAGGGCGGGTCGATTGACGTCAACGGAGCCGGCACGATCCTCAGCACTGAAGAATGCCTGCTCAGCAAGGTGCAGGAGCGCAATCCGCAGATGGCGCGAGTGCAGTACGAAAAGGCGTTCGCCGATTATCTGGGCGCGCCGCACACCATCTGGCTGGGACGCGGCATCGTCGGCGATGATACTCACGGCCATGTCGACGACCTGACCCGCTTCGTCGCGAAAGATACGGTTGTCACCATGGTCGAACCGAATCCAAAAGATGCGAACCACGAACCGCTGCGCGCCAACCTGCGCCGCCTGCAGGCCGCGCGCGATCAGGACGGCCGGCAGTTGACCGTGGTTGAGTTGCCTATGCCGCAGCCCGTGGTCTTCGAGGGCCGGCGGCTGCCAGCGAGCTACGCGAATTTTTACATTGCCAACGGAGTCGTGCTCGCGCCCGTGTTCAATCGCCCCAACGACCGCATCGCGCTCAACACGCTGGCGGAGTTGTTCCCTACGCGCGAGATTGTGCCGATTTATTCGGGAGACTTCATCTGGGGCCTGGGCGCGATGCATTGCATGACGCAGCAGCAGCCGGCTTGATGTTATCGGCTCATATTGCAAAAGCAGGTTCCTCACCGGGCTTTCAGCCCGATTCGGAATGACAAAGAGTCGAGAGGCTTACGGCTCCAGCTACTTCTGATACATCGTGGGCTCCGGCCCTTGTTCCAGCGTCTTGCGGTCCCAGATCCAGCCTTCGCGGGTGTAGCTGGCGAGTTCGAAATCCTGGGTGAGTTCGAGGGCATCGACGGGGCAGGCGTCTTCGCAGAGGCCGCAGAACATGCAGCGGCTCAGGTCGTAGGTGAAATCCGTGAGTTCCTTGCGGCGGGTGTGCTCGTTGCGGGCGCTGGAAACTACGATCAAATTCTCGGGACACGCCAGAGCGCACAGATCGCAGGCAATGCACATGGTCTCGTCGGTGTCCGGATTGACGTTCAGGCGCGGCGCACCCCGGTAGCGTTCGGCCACCTGCGGCCGCTCCAGAGGATACTGCTCGGTATAGATTTCCTTGGGGTCCTGATAACGGAACGTGATCTTGAGTCCCTGCAGCAGGTCGATGAGAAAAATTTTGCGCAGCAAACTTGGCATGCCCATGACGCCGCTAGCATACCACTAACCCAGCCCGTTGCCATAGCCCGCGGCTGTCGCTGTCCCTGCGACGACTGTCGGGCAACGGTTGACGGTTTTTCCCGCCAAACGTCTAAGACCACAACAGTGGCTTCAGTGGTCGGAGAGTCGGCCGGATGTAGAGGGAGAACCGGCCGGGAACTTTTCCCGCGATCCCTCCGTATCCACCCAAGAGAGAGGATGTTATGAAGGAGCGTTTTACCAACCTGTCGACGAGGATCTGGCTGCTGATCGTCTTGCCTGCGGTGATGTTGGCCTACCCCGTGGTGTGCGTTGTGGTGCCGGCAGTCGTCCGCGCGGTGGTGCCGGAAGTCGTGCGCTCGGTGCTGAGCGTGATCTAAAGGTTCCGACGGAACGGCGGTTGACTTGTAGTTCTCTACCCGAACCTGCCTGCGCTGCTGCCTGCAAACCCGCTAGAATACCGGGAGAGAGTAACTCCTCGTGCCCCTGGAAAAAACATCCGCAAGCGATCGAGCTAGGACCGATGGCCCAAGACCCGAAGACTCGGAGAAGACCGCCTCTGACGAGCTTCGTCCCGACGAATTCTGGATGGAAGAAGCGCTGCGCTGCGCCCAGCGCGCGCTCGAAGTTGGAGAAGTTCCGGTGGGCGCGGTTGTCGTGTGCGGCGGCGAGATCGTCGCCCGGGGATGGAATCAGAATATTACTGGCTGCGATCCGACGGCCCACGCCGAGATCATCGCGCTGCGCGAAGCTGGTGCTGCCGTGGGTAACCACCGTCTGAAAGACTGCGAGCTGTTTGTTACAATTGAGCCGTGCGCCATGTGCGCCGGCGCGATGGTGCATGCCCGCATCCAGCGGTTGGTGTATGGCGCGGACGACCCCAAGGCCGGGGCCGTGCAATCGGCGATGCAAGTCCTGAATCATCCGCAACTGAACCATAAGGTTGAGGTTCGCCGCGGAGTGCTGGCCGGCCGCAGCGCGGAAGTGCTGCGGACGTTCTTTCGAAGTCGGCGCTAGTTGACCCTCAAAGTGTTTGTCATTCCGAGCGCAGCGAGGAACCTGGGTTTTGCTGACGGCTTACAAACTGCTTTCCGGAGAGGTGCGTGAGTGGTTGAAACGATCCGCCTCGAAAGCGGGTGAAAAACTCCAACGCCAAGGAAAATAAACAACTTATCTCGCTGAGTATAGCCCAAAATGCCGTATGTGCGGCGAATTTCGCACCCTTCCTGCACTTTTTTTGAAAATCATTTTCAATTTCAGCCTCGTCGCACGGATCGGTCACCCTCCGACCGAAATTCTTATGGAATGTGGCCGTAAAGTAGGAATACTCCCAGTCAGGGATTCAGGAAGCGGAAGACTTCGTTGCGAGGAAGGTGAAAAAAGCGAAATGAACTCACTTTCACTAGATGACATGTTCCAGCCGCAGATGTTGCATCAGGAAAACGATGTGGACTGCGGCTTGGAGGTATTTCGCGCCCTGCTGAACCTAACGCGGGCGGAAATCGTGGGCGACCTGCCCGGCGTCGCCAAGCGGGAAACAAGCGCCGATGACTGGATGGCTTATGCGAAAACCAAAGGGCAGGAATTGAAAATCTATCAACCCGGTGAAGAGCACCCGCTGCCCTGCGCACTCTTAGTAGGTGATCCGCCACATTGTCATTGGGTTTACCAAGCCACGGACGGTGGCATCCATGATCCTAGCCCGGTGTCTAGAAGCGTACCGCCAAAAATGATCACTCTTGTGTACTATCCACGGCACGTTCTAACCGTTGCCGTGAAGACGCAAGGCCATTAGCCCAATCAAGCAAATTCCGTAAGAAACGTGACCGGCTTGAGTGAGCCACCCGTCGCCCGTGAAACGAGATTCTTACGGGACCGGGTGTTTGGTCTTCCACTCGTCGTATGCTTTCCTTGCGTCCACCAGCCACGAGTCGAGCGCAATGTCCATGTCCGTGAGTTCAACGAGGTATTCCCCGATGGCCTGAGGTTCGCTCATTCCGCCCCAACCGAGCCAAGCATTCATTTCGTCTCTGAGTTGTTGGATGATTTCACGCGCCTTTTTCGCGTGAGCTTTCTCTCCGCAGCGTCCTTCTTCATGCTACTCATCATAATCGTCGGCCCAATGAGTTGCGAGGCGGAAACCGGGGACAGGCGGGACGTACCTAAATTCTAATTCGCAAAAACAGCGCCCACGGCGGCTCGGAAATAAGACTTGGAGGCGAGA
>Ga0302326_10014238_pt1 | contig 16834 bp, 8 predicted proteins | sample Palsa_T0_3_FD_202264 | JGI IMG/M metagenome (GOLD analysis project Ga0302326, IMG submission 202264) | Peat permafrost microbial communities from Stordalen Mire near Abisko, Sweden - Palsa_T0_3 | ecosystem: Environmental > Terrestrial > Soil > Palsa > Peat permafrost | place: Sweden: Abisko...
TGATCGCCAAGTTGCATCTTGTCGTGCATAAAGGCAGGTCCATCCATTGGCCATGGGCCGAATCGGCGACGCATATCATCACCATGGGTGATGACCGCGACCTGAATGCGGCGACGCATATTGCGGTCCGGGAAATGATCGGCTGGCTGATGACGGAAAAGGGAATGACACAAGAAGATGCTTATATGCTCTGTAGTGTCGCTGCGGACGTTGATATCACAGAATTGGTGGATGGGAATGTCGGCGTGCACGTGATGCTGCCGAAATCTGTTTTTGTGAAGAAATGATGCCATTGAAAGCAGGATACCTCTCCAATCTGACTCCATTACGCGGCATCGCGGCGCTGCTGGTGGCTGTTTTTCATTTTGAAATGGCTATGGGCCGGTTTGTGCCTGCTAAAACGACGATGTTCTTCGAGAAATCTTACCTGATGGTGGATTTGTTTTTCGTCATGAGCGGGTTTATCATGTTGCATGTGTATGGCAGCAGCTTTAGCCGAAGCCTTGAGAAGGAGAATGTTCGTCATTTTTTTGTAGCCCGCTTTGCGCGGACCTACCCACTGCATCTTTTCACGCTGTTATTGCTGGTGCTGATCGTCCGGTACCTGACCAACTGGGGTAATCCGCCGATCCCGTTGGAGCAGCCTCGCGATATTCTGCCCAATGTCTTTTTATTGCAATCTTTCGGGGTCTGCCATATCTACAACTGGAATATTCCCTCGTGGAGCATAAGTGCGGAGTGGGGCGCCTACCTGCTGTTTCCATTGCTGGCGCTATGGATCAACCGCAGCAGAACTATGGCCTCCGTCCTGCTGTCGCTATTCGTGCTGACCGCGTATGGATGCATCATGTATGTGCTGCCGCGCGTCAATCCGCTAAGCCCTTCGACACCGGTACCCCATAATCTCAATACCACCTTCGACTATGGATACCTGCGCGGTATCGCCGGGTTTGTCATCGGGATGCTGATTTACCAGCTATATCACTCCGGCCGTATCCAGGCTTTTTTCGGGAGCGACCGGGCCTCGCTGGTGATCGGGCTGCTGGTGATTGCCGGACTTCATTTCGCCGTCAACGATGCGCTGGTTGTATTCCTGTTCGCCGCATTGGTGTACAATTTTGCCGTCAATAACGGGACGCTGTACCGCGTGTGTAACCATCGCATTCCTCAATACCTGGGCAATATCTCCTATTCCATTTACCTTATGCAGATATTTCCCCAGGAGCCTTTTTCCCATGGCTGGCGGTTGCCGGGTGTCACGGGGTCCAGCCGGGGCAAGTTCAACATCGATTTCGGTCCCGGGCTCCTCTATTGTGTCATTTATCTTGTGCTGCTGGTCGCGCTGGCGTCGATCACGTATTATCTGATCGAAAGGCCCTGCCGCCGATACATCAACGATCGCTGGGGTTAGGGGTGACGGGAATGAGAAGAAAAAGATAAAAACTGCAAAGGAATAAACGTGACATGCAGATGAATTATGAATAAAAACGAAGATTTTTGACGTTTCTTGTCAATCATCTACTATGTTCACCATCTCGCAACGGAGTTTGTTATTTCTGGTTCTCTGTCTGCCTTCCTTTTATCTTGCCGCGCAGCAGTTCGATATTACCCGCTACGGCGCTATTGCCGGTCATGAGGTAAACAATGCCCTTGCTATCCAGAAGGCCATAGATTCCTGTTCGCACCATGGTGGCGGTACTGTCTATATACCGGCCGGGACATTCGAAACCGGAACCGTCCACCTGAAGTCGAATGTAAACCTCTATCTCGAAAGCGGCGCCATTTTAAAAGGCAGCCCGCGTCTGCAGGACTATGACACATACTCCCTTCCGGGATATGGCGTGAATCACTATGGCATCTTCTATACTCATGATGCCGTGAACGTCTCGATCAGTGGCCAGGGAACCATCGATGGCAACAATGGCGTCTTTTTTAACTTTCAAAAGGCCAAAACGATAGATGCTGCCGGTAAGCAATATACCCGGCAACAGGAAAATTACCGTCGTGTCGACAGCGGCATCGGCGATGGTCCCGTCGTACCCCTGGACCGGCCCCATCAAATGGTTATTTTTTCGCGCTGTAATAATGTTCGGTTGTCAAATATCAGCCTGCTCAACTCGCCCTTTTGGACCCTTCATTTCGCAGACTGCGATGGCGTCAGCGTAGAAGGCATTCGCCTCTTTAGCGGGCTCCTCATACCCAATGCGGATGGAATTGATATAACGAGTTGCAGCAATGTCATCATCACCAATTCAGACATCCGTACCGGCGACGATGCGCTGGCCATCGTCGGCTATGATCATCACTTCGAGATCCCAGGTTTCAACGGCTCCCGCCATTTGTCGGAGAATATCATCGTCAGCAATTGCAATCTGCAATCCTATTCCAGTGGTATCCGCATCGGATTCCTGGACCAGAATACGGTGAAGAATGTCCACATCAGCCATGTCAACATCACCAATTCTACAAGAGGCATCGGCATCTTTCTACGCGATGAAGGGTCTTTACAAAACATCAGCTTCGAAGACATGACCATTGAGACCCATCTGCGTACCGGCGACTGGTGGGGCAACGGCGAACCGATCCATATCTCTGCCGTCCGTGGAAAGGAAAAGGTTAAATTGGGGATTATCGAAAACGTCCAATTCCGCAACATTACCTGCACCGGCGAAAACGGTATACTCCTATATGGTTCGGCGGAGAGCGTGCTCAAGAATATCAAAATGGACAATATTACTTTCACCCTGGTCAACAGCCCTCTCAACAAGGTGGCCGGTGGAAACATCGATCTCCGTGGCTGTCTCGATCCCCATGAACAACTTTTCTCCAGTGAGATCCCGGGCCTTTATGCCCATTATGTCGACAGTCTCTCCATCCATAATTTCAAGCTCACCTGGGACACCAGCATCGCCGATCCCTGGTTCACCGACGGCATCCGGGTGGATCAATATTCCGGCCTCAATATCGACAACTTCATCGGAGACCATGCGCCCGCAAATAAAACGGCTAAGCGCATCTTGCTGCAACCCTGATATTACGGCTGCCTCACCAGCACGAAGGCCGCATCCGGTCCAATATAATTCGTGTGCGAATCGACCCCAAACAATCTCGGCATTTCGAATTCCACGGTCCCATTGGTACAGTTGACGGGCTGATCTTTGATAAACTTACCGCGCCAGGTGTGATAGATCCTCAACAAATAATGCCCATTGGGTATCGACCGCAATGTCACCTTATCACCCGCTACGTCCGTCACCACATTGACCACCCAGCCGAAGATGAACTGGTCGCTTTTCATGGCATAGGCGCTGCCGTGGGCGGCTGCGACTTCAGCGGGGGCGATCCCGGTCAGTTGCGAGAAGGGGATGGAGTCGGTGAAGCGGCGAATGCTGGTGATCTGGTGCGTCAGGAGATTGTCGTTCAGCAGATCAGAGTAAGCCCACCAGAAAGGCGTCATAGCCGTTCCGTTCGCCAGCGTGACCCAGAGGGCATCGTGATACATGGAAAGATAACCGGGCATGGACGGGTCATAAAATACATGATCCCAGCCCGTCTCGCCAATGATGACCGGTTTACCATAAGCAGCCCACATTTTGCTGATCTCGCCGGCGTAGTTGGTATAGCTGAGGACCAGCGGCGGCACTTTGGCGGAGTCGAGCGTGCTCGTGGTTAGCACGGGCCAGCCCTGCCGTTCGTATATTTCACGTGCCGCCAGATCGAAGGTCCGATATCCTTCATCGAAATACTGTTCCTTTCCACCACTCCTCGTTCCGGTCGTGGGTCGGTTATAGGGATCATTCTTTTTAAAATAGTCATGTACTTTGCCGGCCCATTTGGACGCCATCGCGCTGTCGCCGGATACCCAGCCGTCGGTGCCGTTGATCTCATCGATGATGAACCAGATGCCGAGTGAACGGCTGTATCCCCAGCGGGCGATCATATACCGGTAGAGTTTTTCCTGGAGGGCCCAGGCCGCGTCACTGCGATAGAAGTCTTTAGGCTTCGTGATCTGCTGATAGGGATTAGTCTCCCAGCGTTCGTTGCCTCCGCCCCAGGTGGTCTCTGACAAGAAGGCATGGAACCACAGGTTAAGGCTCAATTCCATTCCGCGTTGTTCGCATAGCTCCAGTAATTGGTCCAGGCGCCCGCAGATATTCTGGTCATAGCGTCCCAGGCCGCTGGCCTGTGTCTCCAGCGGGGTAATGAATGAGCTGAAGAAATTCACACCCAGGCTTTTCAACCTGTCGAGTTCTTCCGGCTTAACCCTGCCGGCGTCGAAGCCCGAATAGCCGTCGTTATACCAAAGTCCAACGCCGAAGAAAGGCGTTCCGTCTCTATATTGCAGATAACGTTTGTTAGGCGCCACCACGAGAGCGCCGTGATCTTTCGACGCCGCGGCCATAAAGGATTTGGGATCGCTCGTGATCTCGCCGTTCTTGTCTTTGATATGGATCGAATATTTCCAGATACCCGTCTCGTCGGGGGAAAAGCGTACTTTCCACAATCCGCCGAATGAAGCGTAATAAAATCCATGGATCGGCCATTGTTTGCCCGAAGGAGAAGTAAAGGTGGCCGTGATATCGATCTGATCCGGGTCGAAGGGATTGGTATAGTCGGCTTTCAATCCCAGGCCCACTTCGAATTTGTCATACAGGCCGACAGCGGAGTCCGCCTGGCGCATGGTCGTGATCGTGGGTTGGGCAACGGCTGCCAGCCATCCGTAGGACATCACGAGGAGGAGGAAGAAGATCTTTTTCATATGCATAACTTTTCGTTGAGCTATCAATCTAATGCGAAGGCAATGTATTTGCCGCCCGGCTTTTCACCCCTGCATCCGCCGTCAGCGATCGCGATGAATTGCCTGCCGTCCACCGAATAAGTGATGGGGGTGGCGAAGGCGCCGGTAGGCAGCAGGTATTCCCATACGACCTTACCTGTCTTTTTGTCGAAGGCACGGAGCTTGTTGTCCCTGGTACCGGCGATGAACAGCAGGTCGCCGGCTGTCACGAGGGGACCGCCATATGATTCCGTACCGGTGACGGGCACTCCTTTGGCGGCGAGGGCGGGGTATTCGCCCAGCGGTACGCGCCAGAGATATTCACCGGTATTCAGGTCGATGGCGTTGAGGGTACCCCAGGGTGGTTTGGTCGCGGGGTAGCCTTCCTTATCGGTCCATGGTCGCCAGACTCTGAGGACATAGTCCGGTTCGTAAGGGAAATCAGACTTTTTTACGTTAGGCGCAGTGGCGGCTACCGGCTGTGCGTGTTCGCCTTTCGGCGGGACTGCCCACCAAGGCTTCAGCAGGAATCCGGCAATAGCCTTGCGATCCTCGTCCGATAACGAGGGGAAGGCTGGCATTTTGCCATTGCCGCCTTTGATGATGGCGGCGATGCCTTCCTGCGAGTATTTGGATCCCACCCGTGTCAGATCCGGGTAAAGTCCGGGACTACCCTTTCTATCCGTGCCATGGCAGGCCGAGCAGTTGGTGATGAAGAGGGCGTTACCGCGCGACAGGGAAGCCAGCTCTTTATTCCATCCTGCCCTGGAAATCATTTGGAGGTTCCAGAAAGCTTCATTGGCATTCTGATAAAAGATGCCATTGGGGTCGACGGCGTTGCCGCCCCATTCCGCGCCGCCGCTATAACCCAATAAAAGCGTTCCCGTCGTATCGGGCGCGAGGAACTTGTTATAAGGCCGGCGGATCGCGTGCAGTTGTTGCAGTGCCATTTCGTGTGCCGCCGGGGAAAGGTTGGTAACGTCCGAATCTGATAGTGTCTGGCGGGATAAGGGCAGAGGCTTGAGCACATAGCGTTGCGTCGGATAGGGATGTTCGCCGGGCAGCCCATCGGTCGGAACGGGGCGTTCTTCCACGGGGAAGAGAGAAATGCCACTGTCACGGTCCAGAACGTAGACCATGCCATCCTTCGTCGTTTGTACGACGACGTCGACCAATTTGCCGTCGTGCCGGACCGTGGTGAGGTTCGGCTGGCAGGGGATGTCGCGGTCCCAGAGGTCATGGTGCATGGTTTGATAATACCACTGCATTTTACCTGTCTCTGCGTGAACGGCCACGACGCAGTTGGCGAATAAGTTCATGCCGGCGCGTGCGCCGCCATAGAAATCGGCGGAAGGACTTCCCGTACCGAAATACACCATTCCTCTTTTTTCGTCGGCTACCAGTCCTGCCCAGCAGTTCGCTCCCCCGATTTTATCATAAGCGTCTTTCGGCCATGTATCGTAACCGAACTCACCTGGGAGGGGAACTGTATGGAAGACCCATTTCAGTTTTCCGGTGACGATGTCGAAGGCGCGGATATGTCCCGGGGCGGCGTCGCCGTCTTCCGATACGCTGCTGCCGATGATGAAAGTGTTGTGGCAGATCACGCCCGGCGTAGAGGCGGTCACCATTAGGGAGTCCACGGAGTGATGGAGGCCTTCGCCCACGCCTTCGTGGAGATTTACCATGCCGTCGTGGCCAAAGTCCGGCACGGGACGGCCTGTCAGCGCGTTGATGGCATACAGCCGGTAGCCGGTGGTATAGAGAATGCGTTTGTCATTACCATTTTCCCAATAGACCACGCCCCGGTTCGTATTGAACCGAAGTTTGTCATAGGCCGGTGAAAATTTCCAGAGTTGTTCGCCGGTGGCTGCATTGATGGCGAAAAGATGCAGTTCGGGGGTCGTGCCATAGAGGATGCCATCCACGACGATCGGCTGACATTGGATTTCGTGGCCTCTGCCGGTAGTGTCCGTATTCTCGCCCGTGTCGTAGGTCCAGACGACTTTGAGCAGGCTTACATTCCCTGCATTGATCTGGTCGATCGGCGAATACCGGTTGCCAGCCCTGTTGCCGCCATAATTCGGCCAGTCGACACCGGTATTGGGATCGAAGGGGTGGGGGTGGGGCTTACAGCCTGCGATAAAGATGGTGGTGGCGATCAGGAGGCATGCGGTAAGTACGGCGGAGTTCCGTTGGGTGCCTTTGCCGGGTGCATCTTTTGGCGGTTTGCGGTGCCACCAGGAGGCCAGTAAGGAACCGGTGATGTTCATCAGGGGGCCGAAGATCGCCGGCGCGAGCCCGACCGTCGCTATTTTGCCCATGCCTTTGGCCAGGCCCGAGGCAAGTCCGCCATTCTGCATGCCTACTTCGATGGCCATCGTACGACAGTCGCGTTCGCTCATGCGGAACAGTCGACCCGACCAGTAACCCAGGCAATAGCCGGAGAGATTGTGGATCAGCACCAGCAGGATCAGCAAAGGCCCGATGGTCAGCAGGCTGTTCCTGCCTGCTGCCGTAATGATCATAATGATAATGGCGATACCGGCCATCGATACGATCGGCATGGCCGCATCCAGCCCTTTGACCTTTCCGCTGAGATAGCGGTTGAAGATCAGCCCTGCGCCGATCGGGATGATCACCATCTTGATGATATCCAGCATCATCGACCCAACCTGGATATGGATGAACTGACCGGCCAGCATTTTCATCAGCAACGGCGTCAGCAATGGTGAGAGCAGGGTCGAGACCGCGGTGATCGTGATCGAAAGGGCGAGGTTAGCTTTGGCGAGATAGGATATCACGTTAGATGCCATCCCATTGGGCGAGCAGCCGATGAGGATGATCCCCGCGGCTATTTCCGGTGGCAGCCCGCTGAGGCTGGCCAGGGTAAAACCGAGCAGCGGCATGATCAAAAAATGACTGAACACCCCGATGAAGACACCTTTGGGAGTGCGGGCCACGCCCGCGAAGTCCTTCAGGCTCATGGAAGTCCCCATACCGAACATGATGATCTGAATCAGCGGAGTGATCAGGCCGGCCAGTTTATACCCATTGACTTCCAGGAAATATTCCGGGAAATACAGCGAGGTCGTCACGGCGGCGAAGATGATCAGGGTATAGGCAAAACCTTTGAATCGCGGGTATCCCCGGGCGCCTATGGCCAGTGCCACGAAGCTCCCGATGAGGACGGGGCCGCCGCGGTCGATCTGACCGAGCAGCGAGATAATGATAAATGAGAGCAGGCATAAAAATCCTATGATCAATGCCGCCTGGTTTAGGCTATTCTTTTTCACCAATTACGATTTTTGATAGGGTCAACTGTATATCCTGTCATGTGATCTTACATCGTCCCATTCCGGGGTCGGGGCGAAATAGCTCTTATCCTTTGCCGTCAGGTGCTGTTTAACCACTTCGTCATTCAATTCGATGCCCAGGCCCGGGGCAGACAGCGGGACGTTGGCATAGCCTTTGGTGATCAGGGCCCTCCCGTCCGTGGTCTTCACGAGGCTTTCCCACCACGGTACATCGATCGAGTGGTGTTCCAGCGCGAGGAAGTTCTGGGTGGCCGCGGCGCAATGCACGTTTGCCATAAAGCTGACCGGGGTGCCTGCCTGGTGCATGGCCATGGCGATGCCATGTTCTTCCGCATAGTCACCGATCCGCTTAGTCTCCAGCAGGCCGCCTGAGGTGGCGATATCCGGGTGAATGATGTCGATGGCATGAATATCGATCAGCGGTTTAAAATTCTTCAGGAGGTAAATGTCCTCGCCTGTGAGGGTAGGGGTGTCCAGGGCGTCGGTGATGGTCTTCCACTGGTCCGTCAATTCCCAGGAGACGATATCTTCCATCCAGGCCAGCCGGTATTTTTCCAGCGCTTTTCCCAGGCGGATGCCGTTGTTGAGATCGAAATGACCGTAGTGGTCCGTCGATAACGGGATGTCATAACCTACCATGCTGCGGACGTTCTCCACTATTTTGGCCATTTCCTCAAAGCCCTTTTCCGTGATCTGGATCTGGGTAAAGGGGTGTTCGGTATTGGCATAAGACATATATCCGCCTTCCCACTGTGCCAGGCGCGGCCCCCAGAAATCCGCATTGACCAGGGTGCCGGGAATGTCTTTGATCTCTTCGATTCCGATGTCCATCTTCAGCCAGGTATAGCCCTGGTCTTCCAGCCGAAACTTGATCAGCTTTTGCTGGTCGGCGGGGGATTTGGCCTCCGGCGTATCCGCGTACAGCCTGATCTTGTCCCGGTATCTTCCGCCGAGCAACTGCCAGGCGGGGACATTATAGGCCTTGCCGCACAGGTCCCACAGGGCCATCTCCACTCCGCAGACGCCGCCGGCCTGACGGCTGGGGCCGCCGAATTGGCGGATGATCTTGAAGATCATCTCGACGTTGCAAGGGTTTTGGCCGAGGATGCGGCTTTTCAGCATCAGGGCATAGCGTTCATCTGCGCCATCGCGTACTTCCCCCAGGCCATAGATCCCCTGGTTGGTATCGATGCGGAGGATAGCTGTGCGGCCTACATTCTGGACGACGGCATACCGCATGTCGGTGATCTTGAGGTCCGATGGCGCCGATGTCCTGCGGACGCCAGCCGTGGTCTGTGCGATCGTGTCTTCGAAAGATAAATTGAAGAGGCCGCCCAGGGCCATGCCGCCGAGGGCCGTTTTTTTCAGGAAACCGCGGCGGCCTTTATCGGGAAAATGTAGTGACATATGGTAATCGTTTGTTGCGTGAATCGTTTCGCGGGTCGCGTTAATAGTTTCTTTCTTTGAGGTAATCGTCGAGCTCCTGTTTGGACATCGGCAACTTACCGGGATAGTGGTTCAGCCAGTCGAGGAAGTCCTTTTTGATATCTTCCGTCCATTGGCTGTCTATCTGGCCCGTCAGGTATTTCTTTTCGCGGAGGCGCTGGTGACCGAATTCATCCCGGAGTTCAGTCACTTCGGAAGTGATCACCACCTCCTGTACGAGGTAGGCGGGGATGAAGATGACGCCCCATTTATTGGCCAGGACAACATCGCCGGGAAGGACGGTTGCCCGGCCGACGCGGATGGGTGCGTTGATCGAGGTCAGCATCATCTGCTGGATATAGGAGGGGTCTGTGCCTTTCAGCCAGGCATTGAAACCTTTGATCTCGCTCAATCCCTGGGGGTCCCTGGCGGACCCATAGAAGATGACGCCCCGGTGAGAGTGCGCATAGATCGAGTTGCCCAGGTTATCGCCGATCAGCGTGCCGTCGGCCATCTTGCCGTAGCTGTCGGCGACATAGACGTCCCCGTCCTGCAGGATGTCGATCGGCCAGGAATTGGTGCCGCCCTGCTGACCGCGGCCTTCCGCCTTACCTTGCTGTTTGACGAGGTCGGCCAGGTCGGGGCGCAGGGGCATATATTGTGCCGTCACCACGCGGCCCGTCATGACACTGTCGGGATTGATGATCTGCCAGTCGCCTTCGAACTGGTTTTGAAATCCCTTGTTGCGGAGTACGTTCCAGATATCTTCGTTGGAAATATCTTTCAGCCGTTCGAGGAGCTCGTCGGACACTTTGGGCCGGCCGTCAGGAAAGCGCTCGCCCTTCCATTGGGACGTCAGGGCCTTGATATATTCGGGTGAAGATCCTACCTGTTGGGCCCGGGTAAAGAGGCAACCAAAAAGAAAAAGTGTGATGAGCAAGGATGATCGGTTCATAAGCGACAATTTTTTTAGTGGATGTAAATTTAACTACTGCTTACTGATTATCGATTGTTTTGCTGATGAACGGCTGCTTTGCTGACGGATTCCATCAGGCCGCGGATATATCCATTGGCGTACAGCACGCCGATCGTGCTATACCCGGGGAAACTATTGCTGTCTTCGGCCATAGTGGGCACATGGTCCGGACGGATCGGGCCTTTGAAACCAATGTCATAATAGGCCTTCATCGCTTCGTACATATCGATCTGGCCCTCGTCATGAAAACATTCTTCGAATTTGAACTTGCCCCCCCTGACGTTCCTGAAATGGACGAAGTGAATGACTTTGCGGGCGCCCAGGTCGCGGACCGTGGTGGGAATATCGACGCCCATGAGGGAAAAATTGCCCTGGCACATGGTGATGCCGTTGTTGGGACTGGGGTAGATGTCCAGCATACGTTTGAAATTATCGACCGTCGTCATGATCCGGGAGATGCCCCTGATCTGGTCCACCTGGGGGTCGTCGGGGTGCATGGCCAATTTAACGCCTGCCTTTTCGGCCTCCGGCACCACCGCTTTCAGAAAATATTCAAGGGTCTTCCAGAGCTGTTCTTTCGACACCTGGCCGTATTGGGTAAGCGGTGCATCTTTGATGGCATCGTTGTCGAAGGCGGTGACGAGGGCGCCGCCGCGGCCACGTTTTGCATTATCGGTGCGGTACCAGCCGATCGCCGGCATCCAGTTATAACAGATGGTATCGATGCCCACTTTGGCTATATTATGCATAAAAGTGATGAAGTTGGATATCTCTTCATCTCTGCCTTCGAGGCCCAATTTGGTTTTTTCACCCAGGGCCGGCGGTCCTTCAATGACCCGTAAGGTCAGGCCTTCGTTGTCCCAGGCGTTTTTGACGGCCTGGATAACCGGGAGGTCCCAGGGTTTGGCGTCATTGAGTCCTATCATTTTCGGGTTAATGCCTGCGACGGCTCCCAGGACGTCCATTTGTTTGCAAAGGGCGATCTTATGCTGGTTGAATCCGTCGAAATAGGCTTCTGACATCTGCATGCCTGCGTCCCGGACAAGAGACCGGTCGAGGGACCGGTCGATCCCAGAAGCGCCAGCGTTGTGTTCGGGCCCGACAGGAATCCGGCCGGCCAGGGTGGCGGGGAAGTTCGCATTTTGCGAACTTTGCGCGCGGAGGCGCCCGCCCCCGCCGATCCATCCGCCTGCGGTCAGCGCAGAGGCGAGTGTAGTGCTTTTTTTGATGAATGACCTTCGACTATCTTTCATATGGGGTTGCTTTTTTCGTTAGACAATGTAAGACTTTATTTGCGTATATAGATTGCTGTTAGCCATCCGAAACCTGCCTGGGGCCTAACAGTCGATAAAGTAAGTGATTATTTGCACAAAACGACCGGCATGTGATGACGGTTATACGGACAAAATGCTAAAACGCCAAGGAATTGATAAAATAGTACTATTTAAAGTGCTGGTAAGTGTAGAAATTTATACTACCAATTAGTACGCTCATTTTTCAACTAAACTATTGCTTGTGTATAGTACTCCACCACTATCTATTCACTTCATTTTATCACCTTTTATATTTCCGGCGACATTGCTAAACCCTTTTAGGAAGGATTATTTAATCAATCGACTTAAAAATTGCTTAAGCTTATGAGAAGAAAACATTTGATTTTCAGACTATTAACTTTCTGTTTGCTGCTCTTGTCTGCCAGCGCCTATGCCCAGGTCGAGGTCAGGGGGCAAATTAAGGACGAGACCGGCGCTCCTTTGCCTGGCGCAGTAGTCAGTGTGAAAGGCAGTCGCAAGGCAGTGAGTACATCAGATAACGGCGCTTTCGTGATCAGCGCGCCGGCAGGGGCCACACTGGTAGTGACACATGTCGGGTTTGCACCCAAAGAGATCCTGGCCACTCCCGGCGCCGATCTGAGCATCGCGCTGGCACGCGTGGCCGGGCAATTGGATGAGATCGTCGTGACGGCCTTAGGCGTGAAGAAATCGGAGAAGGCGCTGAGCTACGCAGTCAGCACCGTCAAGGGTTCCGACTTAACCGAAGCCAGGACGGTCAATATTGCCAACGGCCTGGAAGGGAAGGTGGCCGGGTTGAATATCTCGGTGCCGGCGACCGGCGCGGGCGGCTCAACCCGTATCGTCATCCGCGGATCGGGATCGCTAACAGGCGATAACCAGCCATTGATCGTAGTGGATGGCGTTCCCCTGAATAATGAGAATGTCAATAACCAGGTTAATGGGTACAGCCCAGGCGCCAGCGCAGTCGGCATGTGGGGCGGCACTGACCAGGGGGACGGCATTTCCAGCCTGAACCCGGATGATATCGAGAGCATGACCGTATTGAAAGGAGGTACTGCCGCGGCCCTCTATGGTTCCCGGGCCTCCAACGGCGCTATTATTGTAACAACCAAGAGCGGCAGCAAAAACACCGCTGTTGGCCTGGATCTCAATAGCAATTTTGTAGGCGAGCGTCTGCTATACGAACACTACAAGGATTACCAATACCAGTATGGTATAGGAGATATCAACACCAGTGCAGCCAATCCCCTGGTCGGCATGGCGCCTACGGCCCAGGACGGCAGCCCGAACTTTCAGACCGACAGTTATGGTGCGCCGCTCGACGGATCATCGGTGGTCCAATATGATAACGTTTCCCGGCCCTATGTCGCCCAAAAGAACAACCTGAAAGACTTCTACAATACCGGGACGACCTTTACCAATTCGGTCGGCATGAGCGGGGCCGGCGACAAAGTTGCCTATCGGTTCTCCCTGTCCGACCTTAACAATCATGGCGTGCTGCCCAACAGTACCCTCCGGCGGGACAATGCGTCCATTAACCTGGTGGGCAATATGAGCAAGTGGTTCTCTTTCGTGGCCAATGTCAAGTACATCTCGGAAAAAGCGCACAACCGGCCAATCGTCTCCGATTCCCCAGGCAATGCCGATTATTCGATGATGACGCTGCCGACATCCTTAAATGTCAAGAACCTGCTGCCTGCGGCAGATTCCAATGGCAACGAAAGATATTTCTCCAATAACGTGTATGTGAACAACCCGTATTTCGCCGTACAGAAATATCAACGCGATGACACGAAGCAACGGATCTTTGCTTCCTTTGAACCAAAGGTTAACTTCACGGATTGGCTCTACCTGAAAGGGATAGTAGGGTTCGATCAGTATTCTTATCGGTTTACCTCGATCACCCCGACCGGTACGGCCTATGAATCAGGTGGCGGCTATAGCAGGAACCTTGCCCACTTCAACGAGTCCAACCTGGGCTTTATACTGGGCCTGGATAAGAATTTAGGACATGACATTTCGTTGAACGCACTGGCGGGCGGCAATGCCATGACGCAGGATGTTTTAGTGGATAATACCAGCGGTAGCCCGTTTAATATCCCTTTCTTCTACGATATAAGCAATATCAAACCGGCGAACGTCTCGGCATCGGATGCCAATATTTTACAAAAGATCAATTCATTCTATGCCTCTGTTGACCTTTCCTGGAAGAATCAGCTCTTCCTGAACGTCACCGGCCGCAACGACTGGTTCTCTGCTTTGACTCCGCCGTCAAATTATGTCGGGACGATCAAGAATCATATCTTCTATCCTTCGGTTGGCTTAAGCTGGGTCTTGTCGGACGGCTTCCGGATGCCCAGTTTCGTGAACTACCTCAAAGCCCGGGTCTCATGGGCCCAGGTAGGCGGGGCTCTTCAGCCGTATCAGTTGTCCAATTATTACGGGCTGGTGGGAGCGAATAATGGAGCTCCGCTGGCGCAGATTGGCCCCAGCCAGGTGCCCAACGAGAAACTGCAGCCTTATTCCTCGCTCAGCGATGAAGTGGGCCTTGAAGGGCGCTTGTTTAACAATCGCATGGGTTTCGATGTGGCGGCATACAACCATAATGTTTCTAAAGATCCCGTGTCTGCGACAATTGCTCCGCCTACCGGGTATATTTCTGCCGTCTTCAATGTCGGCAAGATTGCGAACAAGGGGATTGAAGCCCTCGTTAGTTATAAAATCATCAACATGACGAAATTTACCTGGGAGCCCTCCTTTAATTTCGCTTATAACAAGAGCAATATCGTAGCGCTATATGGGACTTTGAAGCAAATCACTGTCGATAATGCCCGGACTCAGACGGCCTATATCGCCCAGGAAATCGGGAAACCCTACGACGAAATCCAGGTAGATGCTTACCAGCGGAATGCCAGCGGCCAGATCATCAATTCGCCTACGGGCTTACCTAATCCCGCAACCAACTTAAAGGACATGGGAACGGGCGTAGCGCCATGGACCCTGGGCCTTACCAATACCTTCAATTACAAAAATTGGAGATTAACCTTTCTGATCGATGGCAAATTTGGCGGCAAGATTTTCGATGGGGATGAAGCCCTGGCCTATCGATATGGATTGGCCAAGAAAACGCTGCCCGGCCGTCTGACCGGTATTACCGCCCCCGGGGTAGGTCCTGACGGAAAAACTGCCAATAGCGTGCTTCTCGCTGCAGAGACCTACTATGTCGATCTATACAATTTCGGCGAGCCCTTCGTTTATTCGTCGGACTTCATCAAGTTGCGAAGTCTGACGCTGGACTATTCTTTCCCGTCAACCATGATCGGCAAGACGCCTTTCAAATCCATCACGCTGTCGCTGGTGGGAAGGAACCTTTGGACGATTATGAAGCATACGCCGATCATCGATCCTGAATCGACCTATAATAATGGTAATGCGCAGGGGCTGGAATTTGGCAGCGCGCCCGTCACCAGGACTGCAGGTCTGAACCTCAATATGAAATTTTAACGCTTAACCTGTTAAAACGAAAAAACGATGCTTCATAAAAAAATAATCATAGCGGTTTTATTAGCAGGCACGCTGGGTTCCTGTACCAAAAATTTTTCAACGATAAATCAAAATCCTACTGCACCGGCGGCTGTTCCCCTGGACTATCTTTTCGGTCAGGTACAACTGCAGTTTGCCGGGTCGGCCGGTGATCCGGGCTATACCGAATGGCGGGCTAACCTGATCTACTGTATGCCCATGGTGCAGCAGATGGCCGCCCTGGGGTCGTTCTACTCCGGCGATAAATATTTATATGCGGCCACCAATCAGGCCTCGGGCGCGTATTTCGGCACCAGCGACGGCGAGGGCAACTATCCCAATGCCATTAAGAACATGGTCAATCTCCTGGCCCAGGCCCGGTTGGATTCGGCGACTAACACCAATCTCCTGGCCATGACGAAAATCCTGTGGGTGATGCAGATGTCGACCATGACCGATCTTTACGGAGATATCCCTTATTTCCAGGCGGGATTGGGTTACATCAACCAGAATTTTACGCCCACCTACGATCCGCAGTCGGCTATCTACCCGGACATGCTGAATTTACTTTCGCAGGCAGTGGCCGGTCTCAGCTCATCTGCGGCGATCCCTGCTGCATATGACTTCTCTTATTATGCTGGTAACCTGACGTCCTGGGCGCATCTGGCTAACTCGCTGATGCTGCGCCTGGGTATGCGATTGCAAAAGGTGGACCCCACGAACGCTCAAAAGTGGGTGACACAGGCGTTAACCGGCGGAGTGTTTGCCAGCAATGGGGAAACATATGCTCTTAAATACAGTGGTGGTCCAACCTATAGCATCAATGCGAATTCCTATAACCTTGGACCTGCCGATGGGATATATCGTAATGTCGTGATGGGCGGGGGCCTGCAATGGTCCCAGACCTTCATCGATTCGATGCAGAGGCGCAACGATCCGCGTCTCGGGCAGATTTCAAATGTCGGTCCTTCTACTCCAGCCGGAACAACGTTGGTTTCGATGGGGGATACTGTAGGTGTGGATCAGAAGGGATTGCCGAACGGGCTGGATAACGCCCCGGGTTCGACTAATATTGACATCTATTCCACGATGAACCCGCTAACCTTTTATTCCTATGCACCTGATATCATCATCACTTATGCAGAAGTGGAATTTCTCAAGGCGGAAGCGGAAGCCAGGGGATGGGTGACCGGCAATCCAGCAACGGAATACGCTCTGGGCCAGGCTGCTGCTCTGCAGCAGATGGTGCTCTATAACACAGGTTTTGCCCTAACTAGTGGACAGATCAGCGCTTACCAGGCATGGAATCCTTATCCTACCACCGGCCTTGCAGACGGGATCAACGCCATTCAAACCGAGTGCTGGTTGTTATGGGCAGATACCTACAATGGTTATGAAGCCTGGGCCAGCTGGCGCCGGACAGGCTATCCTGTACTGACACCGGTGAATTATCCGGGCAACTATTCCAACGGTACGATCCCGCGCCGCCTGATCTATCCTGCGGAAGAGGCTACGCTGGATG
>Ga0302326_10014243_pt1 | contig 16828 bp, 17 predicted proteins | sample Palsa_T0_3_FD_202264 | JGI IMG/M metagenome (GOLD analysis project Ga0302326, IMG submission 202264) | Peat permafrost microbial communities from Stordalen Mire near Abisko, Sweden - Palsa_T0_3 | ecosystem: Environmental > Terrestrial > Soil > Palsa > Peat permafrost | place: Sweden: Abisko...
CCAGCGCATCGCCTTTGGCCAGCCCGCCCGCCGAGATCAGCTCCACCACTTGCCCGGAAGTGCGCAGAGAACCTGCGGCAACGGCGGTGCGGTCGGCGCTTGCCTTCTCGGTGACGTCGACCATATGAGCCGCGCCTCGGTCATCGATGTGCGAGAGCGGGCCCGACGTGAAATCGTCCTCGGGGCGAACGCGTCGTGCCACGCAGTCATCTTACGGAGCGCTAGCTGAGATCCCAGATCTGAAGCCGGGATCCGGCTTGAATCTCCGCGACGTCCGCAGGGATGTCCAACAGGCAGTTCGCCGACGCCAGCCACCGCAGGTGATGTGAGGCCGGCGGCCCGTAGCTCACGGCGGTGCCGGCGGCGGCGTCGAATACCCCGCGGCGAAACTGTCGCTTACCGGCCGGTGAGGTCAACATCTCGGTGAGCACGGCGAATCTTCGCGGCCGTTGCGGAGCCGGCAGCCCCATGGCCATGCGCAACGCCGGACGGATAAACACCTCGAACGACACCAGCGCGCTGACTGGGTTACCGGGCACGGTGACAATAGGCGTGCCGGCCACCCGGCCGGCACCCTGCGGCATTCCCGGCTGCATCGCCACCTTGACGAACTCCACCCCCCTATCACCGGCTCGGCCGAAAGCGTCCTTGACGACTTCGTAGGCGCCCGCGCTGACGCCGCCGCTGGTGATGATCAGATCCGACTCGGCGGCGTATCGGTCCAGCAACGCGACGAACTGCGCGACGTCGTCACTGGCGGTCACGGCGGCGACCACGTCGGCGCCGGCGTCGCGGACGGCGGCGCCCAGCATGATCGAGTTGGACTCGTAGATCTGCCCAGGCCGCAGGAGCATACCCGGCGAGATGAGCTCTGATCCGGTGGAAATCACCAGCACCCGCTGCCGCGGGATCACTGTCAGCTCGTGCAGTCCCAGCGCCGCAGCCAGCCCGACCACCGCAGGGGTGACCGCCTGCCCAGCCCGCAGCACCGTGGTGCCCGCGGCGACGTCCTCGCCGGCGCGGCGGATGAAGGTTCCCTCGCCGCTGGGTGCGTAGATCGTCACGATGTCGGTCCGCCCATCGGTGGCCTCGACGGGCACCACCGCCGTCGCCCCGGCCGGGATCGGCGCGCCAGTCATGATGCGGTGAGCCGTACCCGGCTCGAGTGGGGGGATGTCGATGCGACCGGCCGGAATGTCCTCGGCCACTGGCAGTTTCATCGGGTGCTCGGCCGTCGCCGAGGCCACCTCGTCGGCACGCACCGCGTAACCGTCCATTGCGGAGTTGTCGAAAACGGGCAGCGATACCGTCGCGGTCACGTCGTGGACCAGCATCAGACGCTCGGCGTCGGGCAGTTCGGCGGTGGTGGCGGGCCGGGCAGTAATCAGCTCGGCGACTATGCGCTGATGCTCCTCGACCGACCGCATGGCGTCAGACCGGAAACCTGGCGGCGGCGCGTTTTTCGGAGACCGTCCACAGTCCGCGCCGCAGCTCCTCGTCGTCGAACTGCGCGCTGGAGGACATCAGCTTGCGGTGGCCGGGCTGCTCGCCGAGACCATCTGCTACCAATTGGATCACCTATCAAAACGTGCCTTCTCAAAAATGCACAATAGCTACCAGGCGACGCCAAACTTCCACTCGGCCGCACCCATATGTCTAAGTATGGAGTTCATAGATATGGCACGACCAAACCGGTTGCCCCGGCTGTCCGCATCGATGACACCCGGGCGCTGCCTAAGAACGGGGGCCGCTGACGTGGGCCCGGCCGGCAGGCGCTGGGCAAGCAACGATGTCCCAGCTCCGGAGGTGCTACGCGGCGCGCTGGACCGATTCGCAGACAACGCCTACCAGCAATGACGCTGGTAGTGCGTGCCGCGCTTACCGATCAACCGATCCTGCTGGCCGAACACCACGAACTGGTGAGCCATCATGCGGCGGGAGCCGTCGTGGGGTTCGTCGGCACGATTCGCGACCACGACGGCGAACGTCATGTGGTGAAGCTTGAATATTCCGCCCACCCGTCGGCTGCCGAGGTGATGGTAGATGTGGTGGCCGAGGTCGCCGCGCGGTCCCACGGGGTGCGGGCTGTCGCGGCAAGCCACCGGATCGGCGTCCTACAGATCGGCGAGGCGGCATTAGTAGCAGCGGTCGCCGCCGACCATCGCCAGGCGGCTTTCGACACCTGCGCAGAGTTGGTGGACGCCATCAAGGCGCGGTTACCGGTATGGAAGCGCCAATTCTTCGTCGACGGAACCGACGAATGGGTCGGCTCGCCCTAAGTTTGTGGCCGGTCAAGCGCCAGCGGCCCAGGTTTGGCGCGTGGGATTGACGGTCACGCGGTTATCCTCCGGCGAACGGCGGCAGTACGTCGATCGTGTTGCCCGCCCGCAGCGGCTGGGCCCGGTCCCGCACCGCCATACCGTCGCAGAGAAAAGAGCACCGGAACAGCACGTGGGCCAGTTTCTGGCTGCGGCCCCCCAGCCGGTCGACAAGCTCGGCAACAGTGGAGCCGGGACGCATAGTCAGTCGCTCGGAATCGGACCCGGCGGCGGCGCTCGCGGCCGCGAAATACCGCACGGTGACGTGCACCGGGCTGCCTCCCTCAGCCATCACCTCAGCCGCCAATCGCGCTCATCGGCCGCGCCGGCTGGACAAAGTTAGGGTCGTTGATGCCGTGGCCCATCGGTTTGCCCCATATCGCCGCCCGCCAAGCCGCCTCGATCGCGGAGTCGTCGGCGCCTCCGCGCAGCAGTCCCCGCAGGTCGGTCTCCTCGATGGCGAACAGGCAACTACGGAGCTGCCCGTCGGCGGTCAACCGAGCGCGATCACAGGTCGAGCAGAACGGATGCGACACCGAGGCGATGACCCCGATCTTTCCGCTGCGGCCAGTCGTGGGATCAGTAATCTGCCACAACTCGGCCGTCACCGAACCCCGCGGCGTCGGATCCGGTTCCAACATGAAATGACGTCGCAGGGCTGCCAGCACTTGGTCAGCGGTCAGCGCAGCATCACGCCGCCATTGGTGTCCGGCATCCAGCGGCATCTGCTCGATGATCCGTAACTGGTAGTGATGGTCGAGGCAGAAGCGCACCAGCGGCACCGCGTCGTCGAGCCCGGTCTGCGGGTCCAGCACGGCGTTCACTTTCACCGGTCCTAGACCCGCTGCGTGCGCAGCGGCCAGGCCGGCCAGCACGTCTACCAGCCGGTCGCGACGGGTGATCGCCGCGAAGCGCGCGTGGTCGATGCTGTCCAGCGACACGTTCACCCGGTCCAGGCCGGCTCGCGCCAACGCCCCCGCATGCTCTGCCAACCAAACTCCGTTGGTGGTCAGCGCGAGCTCCGGCCGCGGCCGGAGTGCCGCCGTCGCGGTAATAATCTCCTCAAGGTGCTTGGCCAGCAACGGTTCTCCACCGGTGAACCGCACCTTTGTTACGCCCAGCCGGGTCACGCCGATTCGCACCAGCCGGACAACCTCGTCGGGTTGGAGCAGCCGTTTGGTAGGCAACCAGGGCACACCCTCGGCGGGCATGCAGTAGGTACATCGCAGATTGCAGCGGTCGGTCAACGACACCCGCAGATCGGTCGCGACCCGCCCGTAGCTGTCGATCAGTGGGCCCGTGGGCGGGAGCTGTGTTGCGGGGCGTTCGGGCCCACGCGGCACCAGGGGAACACCGAGCGCCGTAATCATCATGGCGCCAACCGAATCTGGTCGCGAGCAACGAGTTCGCTCACGGTGCTGCCCACGGGTTCACGGGCACTCGGTCGCCGATCCGGTGCAATGTCAAGACCCCCGCTCGTGCAACTGTCGCGATAACATTACTCCCTTAGTAATCCCTTCTAGTTCGGAACAAACCGGTCGGCGGACGGGCTCAGTCCTCCGGGACCTCGCGCTCGATCGCATCAAGCCAGGCGCGGGCCGACATGTCCGACGGGGCGCGCCAGTCTCCGCGCGGCGACAGCGACCCGCCGTGGGACACCTTGGGCCCGTTGGGCAGGGCTGACCGTTTGAACTGGCTGAACGAGTAGAAACGCTGCACGAAGATCTGCAGCCAGTGCCGGATCTCCTTGAGCGAATAAGACGGCCGCTTGCTTTCCGGATATCCCGGTGGCCAGTTGCCTTGATCGGCATCGTTCCACGCATGCCACGCCAAGAAGGCGATCTTCGACGGCCGGAAGCCGTAGCGGAGGACCTGGAACATCGAGAAGTCTTGCAGTGCAAAAGGACCGACCTTCGCTTCGCTGCTCTGCAGCTTGTCTTCTTCGCCGGTGGGTACGAGTTCTGGGGTGATCTCGGTGTCCAGCACCGACTGCAACACCGCGTCTACGTCCGACGGGAACTGGTTCGAGGAGATGACCCAGCGGATCAAGTGCTGAATCAATGTCTTGGGCACACCTGCGTTGACGTTGTAATGCGACATCTGATCCCCGACACCGTAAGTGGACCAGCCCAGTCCCAGCTCGGAAAGATCACCTGTGCCGAGAACGATTCCGCCGCGCTGATTAGCCAGGCGGAACAGGTAATCCGTGCGCAGCCCGGCCTGGACGTTCTCGAACGTGACGTCGTAGACCTTCTCGCCGCGCGAGAACGGATGGTCCATCTCCTTGAGCATCAGCTTCGCGGTCTCGGTGATGTCGATTTCGGAAAAGGTGACGCCGAGCGCGCGGCAGAGCTCGACTGCATTGCGTTTGGTGCGCTCGCCAGTGGCGAAGCCCGGCAAGGTGAACGCCAGAATGTCGCTGCGCGGCCGTTCTTCTCGGTCCATCGCACGCGCAGCGACGATCAACGCATGCGTCGAGTCTAGCCCACCGGAAATCCCGATCACGACTTTCGGGAAGTGCAACGCGCGCAGCCGCTGCTCGAGCCCGGCGACCTGAATGCTGTAGGCCTCGTAGCAGTCCTGCTGCAACCGATTCGGATCGGCCGGCACAAACGGGAACCGCTCGACCTCGCGGTGCAGGCCGATATCGCCGACCGGTGGGTCCACCCGAAACTCGATCCGCCGGAACGATTCCGCGACAGCCCGGTGGTGGCGCCGGTTGTCGTCAAACGTGCCCATCCGCAACCGTTCTGCGCGAAGCAGCTCGAGGTCGATGTCGGCGATGCTGCGTCGCTCCCCCTTGGGAAAGCGCTCCGACTGGGCAAGCATGACGCCGTTCTCCCAGATCATGGTCTGGCCGTCCCATGCCAGGTCGGTGGTCGACTCGCCTTCTCCGGCAGCGGCATACACGTAGGCGGCCAGGCATCGCAGCGACGCCGAACGAGCCAGCAGCGAGCGGTCGTCGGCGCGGCCGATCGTGATCGGGCTGCCGGACAAGTTGGCCAGCACCGTCGCGCCCGCCAGCGCCGCTTCAGCGCTGGGCGGAACCGGCACGAACATGTCCTCGCATATCTCCACGTGCAGGACGAAGCCGGGCAGATCGGATGCCGCGAACAACAGGTCCGCGCCGAACGGTGCTTCCAGGCCGGCGATCCGCATGGTCCCGCGCTCGTCATCGCCGGGTGCGACCTGGCGACGCTCGTAGAACTCGCGGTAGGTCGGTAGATACGACTTGGGCGCGACACCGAGCATGAGGCCGCGGTGGATCACTACGGCGGTGTTGTAGATGCGATGTCGGTAACGCAGCGGAGCGCCGACTACCAGTACGGGGAGCAGATCGGTAGAAGCGGCGACAATATCGACCAGGGCGTGCTCGACGGCGTCCAGCAGCACGTCCTGCAGCAGGATGTCTTCGATGGAGTAGCCGGACAGCGTCAACTCGGGGAAAACGGCCAGCGCGACACCGTCGTCGTGGCATTGCCGGGCCAGCCGCAGAACCGAGTCGACGTTGGCCGCGGGGTCGCCGATCGACGCGCGGTGTGTGCACGCGGCGACGCGGGCAAAGCCCTGGCTGTAGGCGTTGTAGAAGTCCATTGCCTGTCCATTGTCGCCCAGCCTGCGTCAATCCTGGAATATCTGGTCGTGTCGCCCAGGCCGGCAACGCCCAAAAGCCCAGTTCTCTGGACATTTCGGCTGCTAGACCGCCAATATTGCACATGTACTTACTAATCTCGAAAAGGGGCAGCTCATGACGATCCGACGATGTTTCGCCGCCACCGCAACATTGACCAGTCTTGCGATAGCACTCGCGGCTCCCGCCTCCAGCGATATGAACGGGCACTACACCTACACCGAAACAGACGCGGGCGGGCGTGCGTCCAACACTGATTGGTACGTCACCCCATGCGGTGACGGATGCGTTGCGGTGGCACTCACTCCCGGTGGACCCACCAAGCAGGCACATCTCGTCAACGGCCAGTGGGCTCTGGACAGTACCGACAACCTCGAATGCGAGGACGGCACCAGCGTTCCCAACGCCACCACGGCCCACTTCACCTGGGATCCCAATACGCTCGTCGGGACCGTCGTGTCCACCGACACGCTGCCCGTTTGCGGCGAGCAACCGGGCCATCAGGAGACGAACACCATGAAACTCGTTCAGGTCCCCTGACGCTTTCTTGATCGCCGCCGGGGCGCCCGCCGATCCGTACCCTCGAAGAGGTGACGGCTGTGCGTGCGGAATCTCCGGAGCTGATCGCCGTGCTGGCCGGTCGCCGCGTCGCGGTGTTGACCGGTGCGGGGATGTCCACCGATTCCGGTATCCCGGATTACCGAGGCCCCGATTCGCCGCCGAGCAACCCGATGACGATTCGCCAGTTCACCTCGGATCCGGTGTTCCGGCAGCGGTACTGGGCGCGTAATCACGTCGGCTGGCGGCATATGGACGAAACCCAACCCAACGCCGGGCATCGCGCGGTGGCCGCACTCGAGCGCGACGGTGTGGTCAACGGCGTCATCACCCAGAACGTCGACCTGCTGCACACCAAAGCCGGCAGCCGCGACGTGATCAACCTGCATGGCACCTACGCACACGTGATCTGCCTGAGTTGTGGGCAGTCCAGGAGCCGCGCGGCGCTGGCTAAGGAACTGGACGCGCTGAACCCCGATTTCGCCGAACGGGTCGAAGCGGCCGGCGGCTTGGCGGTGGCTCCAGATGCTGATGCCGTCGTCGCGGACACCGCATCGTTTCGCTATCTCGACTGCGCATCGTGTGGCGGCATGCTCAAACCCGACATCGTGTATTTCGGCGAAAGTGTGCCCAAAGATATTGTTCAACAAGCTTTTTCACGTGTCGAGAATGCTGAGGCACTGTTGATCGCCGGTTCGTCACTGACGGTGTTCTCCGGCTACCGGTTCGTGCGTCATGCTGCGGCGCTGGGTATCCCGGTCGCCATCGTCAACCGCGGACCGACCCGCGGCGACGACCTGGCCACCGTCAAGGTCGATGGCGGCTGCTCGGAATTGCTGACGCTGCTGTCTGAGGAACTCGCGGCGGCCTCAGTTCGCTGACGTTAGGCCCGCACAGATGCGGCCAAGGCCAGGTCGCGATCCACGATCACCGCCACCTTGCCTACTCCGCCGCGGCCCGCCTTCAGCGACTCCAACCCCGCATTAATTGCTTCGACGGTGCTGTCGATGGTCTGGCCGATGTGCGGGACCACAAATCCTTGCGCCGCCCACTCCATCGCCAGATCCATCCCGCGCCGGAGAAACGCGCGCGCGTCGGTGTCGAGCGAGGCGGGTTCCGAAAAGTAGCGCAGCAGATTGACGTTGACATGTTTGGCGCCGCGCTCGGCCAGGATCGCATCGACAGGGCTGTGTGTTTCGACCAGGCGTGTCGTCTTGCCGGGGCCGACGCCCAGCACTATCCAGCTACCGCCCTGCCGAACCGATTTCGCGCTCTCGACAAAGCCCTGCTCGCTGTACGTGGCGTCGTAGACGAGGTCAACGCCCTCGCCACCGGTCAGCTTGCCGATTTCAGCAGCGATGTCATCGCGCTTGTAATTGAAAACATGCTGGGCGCCACACTGCCGGGCCAGGGCGATTGATTGCGGCGTGCTGCCGCTGCTGATGACCAATCCGGCCCCCAGGGCTCGCGCCGCCATCTGCACGGCAAGATGCCCGACCCCGCCCCCACCGCCGGGGATATACACCGTGTTACCGGGCTGGAGCACCGGGTACAGACCCGCGAAAGCCGACAGGAGGGCCATCGGCAGCGCCGCCGCATCGCGGAAGCTCAGCGACGGCGGCTTGCGAGCGGTAAGGAATTGCTGCGCAAGGGCATAGCTGTGCTCACTTCCGCTCTCACCCGTTGCGATCCAGCCGCCGTTACCGTTCAAATCGGCCATTGCCGCCACCGCGTCGCCGACGGCTAGGCCGGTGACACCATGGCCCACGGCGACCACCACACCAGCGACGTCAAGTCCGAGAACGACGGGCGGCGTACGTCCCATGAAGTTCAGGTCGGCCAGCTTGTACTCCAGTGGGTTGAGCGACGAGGCGGCCACGCGGATCAGCACCTGATCGGCCGCCGGCTGCTCGACGGGAACACGCACCGCCTCCAGCGGCAGCCCGGCTCGGTCTCTGGTGTAACCGACGCCGAGGAACGTCTCCGGAATCATCTGTTGGCTCACGATTCGGTGAGCGCCGTTGGCACCGGAACATCCAAGACGGCCAACAACGCCGCAAGCTTGCGATCCAATTCGATTCCCACCGCGCTGATTTGGGGTGTGTCAAAGCTGCTGAACCGGGTGCTGGGTTGGTCCACGGTGAACCAGGTGACGCCGTCGGCGTCTTCCACAATGGCGGTACGCAAGGGCGCGTAGAGCAGGATGGCCGGGTTGTACCGGTACATTTTTTCCGCGATGGTGTGGTTGCCCATGAGGTATTCGACACAGCGGCCGCGGTCTCCGGCCAGACTCATCAGCGACGTGAAGTCGTGAGACCAATAGAGAATGAAGTCGTGTGGCGCGTTCTCCGCGGTGGCTTCCAGAATGGTCTGCCAGTCGACGCCCCGCTCGACGAGGGAGTCGAACCGCGCGCTCTGGAACACGGGCACCGCTTGCTCATAGCGATGCCTGAACCCGTCGAATGAGTCGTCGATGCGGATCGTCAACCGGTCGACCTGATGCGAGATCGTCTCAATCGATCCATCAACTGATTGGGTCATGGCGTCTCCTGTTCCTTGTTGTTCGTGAAGTCATGCGGCCGCGATGCCCAATTCGGCCAGCTTCTCGCGGTTTTCCTCAAGCCATTCACGTTCGTGGCCGGGCGCGGGGATGAACAACCCGGCTTCAAGGACGTTGGTGGGATCGATCTCGGTCACCGAGATCCACAGCTCGGCTTCCGGCTGGCCCGAGTTACGGGTCCAGATCTGCGAGAGCGTACGCAGCATTGACCGCCGCGTTTCGAGGTCCCGTCCGTAGCGGTTGATGCCGAGAATCAAGGATTGAGTCGCCGGTTTGCCGGCCGTGAAGCACTCACCTTCGGGTAGCTCGTGGAACAGAACCTTGACCCATGACGGCGGTGCTCCCGTGGCATTGCAATACATATCGGTCATCTCTTCGGCGATCTTGGCCTTCGCGGACGCGGTCAGCAGTCCTTTTGGGCTGTAGCACTGGTAGACGGGCATCTTGCGTTCCTTTCAATACTATGTCGGTCGTCATACTTATTAATAACGCCGACGGTACAACCGAACCCAGGTCCTGTCAAGGACTATGTATGATGGACGACATGCCAAAAAAGACCGATAGCAAAGAGCGCATGGTCGCCGCGGCGCGCCGGCTGTTTCGCGAACACGGCTATCTCGGCACCGCTCTGTCAGACGTCGTCACCGAGAGCGCCGCCCCGCGCGGGTCGATCTACTTTCACTTCCCCGGCGGCAAGGAGGAGCTAGCCACTGAGGTCACCCTCCTGCACGCCTCCGACCGCATCGCACAGATCAACCGCGCGGCGGCCGCCGCCACCAGCCCGGCGGAATTGATCGCGGTGTTCATGAGCAGCGAACGCGACGACCTGGTGGCCAGCGGCTACCGCGAGGGGTGCGCGGTAGCTCCCATCGTGATCGAATCAACGCCCGCCTCCGAGCAGCTCAGCGACGCGGCCCGGCGCGCCTTCCAGGATCTGATCGCTACGCTGGCCGCGCGCCTCACCGAAAAGGGCCTACCCCACACGAGGGCCGCGCAGCTGGCCACCAATGTGTGGATCAGCGTCGAAGGAGCGCTCATCCTCAGCCGCGTGCTGCGCAGCCCCGAGCCATTCGAGATGGCCATCGCCCTATTGACCGCAGCCGCCAACGAGGCTGACGTCGCCGGCTAGCTCAGCCACCAGCCGATTAGAACGTGCAGGGCATGCTGCGAATCCCGTGGATGAAGTTGCCGGGCGCATACACCGGTTCGCCGGCCTGGATGTCCGGCAGCTGACGCAACAGCTCGCCGAAGATCGCGCGCAGCTGCGCTCTGCCCACATGGGCGCCCAGGCAGAAATGCACTCCGCCGCCGCCGAAACCGAGATGCGGGTTCGGGCTTCGGCCCAGATCCAAGCGCTCCGGATGGTCGAAGACCTCGGTGTCCCAGTTGCCCGACGTATAGAACATCACCGCCTTCTCCCCGGCCCGGATGGTTTGGCCGTGAAGCTCGAAATCCGTTGCGGCGGTGCGACGGAAGGTCATTACCGGGCTGGCCCAGCGGATGAACTCCTCGACCGCTACGCCGATCCGATTGTCGAAATCCTCCATCAGCCACGCACGCTGATCGGGAAAGTCAGTCAGCGCCTTCAGCCCATGGCTGATCGTCTGGCGGGTGGTGTCGTTGCCGGCCACGGTGAGCAGCACAAAGAACGCCGCGATGTCAGCGTCGGTTAGCCGGTCACCGTCCACCTCGGCGTTGACCAGGCTGGTGAACAAGTCATCGCCGGGATGCTCCCGGCGCTCTGCGGCGAGCATCCCGGCCACCTGATGCACGTACGTCTGCGCCTCGAACAGCACCTCCAGCGGGTGTCGACCATTGAGGTATTCCGGGTCGCCCGACGAGACCATGGCATCCGCGGCGTGCGCCAGATTTTCCCGCTCCGACTCAGGGATACCCACCATGTCCGACAGCGTGCGAATGGGCAGCTCCTTGGCGCAGAGGTCAACAAAATCGGCACCGCTGCCTGCGGCCTTCAACTCCTGCACGATTGTTGTGGCGTTTGCCTTGATCGAATCCTCGATGCGCCTGACCTGCCGTGGGGTGAACGCGGCGCTGGCAAGTTTGCGAAGGTAATTTTGCCGCGGGGGGTCCATGGCCAGGAAGGACTGCGACGCTTCGAGAAGTTCCACCGGGAAGTTCTCGAACATCACCCCTTTCCCGGACAGGAACACCTCGTTGTTGCGGCTGACGTCAGCGATGTCGTCGCGTCGAGTGATCGCCCAATAGCCAGGGTCGTCAGGATCGCTCATCACGGCGTCTTCCACCGGCGGATGCCAGCTCACCGGGCGCTCGGCTCGCAGGACGGCGAACGAGCGTTCCCGCTCTTGCGCGCTGGCACCCCAGAACGCGCGCGACGAGAGATCGATGGGGTCGTAGGCACGCGGTGTGGCGGCCGTCGCTGTCATGGTGAGTCCTCCATCGGCTATGACGTCTGTCACAAATCTGACCGACTCCGACCCTAAATCTAGACATAGTGTCTAGTCAAGATGTCAGGCTTTCGGCTACGCTCTGACCAGCCGGGGATGAGGAGGTGCCATGCCGTCGGTCACCCGCAAGCCGCAGGCCAAGCGGCAGGAGCGCCGCGAGCAGATCGAGCGCCGGCTGCTCGACGCCACCGAACGACTTATGCGGGACGGTGCCAGTTTCACCGAACTCAGCGTCGACCGGCTGTCCACCGAAGCCGCGATGTCGCGGGCCAACTTCTACATCTACTTCGAGGACAAAGGCCACCTGCTGCGCCGCCTGGCCAACCAGGTGTTCGCCGATCTCGCCGAAAGCGCCGAACGCTGGTGGAGTGTGGCGTGGCGACACGATCCCGATGACGTGCGCGCCGGGATGGCCGCCATCATCGCCAGCTACCGGCGCCATCAACCGGTGCTGGTGGCACTGAACGAGATGGCCGCCTACGACTCGCTGGTCGGTGCGACCTACCGCAATCTGCTGACCGCCATCACCGGGCGATTGACCCGTGTCATCGAAGACGGCCAGGCCGATGGCTCCATCCGCCGCGAGCTACCGGCGGCGACCACGGCCAGTACGCTCACCTGGATGGTCGAGCGAACCTGCCAACAGAACCTGCCGAGTAACCCGGCCACATACGATGCGGAGCTCGCTGCCACGCTGACCGAAATCGTCTGGGGTGCACTGTATTTGACGCCGATAGCCAAGAGCTAAACGGCAACCAGGTCGTCGGCGTGCACTGCGGGACGACGCAGCTCGGCGGGTAGCTCCGAGGTCGACCGGCCGATCATGGTGGCCAGCTCGTAGGCGTCGTAGGCGACGACTCCGCGAGCCACCAGGGCGTCGTCCGGCCCGGTCAAGTCGACGACGTCACCGCCGTGAAATCGCCCGGACAGCGCAGTGATTCCCGCGGGCAACAGTGAACGGCGTTGACCCAGAACGGCACTCACCGCACCCTCGTCGAGGGTGAGCGCGCCGGCGGATTCGGCGGCGTATCGCACCCAGAACCGGCGCGCCGACATGCGGTTGGGCCGCGCGGCGAACACCGTGCCCACCGAAGCATCCGCCAGTGCTGCTTCGGCATTGGCGGCGGCGGCCAGCAGCACGGGCACGCCGGCGTCGGCGGCCAGCAGCGCCGCCGACATCTTGGACGCCATCCCGCCGGTGCCGAGGTGGCTGCTCTGTCCCGCGATCACGCCTTTCAGATCAGCCGGCCCGGAAACCTCTGGGATGAAATGTGTTTCGTCGGACTTGCGCGGGTCGGAGTCGTAGAGGCCGTCGATATCGCTGAGCAGTACCAGCGCGTCGGCGCCGGCCAGGTGCGCCACCAGGGCCGAGAGCCGGTCGTTATCACCGAACCGGATTTCGTTGGTGGCCACGGTGTCGTTCTCGTTGACGATCGCCACCGCGTGCAGAACACGCAACCGGTCCAGCGTGCGCTGGGCGTTGGTGTGCTGTACCCGCATCGAAATGTCATGTGCGGTCAGCAAGACCTGACCGACGCTGCGCTGGTAACGGGCGAATGCGCTACTCCACGCGTTGACCAGCGCCACCTGTCCGACACTTGCGGCGGCTTGCTTGGTGGCCAAGTCGGCGGGACGTTTGGTCAGCCCCAGTGGCTCGATGCCGGCGGCAATGGCGCCTGAAGACACGATGATGACGTCGGAGCCCGCTTTCATGCGGGCCTCGATGGCGTCGACCAGCCCGGCGAGCCGGCCGGCGTCGAACATGCCGGTCGGAGTCGTCAGCGCGGTGGTGCCGACCTTGACGACGACGCTGCGTGCCGTCCGAACAGCTTCGCGCGCAGTGCTATTCATGCGCCGCGGCTATTCATCAGAGTCGCCGTGTTCGCGGCGTTGCCGTCGGGCCGCTTTGCGCTCGTCGGCGCCGATTCGGTCGGTATTTTCCAGGCGCGCGTCGGTACCTCGCCTCGTCATAACGGTGTCGATACCGGAGGGCGTCTGCGGCTCCCAGTCGAACGTGACATCACCGATGGTGACCGCGCAGCCCGGCCGTGCGCCCAGCCGTACCAGTTCTTCTTCGACACCCAGCCGGGCCAGCCGGTCCCCGAGATAGCCGACCGCCTCGTCGTTTTCAAAGCTGGTCTGGGCGACCCAGCGTTCAGGCCGCCGGCCGCGGACCACGAACCCACCCTGCCCATCCGATTCCACCGTGAAGCCGGACTCGTCGACGGGCACCGGGCGGATCACCGGCCGTCGCGGCACCAGCACCGGTTGCGAGGCCTGGTATTCGGCCACCATATCGGCGAGCCCGAATATCAACGGCTGCAGTCCTTCTCGCGCAACCGTCGAAACCACGAACACCGGCCAGCCGCGCTCGGCGATCTCGTCGCGAACGAACTCGGCCATCTCACGGGCTTCCGGCACGTCGATCTTGTTGAGCACCACAGCGCGCGGGCGCTCGACAAGGTCGACCAGGATCGAATCCCCTTGCAGCGTCGGCGTGTAGGCGGCCAGCTCGGCTTCCAGTGCGTTGATGTCGGAGATCGGGTCGCGACCCGGTTCCGCAGTGGCGCAGTCGACGACATGCACCAGCACGGCACAGCGCTCGATGTGGCGCAGGAAGTCCAAACCCAGGCCGCGGCCTTGTGACGCGCCCGGGATCAGACCCGGTACGTCGGCGACGGTGAACGTCCGCTCCCCCGCCGACACCACTCCGAGGTTGGGGGCCAGCGTGGTAAACGGGTAGTCGGCGATCTTCGGCTTGGCCGCCGAGATCGCGGACACCAGTGAGGATTTGCCCGCCGACGGGAATCCGATCAAGCCAATATCGGCGACGGTTTTGAGTTCGAGGGTGAGGTCGCGAGCTTCGCCCTTCTCGCCGAGCAGAGCGAACCCGGGTGCCTTGCGGGCCCGCGAGGCGAGCGCGGCATTACCCAGCCCACCACGCCCTCCGGCGGCGGCTTCGAATCGGGTGCCCGCGCCGACCAAGTCGGCGAGCATGCGGCCGTCCTCGTCGAGCACCACAGTGCCGTCGGGAACCTTGATCTCCAGATCGGGACCTGCGGCACCGGCGCGATTACTGCCCATGCCCTGCTTGCCCGATGCGGCGTCGACATGCGGATGGAAGTGAAAGTCGAGCAGGGTGTGCACCTGCGGGTCGACGACCAGCACGATGCTGCCGCCGTGGCCCCCGTTACCGCCGTCGGGTCCGCCGAGCGGCTTGAATTTCTCGCGATGGACCGAGGCGCAACCATTCCCGCCGGAGCCTGCCCGCGTATGGATGACGACTCGGTCGACAAACCGGGGAGGCATCGGAATTCCTCTAACTCGTCGAGGGTGAAGCTAGTGCGGCCTCACACTCGCGGCGCTCAGTCGGTCGGAGACGCGGCCGAGACGATATTGACCGTCTTGCGGCCACGCTTGACGCCGAACAAGACGGCGCCCGCCGCCTTGGCGAACAACGTGTCGTCGCCACCACGGCCGACGTTGACGCCGGGGTGGAAGTGCGTGCCGCGCTGGCGGACGATGATCTCGCCGGCCTTGACGACCTGGCCGCCGAATCGCTTCACACCCAGCCGCTGCGAGTTTGAATCGCGGCCGTTACGTGAGCTGGAAGCGCCCTTCTTGTGTGCCATGTCTTGTCGCCTCCGCTACTTGATGCCGGTGACCTTCAGGACCGTCAGCTGCTGACGGTGACCCTGACGCTTGTGATAGCCGGTCTTGTTCTTGAACTTGTGGATACGGATCTTGGGGCCTTTGGTGTGCTCGAGCACCTCGCCGGTCACCGCGACCTTGGCCAGCGCGCCGGCGTCGGAGGTGACGCTGGCGCCGTCCACCACCAGCGCGACCGGCAGCGACACCTTGGCGCCGGGCTCGGACTCGAGCTTCTCAACCTTGACGACGTCGCCGACGGCAACTTTGTACTGCTTGCCGCCGGTCTTGACGATTGCGTAGGTCGCCATGGTCACGTCTTCCTCATCTTCTGGTTCTGCTGGTTCGTACTGGTTCGTGCGGGCGTCGCGCAGCCAAAAGGTGCGCGGGCTGGTCTGGGAGTGTCGGCCAAAACCGGTCAGCGGGCCTGACGACAACTGGTCCAGGGTACGTGACCAGCGGCTACAGGGTCAAACCGGCGAGTCATTCCGCAGGGGCATTAGTCCTCGTGGGCCGGGGGACCGGCCGGTCGCGCCGCGGCACGGCGTCGACGGGGTCGCTCATCGGGCACGGTGACGGCGGCGACGTAGGACTCGGAGTCCTCGTCCTCGTCCTCGTCCTCGTCGTCTTCGTCGTCCTCGTCATCCTGATCGTCGTCTTCGTCGTCTTCATCATCGTCGTCGAGGTCGTCTTCATCGTCGAGGTCTTCGTCGTCGAGATCGACCTGTTCGGTGTCGTCGTCAGCATCGTCTTCGTCGTCAGCATCGTCTTCGTCGTCAGCATCGTCTTCGTCGTCAGCGTCGTCGCTGTCCTCGAAGTCGTTGTCGTCGAGGTCTTCTTCCACCGCCTCCCGCGCGACCTGCTTCTGCAGCTGCTCGTCGGACTCGGCGTCCTCCCGGCCCTGATCACCGACCACTTCTTCCTCATGATCGATGTGCGCAGACTCGTCGGTGTCGTCGTCATGGCGACCATTGGCAGCGGCCATGGCCTTGAACATCGGGTGCTCGGCTGTGTGGGCGGGCACCTTGGCGACCGCTGGTTCTTCGGCCTTGCCCTTCTTGGACCGCCGGCCGCGCCGGCCGCCGCCCGACTCCGATTTGCGACCGGTCGCCGGTGCGGAGTCGACGGGATCGGCGTGCAGCATGATCCCGCGGCCGCTGCAGTGCGGGCACGTCGTCGAGAACGCCTCGATCAGCCCGGTTCCGAGCCGCTTGCGCGTCAGCTGCACCAACCCCAGTGAGGTCACCTCGGACACCTGGTGGCGGGTGCGATCGCGGCCGAGCGCCTCGGTCATCCGGCGCAACACCAGGTCACGGTTGGATTCGAGCACCATGTCGATGAAGTCGATCACGACAATGCCGCCGATGTCGCGCAGTCGGAGCTGACGCACGATCTCTTCGGCCGCCTCCAGGTTGTTCTTGGTGACGGTTTGCTCGAGATTGCCACCGGACCCGGTGAACTTGCCGGTGTTGACGTCGACGACGGTCATCGCCTCGGTTCGGTCGATCACCAGCGTGCCGCCGGAAGGCAGCCAGACTTTGCGGTCCATCGCCTTGGCCAGTTGCTCGTCGATGCGGTGCACCGCGAAGATGTCGGGACCTGCCACTCCCTCGGCGGATTCCGCAGGCTCATACTTGTTGAGCTTCGAGACAAGCTCGGGCGCAACCGAACTCACGTATTCGTTGAT
>Ga0302326_10014245_pt1 | contig 16826 bp, 15 predicted proteins | sample Palsa_T0_3_FD_202264 | JGI IMG/M metagenome (GOLD analysis project Ga0302326, IMG submission 202264) | Peat permafrost microbial communities from Stordalen Mire near Abisko, Sweden - Palsa_T0_3 | ecosystem: Environmental > Terrestrial > Soil > Palsa > Peat permafrost | place: Sweden: Abisko...
TCGGACCGATGAATGCCCGCGCTGAGCATGCCCGAGCCCGGGTCGGGGAAATGCTCACGTTCGCCAGCACGACCGTGGCAACTCGCGACGTGTTAGCCGGCAGCGCCGCAGCATTCATGCTCGACGCAGTCGACCAGGCCAAACTCACCCAGCAGCAGGCGGCGTCTCTCATCATCGATTATCTGTGCCCTTCGCTGGATACCACGATCAGCGCGATCGGCAGCGCAGTCTGGCACTTCGGCAACCATCCCCAGCAATGGGATCTGTTGCGGGACAAACCGGAGCTGTTGAGCAACGCCTTCAACGAGGTGGTTCGGCTCGAATCGCCGATTCGCGGCTTTACCCGTGCTCTCACGACGGCGACCAACATCGGTGGCCACGAATTGCCCGCAGGGGCCCGCGTGCTGGTGCTGTTCGCGTCGGCCAACCGCGACGAACGCCGCTGGGACAACGCAGATCAGTTCGACATCACCCGTAACGCGAACGGGCAGATCGGCTTTGGTTACGGCATTCACGGCTGCGCCGGGCAGGCCTTAGCACGCATGGAAGGCCAGGCCGTCTTGCGCGCGCTGATGGGCCGTGTCGAACAATTCCACGTCGGGCCACCACACTGGCTGTTGAACAACACTATCCGCGGGCTGGCGAGCCTGACTGTCACCGTCAAAGCCGCTTCGGCAGGTGCCAACGGCGCAGCCGGACAACCAGGTGAACAGCCCTGAACCAGTCAAACGGGATATGCGTCGGGTAGGCCGAGGCCGATATGTTCGGTGACGAATCGGCCCAGCGGTCGCCTGTACAGCGAAATCAGTGTGGAGAAGTCGCGTTTGGGCATGCAGTCTGCGTACCACAAGAACTTCAACGCTTCGCCGTGGGAGAAGAAGTCGATCAGCGGCATCTCTAACGTCAAGCCGGTAGGGACACCGACTAAGACAACGGTGCCGGCCACATCCCGGGCATAGAACGCCTGCTGGCAGGTTTGCGGGAGCCCCACTGCAACGATGACGACGTCTGCCCCGAAACCGTCGGTCAGATCCTGGATGGTGTGACCAGGTTGACATCGCGGGCTTTGACGGTTGTGGATGACACCGAATCCACGGGCCCACTGCATGCGTCTAGTTGTCGGTGTCGACACCTATGATCGCTCTGGCGCCCACAGGTCTGCGCCGGCAATCGCCGCAGCTCCGATCCCGCCGCAGCCGATGACCGTCACGGTGTCATCGCGGCACCACGCGCCGTTTGACTCGTAAACCAACACATCGCGCCCGCCACCGGGCGGCCTGCCCTTGGCTCACAGCCGCTCCGAGCACAACTCGATCCTCAGCCCTGTGCACGTTCCAAGGGGGTCCTCACATCCGGACTAACGTGAACGGATAACTCGCGCTGGCGGCCGGCCCACCACCGCAGTCCGCGTCAAACCTCGAGTCCACCGAACCGGCGAGCGTCGCCGCATCCCAGGAATAGGTGTCACGTGTAGCAAGGCCATAGCCCAGGCAGATCCGGCCGGTCGGCACGTCGGCCGTCATCGTGTATCGGCCATGAGCCAGCTGCGCCGTTCCGGTCCACGGTGCGGCACCCCCGTTCGGCCGGGGCACAGCCACGACATGGGGACAGCCGATGGAGTCGCAGGCGATCGTCCATACCCAGGAATGAGTCCCATCCCACGGCGCGACGAATTCGTAATTGCCAAGCGCGATCTCAGCCCGGGCATCCGGGGCGAGGGTCACCGCGGCCGCGAGCGCCACCAAAAGCGTCGACAATTTCATGGATCAGCCGAGATAGTGCGGCTGGATCGCGACAGGCAGATCTGCATATGGCGACTCTAACCGATTCGCTGTACAAAAATCGATCACTCCGTTTAGGATTCGCCCATGACGGGGAGGTCGGCCGACGGCGTGGCGGCGCAGGATGCCATCACATTGTTGCGGGCCGCGGCCGCCGGGCTGGCCACCGCCGTGGTGCTCGTCGCGGTAACCGGGCTGTGTTTCACGACGTTCCGCGGCGGGTTCGCCGACACTTTGCCGGTCACCGTGTTGAGTCCCCGGGCCGGCCTGGTGATGGACCCTGACGCCAAGGTGAAGATGCACGGAGTCGTGATGGGCAGGGTCGCCTCGATCCAGCCGGGGCCTGACGCGCAGGTGGCGATTCACCTGGCCATGGACCGTCGCCGGCTGCACCTCATCCCCAAGAATGCGCTCGTCGACATCGCCTCGTCGACATTCTTCGGGCAGAAGTTCGTGCAGTTGCTCGACCCTCCGAACCCGTCGCCGGAATCGATGTATGCCGGTCAGGTTCTCGACGCGAAACACGTCACCGTCGAGTTCAACACCGTGTTCGAGCAACTCAGCGCGGTGCTGGCCAAGATCGATCCCACAAAACTCAGCGAGGCCCTGGGCGCAGTCGCGGCCGCGTTCAACGGCCGCGGCCAACGATTCGGCCAGGCTCTTGCCGACCTGGATTCCTTTCTCGCCAAGACTCAGCCCAGCCTGAAAGCGTTGAGCCACGACATAGCCGTCGCGCCGGGTGTGGTCAGCGCCTACGCCGACGCGACCATGGACCTCGTCGCCACCCTCAAGCACACCAGCCAGATAAGCCAGACCGTCGTCGATGAGCAGCGCAACCTCGACGAAGTGCTGATCGGCGCGATCGGCCTTGCCGACGTCAGTAACGACGTGGTGGGCACCAACCGCCAGCCGTTGACCGACGTGTTGCATTTGCTCGTTCCCACCACCAACCTGACCAACAAGTATCACGACGGCATGCGGTGCAGTCTGGTCGGGGGGATCCCGTTCATCCATGTGCCGCCAGAGGCCGATCCGGGTATCAACGTCTACGGCGGCACCATGTTCGGCGTCGAACGGTACCGCTACCCGTCGAACCTGCCCAAGGTCGCGGCCAACGGTGAGTCGCACTGCGCCGATTTGGAACTGCCCTCTGTGCCGTTTGAGGGGCGGCCACCTTTTTTGGTCACCGATGTCGGCGCCAACCCGTGGCAGTACGGCAACCAGGGCATCCTGTTCAACTCCGACGCGCTCAAGCAATGGCTGTTCGGGCCTATCGACGGCCCGCCGCGCAACAGCGTCCAGATCGGCCAGCCCGGATGACCGGCGTGCGCGTGACCGCCATCAAATTCGCCGCATTCGCGGCAGTGATGGTGCTTGTGCTCTTGTGCCTGTTCTTCATCTTCGGCCAATACCGCACCGGCTCCACCGCGATGTATTCGGCGGAGTTCGCCGATGTGTCGCGGTTGGAGTCCGGTGACTCGGTGCGTGTCGCCGGTGTCCGGGTAGGCACCGTGGACAACGTTTCGTTGCGCCCAGACGGCAAGGTCGTGGTGGCTTTCGACGTCGACCGCAGCGTCGCTCTGACCGCGGGCACCCGCGCCGCAGTTCGCTACCTCAATTTGGTGGGTGCCCGCTACCTGGACCTCGTCGATGAGGCGGGCTCGATACGACTGCTCGCACCGGGAGCGCAAATCCCGCTGGAGCGCACCGCGCCGGCCCTCGACCTGGACTTGCTGCTGCGTGGTCTCAAACCCGTTGTGGCCGGCCTGAATCCGCAAGACGTCAACGCGTTGAGCTCATCGCTGCTTGATGTGCTCCAGGGCCAGGGCGGCACGCTGCAGTCGTTGCTGTCAAGAACTTCGTCGTTCACCGGTGCGCTCGCCGACAACCACCAAGCCGTCGAAGACGTCATCAACCACCTCAACACAGTGCTGAAAACCCTTGACGACAAAGGCAATCGGCTTTCCGCAACGATCGACGGCTTGCAGCGACTCACCACCGGCCTGGCCGGCGACCGCGACCCCATCGGCGCGGCCATCGAGTCGCTCGATAACGGGACCGCCTCGCTGGCTGACCTGTTGACCCAGGCGCGACGACCGTTGGCCGCAACAATCAGCCAACTCAACCGGCTGGCCCCGGTGCTTGTTGCGGGCAAGGACTCACTCGATGCCACTTTGGGCCGAGCACCGGACAACTATCGCAAGCTCGACCGGGTCCAGGCCTACGGCGCTTTCACCAACACCTACCTGTGCGGGCTCACCATTCGGATCAGCGACTTGCAGGGCCGCACCGTCGTTTCTCCCGTGATCAAACAGACAACGGGAAGGTGCTCAGAGCCCTGATGCTCAAATATCGCGGAGCTCATCTCATCCGAGCGGGATTCATGGGGACGGTTCTGACGCTGCTGGTGATAGCCGTCATGCTCTCCCCACGTTCGCTACTGGCGCGCGCGACCGCGATCCCGTATCAAGCACTGTTCGCCGAGGCCGGTGGCCTGGCGCCCGGCAACGCCGTGACACGCTCGGGCGTCAAGGTCGGCACCGTCTCGTCGGTGGCCCTGCGCGGCAACACCGTGCTGGTGACGTTCACTGTGCACTCCACGGTGACCTTGGGATCGCAAACCCTCGCGCACATCCGCACCGGGACGCTGCTGGGCCAGCGCATCCTGACGCTGGACTCCGCTGGCCGCGGCAGGTTACACGCACACGACACCATCCCGCTCACCCAGACGTCCTCGCCGTACACGCTGACCGACGCAGTCACCGACTTCACCAGCAACACCGCCGCCACCGACACCGCCGCGCTCAACCAGGCGCTGAACACGCTGTCCGCCACGCTCGATCAGATTGCACCGCAGCTGGGGCCGGCGTTCGACGGCTTGAGTCGGCTATCACGGTCGATCAACAGCCGCGACGAGCAGTTGCGCCAGCTACTCAAGCACGCCACCGACGTCACCGCGATCCTGTCCAAACGCAGCCAGCAACTCAACACACTCATCCTCAATGCCGACGACCTTCTCGCGGTGTTAGTGGATCGCCGCGAGGCGATCGTCGACTTGTTAGCCCGCACGTCGGCGGTCGCCAAGCAGCTGACCGGGCTGGTCGCCGACAACGAAAAAGTGCTGGCGCCGACGCTGGAAAAGCTCAACACGGTCACCGCGATGCTGGAGAAGAATCGCGACAACATCGCCAACGCGTTGCCCGGCCTGCGGAAATACCTCCTCGGCACCAATGAGGGGCTGTCCAACGGGTCTCACAACACCCTCATGGTGCCCAATCTGCCACCGGCGCAATTCTTACAGCCGTTTTTGGACTACGCGTTCGGCTTCCGCCGCGGTGTCAACGCCGGGCAACCGCCAGACAACGCTGGGCCGCGGGCCGAATTCCCGTTCCCGTACAACGCGATCCCCGGCGGCTCGCGATGACGATGCGTAATCGGTTCTCGCTGGGACTGGCGGTCGTGTTGGCCGGGCTCCTGGTGGCCGGCTCGGCGCTGATCGTCCGCGCGATGTACTTCTCCCCCAAGACGATCACCGCCTACTTCCCCACCGCCCGCGCGCTCTACCCCGGTGACGACGTGCGGGTTCTGGGCGTCACAGTGGGCACGGTCGCCGCCATCCACGCTCAGGCCACCGACGTCAAACTGACGTTGCGCGTCGATCATGACGTACCTGTGCCGGCCAACGCCAAGGCGATCATCGTCGCCCCGAATCTGTTGGCGGCCCGCTACGTTCAGTTGACGCCTGCCTATTCAGCGCCCGGCGCGGTCATGGCTGACGGCGCGGTCATCCCCCGTGAACGCACCGCCGTGCCGGTGGAGTGGGACGAAGTCAAGACCGAATTGATGCGATTGGCAACAGATTTGGGTCCCAACAGCACGGTGTCGACTCCGGCAGTGGCGCGGTTCATCGACAGCGCCGCCGACGCGTTGGGCGGCAACGGCGACAAACTGCGCCAGACACTGACGCAACTGTCGCAGGTAGGCCGCATCCTGGCCGACGGCAGCAGCAACATCGTCGACATCATCAAAAATTTGCAGACCTTCGCCAGCGTGCTGAGCACCAGCGCACCGCAGATCGTGTCCTTCGAGGACCGGCTCGCCACCTTGAGCAGCGTGCTCGACGACAGCAGCTCGGATCTGAATGCGGCGCTGACGAACTTATCGACCGCGGTGATCGAGGTGCAGCGATTCATCCACGGCAGCCGCAATCAGACCGCCGAAGGCGTCCAGCGGCTGGCCAACGTCACTCAGACCCTGGCCGATAACAAGGCCGAACTGGCCGACATCCTTCACCTATTCCCCAACGTGCAGTCCAACACCTACAACGGCTACGACCCCGACTTCGGCGGCAGAATCGCCTCTCTGACGACCGCCAACTTCTCCAGCGCCATGCAACTCATCTGCGGTTCGATCGGCGCAGTCGAAAACGTCACCGCCACTGAGACCGGGAAACTGTGCGCTCAATACCTTGGCCCCGCGCTGCGGGTCTTCAACCCCCTAAACCCGCTGTTTCTGGCGACCTTTCTGCCGTTCCTGGCCGGCAACATGAACTCTCTACCGTTTCCGCTCAACCCGTATCTGATCAAGTCGGCCAGCCCGGGCAACATCATCTACTCCGAGCCGGGTCTGGCGCCCGGCGCCGGCGGCGGCAGCCCCGCGCCACCCGAGCAGCCCCCAGCGGCGTCGGCTTACATCGGTTTGGGCGACCTCCCGCCACCGCCGGGGTCCGGTCAGCCGCCGCGACAGTCAGGCCTGTATGCGCCCGAGCACCTGCCGGCAGCTCCCTCGCCCGCTTTGTACCCAGGAGCACCGATACCGCCCGGACCGCCCGGTTTGCCGCAGCTGCTGCTGCCGGCCGAAGCGCCGCCCGCACCAGGACCGCCATGACCAGACCCGGTTGGGCTGCGCGCCTTCATCGACTACTCGCCGCGGGCAGCGCGGTCACGCTGACCGCCTCGGGATGCGCGTTTGCCGGCCTCAATTCGCTGCCGCTGCCCGGCGCCACAGGACGCGGGCCTGGCGCCAGCGTCTACCACGTCGAAATCGCGAGCGTCAATACGCTGGAATCGAATTCGCCGGTCATGCTCGACGACGTAATCGTCGGCAGCGTCGGCAAGATGACAGTGAAGAACTGGCACGCCGACGTCGAACTGTCGGTGCGGCCCGGCGTGATGGTACCCGCCAACGCGGTCGCCACCGTCGGGCAAACCAGCCTGCTCGGATCGTTGCATTTCTCCCTCGACCCCCCGCCAGGCCAAGCACCAACCGGACGGCTCACCCCCGGGGCCACCATTGCGCTGAGCAATTCGTCAACCTATCCCTCGACCGAGCAGACCCTCGGTGCGCTCTCGGTGGTCCTCAACGCCGGACAACTGGGGCAAATCGGAGACGTCATCCACAACGTCAACGCCGCCCTGTCAGGGCGGGCGGGCCAGGTGCGTGATCTTCTACAGCGCCTCAACACCTTCGCCGGGACGTTCGATGACCAGCGCGGCGACATCGTCGCCACCATCGAGGCGTTGGACCGCACCGCGGTCGGACTGGCCGCCAACGACGACGTCATCACCGCGGCGCTGGACAAAGTTCCGCCGGCCCTCGACGTGCTCGACCGGGAGCGCCCCCGCATCACCACAGCGCTGGAAAAGCTGGGCACCTTCAGTGACATCGCCACCAGGCTTGTCCACGATGCCGGCGGTGATCTCGTGACGAATTTGCACAACCTCGACCCGACCGTGGCGGCACTCGCCGACGTCGGGCCCGAGCTGGATCCCGTGCTGGCCAGCATCCTGTTTAGGCCCTTGACGCAAAACGAGATCGACCGCGCCGTGCGCGGCGACTACATAAACGGATATCTGACCATCGATTTTACGGTTCCCCAGCTAAAGCGAAGTCTGGCGCTGGGCACTCGCTTTGGGCAAGAGGGCGCGCCGCTGGTCTCCGCACCCGGGGACCCCTGGTATCAGCGCTACACCTACGACCCGCTCGCGGTGGCCGTCGCCGCGCCACCACCTAACGCCGCGCCGCCGACCACACCGCCGGCGTTAACTGCACCGGATCACCCGGCCCCCGGGGCACGTTGATGACGCGTTTCGTGCGGATCCAATTGATGGTCTTCGCTCTCGCATCGATCGCGGGAATTACGCTGATTCTTTTCGCCTACATGCAGGCGCCCACGCTACTCGGCGTCGGGCGGTTGACCGTGAAACTAGAACTGGCCCACGCCGGCGGCCTGTACCGGTTCGCCAACGTGACGTTGCGCGGCGTGCAGGTCGGCAAGGTGACTGCGGTGGAATTCACTCGCCGCGGCGCTGAAGCCACGCTGTCGCTTGACAATTCGCCCAGCATCCCCGCCGACCTACGAGCCGAGGTGCGCAGCGTGTCAGCAGTGGGCGAACAATACGTCGACCTCATACCGCGCGCCGACGCACCACCCTACCTTCACGACGGATCCGTCATCCCCGCGACACACACGGTCCTCCCGCAACCGGTAGGCCCACTGTTGGATCAGGTCAGTGCCCTCATCGGCAGCATCCCCAAAGACAAGATCGGCAGGCTGCTCGACGAGTCGTTCAAAGGATTTAACGGAAAGGGCTACGACTTCGGATCACTGGTCGACTCGGCGTCCATGATCGCCGACCGGTTCGACGGCGTCGCCGACCAAAGCCGCACGCTCATCGAGGACAGCGGCCCGCTGCTGGACTCGCAGGCGGTCACTTCTGATGCGATCCGCCGCTGGGCTCACAGCCTCGCGGGGGTCACCGCGGTGGTGGCAACCGACGATCAGCAGGTACGCAGCCTGCTGCGTACCGGGCCCGGTTTCGCCGACGAGGTGTCACGTCTGCTGAATCAGCTCAAGCCCACGTTGCCGATACTGTTAGCCAACCTCACCACCATCGGCCAGATCGCCGTCACCTACAACGCCTCCCTACGCCAAGCGCTGGTCTTGCAGCCGCCACTCGTAGCGGCCGAGCAGGCCGCCGACCCGACACACAACCCAATCGGCTATCCGCAGGCCAACCTCAGCTTGACGCTGGATGATCCCCCGTCGTGCACCGTCGGCTTCCTGCCGCAGTCGCAGTGGCGCTCACCGGCCGACACCACCGAAATGGACACCCCGGACGGCTTATATTGCAAACTCCCGCAGGATTCTCCGATCGGCGTGCGCGGCGTGCGCAACTTCCCCTGCATGGGACACCCCGGCAAACGCGCTCCCACAGTGGCGATCTGCGACAGCGACAAGCCCTACGAGCCGCTGGCCATGCGCCAACACATCCTGGGACCCGGTCCGGTCGATCCCAACCTGCTGGCACAAGGTATCCCACCCGACGACCGGGTCGGCTTTTACCGCGATCGCATCTTCGGTCCTGTGCAAGGGACTCCGCTGCCCCCGGGTATGCCAGCGCCTGGGGGGGCCGCTGGGCGGCCCGGAATTCCGCTCGGCGCAGGCGGTTCGCCCGCACCGGAGGCAGCAGCACCCGGGTTGCCCGAGCTGGCGCCGCCCGACATGCCCGACAACCCGTTGCCGCCGCCACAACCAGCAGGCAGCCCGACGGCGGCGCCGAGTGCTTTTAGTAACAACGGTTCTCGACCGCATCCCCCGGTCGCTGTCGCACGCTATGACCCGAGCAGCGGCACATATGTTGTGGGCCACCAGCTCTTCGCGCAAACCGACTTGGTGTCACCCGGGGCCCGAAAAACTTGGCAGGACCTCATGCTTCATCAGACGTGACTTCGCCGCCGCGCCTGCAAAAAGACTGGCAGTTTGGGCTTGTGCGAAGGTTGGCGATGCACGACAGGCAGACATTCCGCGCCGGGTCGCGCCACCGAACAGTACGCGGGCCGCAAAAGAATGACCCCTTCCCGTCGTGAATTGGTCGACGATTTGCCAGCGTCGGCGTTGCCATCGGTGCCTCCACTGGGCATACATCCCCGCCGGTTTTTGACGCTCGCCAGGAAGTCTGCATACAACATCCGGTTGGTGATCGTGGTGAACGCGCCTTCGCAATTCAACACCGACGGTTTCGACCCGGACCGCACCGAGATTGGCTGCCGCGTCTAGATCTGCGAGATCATCCGCAGTCTCGCGACCTAAGGCGGCAAGCGTCAACTCCGCGAAAAAATGGCCGGCCAGGGCTGGATGCAGATCAGCTGCTGCAGGACTGGAAGCCGGCGCTCAAAAAGTCTGACATCCCGGCCGTGCCGAAGCTTTTCGACGAAAGCGTTGGATCGGGCGGCACTCTGACACTGCGTCGGAATCGGAAACGCATGCAAAGCTCGACCCGCCCAACGTAGTCGTCCTCCCGTGGAGCGCCGATCGCGCAGGGTCTGATCTCATGTGACGTCGGGTTGCAGACAGTCGATTAGAGGCGCGGACACGGCCGGGCGGTCACCGCACCGACACCGGACCCGATGGACTAGGCGATCTTGACAAGCTTGAACGGCAGCGAGATGACTAGCGGCAAGTTCCTGCCGCAGGCGCCGCTGGGACCGCTTGTCTCGTCTTTGCCGACATACGTCGTCGATGTCGGGTCCAAGGTGCCGTCAGCGGCCGCGGCGTAGAAGTGATACACCTGATGCCCAGGGGCGCTGGCGCCGTTCGCGCAGGGCTCCCAGTTGGGCACGTCGCGTTTGACGTACCAAACATTACTCGTGGTGTAGATGGTCGCCGACCAGCCCCGATCGCTGGTTACGGTGCCCGCGCAGGACAGCGCGTTGGCGCACGTCGTGCTGATGGTCCAGGTGCTGCGCACGGTGGCCTCGTTATGGAACACCTCGTTGGTTTGCGCCCACTGCCCGTTGGATGTGGCTGTGAATGACCCGTTGATCGGCAGCGTTTCGCCGGTGGCGCGCGCCGGTGACCCAGAGATCACGCACGCAAGCCCGACAACCGCCGCCGTAGCTGCCCAGGCGGTCGCGCCGAACGAACGACGGCGCACGTTCACATCACCTCCACGTGTTCAGCCCGCGGCACCTGCCGGTGTTTGCTGCGAGTTGTTCGTAGTCGAACAACATCGGCCCACGCAGCCAGTCCGTCAGCGCGCCGCGATCGGCGTGTTAGTGCCCCTCGGCGCAGTGCCGTCTCAGCTGCTGGAACAGCTCGCCACTCGCCGACAAAAATCGATTCTCTATTGATTAGTCGACCACAGGCAGCGTAGCATGCCATTGGCTCCTCAGAGCGATTGTTTGCCAGGTTGACGGAGAACTTGATGCGTCGAGCGCCGCCGCCGCGTCACCGCGGTGGCATCCGGGTCGCGATGACGGGCTGGGCGGTCGTTATGCGCGGCTGTGCGGGCAGCACTGAGGAAGGACGGAGATTTCGATGGCGGCTAGAAGCGTGGACCGCTGGTCTGCCGGCATCAGCATGAGCCGAGGCTCCAAACCGGTACAGGCCATTGGCGGGTTGTACGCGATGTCGGTGGACGCGGTGAAGTTCGCCTTCGTGCGGCCGTTTCAAGGGCAAGAATTCTTGGAGCAATGCTGGTTTGTCACGCGCGTCTCGATCGCGCCCACCCTGCTGGTAGCCATCCCCTTCACCGTGCTGGTCATCTTCATGCTCAACGTTCTGCTGCGCGAACTGGGCGCCGCTGACCTCAGCGGTGCCGGTGCGGCCTTTGGCGCGGTGACCCAGATCGGGCCGCTGGTCACGGTCTTGATCGTGGCGGGTGCCGGCGCGACGTCGATGTGTGCGGATCTGGGCTCGCGCACCATCCGCGAGGAAATCGACGCGATGGAGGTGTTAGGCATCAACCCGATACAGCGATTGGTGACGCCACGGATGCTGGCCTCCGGGCTGGTCGCGCTGCTACTCAACGGCCTGGTCGTGCTGATTGGCATCACGGGTGGCTACGTGTTTTCGGTGTTTGTTCAACACGTCAATCCCGGTGCCTTCGCCGCCGGGATCACCACACTGACCGGTGTTCCCGAAGTGATCATTTCGTGTGTGAAGGCCGCGCTGTTCGGCCTGCTTGCCGGGCTCATCGCGTGCTACCGCGGGCTGATCATCAGTGGAGGAGGCGCCAAGGCGGTGGGCAACGCCGTCAACGAAACCGTGGTGTACGCATTCATCGCACTGTTCGTCGTCAACATGGTGGTCACCGCCGTGGGCATTCAGTTCATCACGAAGCGATAGGGGTCCGGTGTGACGCTGCACGCCACCTACCCACGGGCCTTCCGTGTCTTCCGCAGCCTGCAGCTGCCCCTCACCACGCTGGCCAGACTCGGTGAGCACACTCTGTTCTACGGCAGGGCGATCGCCGGAGTGCCGCACGCCGCCAGCCACTTTCGGCGTGAAATCATTCGGCTCGTCGCCGAAATCAGCATGGGCGCAGGAGCCTTGGCGATGATCGGCGGAACCCTGGCCATTGTCGGGTTTTTGACGTTGGTCGCCGGCGGAACGCTTGCGCTGCAAGGCTACAACTCGCTGGGCAACATCGGCATCGAGGCATTGACCGGTTTCTTGGCCGCGTTCATCAACGTCCGCGTGACGGCGCCGGTGGTCGCTGGTATCGGCTTGGCGGCCACCTTCGGCGCCGGTGTCACCGCCCAGCTCGGCGCGATGCGGATCAACGAGGAGATCGACGCATTGGAAGCCATGGCGATCCGCTCCGTCGAGTATCTGGTCAGCACCCGGCTGGTCGCGGGGATGGTCGCGATCATCCCGCTCTACTCCATCGGTGTCACGATGTCATTTGTCGCCAGCAGGCAAGTGGTCGTGGGTTTGTTCGGGCAGTCCGGAGGGCTTTACGACCACTATTTCCACACCTTTTTGAATCCGCTCGATTTGTTGTGGTCGTTCCTGCAGGGAGTGTTGATGGCGGTGGCCGTCTTGCTGATCCACACCTATTTCGGCTATTTCGCTTCCGGCGGCCCGTCGGGAGTCGGGGCCGCGGTGGGTAACGCGGTGCGCACATCGCTGGTCGTCGTGGTGTCGGTGACACTGCTGGTGTCGCTGACGGTCTATGGATCCAACGGCAACTTCAACCTGTCGGGATAGGGAAAACCGATGCGGCGCAATGGCGGTCGACAAGCACTCAGAGCGCCGGCAACGGTTGCCGCGCTGTCGTGTGTCGGCGCGCTAACAGCGCCCCCGGCCGGTGCCGGACCCACTGTCTGCGACTACCCCACCTGCACGCCGGGCATCAAATCGGGCGTCGTCCTCGGCGCGCCATGTGACAACACCACCTACTACGTGTTCGGAACCGCTGACTACAACGTGTCATTCGCCACCGCGCCGGGTCGGCTGATGTTCTGCGGCTCGCCCAGAAGATATGAGCCGCGGTGGTTCCGGGCAGCACCGATGGCTGGAGTCAAGGACGAGAACTCCGAATGCTCGCAATACCCCCAGTACTACGTCGCGCAGGCGCCCAACGGTTTGTTCCTGACCTGCCTGGCCCAGAACGGTCACGCCACCTGGGTGCGCGGCGACACGTAAGGGCTGTCACGTGGCCGCGGTGAAACGTACAGGCACGAAGGAGTGGAGGAGTTCGGTATGGCATCGCAGGAGCAGCTGCCCGTGCAGGGTAGCGAATGTTAAGTGCCGGCGTGCGCCGCAACGGCACCGCAAAGGACCGGGATACCGCGAGCCGGCACCCGACGCCGCGAGATTCTGCGCAGTTGCAGGCGATGGCCGAGCTGGCCGAGGCCGAAGCCGCCGAGGCCGACGCGCTCGCCGCTGCCGCCCGTGCCCGCGCTCGCGCCCTGCGATTGCGCCGGCAGGCGCAACTCGCCGCTGCCACAGCACAACACGACCCGCGCGCCGACGCCGTCATTGATAGTTCGGCGCACGCACCCCAGCCGAACAGCGGGTCGATGGACCTCGATCCTCTCGTCGATACAGCAGCCGCCGGCGGTGGGCGCTCGACGCGCGTCGCGGCCGACACGCCAAGCGACGACCCAGCCATCGACGGCGACGCCGAGGCCGCCTCGGCCGCGGTGGTCGGCGACGCCGCGGTGTCCATGCCGTTGGCGAACCCACGCCGGCCTGGCCGGCGTGGGTTCGCCATCGTCGCTGTAAGTGTGGCTGTCATCGTTATCCTCGCTGCGCTGGCGGGCAGCGCACTCATTGTCCTAGAGCATCGCCATGCCTCTGCGCAGCGTCAGCGCGCGGCGGAATTCGAGGCCGCAGCGCGTCAGGGCGTCGTGACGCTGACGTCGCTTGACTTTCACCACGCCAAGCAGAGTGTGCAGCGCATCGTTGATAACTCCACCGGGGCGTTTCGCGACGATTTCCAAAAGACCGCTGATGACTTCGTCAAGCTGCTCAACGATTCCAAGGTTGTCGAGCAAGGCAGCGTTCGGGCCGTGGCCGTCGACAGGGGCTCGATGACACCCGACTCGGCGGTGGTGCTGGTCGTGTCCACCTCCGATGTCACCGACGCGGCAGGCTCCAAGCGCGACTCGCGCAGTTTCCGGTTGCGGGTGACGGTCACCCGGGATGGTGATCAGCTCAAGATGACCAAAGTCGAGTTTGTGTGGTGAGCACCAAGGAAACGTCGCTGGTCGATGAGCCAGCGCGCGGCGAACAGACTCGGCACCACGACGGCGCGGTCACAACGTCGGGGCCGGTGAGGCGCGTCAAGCAGCTCTCACGCCGACACGTGGTTGCCGCGCTGTTCACGGTGCTGTTCGTGGCGTCGGTGGGGTCGGCGGCGGGACTGTTTTACGGTGAATTCCGACCGGATCAAGCTACCGGTGCTGCGGCAGCCATCGCGGTGGTCGATGCGGCCCGCGACGGCACGGTTGCGGTCCTGTCGTATTCGCCGGCCAGCCTCGATCGCGACTTCTCTTCGGCCAAGTCGCATTTGACCGGTGATTTCTTGTCGTATTACAGCCAGTTCACCCAGCAGATCGTCGGCTCTGCGGTCAAGCAGAGGTCCGTGAGAACGAGCGCTGTCGTGCTTCAGGCCGCCGTGTCGGAATTGCGTCCGGATTCGGCTGTGGTGCTGGTGTACGTCAACCAAAGCACAGCCAGCCAGGACCGGTCCGAACCCGCGGTGACGGCGAGCAGCGTGTCGGTCACCCTGACGAAAGTTCGGGGCGCATGGCTCATTTCGTCGTTCAATCCGGTTTAGCCGGTACGGGCCTGTCGCACATCACTCGCTGTCGCGTGGACGTTGGCGCAACCACCTCACAGGACCCTAGCGAGCACAGCACGCCCGCAGCGCCGGCATTCGCGGCCACGACGGCTCCGTCAACCTCGAGCTGGCAGTGAAACGACCAGCAGTGGCGTGCCGGTGCTGTCAGGGTCGATCCGTCTGGCGCTGTGTGGCAATTCCGATGCCACTTGTTCGTGAATGCTTACGTCAGACCTCGCGGTCAGGGTTGGGTGTTCGTGAATGTTGACGTCAGCCTCGGGGTCGTTCGTCCGGTGATGGGCGGTGGCTCTCGCATGTCGGGGTTTGGTGTCGATTGTGTAGTTCGGCGTTGCTTGGCATCAGCGGGCAGCGTTGAACCGCCATGCGCAACGCGTCTCAGGGCGCCAGCGGCGGCTTCGTGGTGGCATGAAACGCCGCGTTCCGCTACGGGACGTCCCGAGCGGCGCCGTGCAGCGGGGTCGGCTTTTGGCTTCTTGCGGTCTCTGTGTCCGCCGAAGGTTGGTCGGGGAATCTCAGGGCGCTGTGGTGTTCGTGCGCGATCCGGCGCAGGCTGAGTAGGAGCTGGCCGAACACGACTTGGCCGATCACCATTTGCTGCACGACGGCGTCACGGTCATGGATGCGCTCAGCTGCATATACCCTGCTGACTTCATAGGCGGCGAGGGCGTCGATGAGACCTAAATACGTTGCAGCCTGGTTCGTGTCGAACATCGCGCTTAAATCAACAATCACCCCGAGCAGGCCGGCCAGATCGTCGAGCGCAGGTGATTCCGGGCGCGCATATGTCCAGCCGGCTTCCTGCACTACGTGCGCGGCGAGGGCCCGCATCTCTGCGCTCACAGCACCCGATGTGCGCGCCAGTGCGTCGCAGGCGGCTCCGTTCATTTCGTGCGTCGACAGCGCTTTGTTGTCGATCGCATCCACGACCTGTTTGAGGTCAGACACCGGCATGTCGCCGACCTCGCGCAGCACACGCAGCAGTTGTAGCCGTGCCAGGTGCCGGTCGCCGTATTCGGCGCGCCTCGCACCCACCTTGTTTCCGGGCGGCAGCAGACCCTCCCGCAGGTAGTACTTGATCGTCGCCACGGTGGCGCCGGATTGCTCGGCAAGCTCAGAGATGCGCACTCGACCCCTTTCCGCCGGCGGGTTGACAGGCACCGCTAGATAGCAGCACTATCCTCTAGTGGATATTCCCACTATCTAGCTTAGAGCTGCCGTGACAGCGGGAGGACGAGATGACCGGCACTACCGATCGGAAGCTCGCCGAACTGCGCGTACGGCTGAACACAGCGCTGGAGCCCGGCGGCGCACAGGCTGCAGCCAAACGCGACGCCAAAGGCATTCCGAGCGCTCGGTCCCGAGTCTTATCGCTGCTCGACCCCGGCAGTTTCCTCGAGATCGGCGCTCTGGCCCGCACGCCGGGTGATCCCAACGCCCTCTACAGCGACGGCGTCGTCACCGGCTACGGCACCATCGACGGACGAGCGGTGGGTGTGTTCTCGCACGACCAAACTGTTTTCGGCGGCAGCGTCGGAGAGATGTTTGGCCGCAAGGTCGCCAAACTCATGGAGTGGTGCGCGCGGTCCATGTGCCCAATCATCGGCATCAACGACTCCGGTGGCGCCCGCATCCAAGACGCCGCGACATCGTTGCCGTGGTACGCCGAGCTGGGTTACCGCCACGAGATGCTGTCTGGCCTGGTCCCACAAATCTCGCTAATCGTCGGTAAATGTGCTGGAGGAGCGGTGTATTCACCAATCCAGACCGACCTCATCGTGGCGGTTCGCGACCAGGGCTACATGTTTGTCACGGGCCCCGACATCATCAAAGACATCACCGGTGAAGACGTCACCTTCGACGAACTCGGCGGCGCCGACGCCCAAGCACGCTATGGAAACATCCACCAGGTCGTGGAGTCCGAGGCGGCGGCGTTTCAGTACGTCCAAGACTT
>Ga0302326_10014246_pt1 | contig 16825 bp, 12 predicted proteins | sample Palsa_T0_3_FD_202264 | JGI IMG/M metagenome (GOLD analysis project Ga0302326, IMG submission 202264) | Peat permafrost microbial communities from Stordalen Mire near Abisko, Sweden - Palsa_T0_3 | ecosystem: Environmental > Terrestrial > Soil > Palsa > Peat permafrost | place: Sweden: Abisko...
TCTGCTTGGTGACCTGTTTTCGCAGGAGCGGCGGCAGCGCGATCCGGTTGTAGAGCGGATAGGGCTCGTCCCCGAAGAGCGCGATCGAACACGACGCGTCCAGCTTGCGCAGTTGCTCCGCGCAGGTCGTTCCGGCAAAGCCGTTTCCGACGATCACGTATCGACGTTGGTCGCTGTTACTCATGTCCTCTTTCGGATGGGGGGAGCGCCCTGTCACCTGTGACCGAAACGGCCATTCCCGGCGGTGGGTAAGCGGCACTCTCTATGGAAATACAATCCCGGTTATGGAAGTTCGCCTGGTGCAACTATTGGGGTCGTTCATCACGACCACGACCTCCTATAGCTTAGCGCGGCTCGAGTACGCCATGCGCCATCCCGAATCCGCGGCCCCCCCGCTGATCGATCGCCTCTCGGACGCCTCCGAAGAAACCCTGCACTCCGAATGGGACGGCGTCGAGCGGCAACTCGAGCGGGCCCGCCGCTACATCAAGGACCACGACGACTCGCGCGGCAAGCGCGCCGTCTACGATCCCTCATTCGGCTGGCTCCAACGCACGACGCGCGAACTCGAACAATACGCCCGCGCCGTCCGCTGGGTAATGACCGTCGAAGAAGGCCGCTGAAACAATAACCGCGCGCGTCCCTACAATGTGTGGGGTCGTGTGGGTATAGATCGCAGCACGACCGCGCGCAAAGCGCGCACCGGCGTCGGCGCGGGGTCAAGCGCCGCAACGCCGGACGCGGTCCACACATGGAGAGGCGCGGGAGTCCGCGCCGGGGGTGTGGGGGGGTCCCCCCCACATAAAAACTATGTTTAATGACGCGATGGACAAGGCGCTGGCGCAGGCGCGGGAGCTTCAGAAGCAGATGACGGCGGCGGCGACCGATGCGGCGGCGCAGATGAAGCCGCACCTCGAACAATCGCTCGAAAAGGCGCGCGAGCTGCAGGCGACTCTGAGCCGTCAAGCGGGCGAGTCGGGCGAGGTGGCCGCAAAAGGCGCCGACGTGGCGCGGGCCCACCTCGACGAGTTCATGCGGATGGGTTCCGAAGCGATGCGCGAGTCGGCCGAGCTTACCCGCCAGACGACCCTTCGAATGCTCGATCAGTCCAAGAAAATCGTCGACGCGGCGAGCGACGCGATCACGAAGAAGCCCGAGCCCGGGCCCTAACTACTTCGACGGAACCAGAGCCCCCGGGGCGCCCGCCTCCGGGGCGGGCGCGGCGGCCTCGCTCGGAGCGGCAAGCTTCGCGAACCGGGCGAGCGCGTACGGCCAATCCGCCAACAGCCGCGCAGCCCGGGGGGAACCCGTTGCTTCCGCGTGGCGCTCGAGCAGACCGCGCAGCGTCGCCGCATCCGGATCGTCCTCGGCACACGCCGTGAGCTGCAGGTTCGTCGGCCCGAGCGCGATCTCTTGAGCGCCCGCTTCGAACGGTTGATCGAGCGCGACGAAGACGACGCCGCCCGACATCCCGCTCGCGAAGTTCTTCCCGACGCTGCCCAGAATCGCGGCGAAGCCCGCCGTCATGTACTCGCAACCGTGATCGCCCACGCCTTCGACGACGAGTTGCGCGCCGCTGTTGCGCACGCCGAAGCGTTCGCCGGCACCGCCGCGGATGAAGCCCTCGCCGCCGCGCGCGCCATAGAAGCAGGCATTTCCGGCGACCGGTTCGCCACCCGCAGAGCCATCGAAGCCGCGCACGACGATCCGGCCGCCCTCGATGCTCTTGCCGACGTAGTCGTTTGCGTCGCCGGCGAGATCGAGCGTGATACCGTCCGTGAGGAAGGCACCGAAGCTCTGGCCGGCCGAGCCGTGATAGCGCACGAGCAGGTCGCCCGTCTCGCGGCCGGCTGCGCGTTCGACCGCGAAGTCGTGGGCGAGCCGCGCGCCGACCGCGCGATCGGCCGGTGATATCGGCAGCTCGGGCGTGGCGTGCCACGGTTTGCGCGTCCCGATCCACGGGCGCGACACCAGGTCGTCGAGATGCGTCGGTTCCAGTTCGGGGCGCTTGGGCTCTTGCTGTTTTTCGGGCAGCCGAAGGATCTCGGAGAGATCGACCTCGTGCAGCCGCGAGTCCTCGAGCGCGCGCCGGCGCAAGAGGTCGCTGCGGCCGCGCACTTCATCGAGCGTGCGCGCGCCGAGTGCGGCGAGGCGCCGCCGCACGTCCTGCGCGACGAACTGCAGAAACGCGATCGCTTCCTCTTCCGTGCCGGCGAATTTCTTGCGCAGCTCGGGGTCTTGGGTCGCGATCCCCACCGGGCACGTGTTCTTGTGGCATTGCCGCGCGTAAATGCAGCCGAGCGCGACCAGTAGCGCGCTCCCGAAACCGTATTCGTCGGCGCCGAGCAAGGTCGCGAGGATCACGTCGCGGCCGCTCTTGAAGCCGCCGTCCACCCGCAGCCGCACGCGCGAGCGCAGACCGTTCGCGAGCAGCGCGTGATGCGTCTCGACCAGGCCGATCTCCCACGGAAGCCCGGCGTGCTTGATCGACGACAGCGGCGAGGCCCCCGTACCGCCGTCGTGGCCGCTGATGTGTATCGTATCGGCGTCGGCCTTGGCTACGCCGCTCGCAACGTGGCCGATCCCCGATTGGGCGACGAGCTTGACCGCGATTCGCGCGTGCGGTGCGGCCCGTCGCAGATCGTAGATCAGCTGCGCGAGATCCTCGATCGAATAGATGTCGTGGTGCGGCGGCGGCGAGATCAACGCCTGGCCGGGTTGCGCGCCGCGCAGTTTCGCGATCTCGGCCGTTACCTTGTGGCCCGGAATCTGACCGCCTTCGCCGGGTTTCGAGCCCTGCGCCATCTTGATTTCGATTTCGTCGGCGCTCGCGAGATAGGTGACGCCGAGGCCGAAGCGCCCGGAGGCGACCTGCTTGATCTTGCTGCGACCGCGATCGACGTCGCGGCCGTAGCGCTCGCTTTGCTCGCCGCCCTCGCCCGAGTTGCTCTTGGCCCCGATGCGGTTGGTGGCCCGGGCGATCGTTGCATGAACCTCGGGCGCGAGGGCGCCGAGCGACATCGCGGCCGTCGCAAAGCCGGCCACGATCGACGCGACCGGTTCGACTTCATCGAGCGGAACGGCTTCGCGCAGTGGAACCGTCGTCAACAGATCGCGTAAGGCGACCGGATCGCGCGCTTCCATCGCATCCGAGAGCGATTCGAAGGCGGCATAGTCGCCGCGCAGCGCGCTCGCGCGCAGGTTCTTGATCACGTTGGGATCGAACGCGCGGCGCACGCCGTCGCGCCGGAAGCGGAACGAGCCGCGGTCCGGCAATGCCTGACCGCCGAGGGAGGCGGCGTACCAGGCCCGCACGTCGTCTTCGATATCGGCGAACCGAACGGCCGGAGCGTGCGCTTTCACGCCTGGAAAACAGAGCTCCACGATTTCGCGGTGCAGCCCCATCGATTCGAACGTCTGCGCGCCGATGTACGAGCGCAGCGTGCAGATACCGAGCTTCGCCATGATCTTCAGCAGGCCGGCGCGCAAGCCCGTGAGGTAAGCGAGGCCGTGCCCCGCGTCGCCCGCAGCGCGCAGCCCGACCCACGGCGTCACGACGTTCGCGCCGACGCCGATCAAAGCGGCGACCGCGTGCGCGTCGCGCGCGTACCCGTCGGCGGCAGCGATCGAGGCCTGCATCCGCAGCCCGCGCTGCACCAAGCGCTGGTGCACGGCGCCCGATGCCAGCAGGACGGGAACGCTCGGGCCGCCCGTGCGGTCGTCGAGAACGAGCAGCGAAGCGCCTTGCCGCACGGCCTTCTCCGCCTCGTCGCAAACCGCGAGCAGGCACGCTTGCAACGACGTGCCTTCGATGCAGAGCGGAAGGGAGCGCTGCACGAGGCGCGCGTCGAAGCGCAGCGCGTCGAAATCGATCTCCGAAAGAATCGCGCTTTCCAGCGCCACGATCGAACCGGCCGCCGGGATGTCGCCGTTGATGTCGCCGGAGCCGACCCAGGCCCGCACGTCGAAAACGAGCTTCTCGCGCAGCGAGTCGATCGGCGGATTCGTTACCTGCGCGAAACGCTCGCGCAAGTATTCGGCCACCGGCGCCCGACGCTCGAAGAATGCGAGCGCGGCGTCGTCTCCCATCGAAAGCGTCGGCTCGTTCGAACTCGCGAGCACGCCGACGACGTCTTTGAGCTCTTCGCGCGTGCAGCCGAACCGGTGCAGATGCGCGTTGAGATCTCCGCTCGCGATCGGTTCGACCCGGTCGTGCAACGGGAATTCCCAGCTGCGCACGACCTCGCGGAAGTCGGCTCGCTCGCGGCGCTCGGCGCGGAACTGTTCGGTCGCGACGACTTCGCCCGAGGCGAAGCGCACGATCAGCCGGCCCCCGGGCCCGAGTCGTCCCCGCCGCACGACGGGATCGCTGCCGAAGTCGACGATGCCGGCCTCCGACGCGCACAGCACCTTGTTGCTCGCGGTGCGGCACCAGCGCAGCGGCCGCAAACCCGTGCGGTCGAGCGCGGCGCCGATCGTATCGCCGTCCGCGAACACGATCGCGGCCGGACCGTCCCACGGCTCGACGGTCGGAACGTGCGCGTCGTAATAGGCCTTCAGGCGCGGATCGCTTCGGTCGATCGCCGGCGCCAGCAGCATGTCGACCGCCTCGTCGACGCGGTAACCGGCGCCGACCATCGCGTCGATGCTGGTGTTGAAATCGTACGAGTCGCTGGCGCCGCTCATCGTCTTGATGCCGCGCGCCTCGAGCCAGGCACGGTTGCCGGTGATCGTATTGATCTCGCCGTTGTGCGCGATGTGCCGGAAGGGCTGCACGAGCCGCCACGAGGGCGAGGTGTTGGTCGAGAAGCGTTGATGGAAGAGCGCGAAACGCGAGGCGAAGTCGGCATCCCGCAAGTCGTCGAAGTAGGCCGCCAGCTCGTCCGACGAGAGCAGCGCCTTGTACACGACCGAGGTCGCCGAGCAGGAAAGCAGTGACGCGCTCGGCCCGAACTCGCGCAGTGACTTTTCGATCATGCGCGCCGCCGTGCGCATGCGCTCGCGCACGTTACCGGGGCCCATGTCGACGACCAGCTGCTCGTAAATCGGGCGCGTCGTGCGGGCCTGTGCGCCGAGCAGTTCTTCGTAGGTAACGGGTGCGCGCCAGCGCAGCGGCGTGATGTCGAGCGAATGCACGCGCGCTTCGATCGCGGCGCGCGCGGCGGCCGCGGCGTCGGGCTCGCGCGGCAGGAAGAGGCAGATCGCCGCGAGGTGGCTCGGCGAAGCGTGGAGATCGATTTTGGCGAGGCCCCGGGCGAGCAATTTGCGCGGCGTCTCGCACAGAATGCCGGCGCCGTCGCCCGTGCGGCCGTCGGCGGCGCGGGCGCCGCGATGGGTCATCGCAGCGGCGGCTTCGAGGGCGAGCCGAACGAGCTCGTGGGTCGGCGGACCGCCGAGGTCCGCGAGAAAGCCGACGCCGCAGGCGTCGTGTTCTTCGATTTCGAGGGGGCCAGCCATGTGTAGCATTAGACTCTATGGCCAACGACAGCGCTCGTCATTCGCCTTTTGTCGAACGATGGCGGCTTCGATTTCGCCGACGAGCGCCGGTTTTTGCAATCCGAAAGAGAAATCGGGCGCGTGGCGCAGATGTGCATCCTGATCGCGAGCCCGCTCGAAGCCGATCTCGTGCAACGCGTCGCCGGCGCCGCTCCGCAGAACGAGGTCCTCTTCGAGCCTGCGCTGCTTCCGCCGCCGCGCTATCCGAGCGATCACCGCGGGCCGCCCGATTGGAAGCGCAGCGCCGAAGGCGAGCAGCGGTGGCAGGCGCTGCTCGCCCGCGCCGAGATCCTCTACGGCGTGCCGGCGGACACGGGTGCGGGTCTGGCCGCCGCGCTGCCGCATGCACCGCAGGTTCGCTGGGTCCAGGGCACGGCCGCGGGCGCCGGCGAGCAAGTGCGCGCTGCGCGTCTCGAGCCCGAAGTCCTCGAGCGGGTCGCGTTCACGAGCGCCGCGGGCGTCCACGGGGGGATGCTCGCCGAGTTCGTCTTCGGTGGGCTGCTCGCGCTCCGAAAGGATTTTCGGCGGCTCGAGCGGCTGCGTGCCGATCGCTCGTGGCCGCATTTTCCGAACGCGGAGCTGGCCGGCTCGACGATCGCTATCGTCGGAATGGGTTCGATCGGCTCGACCGTTGCCCGAGTCGCCCGCGCCTTCGAGATGCGCGTGCTCGCCGTTACCCGCGGCGGTGAGCCGCGGCCCGACGTCGACGCGGCGTATCCCGTCACGCGCCTGGGAGACGCCTTTGCCGCGGCGGACGCCGTGGTCGTCACGCTTCCCGGCACGGCGGAGACCGAGCGGCTCGTCGACGAAGCGGCGCTCGGCCGCCTGCACCGGCACGCGATCTTTTGCAACGTCGGCCGGGGTTCGGTCGTCGATCAGGCGGCTTTGACCCGGGCGCTCGAACGCAGCGCGATCGCGGGCGCCGTGCTCGACGTCTTCGATCCCGAGCCGCTACCGGCCGGCCACCCGTTGTGGACGCTCGACAACGTCGTCTTCAGCCCGCACACGATGGCGCTCTCGGTTCACGAAAAAGAGCGCATCGTTGAACTGTTCTGCGACAATCTAGGCCGGTTCGCGAGCGGCGCACCGCTGCGCAACCGGATCGATACGCGCGAGTTCTACTAGCACTCGCAATTCAAGCCGGGCGCGGCGAGCGTGCCGGGACCTCGTTGAGCACGACCCAGTACATTCCCAAGCGCGCGATCAGGTCCGCGAAATCGGAGAACGTCACGGGCTTGCGAACGTAGCTGTTCGCGCCGCGATCGTAGCTCGCGATCAGGTCCCGCTCCTCATCCGAGGACGTCAGCATCACGATCGGAACGAAGCGCAGGTGATCCAGCTTGCGGACTTGCTCGAGCAGCATGATGCCGTTCATGCGCGGCATGTTGATATCGACCAGGATCAGCGCGGGGGCCTCCGCGTCTTGCAGAAACTCGAGCGCCTCGACGCCGTCGTTGCGCACGACGATCTCGTTGACGAGACGCGCGCGCTTGAAGGCGCGTAGCGTCAGCTCCACGTCTTCGGGGCGATCCTCCACGAGCAAAATGTAGGCGTCGTTCACACGAAGCTCAGGCCCGCTCGTCCCCGAGCGTGAAGAAGAACTGGGCTCCCGATCCCGGCACGGATTGCGCCCACACGCGGCCGCCGTGGCGCCGGATGATGCGGGCCACCGTCGCCAGACCAATGCCGGTGCCTTCGAATGCCTTGCCGTGCAAACGCTTGAACGGCGCGAAGATCTGGTCCGGGTACTCGGTCGCGAAGCCGACGCCGTTGTCCTTGACGGAAAAGACTGTTTCGCCGTCGACGATCTGCGTCGCGAAGCCGATGATGGCCGGGTCTTTGCCGCGCGTAAACTTCCACGCGTTGTCGAGCAGATTTTGGATTACGAGGCGCAGCAGAACCGGATCCCCCGTGACGCACAGATCGGGCGCTACCATCACGATCGCGTTGCGATCGGGATCGGCCGCCTGCAGCTCGGCCGCGATCGAGCGCGCGACGGAGGTGAGGTCCACCGTGCCGCGCGAGAGCTCTTGGCGCGAGACGCGCACGAGCGAAAGCAGTGCATCGATGAGATGCCCCATCTGATTCGAGCCCGCGATGATCAGACCGATGAAGCGCCGCGCCTCGTCGTCGAGCGCGTCGGCGAAGTCCTCTTCGAGAGCGCTCGCGAATCCGGCCACCGAGCGCAGCGGAGCGCGCAAGTCGTGCGCGACCGAGTAGCTGAACGTCTCGAGTTCGTCGTAGCGGTGCTGCAGCTCGATGTTGAGGTCGGTCACGCGTTGCTCGCGGCGATCGCGCTCGATCGCCATCCCGAGCATCGTGCCCACCCCCGTCAGGAAGGCGATGTCGGCAGCACGGAACTTGTGCGGTCCGGTCGTTCCGGCGTGCAGTAACCCGACGACGGCGTCCTTGACCCGGATCGGGACGGTTGCCGAGGCGGGCGTGTGCTCGTCGCCTTCCACGAAGATCGGCTTGCCGGTTCGCACGCTCCGTGCCAACTGCGGCTCGACGTCGACGTCGACCGAGCGGTCGTCGAGGGATTTTGCCGGCCAGCCGACGCTGGCGTTGAAAACCAGGGACCCGCCGGCAGCGTCGAACTCGCCGACGCGCACGAACCGTACCTGCAGGGCGGCGGCGATGAGCTCCGCCGCTTCCTGTTTAAGCCGGGCGACGTCGTCGGTCGCGAGCGCGTTCTGGCCGAAGGAAGCCCCCAGGGCCAGCAGCTCCTCAGCGTGCTTTCGCTCGCTGCCCTCCGCGATCGCGGCCAAGGTGAAGACGCCGAGCGGGGTCGCGACCACGCTCAGCCCGATCTCGAGTGCCAATTCCGTACCGTCCTCCCGACGGCCGGCGTGTTCCCGTCCAAGAGCTAGGGCTGCCGTCCCGCCGGCGGCCGCGGGAACCACGAGTTCGAACGGTCGCCCTTCGAGCTTGCCCGGCGCGTAGCCGAACAGGCGCTCCGCCTCGGCGTTCACCAGTGCCATCCCGAGCCCGGCGTCGACCGCGACGAGGGCCACGGGGGCAGCCGCGAACAGCCGCCGCAAGTGCTCTTGCTCCGCGCCGAAGGGGGCGGGCGTGTCGAAAGCTCGGTTGCTCAAGGGTCCCTGACCTTCGTCCTTTGTCGTAGCGCGATAAACCCCGTTTGGCCCTGTGACCTACGCCTCGCTCACTCTTGGCCTGAAGAACCCGGCCCGTCACCGGCCGATACCTTCTCATATAACCTTATGTCGAGACCCCTACGCGCCCTCATGATCGAGGCAGATCCTAACGATGCCGAGCTCCTGGTCCGCAAATTGCGGAACGGCGGGTTCTCGTTGACATCTACCCGGGTCGACCGGCTTGAAGACGTCCGGGCCGCCCTCGACGCGGAAAAATGGGACGTCGTGCTGAGCGATCACACGCTCCCCGGCTTCCGCTGTACCGACGTTCTCCAGTTGCTCCAAGCCCAGGTTCCCCCAACGCCGCTCATCGTCGTCTCGGGGTCGATCGGGGAACAGGAAGTCGTCGAGACACTGCTTTCGGGCGCGGCCAGCTACGTGGACAAGGCCAGCCTCTCGCGCCTGGTTCCGATGATCGAACGGGTTCTCGACGAAGCGGGTCTGCGCAGCGAGCATCTGCACGCGCAGCAGGAGCTGGAACTCGTGCGGGCGGCGGTCAACAGTGCCAACGATCTGATCTTCGTCCTCGAGGTGAACCACGGGCAGCCCACGCGCGTGCTCTTTTGCAACGAGGCCGCCCAGCGAGTTAGCGGCTATTCGGCTGCGGAGCTGTATTCGCTCGGTCTGCTCTCGATGCGCGGCCCCGACACGGATCCCGTCGCGGTCGGGCGCTTGCGTTCGGCGATGAAGCGCGGCGAACCGGCGAGTGCGGAGCTATTGATGTACCGTAAGGACGGCACGACGACGTGGGTCGAATGTGAAGTCCATCCGCTCATGAAGGGCTCCAACCGGTTCGTCTCGGTCACCCGCGACATCAACGAGCGCAAGAAGCTCGAAGATCAGATGGCGTTCCTCGCCACCCACGACGCGTTGACCGGGCTTGCGAATCGCGTGTTGCTCGGCGAACAGATGGAGCGCGAACTGGCGCTCGCGCGGCGCACGGGTAACGAGGTCGCCGTCATGTTGATCGACCTCGACGGATTCAAAGCGGTCAACGACTCGCGCGGGCACGCGCTCGGCGACGAATTGCTGCGCGAGGTCGCGGCGCGACTCCATTCCTGCGTGCGCGACGGCGATACGGTGGCGCGGCTCGGAGGCGACGAGTTCGTCATCGTCATGGGCGCCGTCAGCGGGCGCGACACGATCACCCGGGCGGCCGACCGCGTTCTCGAGGCCGTGCGCAAGCCGTTCTCGCTCGCCGGCGAATTTTGGCAACTCTCGGTGAGCGTCGGCGTCAGCGTCTATCCGAAGGACGGCGACACCGGGACCTCTCTGATGAAGGCTGCGGACCTCGCGATGTATCACGTCAAACTGCACGGGAAAAATGCGTGCCATTTCAGCGACCAGCTCCTCCAGGTGAGCTAGCGGCGCTCCCGATGCGATCGCTCGTCGCGCTCGTCGCAGCCCTCTGGATCGCCGTCGTTCCGCACGCGGCGGCCGCGGCCGCAAACGCACCCGAGCGGATCGCGCTGGAAAGGCTCTTCGCGCGTGCGACGCCCGATTCGGCCTCGTTCGCTCCGAGCTTTCTCGCGAAGGTTTCCATCTCCGACATCGCGTCGTTCGTCGACTCGTACAAGTCGCGTCTGGGGGCGCCCGCCTCGATCGACAAGGACGGCGGCGAGTGGAAACTGCGCTCTGCCCAGGGTTCGATAAAAGTCGACATCGCGTGCGACGCCCGGGGCCGTATCTCGAGCTTGCTCTTTCACGACGAACTCTCGGCCGACAATCTGGCGGCGCTGCAGCGGGTGCTCGCGGCCGGCACGATCGCCCCCGAGTGGTTCGAACCCTCGTATCTGAACGACATCCCGACGACGAAACTGGAGAGCCTGCTGGCCGACATGCACGCCGCGCTCGGCCCGTTCGTCCGCGTCGAGACGCGCGGCGGCGCGTACTTTGCGATCTTCGAAAAAGGCGAGTCGCACGCCCAAATTTCGGCCGGTCCCGACGGCAGAATCGACTATCTGGCCTTCTCGCGAAAGTAGTGCGACCGAAGTCTCATCAGATTCATACTTTCCTTACATCCAGACGGCAACATTCGTGCGTTCCTCAAACAGAGGTAAAACCACGATGTCGAACACCACGGTTCACGCCCCGGAAGAGATCGAACGCCTCCTCGTACTCGGACTGTCCCCCATTACCGATAATGCGGAGGCCCTGGAACAGCTCGGTTTCGAGCGCAGCTATCCGAACGCACGCGCCGGCTACGAGTCGACCGTCTACGAGCGCTCCGTCGATCGCGGCTACCGCGAGACGTCGGGCGGACTCCGCCGCGTGATGGTCTGCGAACGCGCCTTCCTCGTACGCTCCCCGGCCGGATCCGCCCGCCCCTAGCCTCGCAGGCCGAGCGCTACCATCATGCGGTAGCCGACATCGAGCGCGCGCTCGTCGATATCGAAGCGCGCGTTGTGATGCGGGAACGAGGTCGACTCGCCGCCGCGCGCGCCCACGATGAAGTAGGCGCCGGGCCGCTGCTCCTGCATGAACGACATGTCCTCGGCCCACATCACGATGTCGTGCTCGACGACGTTCCCGGCGCCGAGCGTCGCGCGCCCGACCTCGCGAACGACGTCGTTCATCGGCTTGTCGTTCACGGTCGGCGGGTACGACCAATGGTACTTCAGCTCGTATTCGAAGCGCATCGCGTGCGCGAGGCCGGCTAGGATGCGCTCCATCCGCTCGGGCATCGACTTGCGGACGTCGGCATCGAAGCTGCGCACCGTCCCCTTCATCTTCGCTTCGTCGGGGATCACGTTGAAGGTCGTGCCGGCTTCGAATTTCCCGACCGTGAACACCGCCGGATCCTTCGGCGCGATCTCGCGGCTCACGATCGTCTGCAACAGCGTCACGAAGTACGCGCCGCCGACGACGGGATCGACGGCAAGATGCGGCATCGCGCCATGGCCGCCCTTGCCGCGGATCGTGAGATCGAATTCATCGGCCGAGGCGAAGAACGCGCCGTCGCGCACGCCGATCTTGCCGACGTCGAGGCCGCTGAACAGATGCAACGCGAAGGTCCGGTCCACGTGCGGGTTTTCGAGCGCACCGTCCTCGATCATCAGACGGTTGCCGGCGTAACCTTCCTCGCCCGGCTGGAAGCAAAAGACGAGCGTGCCGGGCACGCCGGCGCGGTGCTCCGCGAGCGTCCGCGCGGCCGCGAGCAGGATCGCAACGTGGCCGTCGTGGCCGCAGGCGTGCATGACCCCGGCAACCCGCGAGCGGTACTCCGCCTCGACCAGCTCCTGGATCGGCAACGCGTCCATGTCGGCCCGCAGCAGCGTCACCGGCCCCGGCTTCCCGCCGCGTAGCGTTGCTAACACGCCGGTCTTTCCGATGCCCGTCCGGATTTCGTCGAAGCCGAGCGGGCCGAGTTCGGCCGCGACGAAGGCCGCCGTCTCGTGTTCCACGAGCGAGAGCTCGGGTTTTTCGTGGAGCCGGCGCCGAACCCGCACCAAGTCGGCGGTCGGCACGTCGATGCTGAGCATGCCCGCCCCAATTCGCGCGCGAAGGAGGCGGGCCCGCTCGTATCTTAGAGCTAGCGGTAGGCGCCGAAGCGGCGCTCGAGCGTCACCTCCACGGTGTGCGGTGCGACCGGAAATCCGGTGGTCGAGAACGGTCCGCCGAAGCCTGCGTACGGAACGCCGCCATCGAACTTCGAGAACACGAACGCGTTCTTGTTGAACAGGTTGCGGTCCGTTACGTGGAGCTCCGACGCGCCGAGCGGGATGGTGAAACCGGTATTCCACAGCCAAAACGACGGCAGATTGTAGGCGTTGTTGCGGTCGTAAAACGTGCCGTTCAGGAAGGCAACGGCGCGCCGGTCGCGCGACTCATAGTCGATGCCGTAGCCGTACTTATGAAGCGGTACGCCGAGATACTGTTCGTTGTTCACGACGTTTTGGATCGCAGATTCGGTGAGCGGGTCGACCCCTTTGGGGTAGGCGGCTTGCGTGTTGTATAACCCGTCGAGGGCGATCTGCGTGAACGACGGGATGGGCACGCGGGCCGAGAACTCCACGCCCTCGTACACGGTTCCGGCGAGATTGACCGGTTCGCTCAAAAAGAGCACGGGTAAGCCGCCGCCCGAACTCGGGCTGCCGGTAAACGTAAGGCCCGTCGACGGAACGAGTGCGTCGAAAATGTGGCCGTAGACGTTCGTGCGGTAGACGTCGGCGGTGACCGATCCGCGGCCGAGGAAGTCCCGCTCGACGCCGAAATCATAGCCGACGGCCGATTCGCCCCTCAGGCCACGGTTCCCGACGCTGGCGACGCAAAACTGATTGCCCGATGGGCACTGCGGAGCGCTCGTCGAGTCATTGGCAGACAGATCGAGGCCCGTGACAATATCGCTGAGGCGCGGCGGCCCAAATCCGGTGCCCGCTGAGAAGCGGATCGCCGTTTGATTGTCCGGCCGATACGACACGCCGAAGCGCGGATCGAACCTTCGAACGTTGAGAATGTCGTAGTCGCTGTAGTAGCTCGCCAGACTCAGATTGAGCTTGGGCGTAGCTTGAAAGTCGTCGCGCAGGAGATAGGTGCGCTCGACCTCCGTCCCAACCGCGTTGTAGGCGAAGCCCTTGAAGTTGATGGCCGGAGCGGGCATGAAAGGCGTGGTCGCGGTCGCCGAATTCGAGAACGTGCTGTCCGAACCCGAGAAAAAATTGTCGCCGTTGCCGCCGAATCCGATCGTCAACGAGTGGTTTCCCAAGACGCGGTTGTAAAGGACCTCGTCGCCGGCGAGACGGTCGACCGAGCGCGATTCGAAACAGCAGATCGGATTGTTTGCGTTGTTCGGCTCACCGTTGCCGTCGACTACGCGCTCCAGCGTCTGCTGGTAGGAGCGGATTTCCAGATCGCCGCCCCCGACTTGCGTGTGGAAGTCGGCTGCGACTTTCGGTTCGATATTCCAAACGTAGTCGCCGGGAAACCCGAAGAAATACGGAAAGCCGGCCGGATCGACGGCCGAATTGTCCGAGCCGCCCGTGGTCGGATTCGTCAAGAGGCCGAGCTGATCGCGATAGTCGCTCTCGAGCGTCGCGCTTAGCGTCAGCGACGTCGCGGACGAGAAGTCATACCGTACCTTTCCGAGTGCGGATTTTACGTTCAGCAACTGCGACGCGCCCGTGACGTCGCAGATATTTGTTGGACTGGAGCAAACATCGCCTCCGAAGTCCCCACGGAAGTTGGGATCGATGTATCCCACCGTGCCGTATTGATGGGCGTCGAAAATGAAACCGAGCTTTCCGATCGTGTCGGAGATCATCGCGTTGTATTCTCCGAGACCGAAACCTCCGAACCCGCCAAGCAGGTCGCCGCCGAGCGACTTCAGCGGATCGCGGGTCACGAGGTTGAGTGTGCCGCCAATCGTGTTCGCACCGAAGATCGACGTACCACCGACGCCCTTGATCAGTTCGGCGCGCTGATAGATCGATGGCGTGAGCGCGGAGAGGTCGAAGTCCCCGAATTGACCGTTGCGCAGCGGCTCGCCGTCCTGAAGGACCAAGACTTCGTAGCCAGTGTTGCTACCGCCCACGAAGCCCCCCGCGCCTCGAATCGATAGCGTCGTCACCGCACCCGGGGCGCCGTTGTCGAAGTGTTCCACCGTCACGCCGGGTAGCTGATCGAGCGCGTCCTGCACTTGGTTGAGGCCGCGAGTCGTGAACTCGGTCGACGTGATCGTGGTTTGCGAAGCGGTACTGCCGGAGACGGAAGAGTGTCCGTTCACCGACACGTTGCCGATCGTGCGCAAAGATGTCGCCGTTACCGGTTGGAGTTCTACGGCCAGCGTGACGTTTTCGCCCGCAGCGAGCGGAAACGGCGCCGAGGTCGTGCTCGCGTATCCACCCCGCGTCGTGCGGATTGCGTACGTCGCGATCGGGGCCGTAAACGAAAACGATCCGTCCGCATTCGAACGTGCGGTCTTCACGACCGCACCGTCTTGCAAGAGTTCTACGCGCGCGTTCTTGACGGGTCCGCGCGACGACACGTCGGTAACGGCGCCGGCGATCGTTCCGCTAGCGGTCGCCTGCGCTGAGCTAGGCGAACCGCAAGCGCCGAACACGAAAACCAGAAGTAGCGCGAGCGCCGATGCACGAGACAACATCGCAGCTTCACTTTCATAATGTGTGAGTGATATATTTCGCCGAGGGGACGGCGCCGTGGTAGTACGTCGAACCGTTCGAGCGACCTCCTCATCATGTTCATTTCGCGTTCACGCGCGGCCGAAGATCCCAACGCACATTGCAAACGAAGTCAGCGAGCGCGCAGATATCAAGAGCTACTGCGCGCATCAGATCGCAGATCGATCGGTCTCGTCCGGTATCCGGAGCGAAACGGAACCGGCTGCCCCCCACATTTTCACATCCTGAAAGGAAAGTCGGAGTCGGGAGGCCCATAACGGACGGTAGTTTTCCGAGCGCTCCGGCGCATTTGGAGGGTTCTTCCGTGGCCAAAGCCATCTCGACGCCGGCTCTCGAGCGGCACGGGCTGAGCGACGATCAGCTCCGCTGGATGTTGCGCAACATGTACTTGCAGCGCACGCTCGACAACCGCGGTTTTCAGCTGAACCGGCAGGGCAAAATCCCCTTTGCCACCGGCAGCGAAGGCCACGAGGGCATCCACGCCGGCAGCGCGCTCGCGTTCGCGCGCGGCCGCGACATCCTGGTGCCGTATTACCGCGACATGGGGCTCTGCATCGGCGTGGGCATGCCGGTTCTTCAAGTGCTGCTTTCGATGTTCGCCCGTGCCAAAGATGTTTCGGGCGGCCGCCAATTCCCGAACCACTACTCGTATCACTCGCTCGGCATCCTCTCGATCAGCTCGATCATCGCGGCCCACTGCCCGCACGCGGTCGGCGCGGCCTATGCGATGAAGCTGCGCAACGAAAGCGGCCGCGCCGTGCTCTGCACCTTCGGCGACGGCTCGACGAGCGAAGGCGAATGGCACGAGTCGGTCAACTTCGCGGCGATCCACAAACTGCCGATCGTGTTTCTCTGCGAAAACAACGAGTGGGCGATCTCGACCCCGCGCGCTGCGCAGATGGCGATCGAGAACATCATCGACAAAGCGGCGGGCTACGGCCTGCCCGGCGTGAAGGTCGACGGTTCGGATCCGATCGCCACCTACGCCGTGATGCGGGAAGCGCTCGAGCGGGCGCGCACGGGCGGCGGCCCAACGCTGGTCGAGGCGACCTGCTACCGCTTCCTCTCGCACACGACCGACGACGACGATCGCACCTATCGCACCCGCGAGGAGATCGAACGCCACCGGCATCTCGATCCCGTTCCGCGTTTCGAAGCGCTGCTGGTCGAACACGCCGTCCTCACCTCCGACGACGCGTCGAAGATGAAGAAAGACGTGCTGGCCGAGGTCAACGCGGTAACCGACCAAGCCGAAGCGTTGCCGTACCCGGCGCCCGAAGAGCTCTATACGAACGTCTACGAAGGAGCGTACGCGCCATGGCTGTAGCATCGACCACGAGCACCGTGATGAACAACGTGGAAGCGGTGCGCAACACGCTCTACGAGGCGCTCAAAGCCGACGACCGGACCCTGATCCTCGGCGAAGACGTCGGCGCCCGCGGCAACGTCTTCCTCATTACCAAGGGATTCATCGAAGAGTTCGGGCCCGAGCGGATCATCGATACGCCGCTTGCCGAAGCCTCGATCGTGGGCATCGCGATCGGGATGGCGATGGAGGGCCTGCGCCCGATCGCCGAGATCCAGTTCGCCGACTTCATCTACCCCGCGTTCAATCAGATCGTCGGCGAAGCCGCGAAAACGCGCTACCGCAGCAACGGCGACTACACGTGCCCGCTCGTGATCCGCACGCCCTACGGCGGCGGCGTGCGCGGTGCGCTCTCGCACTCGGTTTCGATCGAAGCGCTCTTCTATCACGTGCCCGGGCTCAAAATCGTCGCGCCGTCGTTTCCGGCCGACATGAAGGGCTTGCTCAACGCCGCGATCGACGATCCGGATCCCGTCCTCTTCCTCGAGCACAAGAAGACCTACCGGCTGGTGAAGGGCGAGGTGCCGGCCGGCCACTACACGATTCCGATCGGCAAGGCCGAGATCAAACACCCGGGCGACCAGCTCACGGTCGTCTCCTACGGGCTCTACGTGCATCAGGCGATCGAGGCCGCGACGCGCCTCGCGGGCGACAACATCTCGGTTGAAGTG
>Ga0302326_10014247_pt1 | contig 16824 bp, 16 predicted proteins | sample Palsa_T0_3_FD_202264 | JGI IMG/M metagenome (GOLD analysis project Ga0302326, IMG submission 202264) | Peat permafrost microbial communities from Stordalen Mire near Abisko, Sweden - Palsa_T0_3 | ecosystem: Environmental > Terrestrial > Soil > Palsa > Peat permafrost | place: Sweden: Abisko...
ACCGACTCGATAGAACTCGTGCACACCGAGAAATGCGGCTGCCGCCAGCGTCGCCTGCGACGGGTGCGGGGACGCCAGGCGAATCTGTTTGACCCCGGCGACCTGCGCGGGAATAACCGTCATGAGCACCGTCGAAGGCAGGGGATAGCGGCCTCCCGGGACGTAACATCCCACCGATTCGAGCGGACGCACCAACTGACCGACGTCGACTCCGGGCTCGATTTCACGGTGCCATTCCTTGAGGGCTCCAGCAGCCTGCCACTCCGCATAGCGGCGGATGTTACCTGCTGCATGTTCGATGGCGTGCTGGAGCTCGGGATCAGTTTTCTCCCAAGCCTGGTGGAGATCATCCTCGGGAACACGCAGCGGCTCGTCCTTGGCTAATCCATCCCAACGAGTGGCGTATCGGAGCACGGCGCGGTCACCGTTGCGGCGAACGTCAGCAACCACGCGGCGGATCGTGGGCTCAATATCGGCCAGGTCGGTCGCACCGCGGGCAGCGAGCGCAGTCAGCAGATGAGCCTGCCCGGCGCCCTCGAGAATACGCATGGCGTCATTCTTGTTGCGCGTGACCGCGCTTCCTTTGCCCCGCACATTATTTCTGTTGCGATTTCTGTTGCGCATCGACTTAGCCGGCATCACATGACGACCTTGTTGAGCGGATATTCGACGATACCCTGAGCGTTGGCTTGCTTTAGCTTTGGAATCAGCGACCAGGCGGCTTGCTCGCCTATCACAGTGTTCACCGCGACCCACTCGCCATCGGCCAGGGGCGCGACCGTCGGATTCTGCAAGGCCGGCAGCAGGCCGAGAACGGCGGGCAAGTCTGCCTTGCGCACGTTGAGCATGAGGCCGACGCGCCCGAGCGCGGCGATCGCTCCACTCAGCATGACGGACAGGTTTTCAATTTTTTGCCGCCGGGCGGGATCAGACCAGGCCGCTTTGTTCGCAACCAGTTGTGTATTCGACTCAAGAAGGGTTTCGAGAATTCTCAGATGATTAGCGCGGAGTGAACTCCCCGTCTCCGTCACTTCGACGATGGCATCTGCCAGCAACGGCGGCTTGATTTCGGTTGCTCCCCAGGAGAACTCGACCCGCACTTCAACCCTGCGGCTGGCAAAATAATTGCGCGTGAAGTTGACCAGTTCAGTGGCAATGATTCGCCCATCGAGGTCTTCGAGTTTCTGGAAGCTGGAATCCTCGGGCACGGCCAGTACCCACTTCACCATGCCCATGCTCTGTTTGGCATAAATCAGGTCCGTAACCTTAACGACATCAAGACCGCTTTCGACGATCCAGTCCAGCCCAGTCAAACCCGCATCGAGCGCGCCGTGTTCGACATAACGAGCCATTTCCTGAGCACGAATGAGGAGGCATTCGATCTCGGGATCGTCGGTGGCTGCAAGATAAGAGCGGGCGTTCGTATACACACGCAGTCCGGCGCGAGTAAAGAGGCCGAGGGTCGCTTCCTGCAAACTTCCTTTTGGAATTCCCAGTCGCAATTTCATCGCTTCGCCTTCTCCGTCTGCCTTTGTTGAGGCTGCCCTGACTCATTCTTCTTTCGCTCGAAAAGAGCAGGTTGGGGCGCCGCTGCTCCGAGCGGAAGCGGCTGCGTAAAGCAGGAGCGCGTCCCGTTATGGCAGACCTTGCCCTCTCCAAGCACGTGGACGCGCAGCAACACCGTATCCTGATCGCAGTCGGTCGAGGCGGCAATGACCTGCAGGCGATTGCCCGAGCTTTCGCCCTTGGTCCAGAGTTTCTGGCGCGTGCGGCTGTAAAACGTCACGAATCCAGTGCCCAGCGTCATGTCGAGCGCTTCCTTGTTCATGAAGCCCACCATCAACAGTTCCCCGTCGCCCGCGTCCTGAATCACGGCGGGGACCAGGCCTTGCATCTTGTCGAAGTCGATCTCCATTCGGATCCTCCGATGTGCAATCAAATTCTTGAAAGCGCCGGTAGCGGGCTACTTTCGGTTTCGCAATAGCCGGCGACGCCGGCGCTACGGTAATGCGCATCCCACGCGTTCGGCGATTGAGGGAGACGACTCTCAAGTTCAAAGTAGCCCACTACCAAAGCGCCGGAAAGCAAAAAGCCCGCTGGGCGAGTTGTGCGCCAGCGGGCTTGGATTTCCTATCAGTGCCTAGTTATCCGTGTTCCCCCGCCGACACGCTCGTCGCATGGTGATGATGGTGATGGCGATGGGTTTGCAGAGTCATTTCAAAAACGATACTAGGGCAGTAGAGACTCTGTTGTCAATTGGTTTCGGCGAGGTTTCGGCGAGGCCAGGGGCTACTTTTACTTCCGCATAGCTGGCGAGACGCCGGCGCTACGGTAGAGGTGCTTCCTATGAGTTTAGCGATTGAGCCGTCATCTCCGCTCACTCGACTACCGCCTCCGATTGCCGAAACGAGACTATGCTGGTTACGATGCGAAAATTGTTTTGTAAGCGCATGGCCACATTGGAGTCGGCAAACTGTGGTGCGCAGGTAGCCCCGTCCGAATCGCAGAGCTGATCGCCCAGCGGAGAAACGTTCCACTCCTTCTCCTGCGGCATAGGAAAAGCGGATCACGGTCTGTACGCCGCAGGATAAAGAACGAGACCGACAGGAGAGCTGATGACATTGTCCCTGTGTCCGGTGCTTCGCGCTGGTGGGAGGGCGTATCCAACGCGAAGCAGGTGTTGCCTGCACTCGCTTCAAACAACGGGCTGGTCGCCGCAGGAGCCGGCCACGAGCTACCAATTCTTGCGCGAGCAACGGTGCGACCAGGAAGAAGATGCTACCAAAACTGGTTTCATGACTCTCGTCTCCTCGGAACAGCTCCACTCAAGAACCCCATAGCACTCTGATAGCCAAGGGCTTCGGCAGTCGCTTCCGTCGCAACCGTCGCTGCCGAAGATCATCAGAACCGTAATGGTCCCGAAGCATTCCGCCTGATAGTGCTGGTACCAAGTGGGCGGCTGCACCATCCGCGGTTCGCTTGCTATCCTAATGAGGGTGAAGAGCGTCTAACGAAACTGAAGACTGATCGCGGAATTTCGGCGACTTGCTGATATGCAGATGGTGTTCGACGTTTTCGCGCAGATTTTTGGCACCCTCTGGGCGCATAAACTGCGTTCATTCCTCACCATGTTTGGGATTGCGTGGGGTGTGGGTTCCCTGCTGCTGCTAGTCGGTTTGGGCGAGGGCTTCCGCACCGGGAACAAGCGCAACCTGTCGGAATACGGCGAAAACATCATGATGCTCTTCCCGGGCCGCGCTCCAGAGGTCGCGGGCAGCATGAATTCCGCCCGGCAATACCGCCTCACCTATCAGGATTACCTCGATGTACGCCGAGAATCCCCCCACATCAAGGCCATCACTCCCGTCCTCGTCACTAACGATGTGCATGCCGTCAGCGAGTTCGCCACCGCGAGCGGCCAACTCACAGGCGCCGAACCGCAATACAACGGAATACGATTCCTCCCGCTAAAACTGGGACGCTGGCTGAACGAGCTCGACGGAACTCAAAAACGCGACGTCGTCGTTCTCGGCGATGAGATGTCGCGCAATCTTTTTCCGGGACGTCCCGCCGTAGGATCGTTCATTCTGCTCAATGGCCATCGTTTCGAAGTGATCGGCACTCTGAATCGCGTCGGCCGCGGCGACGATAATTCCACCAACACGCGCTGCTACATTCCCTTCCAGGTCATGCGCAGCGATTTTCCGCTCACAGGCGAGGCGGCATACGACGCGATTTCAGCCCTTAACTATCAGCCGCGTATAGCCGACGAGCACCTCATCGCGCAGGATGAGGCCCGCCGCGTTATCGCCCGCAATCACCACTTCGATTATCACGATGAAGATGCTTTCGAAGGCTGGGATACAGTCAAGCAAGCGCAGATGATGGGTACGATCTTCGATGCGATGAACGAATTCCTCGGCACTGTGGGTTTGGTAACGCTCGCCCTCGGCGCCATCGGCGTGATCAACATCATGCTCGTCGCCGTCTCCGAGCGCACCCGCGAAATTGGTCTACGCAAAGCTCTAGGCGCCACTAACCGCAGCATCATGCTGCAATTTTTCGCCGAGGGCATACTGCTGACGCTGGTCAGCGGACTTATCGGCATGGGCCTGGCCGGCGGTTTGATGACCCTTCTAGCCATCGCCAGCCTGGCTCTTGCAGGCGTCGCCGCTGGACTATATCCCGCGCGGAAGGCCGCCCGCCTGGAACCAGTCGAAGCCCTGAGGCAGGAATGATGTCGAGGCGGGAATAATGTCTTTTGATCTCCAGCCCGTTTTGCAGGGCAAGCTGCTCGCACTGAGGCCTCTTCGACCGGAGGATCTTCAGGACCTTTATGCCGTGGCGTCCGATCCACTCATCTGGGAGCAGCATCCCGTCAAAGACCGCTACCAAGAAGGAGTTTTCAGGGAATTTTTTCGCGAAGCCGTGGAATCCGGTGGAGCGTTGGTCGCCATCGATTCCACCGTTGGCCAAATCATAGGATCGTCGCGCTACCACGGATACGATCAAGAGAAAAGCGAGATCGAAATCGGCTGGACATTCCTGGCCCGGTCACGCTGGGGCGGCGTCTACAACCGCGAAATGAAACAGCTCATGCTGCGGCATGCCTTCAAATTCGTGAACAATGTTATCTTCCTTGTTGGTCCGCAGAATCTGCGCTCGCAAAGAGCGGTAGAAAAAATAGGCGGGGTTCGGGTGGGATCAAAATGTGACGCTGACGGCCGAGACAGTTTTGTATATCAAATTACCGCATCAACCTTCGAGGTTTTCTCTCAACAACCGGCGGCGCTTCGCCCAAATGAGTTTCGCCTGAATCAGGGTGAAGGGCTGGGATAATCCAATGCTGCGTGACCTTCTACAGGAATCCTACAACGCCATGCGCCACAACCGGCGCCGCACCGCCCTCACCATGCTCGGCATGGCCTGGGGAATCGCCACCGTCGTCATGCTGCTTGCCTACGGCGATGGTTTCGGCCGCGCCTGCACCAACATCTTTGCCAACTTTGGAACCAAGCTCTTCATTGTGGTCCCGGGCCGATCGTCCATGCAATCCGGCGGCGAAAAGGCTGGCGCACAAATTCGCATTACGCTCGATGACGTCGATCGGCTCACTACCAACATCCCGCAGATCACCCACATCACGCCTGATTGCTCCAAGGGCGCGACCGTACAATATGACATCCGCTCCTACACCATTAGCGTCAACGGTGAATACCCCAACACTCTTCACATACGCGCACTAAGCGTCGACGACGGCCGCTTCTACAACTCCGAAGATGAGCGGCAGAGCGCGCGTGTCGCGGTCCTTGGTTCCGAAGCCAAAGAAAGGCTTTTCTCCGGACGCGAGGCCGTTGGCGAACACATTCGCATCGACGGCATCAGCTTTGAAGTCGTTGGCGTTCTCGCCCCCAAGATGCAGGCCGGAGACGACAACATCAATCGCGTCGTCTATGTTCCCTTTACCACCATGAGCAATTTCAAGGATACCCACTTCCTCGACTCCATCTGGTTCAACTACGAGACCAACGATTACGAGCGAATCGAAAAATCAGTGCGCTCCATCATGGCCGCGCAGCACAAGTTCGATCCTACCGACCGCCGCGCCCTGTTTGTCTTTAATCTGATGGAGCAAGTGCACCAGTTCGAAATCATCACCATCGGACTCAAGATCTTGCTCGGCTTCATCGGAACACTTACGCTCGGTATCGGCGGCGTCGGCCTCATGAACATCATGCTTGTCTCCGTCACCCAGCGCACCCGCGAAATCGGAGTTGAAAAAGCGCTGGGCGCGCGCCGCCGCCACATTTTCCTTCAGTTTCTGGCTGAAGCTCTTACCATCACCTTCGCCGGCGGACTCTTTGGCATCATCCTCGCCTATGTCGTTGCCTTCACCGTGGGCCGACTGACGCTCTATAGCGCCATGGCCAAACATGCCGAAGCCGGTGACATCCGGCTCGCCATCAATCCCCTCACCCTCGTGGTTTCCGTCCTAATCCTCATCGCCGTAGGCCTCGTCAGCGGCATGATCCCAGCCATTCGCGCCTCCCGCCTCGATCCCATCGAAGCCCTGCGCTACGAATAAGAGATCCCGTACTCCACCCAAACATTTGACCTGATATTGTGTTACCCCTATTGAAGTCATCCGTTTTGATCAATAAAAAAGAGGAGAAACAAGGGGGAGAAACAATGTGACTGGTTTACTCGTGATATGTTTCGCGTTTTCTCTTTCAGCCTTGGCCCAGCATGAAGGCGGCGGCTGGCCCGAGGTCGGTGATGGGTGGCTCTGGGATTCCTACGAGATCGTCATCTATGACGATCCGGATCTATCGATTGGTACCTGGCCTAGAACGTCAGCCTTGGGATCTATGTCCACGTAACGTATCTGGGGGCGAAACGCGTAAAAACCAATGCCGTGGAGGGACGGGCCACTGAGCCCGTCCAGCCGGGCGGCGACGCCCGGCGCTCCACCGAACGAATGGTTGTTACTTTTTGTCGTCTTTCTTCTCATCCTTATTCTTGTCGGCATTCTTGTCCACGATGGAGAGCAATTCGACCTCAAAGATCAGAGTCGAATCGGGACCAATCTCGCCGCCCGCGCCCCGCTCGCCATAAGCAAGGGCTGAAGGAATGAAAAGCTGCCACTTCGATCCCACAGGCATTAACTGCAGCGCTTCCGTCCACCCTTTAATAACCTGGCTCACGCCAAAGGTGGCCGGTTGCCCGCGCTTGTAGGAACTGTCAAATTCTGTGCCGTTGATCAGCGTTCCCTTGTAGTTGCATACTACTGAGTCGCTCGCAGCGGGCTTCGCTCCTGTACCGGCGGTCAGGATCTTGTACTGCAGTCCGTCGGGCAACGTGACCACGCCTTCCTTGCTTTTGTTGGCGGCCAGGAACGCTTCGCCGTCGGCCTTGTTCTTCTCTCCAGCTTCTTTCATTTTCTCTGCTTGCTCTTTCTTGACATCATTCTGCACTTCAGTCAGTACGGCCTTCGCTTCGTCATCAGTCAGAAGGGTCTTTTTGCCCGCCATGGCATCCTTCAATCCCTGCGCCACCAAAGCCGAATCCACGTCTACCGACTGCTTTTTCAAGTTCGCCCCAAGGCCTGTGCCGATGTTCATCCCCAGCGCGTAGCTGAACTTTTGTGTTCTTGTTTTAAGCGGAGACGGTTCCGCGCTCTTCGCCGTCGTCCCTGTCGTCTTTGCCGGAGCCTTCGGAGTTGTGGCTGCTGGAGCCGCTGGGGTCGTTGCCGACGGTGTGCTTGCTGGCGGAGTCTGCTGGGCATAGCCATCTCCGGCCAGCATCATCGCCGTGGCCAATAGTGAAGCTGTGATAGGGAATTTTCGCATTTGTCTATTGTCCCATTGTGGGACATTCTGCGCCAGAGCTGTGCGCTAGCGAACATAGGGTCCCGACCGCTAATTAACGCGACGTTCATGTTGCGGACAGCCTTTAGGGTGTACCCCGACCCAAAGCATTTCCGCTCTCCGCTGCGGCGGTCGCCGCCAGATTCCGCTATAATCCCCCCATGAAAATCACTCGCTTGTTCTCCCTCGCAATGCTCGTGATCGCGCTGGCATCGGTCAGCCAGGCGAAACCGAAGAAAATCAAAGTCGAACTTCAGGATGCGCAAGGCAAGTCCGTGGGTACGGCTACCATTTGGGAGTCCGCCCCAGGGATCAAGATGGAACTCAATCTCGAGAATCTGCCTCCTGGCGAACATGCCATTCATTTTCATCAGAACGCAAAATGCGAAGCCCCCGACTTCAAGTCCGCTGGTCCACACTTTAATCCCGATGGAAAGAAACATGGCCTGGAGAATCCTGAAGGCCACCATGCCGGCGACAATCCGAACATCACGATCAAAGCGGACGGCAAACTCCATTTGACGGTGGATGATAAAGACGTTAATCTCGGCGCCGACAGCCATTCGCTCTACAGCAACGGGGGCACGGCTCTGATCATCCACGCCAAAGCCGACGACCAGAAAACCGACCCCGCAGGCAACGCCGGAGAGCGCATCGCGTGCGGAGTGATCACGAAATAATTTTTGAGAAGGGATCGTGTGGGGACGGGCGCCCCGCCCGTCCAAACTGCAGCTCGGGCCGCGGTCTAACATGTATTCCGGCAACTGGCAGCAGCGTCTTAGGTTCTCTTTTCTTTGAAAAGAAGCCACAGGAGTTTCCCGTCTACTGGACTCTAAACCGTTTCCAAGCGTACGTTGGGTCTTTTACTCTTGGTGTTTCGAATCGAAGATGTAGATGGGCTGGGCGGTGGAAGAATAAGATCCCTTTTCCAAAACTTCACTCTGCGACGCTTCTTTAACCAATCGATCCAGTTCTCGGACTCCTAGCAATCGCTTGAGGAAAATTTGGGCCGCCCAGCGGGTGAACAGGGCCGAACGGCCGGTCTTCCAGGTTCCGACCAATTTAGCCAGCGATTGTTACAGTCCGGTTAAAAGATTTCCGCCGAAATCGTTCATCGTGCGCGAATCCGCATCCAAACACAGCCAACTTGATTCTCATTGGGAACAGACTCTGATGTTCACGGTGTCGAACAATCGGCCGTGCGTAGAACAAACATGGGGTGTGCCGGGTGCTCAGACGGTTGGAAGATCGAATCCGCGAACTCTGCCGCAAGGTCGTCGCGGCCCAAAATACAGACGGTTTCGACCCAGCCCTTTCCGAACTGAAAGCTGCTCTTCAGGAGCATACCGAGCGACTCAGGAAAATTGCCGTCACGAAACTAGTCAGGTTCGAGGAAGACTCTCTCCCAGAGAGGCGGTCCGCCACAGTTCCCCGGAAGTGAAGTCTCAGCCACAGTGGTTCAATTTATGAAACGCTCAACACATCTCCGTCATCAAAGCGTTGGGGTGCTTCACTTGTTGACGCTGGCGAGCTTGGGGCGAACCGTACCGCTCGGATAGTTGGAACATCAAGCACCCTTTATCGTCACGAATCGGCTTTCCGCGAACGCATCCATGCTTATCAGGATAAAAAGGGGTTTAAAGGCTGTTGGGATTTCCCCTTTCCCGTCAAAACTGCGACAAGATCGCAAACCCTTCGTCCACCACTCAAAACCACGTCCTACGGCGATATTCGCGGTAGGCATCGCCAAACGCAGCTTCCAGCACCCGGGCTTCACGGTGGGCGCGTATCACCTGAGTGATGACCACGAACACGAGGACAATCCACAGCTCGGGCTTCTGTATGACCAGAATTACCCCAGTGAGCGTTACGATACCAAACACATAAATGGGATTGCGAATCTTCGAGTACAAGCCCCGAGTAACCAGCTCGTGGACCTCAGGCTTTACCGAAAAAGCCTTGCCGAGTTCATAGCGGGCGATCCCAAAGAGGCTAACACCCATCACGGCTAGTAGCGTGCCAATGTAGCGCTGAGTGTTCCACGGTGTTTTCCAGGCTACAAGCAACCAAAAGAGAACACCTATTCCGAGAATCTGGAGCGCTGTCAAAACGTAAAGTTGTCGGGCTTCCATTGGAATCCCCTGAGCCGGAACCGAGTTATGGTTATGGTTATGGTTAATGATGAGCGCCTGGAATCCGGACGGCCCGAATGGATTCTGCACATATCCAAATGGTACACGCTGAACGGTGCGACAGTGGCGTCTCGTACCGTCGATGCAGATTCGGAATACCTACATAACAATAACTTATGATCAAGCCTGTATATGGCATCGCCAAGCGGCCGGGACTAACGGGCAAGGAGTTCTTTCATTACTGGAAGATCATCCACGGCGCTATCGGCGCTAGAATTCCTCGACTCCGCAGACTGGTTCAGAGCCTCCGCATCACCGTACCCGGTGACAAACGGCCAGATTACGACGGCGTGTCGGAACTCTGGTTTGACGACATTGAATCCTTGCTGAAGGCTTGTCAATCCCCTGAATGGAAAGCTTCCAGCGAGGACGAAAAGAACTTCATTGACCACAACAAGGTTGCTTACTTCGTCTCCGAGGAGCACGTTATTTTTGAACGAGTCGATGCAGAATAACGGTCGTTAATCGTTGGCGGGGGTGGGTCGTTGAAAGCGTCCCGGCCGAAAGGCGGCCCGGCTGTGGCGAACGACCGCCAGCGCTCCAGTCGATAGTGGGCTGCTAGTTCCGCGATAGCCAACGAGATGCCGGCGGAAACGTCGAGGCCGGTCAGCATATAAACAGCATCACTACTGTCCGGCTAAATTTTCCGGCAGTCGACCTAACTCATTGAAGATAAGCCCGATAGCGCATCACGGAAGCAGAAACGATTTGAAGTTGGAAAGGGCTGGATTTTGTCGAGTGCGCGGGTGACTTCCCGGAAAATGGTCGGCCGCGGCACTTGCTGCATTTTGGAACAGCTGTAAAGATTACCAAGCAGCAACAGATCGATTTCCATGTCGGCGTGGGCCTGTCGTCGGCCGCAGTCGATCATCTCACTGGGAGGGTATTGGTTCCGCTTTCAGGCGATCCCTCGCTAGGCGAATTTTCCAAGCAGAAGTTCTTTCCTTTCAAACGCAGCGACGCAGAACTAGAATGCTGCAAGCAGCATGACAGGGCACATGGCGCATTCCGAAGAAGCGTAAGTTCCATTCTTTGACGCCGCCTCGGTTGCATGCTTCAGAGTGGGGGATGGATCTCTACAGCGCAATTCAATACGTGATGTTCATCGCCATCGTCACCGTCCTCGTGGAACCGTTGGGCGGATACATGGAACGAGTCTTTTCCAGGAAACGAACGATGCTTGATCGTTTGTGTCTTCCCGTTGAGCGGCTCATCTATCGTATTACGGCGGTCGACCCTGATTTGGAGATGAGCGGCAAAGAGTATGCGACCTGTTTCGTCGTCTTTGGCCTTGCCGGCACGCTCCTGTTGTATGCCATTCTTCGAATGCAGCAATTTCTTCCCTGGTTCTTCCCTCAATATCACACCACGTCGTTATCGCCTGACTTGGCTATGAATACAGCCATCAGCTTCTCCACGACCACTACGTGGCAGGCTTACGCTGGCGAGAACACAATGAGCTATTTCAGCCAGATGGTGGGACTCTGCCCGCAGAATTTTTTGGCAGGCGCTGCGGGTTTAGCCGTGGGTATTGCTTTCATCCGCGGTCTTGCCAGGCAACTCTCCCACACACTCGGCAATTTTTGGGTTGATCTAACCCGCGCCCTGCTCTGGATTCTATTGCCGGGAGCATTGATCGGCGCCTTGCTGCTCGTTTGGCAGGGCGTCCCACTGAACTTCCAACACTATTCCGTGGCTACGACCGTCGAAGGCACGAAGCAGGTCGTACCGCAGGGTCCGGTAGCTGCACTGGAGATCATCAAGAATCTCGGCACAAATGGCGGTGGCTTCTTTAATGCAAACGGGGCTCATCCTTATGAAAATCCCACGCCCCTTACAAATTTTCTCGAAATGTTAGCTGTCGTGCTTCTGCCTGCGGCATTGACCAATACCTTCGGCAGGATGACTGGCCAGCCTCGACAAGGATCGCTTCTCTACGGCGTGATGGTGCTTCTCTTCGTCGGCGGTCTTTTCTTCGTACATCACTTCGAACAGGGAACTCCCAAACTCGGGAATGTGGATTTCCGAAATGATCGCCTCCAATCTGGCGGGAACATGGAGGGTAAGGAGGTGCGCTTCGGCATCGGCGGCTCGACGCTCACGGCTGTCGTCTCTTCCAATACGGCCACGGGATCCAACAACTCAATGGACGACAGCTATACTTCGCTCGGGGGCATGGTTTTGCTGGTGAACATGCTGCTGGGAGAGGTCGTATTCGGAGGACTCGGAACTGGTCTTTACAGCATGGTCATGGCCGCTGCGATCGCTGTGTTCTTAGCGGGGCTCATGGTGGGACGTACGCCTGAATACCTGGGAAAGAAAATAGGGCCCTGCGAGAACAAAATGATCATGCTCTACGCTCTGGCCGCGCCGCTCGTCATCCTCCCGCTCGCCGCGATTGCCTTAAGCACCAGGCTGGGATTGTCCGGGCTGACGGTCAACACCGGCCCACATGGTTTCACTGGGATTCTGTTTGCGTATACGTCCTGCCTCGCCAACAATGGCCAAAGCTTCGCCGGACTGAATGCGAACACTCCGTTTTACAATCTCACCACAGCCTTAGCGATGATGGCAGGCAGGTTTGGCCTAGCGATTCCTGCATTAGCATTAGCAGATCTATTCGGTCAGCAGAGAAACACTCCTTCTTCTTCGGGAACCCTTCCGACCCATTCTCTGGTCTTCGGAGCCCTACTCACGGTCTGCTTGATAACCATGGTAGCCCTGAGCTATCTTCCTGCCTTGGCTCTCGGTCCGGTACTGGAACGATTGTTCTTCGGAAGATAGAACATTTGAGATTCACCTAACGTACTCGCCCCGCGCCGGCAGCGATCTTGGAAACCACGAGCGCGCTGGTCGCGCCCGATCGGCGTGACCTCGACGCGGCGTGGCGCCGTGCAGACACCGCGCTCGAAGCGTTGCCTCCGCCCGCAAGCGGCGACCTCCGGATCTCCCTTGAAGCTCGGCAACCCAACGCCAATCAGTTAGCATCCCGAAAAAGTAGACCAGCTGCAATCAGAATTTTCTGGGAAAGTGAGAAAGGCCGCCCGGAATCCGTCAGCCTAAGCTCCTCACCAGCCGCGCGGATGTGTTCGCATTTTGTAACAGGACATCAAGGTCGGTCTGGTGCAGCAAGACTTCGAGATATATTCGGCGCGGTAGGGCAGCCGCGCAGAGCGCTCTTGCATTGTCCTTCTGAAGGGGCAAGAGCAAACCGCTTGTCTTCCCCGGCCCGGCTGCCCTGCCGCTGATGGCGCGGCTTCCCAGATTCCCCCCGAGAAGGCCGCGCCAAGGCACAATCGAGCGAAGGCGAATGGGAAGCCCGACCGTGTCCCGATCATGCTAGCGCCGTCCACTAGGACGGACAATCGGACAAACGCTTAGTGTGAGGCAGGAGTGTGCTGTAGGGGCGGCGGGAAAGAAAAGCCGCCCGAGTTTCCCGCCCGCTAATTCTTCGATTTGTTTGTGGGAGACTTTCCGTTCAGCGTGGCCAACAACAAGTCCGCCGACGGAGGGGCCGCCACCGCACCGTTAAATACGATGTCCTTTGCGCTTACCTCTTTTCCGTACAGGCTCTTGTTGGCATCATTGTCCGGACGAAGGGTCGATCCCGCTAGAGAGATTCCGGCAAACAGCCCCCGAGCGCGAGAGTATGAAAGGATCTCGGCCCGCATGGTTATGTCGGTTTCAGCGGAAGCGTTTCTTCCCACTGGACCTGCCGCAGCGGAGGCATCACCTCCCAGCTTGACCTTGCTGATAAGGATGTTCCCGGCAGATCGAGGACTCATCAGCAACAGTACGAAGTCGGTCGCCTGGCCGCCCAACTGCAATCCGAAACTCCCCCCTTCCAGCGCCATCATAGTCGGTGGACCCCAGCTACCTTGGAAATCCTTCCCACCCCGGCAAGTCATAACTCCCCGGCCATAGCTCCCTCCGATTCCGATTGCGAACTTCAGAACCGATGGCAGAACGACGACGCAATCAGCCTTGTCAATCACGCTTTGCGGAATATCGTCGGGAATGTCCATAATCTCCTTCATCACTTTCCCAGCATTCTCGACTCGATCCTGTTCTTTACCTTGCCCAAAAGCGGGCGATGCAACCACGGCAAACAAAACCACTCCCAACCAAACTCTTTTCATATGGTCTCCTCCAAGTAATGAATCGAGCGCCTGATCAACTCCACCCGAAAACGGGCAAAACGAAGTTTAGGTAGTGGCTAATTCTGTTAGCCCACTACCAAACTTTACGCCGAATCCGTTCCGACTTCCATCAGGCTCGGGGATAGTTGATGTAAATACGGTTGGCGGCTGCGGCTCTGGCGCCGTTCTGATGTTCCTGCTGGATGGGGGCGAGGTGTACACCACCACGCGCGCCTGTGTTCGGAGCTGGTCCGCGACAACACATTACTTCTGGCCGAACACTTCTGGATATCCGAGGCCGAGCAAAGTCAACCTACAATTCCAAAGAATGCAGCAAGGTACCGTTGACGCACTTCCCATTGCAATGCTCGGAAACAAGCAAAATGCGAGCCATGATGAACCCGTCTGGATCTATAACCCATGGTTGGATTCGGTGGTCGGGTGCGGTGCGTGGTCGATTCCGCTATTACTGCTCGCTTATGTCTCTTCTGCCGCCAGCACACTCACGTGGTCCGTCTTTTTCTACATCCTTGCGCTGTTCTTCAATTACCCGCACTACATGGCCACTATTTATCGCGCCTATCATAAGAGGGAGGATTTTGAAAAGTACCGGATCTTTACGGTTCACATCACTTTGCTGGTTGCGCTGACTGTGATTTGTTCGCACTTCTGGATTCGTTCTCTTCCTTTCATCTTCACCCTATATCTCACGGCGAGCCCCTGGCACTACAGCGGACAGAACTACGGTCTGTTCATCATGTTTGCCCGCCGCGCCGGCGCCCAGCCCACAAACCTGGAGCGGCGCGCCCTTTACGCAGCATTCCTGATCTCATACGCAGTCTTGCTGCTGAGCCTCCACTCCGGGCCGTCTGCCGATCCTCTATTCGTCTCGCTCAACATCCCCGCGGCGATAAGCTCGCGAGCCCAAATCCTCCTTGCCATCGCGTTTGTGGCCTGTTCCACCTTCGGCCTGTCCCGGCTAATCGCGCAGGGCAGCTTCCGCAGAATGATCCCGTCGCTTACCCTATTTTCCACTCAGTGCGTCTGGTTCCTGATGCCCGCCCTGCTTGCGTTGGTGGAAGGATTCCAAGTTCCGCGGAGCCGCTATAGCACAGGCGTTCTCGCCGTAATGCACTCCGCGCAATATCTCTGGATCACCAGTTACTATGCCAAGCGAGAAGCAGCGGCCACACCGAACCGGCCCTGGCGTCCTTTTTCTTATTTCGCAATTCTCGTTGTCGGGGGCATTGCACTCTTCATTCCCGGTCCTTGGCTCTCGAGCCTGGTATTCCATTTTGATTTCACGCGCAGTTTCTTGCTCTTCACCGCCCTGGTGAACATTCACCACTTTTTCCTTGACGGTGCCCTCTGGAAGTTACGGGACGGACGTATCGCCGCTTTGTTGCTGAATTCACGCGCCCAGATTGCCGAAGGCACGATGGAGGCGGGGAGCAGGGCGATGACGGCATTACGCTGGCTGGCCGGACCGAGTTCCGCCGCACGCGCTCTGCGGGTGGGGACAGCTTCCGTACTGCTGCTTTGGGGTTGTGTCGATCAAGTGCACTATTACTTCGCCTTGCACAGCAGCAATCTGGCCGATTTGAAGCGCGCGGCTTCACTGGCTCCTTACGACACGCCACTGGAAACGAAACTGGCACGCCAGGCGCTCGAAGAGGGCAGCCCCCAGGAGTCCGTTGCAGCCTGGCAATATGCGATAAAGGCCAACCCCGTTGATCCTGCCCCCCGCGATGCATGGCTGAGATATCTGACCCAGGAGAAACGGCTCGGTGAGGCATATCAGCTCACCGGCAATTGGCTCAAGCTCGCGCCCAGGGATGCGGCTCTGCTGGTAAATCATGGCATCCTCGCCCAGCAATTCGGACATGCCGATGAAGCTGAACTGAGCTGGCAGAAGGCTCTCACCCTCGACCCGTCGCAAGCCGATGCCGATCTCTATCTGGCCCTGGAGTTGGAGAAACAAGAAAACTTCGAGGATGCAATCGGTCACTACGAAGCCTACCTCACGAAGGTGGTGCGACGGCCTGCATCCGAACTCCCGCCTGCGGCCAAACTGATCGGCGTGGCGCTTCAGCTGGCAGATTGCAATACGCGGGCCAATCACCCCGACTTGGCATTGCGCCACTACAAAATGGCGCGCTCCCTCGCGGCTCAAACGGGGGAAAGAAAATTAGAGAGCTTTGCCAGCATAGCGGAGGCTTCCCTGCAAGCGAAGCTCGGCGAAACCAAGAAGGCGCTGCCCCTCTATCAGAAGGCGCTTCTGCTTGATGCGGGACTCGACGACCAACACAGCGAGGCTGTCGACTGGTACCTGTACGCGATCTTCTTACGAGAGACGGGCTTCCCGGCACGGTTTGTCTATGCAAGCCTGCTCAAGTCGCAGTCATTGTTCTCTTCCGATTCCAATGGTCAGGAAGTAGCTGCAGTGAAGAGGGTTCGCCTGGAATTGGAGGGGCAACTTGGTCCCGAAGCTTCCGCTATCAGCCGCAACCCTGAGCCAATGTTGAATGCGGCGCTCAAGCTGAATCGTTAACGACACTCCGCCCTCCGTCCAAGAAATTAGCGCGTCTTCACTTCTCACCTCATTTGGAATACTCGTCTCGCAAGCGGACCTGCCGGTCGGTCATTGGAACCTCACGTCCTGCAATGAAGACCCGCTTCACATCGGTTTTCACGTCCAGCGGGTCGCCGTTCGCAACCACGACGTTGGCGGTTTTGCCGACATCGAGGGAACCGAGTTGGTCGGAGACGCCCCAGATCTCGGCGGCGTTGATGGTGATAGCCTTGAGTGCTTCATCATAGGGGAGGCCGAAGGCCGTTGCGAATCCTGCCTGGTCGGGCAGGTTGCGCACGTTATGAGCAGAGTAAGAGGCAAAGACGATCTTGACACCGCGTTTGTAGAGCTGCGCCGGGAGGCTATAGACGGTATCGTAGCGCTCATCTTCTTTTGGAGCTTCGTAGATGGGTCCGACGATTACCGGCACTTTGAGACTGGCCACATAGTCGAGGACGGGCTGAGTGTGGCTGATGTGATTGAGCACGAACTTCAGTTTGAACTCGTTGGCCAGACTAACAGCCGTTTGCAGATCGCTAGGGCTTTCGGCCGCT
>Ga0302326_10014249_pt1 | contig 16819 bp, 18 predicted proteins | sample Palsa_T0_3_FD_202264 | JGI IMG/M metagenome (GOLD analysis project Ga0302326, IMG submission 202264) | Peat permafrost microbial communities from Stordalen Mire near Abisko, Sweden - Palsa_T0_3 | ecosystem: Environmental > Terrestrial > Soil > Palsa > Peat permafrost | place: Sweden: Abisko...
TCCTGCACGATCTGGGTCACACGGGTTTGCGAAAGACCGTCCTCGGTGGAAAGGCGCGAAAAGCGGATATCCGAACGATCTACGACCGGGAGCGCCAGCGAGTCGGGGACCGGCGCAGCCTTGGCGGGCCGTCCTGACACGAGCAGAACTGCCGCCACCAGGACCCGTTGAATCAGGTTCGACCAGCTCCCCGAATGCGGTCTCAGGCGTTGCATGCCCGCAGGGTAGCGGATTTCCCGGCCGAGCACCATCATACCTTGGTGTGACGCAGCATCTCGAATGCTACCCTCGATGAACTGCACCAATGCGGTCACCACACGTGGCGAATTCGAGAAGGAGATGTCCGCGTGCAACCCGTGTCCATCAACCCCCTCGGTCGGTAAGTAGTTCTAGGATGAACTCCTCTCAGCTCCTCTCATAATAGGTGCCATTCAATGCCTATTGGTTCAGATTTTACTTCCATCACCGTCCGCTACGAAATAGGATGATTCTGCTCTAAAAATATGCCTTCAGATTCAACATTTTCAGACGGGGAAAAGACGGGTTCGAGTCCCGTCCATCCCGCCATTTTCTAGAGCCTCTTGCAGGCTCCGCATCTCAATTTGCCTTTGAAACGGCTGGAAAGAGGGATGGCATAGATGGGCGGGAAGAGCGGTGTAGGTTTCCAAGCCCATTGTGCGGAGGCGAGTCAACGATCTCCGGTTACTTGACAGGCCCTATCAGTCAGACAATCTGATTGGCATGGAAACGACCCTCACAGACTTTCAGCGGAATTTCAGCGTAGCACGGGCGGCCGCCGATCGGGGAGAGACAATTAAGGTGAAATCGGCCGAGGTGGTTTATGTGTTCGCTCGGCAGAACGAGCACCCCGCCCAGCCCTTTGCCGATTTAGAGCATCTCTTCGGCGTCGTACGCCAGCCCCAACGCAGCAAGACCCCGCATGAAGCCATCCGCCATCGCCTTAAAGCGCGTCGTACTGGTTGACACTGGTCCGTTGGTGGCGGCAATCGATGCGGGCGATTCGCACCACGCTTGGGCGAAGGCCACGTTGCCCAAGCTGACCGGTAGATTGCTCACCTGCGAAGCGGTGGCGAGCGAAGCGTCGCATCTGCTCGACAACGATCCCGTGGCTATGGCCTCCCTGCATGTCTTTCTGAGACGCATGGAGATCGTGCCCGTCCTTCGTGACGAACTCGACCAGGTATTTGCTCGGCTCAAGCGCTATGCCCCTCGGATGGATTTGGCCGACGGCTGCCTTGTGGCGTTGTCAGCACGCGATGCCGACGCCGTGGTCCTCACGACTGACACGAGGGATTTCTCAACCTACCGGATTCCCTTCGCCTCGCCTGAGGGACTATTTGCGGAAAAATGAGCCCCTGAAAAGCCACTAGGCCGTTGTCTTAGCGAACGCCCTGAGAATCGGCATTTCGGCGGAGTTTAATACCTCGGGGAAGGCCGACAACTCATGGTCACCGTGTATGTTGACCGAAGTGCAAAATCCGCGATTTCATTGCGGAGCCCACCGCTGAGTTTTCTACCTGAATTTGAGCGGCTGTAGCCACTCGGAATTCGATCCGTGCTGCGTCCCATTCGCGACAAAGCGCCTTATATTCCGCAATGTTTTCAGCGGTCGCGATGTGCGGAAACACCGGCTTCGGAGGCAATGTTGAGGGTGCCTTCACGGGGATTAAATTAGAGTCTCGTTTGGCAATAATCGCGAGAGTGAATATGCCAACCGCCTATTGAGACCGCAAATCGGGGACAGCACATCAATGGCCACTATGTTCGGCCTTGATGCCGACAAATTTGGGCGAAAAAGAGCCACCGAAGAGCCACTAAACAGGTGCATTAGGCACTGCCGCCCAGGGAAAACCACGAAAGGCGCGGGTTCGAGTCCCGTCCATCCCGCCATTTCTATTCAGGCCCAGTCCGCTCAGCACTGGGCCTTTTTCATCGGGCGAGTGCGAACCTGGTTGCTATTTGGTTGCGCAACTGGCGGCAGGCAAACGCATCGGCCGGATTTCACAGATGGGAATGAACCCTTTTTTCTCGAGGATAGGGCGGCTCATTGGTGCGGCATCGACCATCAGATAACGATAGCCGCGTTCCCGGGCCTCCAGCACACGATGCCGCAATAGCGCAGAGTAAATTCCACGTCCCCGATATTCTGGAAGAACCGAACCGCCAAAGATGCCGGCAAACTGGCCATTTTCCGGGTAGTCCGTTCGCGCGCCTCCGACGGCCTTTCCGTCGGCATAGGCTCCATACAGGCTTATGCTCGACGGAGCTTGGGCCAATGTGGCGAGAAGCTGATCGCCCCACCAGGCGAACGAGCGGTCATAAAGCCCTTCCTGGATCGCCACGAGATCGCGCACGCCACGGTCATCCTGAATGCGCCGGACTTCGACTCCGGCGAGTCGATCGACAAAGGGCATGTTCCGGTCGAGCGGAAACACCATGAAGACTTCGACCGGGTCTGACGCAAAGCCCCGCCGCTCGAGCCTGGAGCGCAAATCGGAGGGCCGGTCAAAGGCATAGAGTTTCCATTCGAATCTACGTCCCAGCAGAGCGAAGTGCGCAATCTGCTCGTCAATCATCGCGTCTTCGCAGCCCGGCGTAAGACTGGCGAAGGTGACCATCGCGTCCCCATCCCCTCCTTCCGGTGTGTGTCGCAAGAAATGTGGCAGAGATTCAACGGTTATGCCTGGAAAGGCCTGACGCCGTGTCTCCAGCGCATACGTGTCGAATAGCTCGGTGGAGTTCATCGTATTTCGATCGATTTACTTCAAGCCGGCGATTTCGCGGAGTTTCCTTCTAAGTTTGTGTAGGCGCTGTTGGCTAGCAGAATCAGGCGGTAGCTGTCCCGGAAGCGCTTCATCAAACTCAGGTGTGCTCATCAGGGTCTGTGCCGCATCGATGAGGAAGCGGCGCATTTCCTTAGGCGCTTGATCTACGTCAGCAACGATGCTCTCCCGCCCATCGATTACCGTGACGAAATCTTCGATGTCTTGGCTGGAATAGTAATCGCCGCGCCCTCGGTCCAGAAAGGCGACGTACTTGGTGGCAAGAAACCCGGCGGGAGCTGCAAGTTTCAATCGGGTGTGGGCGATTTCCTGTTCCGTCGCCGTGGCCAGTGCTTCCTTGAGCCAGGTCGGATTGAGCTCGAGATGGGCGCCATCGGTTGGCATAATGTCGACCGTTTGGTGTCCGAGTACCCAGCGACAAAGCGGCGCTCCTTCGCGAGTATCGTGTTCGAATCCCAATCTGCGAATCCGTTCCTCCACAGCGGAATATCGCTCGGTCGTCAAAACCTTGAGGACAACATCGACGTCATCGGTTGGCCGAGCCGGTAAAAAGTCGGGATCGTCCAGGAGCAGATTGACGATGGATCCGCCAACAAAGGCATAGTTGAGCTTCAATTCGTCAAGCCGGTCTGCCACCGCTCGGAGGGCTCCAAGATTAGGCGCCGGCATGGCCATTCAGCTTTTGGTTTAGCTCCTTCTCGGCGAATTCGCGCTCACGCGCTCTCCCGAAGCGTAGTGCATCAACCAGCGCGAGCAGATCATAGAGTTTTGGATCGCGGCGTGCGGCTCCGGGCACGCTGGGATAGAGCGGCTGAACGGAGGCTCCTTGCACCCGACCTTCAGGGTCAGGCCAAACAGGAGGTAGCTGCTCGGGCGAATTGATCTTGCCGGACATTGCGGGTGATGCCCAGGCAGTTGGCATCCCCCGCGTCATTTCCTTCGGAACTGCTGGAAATGCATAGGGCAGGCCGTGCACGAGAAAGTTGCGCAACGTAACCAGACGGACCTTCTTGGTTTCTGGGTCAACCAATCGAGCTTCAACCAGGCGTCGGACTGCGGCATGCACTTCCGAGGCGCTCATTCCCAACGCCTTGCCCATGCCTGCATAGCTTGAATGATCGGCTCCCAGCGCGAGTTTGAGTGCAACGACAATGTCTTGTGGCTTGGTAACCATGCAAATACGGTATTCGCGAATAGCGAATGGTCAAGCCCACTTCTCTTCCACTAACTCTATCTTTCTGAGACGCTGAGAATCGATCCAACGACATGGAAACGGTGAAAAAGGAGCCACTGAAGAGCCACTAAATCGGTGTCTTAACGAACTCCCGTGCGAAGAATCCATCACAAAGACGGGTTCGAGTCCCGTCCATCCCGCCATTATCAACGAGTTCGACTCACAGCTCCACGACGAGATTGGCACGGAAGCCGGTTCTCTCGGGGTCACGGGTGGTCTGGTACCCAAGCGAGTTGTTCAACACCCGGGTGTTGCCGAGCATGTAGTCGCGGGCTTCATGAATGTGTCCATGTATCCAAAGCGCGGGGCCTTGTTTGAGGATGAAGTCGTCCAGATTGGAAGCATAGGCAGCACTGATGAGGTCTGTTTCTTTTCAAGTTTGGACCGATCTGATCGATGGGGCATGGTGCGAAATTACTACCGACCTACCACGATCACCGGCATGGAGAAACTGTGTTAATGCCAGGCGCGATCTAGCATGGAGCAGAGCGGTATGCTTCGGCTGTAACTTGCCGGTGTCCCTACGGCGGATCTTCCGATAGTCAGTCATGCCCTTTTCTTTGTTGCCGGCCGCCATCATGGCGGACTGTGGGTCGCCAAAGAGGGCAAAGTCCGTCCAGAACGTGGAGCCGAAAAAGCGCCATCCGCTCAGTTCAAATTGTTCGTTCTCCAATATCGTGACGTTCGACTTATCCGCCGCATCTCGCAGCTTTTCATGCAACCTTCCGACTCGTTCATCGTAGTGCTCGTGGTTGCCAGCCACATACAGCACCGGAACATTGGGAAACACTTGCCGCGCCCATATAACGCCCTTTATGCCGCGGTCGATATCGCCGGCGAGCACGACCACGTCAGCGGTAATGTCGGGTAGGTCTGTTGTTCCGAACTCTCGATGCAGGTCACTGAGGACGCGGACACGCATTTACAAATTCTCGCTGATTGGTGGATTACGATGTGTTAGGGTTTGGAACGTTGCTCCAGCGAGGCGTGGTCTAGCCAAGTTGCTCTGGCGAAAGGTCAAGAAGGCTGCTGAGTCGAGAAACGTAAGTCCCGCCACAGATTGGTACGGCTATCCGCCCCTAATCCTGTTCGGCGTCTTCCTTAAATGGGTTGAATACCTTCAGCCCAGGGCGCCGGAAATCTCGGTCATTTCCTGTGACAATCGTCAGATTATGACGGCGAGCGGTTGCCGCGATATAGCTGTCTTCTACCGGCATTCTTTGGCCTGCAAGTTCAAGAGTTCGCTCTTGGTCCGCCCATACGTGCGCTACCGAGACATTGAAGCCGTGAATGCGCCCATGCATCGCCTCGACAAGCCGCGTAAGCCATGCTTGCAGGCTCTCTCTCGCTTTTCCATCTTTGCTCCTCACCCAATAGGCGAGTTGCGCTATCACGATAGCACTTGTGTAACAGTTGTTCTTCTCGGCCTCAAGCCATGCAATGACTCGCGGGTTCCCCTTCTTCTTTGCTGGCTGACTCAACACGTCAGCATCCAATAGCCAACTCATAGCTTCCGTCGCTGAGGCAACTCACGTCGACGAGGTGGCAGGTCGTCCATCGGTACAGGGCACTCTTTTAGTACAGCCAACCAGTCCCCTTTGGGCGCAAGCCGGCGAAAAATCAACGTATCATCCTCGGGGTGAAATTCCGCCTCGAAATGATCGCCTGGGCGTGAAGGTGCAAGCGAACTTGGCACTGTCAGGCGGCGTTTGGCGTCGAGAGTTAAGAGCATGGTGGGACCATCCCACCAATGCCTCGTACTGTCAAGAATCTCCTAACGCTGTTAGCGCCGACAATTTATTGGCTAGAAAAGAGCCACTGAGGAGCCACCAAATTGGTGCTTTAGCGATAGTCCCCAGGGGAAGAACGATGACTTGAGCGGGTTCGAGTCCCGTCCATCCCGCCATTTTTTGGTCAAAGTTCCAACTCCCGATCCTTTGCAGGGGGAGTCTGACCATGTAAGAAGTCATCAAGGGACCAATCAGGGATGTGTTTCCCCTTTTCCGGAATTTGCGAAGATCGGCCTTCCTTCGGTTCGGGATCCGACTCGTCAGCAGAAACGCATGTAGGACCCAAGGCGGGATACTCACAGACACAGGGTATTAGCATTTGAACATGGCGGACGTCCTGCCGGCGCGTTTGGTCGAGTTGGGACGCGTTCGCCAGTTTGGCCTTGAGTAAGATTACTGGGGAAGGGACGCGATAGACCTGGCCGGGCCTAAGCTCCAATATATCGGGATCGAGTAGGTCATTTGAGGTCAATCCGTTTACACTGTTTATGACCTCGATGAGTAGGGGGTCCTTGCCTGGAACATCCTTAGTGAGCATCGCTATTGCGATCGTTCGTGGCTCGTTATAGCAGGTAAGGCGCCAGTTGGTGGCCACTGCGAGGCGATCCGCCATCGCGCGATCACCAAATATATCGGCGTCTTTGCTCATGAACGGACGCAGCGGATCAAGGGCTGGGATCGCTGACGCGTAATGCTCTGCCCAAAGGTTGACGGCCTGACCGCCGACAAGGATCGGCTTCTCTGCTGAATTCAGAACTTCGGCAAATGCCGATAATTCATGCTGATCGGGCATGTTGACCGAAATGCAAAATCCGAGATTTTAAAGGGCTACGACGACATCTTGGCTCTTGGCGATCACTGATATACGCTATTCGCGAATAGCGAATGATCCAGATTATTCTGTCGATCGCCCATCAGGCAACTCGCCTAGCCGATATGGAGATGATCCGCCAATTCCCGGAATTGGACCGACCTTGAACCACACAATCAACCGAACGCACACCAGCAGCCGCGGCCGCCTCCACATTCTTGAAGGCATTTTCATCGGTGCCGGTCTGCAGACGTGTGACGCGACGAAGGGCCCGATGCTGTCGGGCGATAGCATCGGCTTGGGCTAGTTCAAGGGCGAAGCCGATGTGCGGTGCTGCGTAACGTATGGTATGGTGGTAGTGATGTAGGAGCGATTGTTCATGGTGGGACGGTTGAAAACAAAAAAGCCCAGGCGCGTATGCACCTGGGCCAAAGTCGTTTGCGCTAGGAAGGCTGTTACCTGCGCGAGGTACCCTCCAGAGACGCAAACAGGCCACGGCTCGCCATCATTCGGCGAGACAGTGTGTGCTTAATTGCGACGGGGGACTTCATGACACCCAAAATCTACGCCCAGAAACGACCTCGCCTCAAGGCGATACTTCAACGGGTGCAAACCGGCCGCTCAGTTGAACTTTGGCTGACAGCGGCTCACAGCTTGGCGATTTGAACATAAAATGCGCGCGAACATCGCCGCCGCTCTAAAGTTACCGAACCTCGGCGCCGATGGCTGTCTGGGTCGGCTTAAGGAATGTTTTTACGAGGGGGCCTTCCCCACAGAGGGTGAATCCGCCAAAGCGCTTGAACCATTTGCCGTCCGGCACCGTCGGGGCTTGGTCGAGCCAGTGTGCAAACTGTTTGAGGTCCTCAGTCGTGATTCCGCGCTCGGCTCTCCGTCGAAAAAGGTGGCGAAGCACCGCTTCCGGAACATCAGACCTTTGTATTTTTGGCATTGGCCCGCTTGAGGGGCTTCCCGTAGAAGCCGGCAACGAATTCCTCCTCCAGCGTTGCTTTTTTCCGGACATCAGCGGAATCGAGGCGATCCGCAAGTTCACCAAGTTGATCCGGCGTCAGAACTTTGGCCGACAGCGTGAAATCGAGGTCAAGCGCCTCGGCCGCCCTGCCGATGCTGTTGAGCGTTATGGAAGTGTTGTTGCTGTTCAGGATTCGGCGGATCGAATTTCGGCCGGTCTTCGTCTTCCTTGCGAAGGTCGTGATGTTCAGGTTCTCGGCGGCCATCCTTTCACGGATGGCGCTTGCTAGGGATCGCTTCATTTTCAGAGCAACGCTCATGGGTCGATAGTGGGCCAAATTTGGCACACTGTCAAGATGCTGCATGACGGTCCAGCGGGCATTTTGCGGATTACTGTCCCGTGCGATAAACCGATGGAAAACGGTGGAAAAAGAGCCACCGAAGAGCCACTAAACTGGTGCCTTAAGAGACTCCGCCTAGGGAAACCTACCTTGCGGACGGGTTCGAGTCCCGTCCATCCCGCCATTTTCTCCCTCTGAGAGGGAAAATCCTGAAGCTGGGTTGACGTGGCAACTTAAGCATGACGATGACAGAATTTTCCCTCAGCCTGTTCAGAAACCGGAACGGTGCAATGTCCTGGCGGTGTCGGGCTGGCTGCATGCAGTCCGCGTCCGCAAGAACTTCAAGGCCCGAGAGGATGCAGCGAGCCCGAAGTCTACAAAGTGCGGATGAAGCGGCTCGTTGCGATCCTGCCGAATCTCGCGGCTTGGCTCCAGGCGTACCCATTGGACCACTTTGCGGTTGCTTCGCTGCGGCGGCCACGCGCCACGCGCTAATTTTCAAACGAACGTCGCTGACGCTGGCCAGTCGCCGCCCGGCCCGTGATCCCCGGTTCAACCCCCGGCGCAGCCCAATCAGCCCCGCGAAATCATTTCAATTTTTCGGCGGTGAGCCCCAAGTTGTCCAACAACGGCTGCCAGCGTGGGTCAGAGTGAAGGTTCTGCAGCAAATTATCGGTGAGGAGGAGGCAGAGCAGTTCGCTGTGGGCCGCGTAGGCCCGGTCCAGCCAGAGGAAGGCTTGGTCGGCTTCGCCCCGGAAGCCGTAAACCTCCGCGATCAGGTAGGGATTTTTCTGGGAGATCTCGGTGTCGTCCAGCAGATGCTTCAATTCCGCGTCCGCGGCGGCGCGGTTTCCCCGCGCCTGGGCCACCAAAGCCGGCGCGATCATCTGCCGGTATCCGTTGAGATTCTTCACGCAGTCCGCCGCCTCGTCCGGGCGATTCTGCCGCAAGCACACCTCCATCAGGTTGAAATAACCCCAGTCCATGTTCGGCGCGAGTGCGATGGTCTGCCGCGCGATGGTCTCGGCGGCGGCGTAGTCACCGGCGGCGATCCGCGCGAGCCCGAGATTCAAGTAGGCGCCCACGTCGAAGGGATCGCGCTCCAGGGCCCGTCGCGCAAACCGCTCCAGCGCCTCGTTGTCGCCCTCGGCGAGGGCCACAAACGAGGCGATCTGGAGGACATCCGTATCGGACGGCGCCAGCGCGACCGCTTTATCGGAAGCCTGGCGAGCAGCCTTCCACTCCCAGTTCACCAAGGCGACCTCGCTCAGGGCCACCTGGGTCTCAGCTAAATCGGGCGCCAGCGCCGCCGCGCGGGCCGCCTCCCGCTGCATCGCCGGCAGGTAGGTTGCGCGATCGGCCCCATAGAGGTAAATGGCCCAGCTCCGCGCCGTCGCTAACTGCGCCCACGCAAGCCCAAAATCCGGATCGAGCCCCACCGCCTGCTCGTAAAGGTCAATGCTGCGGGTGATGCCGTCGGGCGACTTTTTGTTGAATTCGAAACGGGCCCGCCAGTACAGCTCATGCGCGGCGAGGTTTTGCGTCTTCGCCTCCGACCGGTCGGTCGTGGGCAGTGTACCCGTCAGCCCGAACAGCGGGGCGCGCAGCTGGTTGACGATGAGGCCGGCAAGTTCATCCTGCAGGGCGAAGATGTCCTTGAGCTCCCGGTCGAAGCTACTGGACCAGACGCGAAAGCCGTCTGATGCCTTGATGAGCTCCGCCGTGATGCGGACCTCGGAGCCCGATTTGCGCACGCTCCCCTCGACGACGAAGGAGACATTGAGCTGCCGTGCGATTTCCGAGATGGGCAAATTCTTGTCCTTGAAGAAAAACGACGAGGTGCGGGCCATCACCTTGAGTCCCGGGACGGATGCGAGGGCATTGAGCAATTCCTCACTGACGCCGTCGGAAAAGTATTCGTTGTCCTTATCATCGCTCAGGTTCACGAAGGCCAGGACGGCGATCGATTTCTCCACTGCCGCCGCCGGGACGGTCGGGCTGGCCGCGGCCGCGGTCGCGGTCGCGGGTGACCCGGAGTGAGACTTCCACCACGCACCGAGCCCGAGGGTCAACCCCAAGAGAACGGATGCCGCGATCGCAAGCCGCCACATGTGTCGCCGGCGACGCGCGCCGCCGGCCTGCAGCGCCAACAGGTCGTCGTGGAGAGCCACGGCGGTCGGATAACGGCGCCGCGGATCGGCCTCGCACGCGCGCAATATGACCTCATTCAGCGCCAAGAACAGCGTTCGGTCGGGCCATCGATCTAGATCAGGCGGCAATCGGGGAAATTCCTCCCGGTCGAGCCCCGTGGCGAGTTCGTAAAGGACGCAGCCGAGGGCAAACACGTCCGCCGCGGGTGAGCCCGGTCCCTCTGGCGGGACGTAGCCCGCCGTGCCGATGAAGGTGTGCGCCTCGCTGACTCCGGCCACGAGTCCGATGTCGGCGAGCTTCGCCTGGCCGTTCACCAGGATCGCATTCGAGGGCTTGATGTCGCGATGGACGAGGCCGATCGCATGCAGGGCGGCCAGGGCCGAGGCGAGCTCGACCCCGGTCGTGACCACGGCGGACGCCGGCACCCGGCCCTGACGCCGCCGCCATTCCTTGAGCGACAGCGGCACATAGGTCGCCGGATCAAACGCCCGACCCGAGTTCGCGTCGTCCGCCAGCTCCATCACATAATAGAAGAAGCCGAGCGCGTCATTCCGGCTGATGTGCAACAGCGCCATCTGCCCCTTTGCCTGCAGCGAAATCGCGGCGAAGTCCCGCAGCCCCCGGAATTCCCGCTCGAAGGGGTCTGCGTTCTCAAAATGGTTGCGGTACACCACTTTCACCGCCCGGTAGATGCCGGTCACTCCGCGCGCGAGCCAGACCTCGCCGTAGCTCCCGCGCCCAATCCGCCGCAGGAGCTCGTAATCCGGCACCGGCGGCGGTGCCTCCTGGTCCGGCTTCGCTTCGGGCGGGGAATAGCCCGCCTGGTCCCGGGCAGGCGCCATCGACGCCACCCGCGTCGCCGCAGGGCCGGAGCCGGCCGAGCCGTGGACGGACCCGACTGGCGGCGCCGCGGGCTCTTCGTCAGCGAGCAGCTGGTTGAGCCGCGCGCAGAATGTAGCCGAGGTTTCGCCGCCGGGGAGCCGGGTCCACTGCACCTCCCGAAACTTGTCGGGGACCCGTGCCTCGAGATCCCTCGTGCCGTCGATCACGACCGGCACGAGGAAGGGAAGGTGGTCCGCCATGTCGAGCGTGCGTTCCACTGCGAGTCTCCACTCGCGCCGGAAATACCCCTCGGAACGCGTCTGGGTCGCCGCCGAAATCACCGGCATGAAAAGCCGGCATGACCTTATCTGGCTCCGGATCTTTGCGTCCCAGGTGTCGCCGACGCCGAGTTCATCCTGGTCCAGCCACGCCTCGATCCCGGCCGACCGCAACGCCTCGGCGATGCGCTGCACGGCCGCGGCATCTTCGGAAGCGTAGCTCAGGAAAATCGCCCGCTTCGAAGGAACAGGTTCGCTATGCGACATGGTGCGCCAGGTTAGCTAATAAGAACTGGCTTACCTTTTGAGGGTGCGGACTCCTCTCGTATCCGTTCTGGCTTCCGTGGCGACATGACTCGGCCGAACCGACTGTTCACACCAACGGCGGCGACATATAACTCATGTCAGGGTCGGCCGAGTTCGCCTTTACCCGGACCAGCCGCATGAACAAATCGCGGTGCTGAGGGTATTTTTCGCACATGACGTCCCGATTGGGGAAGTGGGAATCATTGGGCTCAAAGCCCGGGGCCACCGTGCAGCTCACCAGCACATAGTCGTCCGGGCGCTCGAGTTCAGACGCCATCCAGCAGCCGGCGTCGATGACAACCTGGGGCCGGTTCTCGGCGGCTTCCAGCACGTTCCCGAGCTTGTGCGTTATCAGGGTCCCATCCTCCCTCAGCTGGTAAAGGGTGAGCGTCGAGCCGCTGTGATGGGTCCAGACCTCGTTTGTGCCCATCCGGTGCATGGTGTTGAAGTCCCGGAACAGCATGAAATAAATGACGGTCACCACGGCGCGGAGGCCGCCGCCGAGTTGCTCGGGCTTCGGCATGGTCTCCTTCGACCGGAAGGACTCGTTGAAGTACCCCCCCTCGGTGGGAATGGGGACAAGTTTGAGTTTCTTGGCGATGGCGATCGCCTCCTCCACACTGCTTTTCGCGTGACTTTTCATAAGGGGGGATCGATCGAGCGCTACCGTTGAGGAACTGCCCAGGAGGGAGACTGGGCATTGGTCTCGAACGGGAACTTCGGGATGAGGTGGGAGGATTAGTCCCCGGTGGGGCGGGCCAGGGCCTCAGCGGCAAAAAAATTCCAGGCCTTCGGGGTCTCGTTTATCGTGAAAATCCTCTGGTACTCCGGATCATAGACCTCGATGATCTTGTACGTTCCCGAGGTCTTCCAATTGTCCAGCACAAAGGCGACCGGGTTCTTGGGATCGGGCTTGCCCTTGGGCTTGTGCTCGATCGTCAGTGACTCGATCAGGACCTTGCCCCAGGCGAGCCATTTGTCATCGGGGGTTCTCTCGATAAAAAAGACCCGGACCGGATCCAGCTGAAAGGCGCGAGGCGCCTCCTTGCCCTTGAAGTGGAAGATCTGGTTCTTCACGTCCTTTAGCGTCACCGGTTTCTTGAGGTGACGCTTGTAATTGAGGATATGCGAAGGAAACCCCTGCGCCTTCGTCAGGAGCAGGGTGTCATTGATTTCGTAGAAGCATCCCATGGAATGTTGGATTAACGGTCATTTTCTTGCAGAACGTGGGGGGCCCTCAACCGCAGTAGGCTCGGGCAGAGTTGGCCCGGATAGCTGGATTCGCAACCCCTTTAGCGTGTGTCAGATAGTGATGAAACAGAGTCGGGCAAGGAGAAACTTGGACCGGCCCGCGACCGAACCGGCGTTTCCTGGCTCCCAGTTCCGCTGGTATTCCGCGCCGTCTTCCCGCACGCGGACGCTCACTCAGCGCTGTCGCGCCGTCTAGGTTAGCCGAAAACACGGACCGTAGGTCCCAGGGCCTTGGCCAATTTCCTTCTGCATCAGCGGACGGGACGCCTGGGACAGGGCGAACATCGATTCAATGGCCCGCACGAGCGACGCCTGTCCGCCATTCTCCCACACGGACTGCAACCGGCCGAGCATCTCCGTGAACGTCCGGTCGCAGGCTTCGATCAGTTCCCACACGTCGGCCGGCACGTCGGGCCGGAGATACCCTCCCTTGGGTACGACCGCCATCGGCCAGACGGCCGGAAACTCCAATGGCTTGCCGTCGAAGGAGGCGTGGCCGTCTTGGTCGACGCCGCTGCACCGCCGGCGGTGCCTCACCTCGAGGAAACGGTAGTAATGCGCAAGCTCGTGTGTGCCGTGGACCTGGGGCGAGGCTTTTGATCCCTCGCCCTGGTCGAGGATGAAGGAGATCGCCTTGTCAACGGTGTCGAGGTCCTCCATCACCATGAAGGCGAGCGGACCGGTCACCTGCCGGTCGGTGGTGATCCTCGGACGCAGATTTTGGAACGCTGCGCGGATCGACTCGTAGAAGGCACCGATCGTCTTGTACCCGCTGGTCTGCGCGGGATCCGCCGCCGGCTCCCCGAAGGAAGGCGCCTCGATTGCGATGAACACATCGAGCGAGGCGTCGGAGAGCCCGGAGAGGGTGACCATCAGTTCGGGATGAACCATGCCGGGAATGTGTCCGGGGTATTGCGGCACGGTATTCGGGTTGTTGATCTGCGGCACTCGTCCGATCGCCGTGAGCATGTTGCAGGCGAGCGACATGTGCAGCATCTCCTCATGCACCACGTTGCGGATGGACTTGGCGACGGGATGCAGCTCGTCCTTGATTGACCAAAGGGCGCAGAGATAGGGAGGGATGGTCGAAAACTCGATGGAAACCGCCGACTGCAGTGCCTGCTCCAGCCAAGCCAAGTCGCGGTCCTCGGCGCAGTGGCACATCAGCGTGGGGATTCGTTCGAGACAATGCGTTTTCGCGAGCGACGGGTCGTTCATGGGTTCAGGCGGATTGGGCGAGGAGGTGGTCGGTCAGTTTCAGGGTGACCGCGACCAAGGTCAGCGTCGGATTGACCGCCGCGCAAGTCGGATGGGCCGCGTTCGAGCAGACATAGAGGTTGTCCGTGCCAAACACCTTCAGGTCGGCGTCGACGACGCCCTCTGTCGGGTCCCGGCCCATCCGACAGGTCGACGAGGTGTGGTGCCCGCTTTGGAGCCCAATTTGGCGGTCCTTCCCCGGATCAACCGTGTACCCCATCTCTTTCACAACGGCTTCGATCAGGTCGAGATTCCGTTGGGCGCTGGCATTGAATCCGGGCCGATGGGTGAAGTTGATCTCGGTCCGCGGCAGTCCGAAACGCGTCGTCCCCTTGCCGACGCTGAACCGGTTGTGGAACTCGCCCATCTCCTCGAAGTAGGCCGAAAGGACCGTCTGCCGCGGGCCCGTCACGATTTCATCGATCTCGCTCCGGCTTCGCCCCTTGATCATCTGCTGGGCGAGGTCCACGTGAGGGAACATCGCCGACTTCATCAGGAACATCTTCCCATTTGCCTGCTGCTCCTCGGAGTCGTACGTGCGCGACATCAACGTCGGGAAATCGAACTCCTGGATCCAACGCTCCTCATTCCGCGGCTTGGTTCCCTTCACGCTGATGAAAGGATGAGATACGGGAAAGCGCCCGACCAAGTCGTGGTCGTTGCCGATGCCGTTGTCCCAATAGGGCCACCCCGAGAGCATCAGGAGCTTCGGCGCCTCATAGGCCCCCGAGCACAGGATGATCCGGTCGGCGCTCGCCGTACTGGTCTGCCCGGTCGTGCGGTCAATGTATTCGACGACGTGGATCCGGCTCTTGGATTCCGGCAGGAGCCGCGTGACCGGGGCCATCCCGACGTATTTAAACCTGGTGTACCGGGGCTCGGCGAGCAGGTCGTCGAGGATGTAGGAACCGCAGAAGCGCGCACCGAACGGGCAGTACTTGCACGTCCCGGTGGCCATGCACTTGCGGTAGCGCGCCAGCGGCATCCGGCCCGGCGTGATGCCCAGATTGCGAAACCCCCCGATCATCTCCCCGTCCGACTCGGTCCAGGGGTACGGCGGCAGAGGGTACGGCTTGCTGCGCCACGGGTCGGTGTCGTCGCCGCACACCGAGAGGTATTCCTCCGCCTTGCAGTAATAGGGCTCGAGGGTCTCGTAGCCGTACGGCCAGTCGCCGCCCATCCCGGTGTTTGTCTTCAGGTGGAAGTCCTCCGGCTTGAAACGCAGGGACCAGCCGCCCCAGTGTGCGGTGGACCCGCCGTACATGATGGTCCGTGAGCGGGCCGATTCCCAGAAGTGCTGGCCGACGTTGGAACTGTCGGCATCGCGGTCCTCGCACTGGTCGTACGCCGTGGCGCCGGTCACGACGTAATCCCACCAGTAGCGCCGGTCCTTCATCGGGACCTTGACCCCGGCCTCCAGCATGAGAATCGGCGTCCCTGGGTCCTTCTCGAGCAGCTTGGTCGCGACCAGCGAGCCGGCGACCCCCGAACCGACGATGATATAGGCGTAACTCTCCCTCACGGCCGCGGCTTCTGATAGTGGCGCGCGGGCCGGAGCCGGCTGAAGCGCGAACCCGCGATGAACCCATTGTAGTTTAAGGTGTAGTCGGTCTCGATCGTGGGCCAAACCGGCTGGACGAAGTTCCGGAAGCCGCCGGCCACAATCTGGACGCGGATGAATTCGTCGACGACGAAGTGCTTCGCGTGGGCGAGGCGGGAGTCCAGCACGAGGCGGCCATTTTCATCGACCAGTAGGCCATTCCTCAGGAAAAGCCGGTCGAAGGCGTCGGCCTCGCCGTAGAGCGAGACCAGTTCCCCGACCACCGCGATCGCATTCAGGTACTCCTCGACATAGCTCGGCCGTATCACCGTCTTCTGCGTCAGGAATTCCAGCCACGAACTCTTGAGTCCCGCGGAGTCGCGGAAGGTGTTCTTCCACGTGTCGCCTATCGCGACGAAGATCCGCCAGAGGCTGCCGACCTCACCGCTGGTGAGCGCCCGGGGATCGGCCGGCAGCAGAGTCGCAACAAGCCGTTCCGCGCAAACCCGACCGCCAATCGTCTCGGTGCGCGGAGTGGTCATCGAATCGGGCAATTTGCACGCCGCGGAAAAGTGCGCAAGGGCATTTCGGCGACTTGGGATTCCAAGGAGCTTAGCCTAGCTGCCCCCGGAGCTTCTCCACATCGGCTTTGAGCTGCCTGGTCAGCCTGTGGCAAATAACGTAGACTGACGCCGGATTGATCCGCATCTCGCGGGCGACCTTAAGGACGGGCCATTGCTGGCGCACGTAAAGGTCAAATACCTGGTAGTGCCGCGCCTTGACTCGGCGGGACAGGCGATCGCAGGCCGCATCGAGCAGGTGGCGCTGCCACTCCTTTTCCCACTCGGCATCCACCTCGGCGTCGTCAGGCACGCGGTCGATCGTCGAGGTCCGGGGACCCGCGGTATCGTCGTGCTTGCGCACGCTCCGCGTCGCAGCCTTGGGCATGGCGGAAAACCTGTCCGCAATCCGCCAGCGGGTCAGGGTCATTAGCCACCCGCGGAAGGTGCCGCGCTCAGGGTTCGATTCAAATTCGTGGATCGTCTCGGCGACGCGCTTGAAGACATCCTGGGCCACGTCCTCGGCGTCCGCGTGCGAAAGCCCGGAGCTGCGCGCGAGCCCGTAGACCAGTTTCCGGTAGAGCCGGTGAAATTCCGCCCAGCTCGCACTGTCGTCCCACGAGCGCACACGATTGAGCAGACTGGCGCGCGTGCGCAGTGACAGGGATGTCTCTGGCTTTGATGGGACCATGGCTCGCAGGAACG
>Ga0302326_10014250_pt1 | contig 16818 bp, 14 predicted proteins | sample Palsa_T0_3_FD_202264 | JGI IMG/M metagenome (GOLD analysis project Ga0302326, IMG submission 202264) | Peat permafrost microbial communities from Stordalen Mire near Abisko, Sweden - Palsa_T0_3 | ecosystem: Environmental > Terrestrial > Soil > Palsa > Peat permafrost | place: Sweden: Abisko...
GTTCCTCGACGGGCTCGACGTTTCGATGGTCGGCGTCGCCCTGCCCGACATCCGCACCGCCCTCGGGCTGTCCACGTCCTCGCTGCAGTGGGTGGTCAGCGGCTACGTGCTCGGCTACGGCGGCCTGCTGCTGCTCGGCGGCCGGGCGGCCGACCTGCTCGGCCGCCGCCGGGTGTTCCTCGCCGCGCTGGCCGTGTTCGCGGTCGCGTCGCTGTTCGGCGGGCTCGTCAGCAGCCCCGAGCTGCTGATCGGGGCCCGGTTCATCAAGGGCATCGCGGCCGCCTTCACCGCCCCGGCCGGGCTGTCCCTGCTCACCACCACCTTCCGCGAGGGCCCGATGCGCAACCGGGCGATCAGCATCTACTCCGCGTTCGGCGCGAGCGGGTTCTCGCTCGGGCTGGTCCTGTCGGGCCTGCTGACCGAGGTCAGCTGGCGGCTGACGCTGCTGGTGCCGGCCCCGGTGGCGCTGCTCACGCTGATCGCCGCGATCCGGTTCATCCCGCGCGGCGAGCAGGTCACCCGAGGCGGCCGCAAGTTCGACATCCCCGGTGCCATCACCGTCACCGGCGCGATGCTGCTGCTGGTCTACACCGTCGTCGCCGCCCAGCAGGCCGGGTGGGGGTCGGCCCGCACGATCGGATCGTTCGCGGCGGTGGTGCTGGCGCTGGCCGCGTTCGTGGTCATCGAGCGGCGCAGCGCAGATCCGCTGGTGCCGCTCGGCATCTTCCGCTCCGGCGCACTGACGAGGGCGAACATCGGCGCGATGACGCTGTTCGGTTCCTACGTCTCGTTCCAGTTCCTGGTCACCCAGTATCTGCAGAGCCTGGCGGGCTGGAGCGCGCTGTCGACCGCGCTCGCCTTCCTGCCGGCCGGGGTGGTGGTGGCGGTCCTGTCCACCAGGATGAGCTCGATCATCGAGCGGTTCGGCCCCGCCCGGGTCACCGTGCTCGCCTTCATCAGCCTGGTGGCGGGCTACGTGGTGTTCCTCCGGGTCGGCGTCAGCCCCGACTACCCCTCGGTCATCCTGCCCGCCGTGCTGCTCATCGGGATCGCCTTCGGGCTCGGGTTCTCCGCCCTCAGCCTGGCCGCGACGGCGGGCATCCCGGACGACGAGCAGGGCCTGGCGGCCAGCCTGTTCCAGACGTCGTTCCAGGTCGGCGGGGCCATCGTGCTGGCCATCGTGACGGCCGTGGTCGAAGCGGGCGGCGCCAGCCAGATCACGACCGCGCAGGCGACTCTCGGCGCCTACCGGCCGGCCCTGGCCGTCATCACCGCGGTCTCCGCGATCGGCGCGCTGACCGCGCTGAGCGGGCTGCGGCCGGCCAGGCGGCGGGCCGCGGTCGCGGAGGCGGTGCTCGCCCAGGTGCCCGCTCCGGCCTCGGCGGCGCTGGTGCCGGTCCCGGCCGCGCAGGCGGCGGTGGAGGAGCACGTAGCGTGGGAAGCATGCGAATAAGGATCGGCATGTCGCTGGGGGCGGCCGGCGCCCCGGACCAGTTCGAGGCGTCGGTCGCCCTGCTCGAGGCCGCCGGGATCGACTCGCTGTGGCTGCCGGAGACCGTCTTCGGCCCGGCCGTCGATCCCTTCACCGGGATGACGTTCGCGCTCGCCAAGACCACCCGCCTCAAGGTCGGGAGCGGGATCTCGGTGCTGCCGGGGCGGCATCCGGTGCTGGTCGCGAAGCAGCTCGCGTCGCTCGCGGGGCTGGCGCCGGGCCGGCTGCTGCCGGTGTTCGGCCTGCAGCCCGCCGCCGGGGGCGAGCGGGCGCTGTTCCCGGTGCCGCCGGGGCAGCGCGGCGCGGTCTTCGACGAGGCGCTGGCGCTGCTGCGGCTGATGCTGACGACCGACGTGGTGTCCTTCGACGGATCGTTCTTCACCGTGCAGGACGCCTCGGTCGGCCCGCTGCCGGCCAAGCCGCTGGACATCTGGCTGGCCGGATCGGCCCCGGCCGGGCTGCGCCGGGTGGGGCGGCTGGGCGACGGCTGGCTCGGCTCGCTGCTCACCCCGGCCGAGGCGGGCGAGGCCGTCGCCGTCATCAACGCCGCCGCCGACGAGGCGGGACGGCAGGTGGATCCCGATCACTTCGGGATCAGCCTGTCGATCGCGTTCGGCGGCCTGCCGGACGCGCTCGCCGCCTCGATCCGCCGCCGCCGGCCCGAGGCCGACCCGGCGGCGCTGGTCGCGGACGGCTGGGCGGGCGCGCGGGACCTGATCACGTCGTTCGCCGACGCCGGGCTGAGCAAGTTCGTCGTCCGCCCGGCGACGGCGCCGGAGTCCTTCGAGGACTTCGTGGCCGGCTTCACCCGTGAGCTGGCGCCGCTGCAGACGTGAGGGCGTTAGTCCTTGTGGACCGACGCCTGGTAGATCTGCGCTATCGACGCGTCCAGGCGGGCGTTGAACTGATCGTCGGTCTGGCCGTCGGTCAGCCCCTCGAGCAGCGCGCGGGAGAAGCTGGCGATCATCGCGTGGTCGTGCGCCAGCAGGGCGCAGGCCTCGTCGCGGCTGTAGCCGCCGGACAGGGCGAGCACGCGCAGCACCCGGGGATCCGACGCCAGGTCGGCGTAGAGGCCGGGCTGGGTCGGGATCGAGAGCTTGACCATGATCATCGCGTCGGCCGGCAGCGCCTCGACGTGCTTGTGGATGGCGTCCCGCAGCAGCGTCTCGGCCTGCTCCTTGTGCGGGCTGGTGATGCTGACCTCGGGCTCGAGGATCGGCACCAGCCCGGCCGCCCGGATCCGGTCGGCGTAGCCGAACTGCTGCTCGACGATCGCGGCGATCCCGGTCTCGCTGGCGTCCTTGATGACCGAGCGCATCTTGGTGCCGAAGATCCGGTGCTGGTTGGCCCGCTCAAGCAGGTCATCGAGGGTGTCGATGGGCTTCATGAGCTGGACGCCGTCGTTCTCGTCGGCCAGCCCCAGGTCGACCTTCAAGATCGGCACGACGTGCTTGCGCTCCCATAGGTAGCGGGCCGTCGGCAGCCCCTCCACCTCCCGCTCCATGGTCTGCTGGAACAGGATCGACGCGATGACGCGGTCGCCGTCGAAGGCCGGGCTGGTGTACACCCGGGTGCGCAGGGCGTGGACGAAGTCGAACATCTCGGCATCGGAGCTGTACCGGTCCCGGCTGATGCCGTACTCGGCCAGCGCCCCCGGCGTGCTGCCGCCGCTCTGGTCCAGGGCGGCGAAGAAGCCCGTCGCGGCCTTGACCTTCTCCAGATAGTCTTCGTTCATGCTGCCACTGTAGGCCAGCCCCCTGATCGCGGTCAGCCCAGCGTCAGCGGGAGGCGGTCCAGGCCGCGCAGGGTGAAGCCGGGCGTCCGGTAGGCCGGGTCGCCGGCCGGCCGCAGCCGCGGAAATCGGGCCGCGACCCGGGCGTCGATGCACCGCCGCTCGATGCCGGGGGGCAGCGGAACCTCGACCATCATCCGCCCACCGCCACCGCGCTGCCGCGGTGCAGTCGCTCGAGGTGCGCGACGGCCCGGCCGAGGCCGTCTTCGGCCCGGACCCGAGTCGCGAGATCCTGGGCCCGGTCGTTGACGAGCCGGTCGCCGACGGCGTGCGCCACCGCCGCGGCCAGCAGGGTTCCGGTCAGCGCGCGCACGGGCGGGGCTGGAACGGCCACCCCGAGGCCGATCATCCGGCTCGCCCAGAAGTGCTGATCGACACCGAACGGCCAGATCACCTGCGGGCGTCCGGCCGCCACGGCGGCGGCGGCGGTGCCCGCCCCGCCGTGGTGCACCACGGCCGCGGTCTGCGGGAACAGCCAGGTGTGGGGCACCTGGCGGACGGTCAGGATCTGGCCGCCGTGGCCGCCCAGCCGACGGGTCAGTTCCGGGTTGAGCGAATGGACGATGAACCGCGCCCCGGTCTGCCTCGCCGTCATCGTGACGGCCCCGGCCAGCGCGGCCGGGCTGTCCACCGGCATGCTGCCGAATCCGAGGTAGACCGGGGGATCGCCGGCCTCGAGGAAACCGGCCAGCCGTCTCGGCGGCGACCAGGCCGGGTCGTTCGCGGTGAACCAGTAGCCGGTGATGTGCGCGGTGGCGGGCCAGTCGGCCGGTCGCGGGACCACCAGCGGGCTGAACGCGTGGAGCACGGTTACCGACGGATCGCTTAGCGGGTCGTGCCTGCCGGGCCGGCGGCCGAGGCCCAGGTCGGCTCGCCGCCAGGTGTCGATGTCGCGCCGACACCAGGCGCCGGCCAGATACCGCGCGGCCCGGTACGACGGCCGGTTCAGCAGCGCGGGCAGCCGGGCCGGGCCCGGCCAGGCCGGCGACGGGAACTGCCGGGTGGGCACCAGCGCCGGCGCGAGCGCGGCCACCACCGCCGGGACGCCGAGCAGTTCCGCCAGGTGCTGGCCGATCGGCACCACCGGGTGATGAACGACCAGGTCGACCGGGCCGTGGGCGGTCGCGGCGGCGACCGCGGCGGGCAGCGTGCCGCCCGCCCGCTCCCCCATCGCCCGGGCGAACGTGAGGAGATGGCGCAGGCCGTGCCGGCCGGCGACGGCCCGGCCGACCTCGGTCATATCGAGATCGAGCGGCTCGAACGCCACGCCGACGGCGGCGGCGAGACCTTGGTAGAGGGCCGGCGCGGCCAGCACCGGGTCATGCCCCTCGGCCCGCAGCCGCCCGGCGAGCGCGACGAACGGGCGCACATCGCCCTCCGAGCCCACGGTAAACAGCAGCACTCTCATGATTCGCCCTCACCCGCGACGCCGTCTTCGGTAACAGGGGGTCACGAATAATGCTACACAGAGCGACCATTCTTACGTTGGAAAAGGGGCATGCCTGTTTGATCTTGTTGAGTACGTTGATGAGTCCGCAGCGCGCCAAACCTCGTTAGGCAAACGCCACTTGAACACCTTCAGGAACTCCGCGATCACGAGGCATACTGCGAGGCATGAGCAGAGTCATGGTGGCCGCGCACCGGGGGGTCGCCGCCGGCGCGGCGGAGAACACGATCGAGGCGTTCACCAACGCGATCGCGATCGGCGCCGACATGATCGAGTTCGACGTCCGGATGACCCGCGACGGCGAGCTGATCGCCTTCCACGACGCCCGCGTCAACGGGATCGCGGTGGGCAGCCTCACCCGCGACGACATCGAGGAAGGGGCCGGCGTGCGGCCGCCGCTGCTGACCGACGTGCTGAGCACCTGCGCCGGCCGGGTCAAGCTCGACGTCGAGCTCAAGGAGGACGGCTACGTGCCCGAGGTCATGGCCGCGCTGAAGGCGATATCGGATCCGGGCGAGTTCGTGGTGACGTCCTTCCTGCCCTCCGCCGTGGGCGCCGCGAAAATCGCGTTCCCCGAGGTCAAGACCGGGCTGCTGATCGGCGGGAGCGCGCGCTGGGCGGGCCTGCCGACCTCGCTGCGCGAGCTGTTCCCGGTCGGCCTGGCCCGGCAGGTCCGCGCCGACTACCTCGCGCCGCACTACACCCTCGACCAATTCGGCACCGTCGCCCGGGCCGCCGCGGCGGGACTGCCGTGCCTGCTGTGGACGGTGAACTCCGACAATGACATCCGCGCGTTCGCCGCCGACCCGCGGGTCGCCGCCATCATCACCGATCGCGCCGAGCGGGCGCTCGCGATCGTGGCCGGCGCGGCCTGAGGCGCTTACGCCTTGGCGAACACCGCATGGATGGTGATGATGTTGTCCAGCGACATCATGCCGAGCTGGTTGAACGACAGGCCGTGGTGGCCGCGGTTGACCGGCAGCTCGGCGTCGAGCGAGATCTCGTCCTGGCCGTGCGCGGAGACCGTGCCGTTGACGGTGACCGGCCGGGTCTGGTCGCGGACGGTCAGCGTGCCGGAGACGGCGGCGCTCTCGCCCGACAGCGCGACCGAGGTGGCGCTGAACGTGATGTCGGGGTACTTGGCCGCGTCGAAGAAGTCAGCCGAGCGAAGGTGATCGTCGCGCTTCTTCATGCCGGTGTCGATGGAGGCGGCCGCGACCCGGATCGTGCCCGTGGCCTCGCCGGCGGCGGAGATCACGGCCTCCCCGGCGACCTGGCCGAAGACCCCCTTGACCTTGACCAGGCCCCAGACGCTCTTGGTCCGCAGCCCGACCGAGGACTTGGCCCCGTCCAGGGTCCAGGATCCGGCCAGCTTCCCGTCCGCGAGCAGTGCCTGTGTCTCTGACGCCATGTCGGGCTCCCGAATAATTTGTTAGTAAGTAAAAATAGTTTTGATATCGGAACAATATATAGTGACTCCGAGTCTGGTCAAGGAGAGCGGCATGAGCGACGAAGCGGGCGGCAGGGAGCACTCGGCGCTGTGCCTGCGGCTCATGCAGCTGTTCCCCCGCGTATCGCGGGGCATGCGGCGCTGGCAGGACCGGGTCGCGCCGAGCTCTGGCACCCCGCTCGGGCCCAGGCACGTCGCGGCCCTGCAGCAGCTCCGCGGCGGTCCCGTCACCGTCGGCGAGCTCGCCTCGCTCCTCGGCCTGACGCTGCCCACGGTCAGCGGCGTGCTGGCCGACCTCGACCGGGCCGGCTTCATCGACCGGCAGCCGGACCCGGCCGACCGCCGCCGGACGCTCGTCCAGATCCAGCCGGCTCAGGCCGACATCGTCGAGCAGTGGCTGGACGGGGCCGCCAGCCCGCTCGCCCGGGTCCTCGACAAGCTCGCCCCCAGCGAGCGAGCCGCCTTCCTCAAGGCGATGAGCATGCTCGAGCAAGAGCTGACCGCCGACGACGCCCGTCCCTGACCAGGGGACCGGGCGGGGCGCGGGACGGACGGCGGGCGGGGCGCGGGACGGACGGCGGGCGGGGCGCGGGACGGACGGCGGGCGGGGTCGGGATGAAGAACGCCGGGCGGGAGGTTGCACGAGCGTGCTGCACGGATCATTCACCGTCACCCGGGACGTCAACGCCGCTCCCGCCCGGGTCTGGGACGCCTACGCGGACGTGGACCAGCGGTCGAGGTGGCGGCGGCTGCCGGGTCCGGACGGAGTGCTCGAGCTGGACTTCCGGGTCGGCGGGTGGGAACGGCTGACCGGCACCTCGGCCGCGACCGGGACGGTCGAGACGATCGCCAGCCACGCGCTGTTCCTCGACATCGTCGCGGGGGAACGGATCGTCTCCGCCCACGAGGCGCTGCTGGACGGGGTGCGGCGGTGGGTGTCGCTGATCTCGATCGGGTTCGAGCCGGCCGCCGAGGGGACCCGGGTCACGCACACGGAGCAGTACACGTTCCTCGCCTGGGACGGCGACGGCGGCCACGACCAGGCGCACCTACGGGGCAGCACCCAGCTTGCCTTCAACGCCCTGGCCGCGCTGGTCGAGGCGTGAGCGGCAGATCAACCCCGTGTTCTCGAACGGACCGGTGCGTCTCTCAGTTCGTCTTGCTAGGCGTGCGCGGTGGCGCGGACCTGGGCCGGCGCGCCGACTGACGGGAGACGGCTGGACCGGAGCCAGAGCACCGCCAGCCGGGTGACGACCTCGGCCAGCGCCATCATGAACAGCGCCGCCACCCAGGCGTCGACGCTGGTGACGGAGTGCGCGATCGAGAAACGCTCGATCGCGGGGCCGGCCCCGTGGCTGGTGGCGTACGCGAAGCCCATCCGGGCGCCGATGCCGACGACCCAGAGGATCGCGGCGATCCAGCCGGCCCGCGTCAGGGGCACCCCGTCGGCGCCGCGCCGCAGGTGGGTGGCGAGCGCGCACAGCCCGCCGAGGGTGGCGCCGATCGCGGCCAGGGTGACGTCGAGCAGCAGGTCGTTGCCGGCCGTGGGGACCGAGCGCAGGTAGTAGGCGGCCGCGCCGATCACGATCAGCACCGGCAGCAGCAGGATCTGCCAGGTCAGCCTGGTCTCGCGGATTTGGCGGAGAACAAGCAGAACCAGGATTGCGTTAATGAGGTAATCGGTGGCGTTCATGACTCAAACGCTAGGGAGCGAAGTGCCCGCTGCCATCGGAGCAGGAGTTGACATCGCGATCTCAACCCCCGGGTGGAGTTCTCCACCCGCACGACCGGGGCGGCTAATATCCAGGTGTTCTACTCGCCGTCATGATCCGTCACAGGAGGACCCATGGATCCCCAGACCGTGGACCAGAATTACGCCCAGCTGCAGCAGCAGGGGCAGCAGACCGCCGCGCTGATCCAGACGCTGGCGGGCAAGCTGCAGGCCGCCGCCGCGGCGGGCGACATGAACGCGCGCGAATGGATGCTCGACCTCAAGGAGGTCGCGCTCGGCGTCCAGCAGGAGGAAGGGCAGGTGTCGCTGCTGCTGCAGTCCATCCACTCGATGGTCGACAACCACGTGCAGTCGACCGGGCAGCCCGGGTACCAGCAGCAGGGCTACCAGCAGCCGCAGCCGGGCTACCAGCAGCAGGGTTACCAGCCCCAGCAGGGCTACCAGCAGGGGTACCAGCAGCAGGGTGGCATGATGGGCGGCGGGGGCGGCGGCATGCTGCAGTCGTTCCTCGGCGGCGGTTTCGGCCGCGCGATCGTGTCCGGGGCCGGCTTCGGCATCGGCGACGACATCATCAACAAGATCTTCTAGGCCGGTCTCCCCCATGTGGTCTTCCCGTGACGCTACCTCGGCCTAGCCCGCCGCCGGACCGGCCCGCCGGCCCGGCGCAGGCTTCGGCGCCCCCGGGGCCGCCGCCGGTCCTGGTCGAGGACCACCGTGAGCACCGGATCCGCAAGCCGGCCGACCTGCTGCGCTGCCTGGCTTGCGTCGTCGGCGTGGTCCTGCTGGGCGGCCTCGGCATCGTGGCCAGCGCGACCGCGGACGGCGTGGAGACCAACATCGTCGAGGTGAGCAAGGCGGTGCCGCACGCCGTGCTGGTCACGGTGCGGCCGATTGCGCTCTTCGCGCTGCTGGCGCTGTCGCTCGCACTGGCCATCCGCCAGGTCACCCGCCGTCAGCCCCGGGCGCTGGCGGAGGCAGTGGCGACCGGCGTGCTGGCCGGCGCGGTGGTGACGGCCACCAACTACCTGCTGCGTCACCGGTTCGCGGACCGGCTCTACGACGCCATCACCATGTCCAGGCCCTACGTCAGCCACACGGCGGCGCTGGACGGGTACCTGGCCGCCCTGGTCGCGTACGCCGCCATGCTCGGCCTGGGCGGACGGCAGGCCCGCTGGCGGACGGCGATGTGGGTGCTGATCTGCATCTACGCGCTGGCCAACCTGTCCGCCTCCACCACCACGATATTGTCGCTGCTCATCTCCGTGCTCGCGGGCGGCGCGATCGGCCTCGGGGTTCGCTACGCGGCGGGCGTGATCCCGACCCGCCCCACCGCCGAGGACATCGCGGGGGCGCTCAACTCGGCGGGCTGCCCGGTGTCGGAGATGCGGCGGGTCTGGCTGCAGGGCACCGAGGCGGAGTCCCGCCGTTACGATGCGGTCGCGCTGGGCGGCGGCCGACTCAACGTCGCCGTGTACGACTGGGACCAGCAGGCGGCGGGGCTCCTCTACCGCCTGTACCGGCTGGTCCGGCTGCAGCGGCAGGTCTCGCGGGGAGCGCCGCTTTCACAGGATCGCGCGGTCGAACGGCTGGCGCTGCTCTCCTACGCCGCCCAGGACGCCGGCGTCCCCATGCCCCGGCTGCGGGCGCTGGTCCAGGCCGGGCAGGAGGCGGCCGTGCTCGCCTACCAGCACCACGACGGGACGACGCTGGCCGACTACGCCCCCGAGCCGACCGACGCCCAGCTCGGCCAGGTCTGGGACGACGTGCTCCGACTGCACGCGCGCCGGGTCACCCACCGGGCGCTCACCGCCGACCACATGCTGCTGGCGGACGATGGCCGGGTCCTGCTGCTGCCGACCCCCACCGGCGACGTCGCCGCCTCTGACCTGCAGGTCCGGCTCGACCGGGCGCAGCTGATGGCCGAACTGGCGCTGCTCGTCGGCCCGGAGCGGTCGGCCGACCTGGCGCTGGCGAAGATCCCGACCGACGAGATCATCACCACCGTGCCGCTGCTGCAGACGGTGGCGCTCTCCCGCTCCACCCGGCACGAACTGCGCCGCCGCCGGGACGTGCTCCCGGCGCTGCGCAAGCGCCTGCTCACCCACGTCCCCGGCGGCGAGGTCGCGCCGGTGCACCTCGAGCGCATCCGGCTCCGCACCTTGGTCACATTGATCGCCAGCGTGGTGGCGGCCTACCTGCTCGCCGGCGAGCTGGCCAAGAACAGCCTGTCGGCGGTGCTGCGGTCCGCCGACTGGCGCTGGGCCCTCGTCGCGCTGGGGCTGTCGGCCGTCACCTACGCGGGCGCGGCCCTGTCGCTGACCGGGTTCGTGACCGAGAAGCTCAGCTTCGGGCTGACCGTCCTGGCCCAGCTCGCCAGCTCGTTCGTCACGCTGGTGACGCCCGCCGCGGTCGGCGGGGCCGCGGTCAACATCCGCTACCTGCAGCGCCGGAAGATACCGGCGGCGGTGGCGGCCGCCAGCGTCGGCGTGTCGCAGGTGGTGGCCTTCGTCATGCACATCTCGCTGCTGGTCATCTTCATCGCGCTGACCGGCACCAACGAGAGCAACCCGATCAAGCTGCCGGTGGTGGCCTACTTCATCATCGCCGGGCTGGTCGCGATCGCGGCCACCGTCGCGGCGCTGCCGGCCGGCCGCCGGCTGCTGCGGGCCCGGGTGGCGCCGACCATCAACCAGGTGCTGCCGCAGCTCCTGCAGATCGCGCAGCATCCCCGCAAGCTGGCCGAGGGAATCGGCGGCACGCTGCTGCTGAGCGCGGCCTACATCGGCTGCCTGGCGGTCTGCGTCCGCGCGCTCGGCGGCTCGATCCCGATCGCCAGCGTGGCGGTGGTCTACCTGACCGGAAGCGCGATCGGCTCGCTGGTCCCCACCCCGGGCGGCCTCGGCGCGATCGAGGCGGCGCTGTCGGCCGGGCTCACGGCGGCCGGGATGCCCGGCGCGGCGGCGGTCAGCGCGGTCCTGCTGTACCGCCTGCTCACGTTCTGGCTCCCGGTGCCGATCGGCTGGCTCGCCCTCAAATACCTGGAACGCCGGCAGGCCCTCTGATCTACTCGCGCACCATTAACAAACATTTACCATTTTTTGTCGCCACTTATCGCCGATTTCAGCCTCGCATTTCCCCATGAATATTCAAATTCAACAATGCCGTTACCTCGCACGGGCAAGAGCGAAAAAGCAATCGACGGCAAATTCCGTCATCGGCCTGTTTCTCGGTATCAGACATGGTCAGCGGCCGGCCGGGGCGGCGGAAAGACCGTAGGCTGCGATGGTGAGCGGCCCAAGTAGTGCGAATTCGGTCGGCGAGCGGCTGAGAGAGCTGCGCCGCCGCCTCGGGCTGAGCCAGGAGCAGCTCGCGCGCCGCCTCGGCGTCTCGTTCGCCACCGTCAACCGCTGGGAGTCGGGCCGAACCCAGATCTCCGCCAAATCGCTGGCGGCGCTGGCCGAACTCGAGGCAACCGCGGCCGTCGCCGATGACAACCCGGACGACGCCAGCGCGCTGCCGGTGGCCAGATCCAGCTTCGTCGGCCGCGGCCGCGAGCTGGCCGAGCTGGCGGCCCTGCTGCGGGAGTCGCGGCTGGTCACGCTCATCGGGCCGGGCGGCGCGGGCAAGAGCAGGCTGGCGGCCGAGGCGCTCCGCCACCGCGCCGCGGGCGAGGCCGATATCGTCTTCGTCGCGCTCGAGCAGATCCGGCACCCGCGAACGCTCGCCTCGGCCCTCGCCTCCCGGCTCCAGGTCCACGACCAGCAGGGAACGCCGCTGATCGAGTCGCTGCAGAGCGCGCTGGCGGCCGGACCGCGAAAGCTGCTGCTGCTCGACGGGGCCGAGCGGCTGGCCGATCAGGTCGCCGAGCTGGCCGGCCAGCTGCTCGACGCGGTGCCCAATCTGCGGATCGTGGTCACCAGCAGGACCCTGCTCGGCGTGCCGGGCGAGGTCTGCTGGACCGTCCCGCCGCTGGCCTGCCCGGCCCCGGCGGCGGAGGCGGCGGACATCGCCGGCTCGGACGCGGTCCAGCTGTTCATCGCGCGAGCGAGCGAACGGCTGCCGGAATTCCGCGCCGCCGACGTCGCGCCGGACTCGATCGCCGACCTCTGCCGCCGCCTCGACGGCCTGCCGCTGGCGATCGAGCTGATCGCGGGCTGGGTCGGCACCCTCTCGGTCAGGGAGATGCTGCAGCAGCGAGCGGTGCTGCTCGACTCCGAGCCCGCCCAGCACGGCGGCCGGCGGCTGGCCGACGTGATGCAGACGAGCTACGACCTGCTGACCGCCGAGCAGCAGGCGCGGCTGGCGATGCTGAGCGTGTTCGCCGGATCCTTCCGCATCGCCGATGTGCAGGCCATCCTCGACGTGGACCTGGCGACGGCGGTCGCCACCGCCCGGGCGCTGGTCGACTCGTCCTGGCTGGTCGTCACCCGCGGCGGCGAGCAGAACGTGTTCTCGCTGCTCGAGACCATCGCCACCTTCGCCTCGCTGCAGCTGGCGAGGAGCAAGGACGGCCCCGCCGTCCGGCGCAGGCACGCGCTGCACTTCGCCGCGGTGGCGGCCGAGAGCGAGCTGGCGCTGGCCGGCCCCGATGCGGCCGACTGGGCCGCCCGGCTCGAGGCCGCCGTCGCCGACCTGGATCTGACCATGCACTGGGCGGGCGAGCACGGCGACGTCGACCTCGGCCTGCACGTCAGCTCCGCGCTGTGGCGGTGGTGGCTGTTCAGCGGCCAGCTCGCGGTCGGCCGCGACTGGCTGGCCAAGTTCCTGACCACCGTCGGCGATCGCGAGGACGAGGTCACCGGCCGCGCCTACTGCGCCGCGGCGGTCCTGGCGGCCGAGAACGGCGACTACAGCGAGGCGGTCAGGCAGGCCGAGCTGGCGATGGCGATCTTCGGCCCGCTCGGCCTGAAGACGCGGATGACGCTGGCCGCGACCGTCATCGGCTCGGCCAACCGCTACCTCGGCCACCACGAGGGCGCCCGGCGCGGCTTCGAGCGGGCGATGGAACTGCGCGACGAGCTCGGCGACCGGCGAGGCATGTCGGTCGCGATCAACAACCTGGCGCTGCTCGAGCTCGACGACGGCGACCTGAAGCGCGCGCAGCAGCTGTTCGAGCAGTCCCTCGCGATCAAGCGCGAGTTCGGCGAGCAGCGCTCGATCGCGCTCGGCCTCGCCAACCTGGCCGACGTGCTGATCAGGACCAGCCAGTGGGACGCGGCCGAGGCCGTGCTGACCGAGGGGGCCGCCCTGGCGGCCGGAAACCCGCAGGTGATCGGCACCATCGCCTGCAACCAGGGCGCGCTCGCGGCGCACCGGCAGGACTGGGCCCTGGCGACCGAGCGGTTCGAGACCGCGATCGCGTCGTCCCAGGCCGGCGGCCACCCGCACGACGTCGTCGAGGCCATGATCGGTCTCGGCCGGGTGCACGCGCAGACCGGCGACCACCGGGCCGCGGTGGCGCGGCTGCGGGCCGCGCACGCGCTGGCGACCGAGATCGGCAACCCGCAGCGGCTGGCCGAGGCGGAGGCGGCCCTGGCCGAGGTCACCGGCCCGGCCGGCCCGACCGGGACAGCGCAGGCGCCGCCGCGGCCGGAGAACCTGACCGTCCGGCAGGCCGAGGTGCTGGCGCTGCTGGCAACGGGCCTGTCCAACAAGCAGATCGCGGCCGAGCTGTACCTGAGCACGGCGACGGTCGAACGCCACCTGGCCACCATTTACCGCAACCTCGGCCTGGTCGGCCGGGTGGACGCGGCCAGGTTCGCGATAGAGAACGGGCTGGCCGGACAGTCACGCAATCGCACCGTGTTATAGCTCGGCCGAGCCCATCGGCGACAACGGCAGGGACGAACAGGACCACGATCCCCTAATGAGCTGTATGTGCCGTTTTACGACGCGATGAATTACATGGTTGCCGCGATTCGCCCGGGCCCTTGACCCCGATAGAAAGGTGGAGCGCCGTGGGTGTGCATGCACAGCTTCCCGACTGCCGAGGGGCCAGCCGGGCCGCGTGCAGCCGCTCAACCTTGGCCACCGGCCAGGCCCGGCACCATTCCCACTACTCGAGGTCGAGGTACCCAGGAACATGAAGCTTCACGCACAGAACGTGCGCCGGACGGCCGGCCTGTTCGCGGTCGGCGCCGCCGCCGCTGGCCTGGTCCTCACCGGGTGCGGCAAGACCACCGGAGCGGCCGCGGCCGGAGCGACCACGGGCGCCGCGACGTCGGCCGCCACGACCGCGGGCGGCGGTTCCACCGCGTCCGCGGCCGCCACCAGCTCCGCCTCGCAGTCTTCGGTGGTCGTGGGATCGGGCGCCCTGCCGTTCCCGAGCACCGTCGGCGACACCTGGTCCTACACCAACTCGAACGACACCAAGTCGGTCAACAAGATCGCGGCGGCGACCCAGGTCTCGGCCGGCCAGCAGGTGACGATGGACACCGCGTTCACCGACAACGGCACGACCACGCACGACAGCTACGAGTACATCGTCGAGCCGAACGGGGAGATCGCGCTGCCGACGAGCCAGTTCGCCCCTTCCACGTCCGGCGTCACGTTCAAGATCATCTCCGGTGGCGTCTACTGGCCGTCGGCTGCCCAGCTGGCCAGCGGTCAGCCTGTTCACACCACGCTGACCATGGAATTCACGATCGCTGGGAAGACGCAGACGATCACCGAGCACATCACCTCGCAGGGCCAGGGCACCCAGTCGGTCACGGTCCCGGCCGGCACCTACAGCGCCTCCGTCGTGCAGGTACAGGAATCGGCCGACATCGAGGGCTACAGCACGACCCTCGATGACAAGACCTGGTTCGCCAGCGGCGTCGGCCCGGTCCAGAGCGAGCTGATCGACGTGACCGGGGGCAAGACCAGCATCGACAACAAGGAAGAGCTGGTCTCCTTCACCAAGGGGTAGGGGCTCAGCGGCGCCGAACGCCGTCCCCACCCGGACGGAGCTGCGGGGCCTGCTGGGGGGGAGCCACGGTCCGTTCGAGCAAAGGATTTTGAATTCAAATTCCTTTGATGTCGAACGGACCGTGGTGACTTCCCGGCCGGCCCGATTCACCGCCGGGCGAAGGCAGCCGGGCGTTATGATCTGGTCTGTTGCGGCATGATCACCATTTCCGTCCTCATTGATCCCCTGTCGCGGTAGGCGAGAAGGGTGAGGGATGCAGCCGCTGACGAGCGATGACCCCGCCGCGATCGGGGGCTACCGGCTCGAGGCGCGGCTCGGCTCCGGTGGGATGGGGCGGGTCTACCTGGCGTTCACGCCCGCCGGGCGGCCGGTCGCGCTCAAGGTCGTGCGGTCGGACCTCGGCGACGACCAGGACTTTCGCATCCGCTTCGAGCAGGAGATCCAGGCCGCGCGGCGAGTCCGCGGGCTGTACACGGCGGAATTGATCGATGCCGATCCGGCCGCCACGCCGCCCTGGCTGGTGACCGCGTACGTGCCGGGCCCGTCGGTTGAGGAGGTCATCGGCCGCGACGGCCCGATGCCCGAGGCGATGGTGTTCCGGCTGATCGCCGGCGTCGCCGAGGCGCTGCAGGCCATCCACGCGGCCGGGGTCATCCATCGCGACCTGAAGCCGTCCAACGTGCTGCTGGCCCAGGACGGCCCGCGGGTGATCGACTTCGGGATCGCCCGGGCGCTGGCGGCGAGCCCGATGACGCGGACCGGGGCCACGATGGGGTCGCCGGACTACCTGTCGCCCGAGCAGATCCTGAACCGGCCGGTGACCCCGGCCATCGATGTGTTCGCGCTCGGCTCGCTGGCCGCCTTCGCGGCCGTCGGCCGGCTCCCCTTCGGCCGGGGTCCTATCACCGAGGTCGCGCACCGGGTGGTGCAGGAGCGGCCCGACCTGGCGGGCTGCCCGGCCGGGCTGGTGACGTTCATTGAGGCCTGCCTGCAGAAGGAGCCGCACGCGCGGCCGTCCCCGGCCCAGATCATCGAGTTCTGCGTGGCCCGGGCGGCGCTGCTCGGCGATCCGGGCCCGCCCCGGCCGGTTGCGATCCCGGCCGCCGCCGGCGGCGCGCATGCGCCCGGCGGGTGGTCGGCCCGCTCGGCGACGGTCGCGCTTGACCAGGCCGGGCTGGCCGGGCCGGGCAGGCCGGGCAGGCGGCGCCCCTCGCTCGTCACCGCGCTGGCGATCGTCGCCGCCACGTCGATCGCCGCCGCCGCGGTGGTCGTCGCGATCGCGGTTACCAGCCATCCGGGTGCCGATAGAACCGCCGGCGCCACCGGTGGGGCCGCCGCCCCGCGTCGTTCGGTCGCCGCCCGCGCGCCGGTCCCGCCGCACCCGGTGGTCTTGCTGTCTCAGGGGCAGCCGGTCACCGCGTCGTCGGTGCAGCAGGGCTCCCCCTGGGTGGCGGCCAACGCCGTCGACGGGAACACCGGGACCCGCTGGTCAACCAACTTCAGCGATCCGCAGTGGCTCGAGGTCGACCTCGGCGCGGTGCATCCCATCACCAAGGTCGTGCTCGACTGGGAAACCGCCTACGCCGTCGCCTTCCAGATCCAGGTCTCCGACGACGGCACCACCTGGACCGACATCTACTCGACGACGACCGGCGCCGGCGGCTCGCAGACGCTTCCGGTCAGCGGGGCCGGCCGCTACGTCCGGATGTACGGCACCCAGCGGGCCACCCAGTGGGGGTACTCGCTGTGGGAATTCCAAGTCTTCGGCCGGTGACCACGGCCGACCGGCGACCACGGCCGGCGGGTAACGCGGCGGACGGGTCAGAGCCAGGGTCCGTTCGGAAGAAACGAATGTGAATTTTCAGCGGTAGGTACGCAGTTCCTCGCGCGCGATCGAGCGCAGGTGCACCTCGTCCGGGCCGTCGGCCAGGTGCAGGGTCCGCAGGTGCGCCCACGACTCGGCCAGCGGGGTGTCGGCCGAGACGCCGGCCCCGC
>Ga0302326_10014252_pt1 | contig 16816 bp, 16 predicted proteins | sample Palsa_T0_3_FD_202264 | JGI IMG/M metagenome (GOLD analysis project Ga0302326, IMG submission 202264) | Peat permafrost microbial communities from Stordalen Mire near Abisko, Sweden - Palsa_T0_3 | ecosystem: Environmental > Terrestrial > Soil > Palsa > Peat permafrost | place: Sweden: Abisko...
TCGGTTTCCTCCGTTCCGATTTACTGATCGATCTTATTCCGATCTGCCCGGATACCGGCCGTCCGGATCATTGCAAAGTGCATACCTTGGTTATCAAGCACTAGAATCGCCCAATTTAGCCAATAAATCAAGAAAAATGCGGTCTCGGCGCCTCATTTGCCGATCGTCGATGGCGCCAATCAGGGCAACTGTCACCGAACTGTTCATCATCGGTCAACCTCCGAGAAATCGTGGCCGCTCATAATCGCTGGTTATTCTGATGTGCCCTGGCGTATAAGGGACCCTGCTGGACAACCGCCGGAACGGCTGGGAGATAACAATCGATGGCGAACGTAGTTGCAAAACATTCAATCAGCTTCGAACTGGCGAGCAAGATGGTCGAAGCCGCGGCGAAAAAAGCGACCGCACTCGGCGTGAATCAGGTTATCGCCGTGATCGACGACACCGGCTACACCAAGGCGTTCGGCCGGATGGACGGCGCGCCGCTGATGTGCGAGGAAATCGCGCAGAGCAAGGCATTTACGGCGCTGTTCGGCTTACCGACCGATCAGTTTTACAATGCGCTGAAGGGCGAGCCATCGCTGGTTGCGGGATTGTTCAATCGGCCGCGAATCGCGGCGTTCGGCGGTGGCCTGCCGATCAAGATCGGCAACGAGATTGTAGGCGCGATCGGCGTCAGCGGCGCGACCGCCGAGCAGGACATCGAGTGCGCCCAAGCGGCGCTCGATCTGATCAAATAAGCCCGCGATCACGAATCTCTCCCGATGATCGGGAGAGAGATCACGCATTAGGACCCTGACCCGCGGCCTTCGGCGCGTCCTCTCCCGACAGGGAGAGGGTAAGAACGTCGCCTCGCGCTGCTAGCTGCGGACGAGGCCCGACAGGCCGGCGACGAACAGCGGCGTCAGGATCCATCCGGCCAGCACGTGCAGCCATAAGTAGGCGCGCAGCGCGGTGCCCTCGATCTTGCCGAGATTGATATTAATCCCTGCCAGCCTTACCTCGCGTTCGCGCATCCGCAGCGGATTCGGCCGCCAATGGATACCCTGGAACAGATCCACCAGCGGCAGAAAGTTCTCCAGCGAATAAACGAAGCAGTTGAACGGCGGATAGTGATCGGGCGGATGTCCGCTATCGATAAATTGCCGGAACGCCCCGGCCTCGGTAGGCGTGATTACGCCAACCCTGTAGCCAAGTCTAAAGAGCAGGCTGCCGAGCACGACGAATCCGATCATCAGCCATAGCGCCTGCAACGGATGGTACCCGTAGCCGAGCGTGATCTTGAGCAGGCGCTGCCAGACCCGCTCGGAGAAGGTCAAGTGACCGAATTCCAACTGCTGGTCGCGCTTGGCGATCATGACGTCGGTGGCGGCGTCATCGCGGCCGTTGGCGCGCAATACCTCGGCAAGCTGGTTGTAGGGCTGCGGATAATAGCCGGGCGGTTGCAGCGCGAGCCATTTGAGCCGCTGCTGCGCGTCGTCGGGCGACTCGCCGAAGCTCTCGTAGACGAGCCCGTTGATCATCAGATTCCCCGGCGCCGGCCAGCATTCGATGCTGTCCCACAACGTCGCGACGTGCGCGTCCTCGAGGTCGAGGACCGTATGGGGATTCATCGTGATATCGGTCCAGTAGAACGTGCCGGCCACGCGCGTCCGCTCGGCGTTGAGCCCGTTGGCGCCGTTGCCGATGAAGCGCGCGTCGTTGAAGCTGAGGGATCCGCCGATTCGGCTGAGCCGCAGATCGACCATGCCTTCACTGGTGAAACCGTCGTGGAAAATCGCGTCGCCGCCGATATCCGCCTCGATTACGGAGACCGCGTTGTCATCCTCGGCGGTAAAATGGCCGCCGCTCAGATCGAGGTCGCCCTCGATCGCCGCGCGATACAGGTCGAGCACCGCGTAGCTGCCCGCCGCCATCGAGAAGTCGCCGTGCACCCGCAGGCGCATCGCTTCCACGGCGCCGGTCGAGTCCTTGCGCAGCGCGATACTCTGGGTCTCGGCGTCGGAAAGATTGATCCCGTCGTCGATCGCGCAATCGACCAACGTGATTGGCGTTTCCACCTTGAGGAACGACAGGTCCAGGACGCCGCTGATACGCGCACCGCCGAGGCCGATTCCGCTCGGATGAACATAGGTAGACGCGTGCGGATCGCTCATGAGCCATATCAGCAGCGGCGCGCGGATCGTCCGATCGGCGCCCCACGTGGATGCCTTGGTGGGATCGTTCGACGCGTCGTTGCCGTTATGGCTGGTGCCGCACCAGGTGAGCATCCGCTCGGGCGCGCCGTCGAGCATCCTGACCTCGGCTGTAGAGAGCGCGCCGAACTGTCCGCGCGCCATCCGCTCCAGCGCCGCCGCCGGCGTCTCGTCGGCCACGAGCCGTCCCGGAGCCGCCGCAGCTATCAGAGCTATCGATACCGTGATTAGGGCGACCAGGATGAACCGTCGCGTAGGCGGCAGGTTTCGCAACGTCATTGGTCCCATAATGCCGTACGATAGCCCGAGCGCAAGCGGCGCGAGACGACCGACTCGCTATCGCCGATTAAAAAAAACGGCAGGCCGCGCGATCGCGGCCTGCCGTTGTGGCTTGTTGGGCGGCGGATTAGCCTGACTAAGATCGCCTAGGCTGCCGTTGCCAGACGTTCGGTTTCGAAGACGAGCCCCTTCGGATCCGCATCGACGCGGACCTTCATGCCGTCGGTGATCTCGCCGGATATCATCTTGCGGCCAATCGCGGTCTCGAGCTCGCGCTGAATCAGCCGTTTGAGCGGACGCGCCCCGTAAACCGGGTCGTAGCCGTGCTCGGCAAAATAGTCGAGTGAGCGCGTCGTCAACTCAAGCTCGATCTTGCGCTCCTCGAGCCGTTTGCGCAGCCGCTGAATCTGAATCTCGACGATCTGACGAAGCTGCGCGATCTCCAGCGGATGGAACACGACAATCTCGTCGACGCGATTGAGAAACTCCGGCCGGAAGCTCTGCCGCAGAATCTCCAGCGCCTGCTCCTTCATTTTTTCGTAGTCCTTGCCCTTGTAGGACAGGATGAGCTGGCTCGCGATATTCGACGTCATGATGATAACGGTGTTCTTGAAGTCGACCGTGCGGCCATGGCCGTCGGTCAGCCGGCCGTCATCGAGCAGTTGCAGCAGGACATTGAAGACGTCTGAGTGCGCCTTTTCGATCTCGTCGAACAGGATGACCGAGTAGGGCCGGCGGCGGACCGCTTCGGTAAGCTGGCCGCCCTCGTCATAGCCGACGTAGCCCGGCGGCGATCCGATCAGCCGCGACACCGTATGCTTTTCCATGTACTCGGACATATCGATACGGATTAGATTGTTCTCATCGTCGAACAGGAACCCGGCCAGCGCGCGAGCCAGCTCGGTCTTGCCGACGCCGGTCGGGCCGAGAAAGATGAACGAGCCGATCGGCCGGTTGGGATCATTGAGTCCCGCGCGGGCACGGATTACCGCATCGGCGACGGCGCTGACGGCTTCGTCCTGCCCGATGACGCGCTTGTGCAGATGCTCTTCCAACTGGGCGAGTTTTTGCACTTCGCCTTCGAGCAGCCGCGACACCGGAATGCCGGTCCATCGCGCGACGACCTCGGCAATATCTTCGTCGTCGACTTCCTCTTTGAGCAGCCGCTGACCGCTCTGAGCCTTGGCCGGGCGCGTCTCGGCTTCCGTCAACTGTTTTTCGAGCCCGGCGAGTTTGCCGTACTGGAGCTCGGCGACGCGATTCAGATCGTACTCGCGCTTGGCCTTTTCGATCTCCAGCTTGACCTGCTCGATCTGCGACTTGAGGGTGGAGAGCTTTTCGAGCTCGCCCTTCTCCGCTTGCCATCGCGCCATCAGGCCGTCGCGCAGCTCTTTGGCCTCGCCCAGCTCCTTTTCGAGCCGTGTCAGGCGATCCTTGGTGGGCTCGTCGGTTTCGCGCTTGAGCGCCTCGCGCTCGATCTCGAGCTGCATCACACGCCGGTTCGCCTCATCGAGCTCGACCGGCATCGATTCTTTTTCCGTGCGCAGCTTGGCCGCCGCCTCATCGACGAGGTCAATCGCCTTGTCGGGCAGGAAGCGGTCGGTGATATAGCGCTTCGACAGGATAGCCGCGGTGACCAGCGCCGAGTCCTTGATCCGGACCCCGTGATGGACTTCGTAGCGCTCCTTCAGGCCGCGCAGAATCGAGATGGTATCCTCGACGGTCGGCTCTTCGACCAGGACGGGTTGAAAACGCCGCTCGAGCGCCGCATCCTTCTCGATATATTTGCGGTACTCGTCGAGCGTCGTCGCGCCGACGCAATGCAGTTCGCCACGCGCGAGCATCGGCTTCAGCAGGTTCGACGCGTCCATCGATCCCTCGGCGGCGCCAGCGCCGACAACGGTATGGATCTCGTCGATAAACAGGATTATCTCGCCGGCCGAGTCTTGGACTTCCTTAAGGACGGCCTTCAGCCGCTCCTCGAACTCGCCGCGGAACTTGGCGCCCGCGATAAGCGCCCCCATGTCGAGCGCGATAAGCTTATGGTTCTTCAGTCCTTCGGGAACGTCGCCGGAGACGATTCGCTGGGCCAGGCCCTCGACGATCGCCGTCTTGCCCACGCCGGGCTCGCCGATAAGGATCGGATTGTTTTTGGTGCGCCGTGAGAGCACCTGGACGACGCGGCGGATTTCCTTGTCGCGGCCGATAACCGGGTCGATTTTGCCGGCTGCCGCCAACTTGGTCAGGTCACGCCCGTAGCGCTCAAGCGACTGGTAGGTGGCCTCCGGATTGGACGAGGTAACCCGTTGATTACCGCGCACCTTCTTGAGCGCGTCCATCAGCTTGACCTGAGTCAGACCGGCTTCCTTCAGGATTTTCGAGGCTTCGCCGCCGTCGGCCAGCATCGCGATTATCGCGTGCTCAACCGAAACGTAGTCGTCTTTAAGCTTTTCGGCTTCCAGCTCGGCGGCCGCCATCATGCGTCCGAGCCGCTGCGTCACGTAGATCTGCGAGGCGTCGGTGCCGCTGCCGGTTACCTTGGGTATCCGGGCGATCGCATTGGCGACCTTATCGCGGACAGTGCGGCGGTCCACGCCGGCGATCGTCAGTACGGCGGATGCGATTCCGCCCTCATCATCAAGCAAGGCGGAGAGCAGATGCTCGACGTCGACCGCCTGGTTGTGATTGGTGAGGGCCAGGCTTTGCGCGTTATTGAGCGCTTCCCGCAGCTTTTCCGTATATTTGTTTGGGTCCATATTTGTATCGTTAAATTAACCATTTTTTGGCGGCGGGCAACGGTTGTACCCGGATGCGTCCGGCGTGCGACAATAGCGTCGGGCGACGTGCGGCAGTGGGCGCGACATCGATGCGCCGACGGGTCATTGGTTCGCCTATTCACGGGCGATTTGCTAAGTTTTTTGAGGTTTTGACGCGGAGGGGCATACTAATGCGCGTACAACTTACTGTTAACGGAGAGCTCCACGAGGATGAAATTCCCGATCGGATGCTGCTCGTCCATTACTTGCGCGACGCCCTCAATCTGACCGGCACGCATATCGGCTGCGAGACCTCGCTATGCGGAGCGTGCACCGTCCTGGTCAACGGCCGGGCCGCCAAGTCATGTACCCTACTGACGGCGCAAGTAAGCGGCGGTACCGTTACGACTGTCGAAGGTCTGGCTGATCACGGACAGATGCATCCGATCCAGGACGGCTTCTGGGAGGAGCACGGCCTGCAATGCGGTTATTGCACGCCCGGCATGATGATGACGGCGGTCGATTTACTGGCCCGCAACGTCAACCCGACGGAAGAGGAAATCCGCCACGCGATCGAGGGTAACCTGTGCCGATGCACCGGCTATCAGCACATCATCAATGCGATTCAGAACGCGGCCGAGAAGATGCGCCGGTTGAAGGCGGCCTGAAATCCCCTGAAGACCCCTGAATACGGGTACTCGCCGCGGCGGCATGCCGATGCACTGTAAGGAACGCCCGATGACGACGGTTTCGTCCCGCGATTCCCAAGGAGGGGCTAGATGGCAGCGTTAGTCGTCCCAAAATTTGTCGGTGAACGCGTCAAGCGGCGCGAAGATCCGCGTCTGATTACCGGAACTGCCACCTATGTCGATGACGTCCGCATTCCGGGGCTGCTCTCCGCGATAATCCTGCGTAGCCCGTATGGGCACGCCAAAATAACCTCGATCAACGTCGAGGCCGCCCGCAAGGCCCCGGGCGTGGTCGCCGTCCTGACCGGCGAAGACCTGCGCGACAAGCTCTCAGGCCTGCGTACAGCGGCTCCGGTCGAGCATGCACCGTTTCATCCCGTGCTGGCGCTGGATCGCGTCCGGCTGGTCGGCGACGGCGTCGCGGTGGTGGTCGCGACCAATCCATATCTGGCCCAGGACGCGGTCGACCTTATCGAGGTCGACTACGATCCGTTGCCCGCGGTCGTCGACTTGGAAAAGGCAATCGAGCCCGGCTCGCCGTTGATCCACGAGCAGTTCGGCACCAACGTCGCTTCCCGCCATGAAGCCACGTCAGGCGATATCGATAAGGCGATGCGGGAGGCGGACAAGATCCTGCGCTTCCGCCTGGTAAATCAGCGGCTGATCCCGGTTCCGATGGAGCCGCGCGGCACCGTCGCGCAGTATCATGCCGCCACGAATCAACTGACGCTGTGGGCCTCGACGCAGGGGCCGCATCTGCTGCGGTCGTATATCTCGGAAGTGCTGAAACATCCGGAGAACCGGATGCGCGTCATCGCGCCGGAGGTCGGCGGCGGTTTCGGCGCCAAGCTCAATCTCTACGCCGATGAGGTGCTGACCGTTTACCTGGCCAAGACGTTGAATCGGCCGGTCAAATGTATCGAAGGGCGGCGCGACAACTTCGTCGCGACCACGCACGGACGCGACCTCATCATCTATGTCGAGGCCGCAATCAAGAACGACGGCACGCTAATCGGCCTCAAGGGCCGCTTCCTGTGCGACGCCGGCGCCTACCTGCAGCTCCTCACTCCGATGATTCCCGGCTTCGCGGCCATGATGATGACCGGGTGCTATAAGGTCCCGGCGATTTCGTTCGAGCAGCTCATCGTGTTTACCAACAAGATGTCGACCGACGCCTATCGCGGCGCCGGCCGTCCCGAGGCTTGCTACATCGCCGAACGCACGATGGACATGATCGCGACTGAGCTGAAGCTGGACCCCGCCGAGGTGCGGCGCAAAAATTTCATCCCCAAAGCCGATTTTCCCGCCCAGATCGCCAGCGGTCTGATCTATGACTCCGGCGACTACGAGCCTGCGCTCGACAAGGCGCTCGAGTTGATCGACTACAAGAAGGTCCGCGCCGAGCAGGCCGAGGCGCTCAAGCATGGCCGTTATATCGGAATCGGGCTGTGCTCGTATGTCGAGATATGCGGTATCGGACCGTCGGCGATGCTGCCGCCCACGATGAAAGGCGGCGGCTACGAGAGCTCGACCATCCGGATGGAGCCCGACTGCAAAGTCACGGTGCTGACGGGTATCTCGCCGCACGGCCAAGGTCAGGAAACCAGCTTCGCCCAACTCGTGGCCGACGGGATGGGTATCGGCATCGACGATGTCAACGTCGTACACGGCGACACAGCGATCGTGCAGTACGGCACCGGCACCTTCGGCAGCCGCGGCACGTCGGTCGGCGGCTCGGCGCTCATGATGTCGATGGACAAGCTCCAGGCCAAGATGAAGAAGATCGCTTCGACCATGATGGAGGTGCCGCCCGAGCAGCTCGTTTTCCAAAATGGAACGGTCGCACTGGCCAGCGACACGAGCAAATCGATCCCGCTGCAGCAGGTCGTCGATGGCGCCTACGGTTACAAAGTCACGATTCCCGGCGTCGAGCCCGGCCTGACCGAGACCGCCTACTTTGAACCGACCGCATGCACTTTCCCCTTCGGGACCCATGCCTGCGTCGTCGAGGTCGATCCCAAGACCGGCAAGGTCAGCTTCCTGCGCTATGTCGCCGTGGATGACTGCGGGCGGGTCATCAATCCGCTGCTGGTCGAAGGACAAGTGCACGGTGGAATCGCGCAGGGTATCGCGCAGGCGCTCTATGAAGAGGTCGTCTACGACGAAAACGGCCAGCTACTAACCGCCACCCTGATGGATTACGCGGTGCCGAAGGCCGACATGTTGCCGCACTACGAACTCGACAGCACGGTGACGCCGAGTCCGGTGAATCCGCTGGGCGTGAAGGGCGTCGGCGAGGCTGGCACGATCGGCTCCACGCCGTGCGTCGTCAACGCCGTGCTCGACGCGCTGAAGCCGCTCGGCATCAACAATCTGGACATGCCGCTCAAGCCCGAACGCCTCTGGCGCGCAATCCAGACGGCGAAAAAAGCGAAATAAGGTTGACCAATGTATCCAGCATCATTTGAGTATCACCGCGCCGCCTCCGTTAAGGATGCTCTCGGCATGCTCGGTCAATACGGTGACGACGCCAAGCTGCTCGCGGGCGGCCACAGCCTTCTGCCGATGATGAAGCTGCGGCTCGCGCAGCCCGCACATCTAATCGACATCAGTGCGCTCGGCGAGTTGAGCGGTATCCGCGAGGAAGGCGGAAAGATCGTGATCGGCAGCGCGACGGTCCACGATTCGGTGGCGTCGTCTGACCTCATCGGCAAGAAGATCGGTCTGCTGGCCGAATGCGCCGCCGCTATCGGCGACGTCCAGGTGCGCAATCGCGGCACGATCGGCGGCAGCCTGACTCATTCCGATCCCGCGGCGGATTATCCGGCCGCGGTGATGGCGCTCGAAGGCGAAATGACCCTGCAGAGCGCCACGGGTTCCCGCGTCGTGAAGGCCGCCGATTTCTTCGTCGATTTGCTGACCAGTGCCGTCCAGCCCGGCGAGATTCTCACCAAGGTGAGCTTCGCGCCATTGCCACCGCGCACCGGCTATATCTATCTGAAGCATCGGCAGCCGGCCTCGGGATTCGCGATGGTCGGCGTGGCCGTGGCGATCACCGTTGACTCGAAAGGCAACGTCGCAAATGTCCGCGTCGCGGTAACCGGCCTCGCGGCCAAGGTCTTTCGCGCCGCCGCCGTCGAGTCCGCGATTACGGGCAAGAAGCCCGACGCGGCGACTATCGCGGCCGCGGCAGCGCACGCGGCCGACGGCGCCGATCCACTCGCCGACATCCATGCGGCCGCGGATTTTCGTGCGGAACTGGCGCGGGTGTACACTGCCCGTGCGCTTGAACAAGCCGTCGTTCGCGCCGGCTCCTGATTGTTCGGAGGAGCGGTTCTCGATCAGTTATGAAAATAGTAGGTGAGCAGATTCTACCAGCCAGCCGCGATCGCGTATGGGCGCTTTTTAACGATCCAGATCGCCTCTCGCGGCTGATTCCCGGCCTCGAAAAACTCGAAGTCAACAGTCCGACGGATTTCGCCGGCACGATTAATATCGGTATCGCCGCCGTTAAGGGTTCGTATACCGGCAAGCTCAAGCTGGAGGATATCCGCGCACCCGAGCACTACAAAATGGTGGTCGAGGGCAAGGGCAAGCAGGGATTCATGCGCGGCTTCGGCACTCTTGATCTGAGCGTCAAAAGTCCGACCGAAACGACGGTGGTTTACGCCGGCGATGTGCAGCTCGGCGGACCGCTCGTGCAGGTCGGCCAGCGCGTTATCGATAGCGCGGGCAAGATGCTGATGGGCCAGTTCTTTGCCGCCGCGGCCGCCGAATTAAAGGCCGAAAAGGTCGGCAAAGTAGCACGCCAGGGAATCATGCTGAACTTCTTTCGCTGGCTGTTCGGTATGTTCCGCGGGCTATTCAAAAAGAGCAGTTAGCGCCCGGTGTAGCCGCGATCAGGTTCCGGCCCGATCAAGTTCCAGCGATGATCATCTCGGCGATACGGAACATCGGCGAAACCGTCGACGAGCGCCAAACCAGCTCGCAGCCGATCATGTCGATCGCCGAGTACATCTCCTTGAGATTGCCGGCGATCGTGATCTCCTGCACCGGAAAGGTCAGCTCGCCGTCTTCGATCCAGATACCGCCCGCGCCGCGCGAGTAATCGCCGGTCACGGAGTTGACGCCGAAGCCGATAAGCTCGGTCACCAGCAGGCCATGCTTGACCGAGCGGATTATGTCGGCCGACGTGTGCTCGCCCGGAACCAGATAGAGATTCGTCGAGCTGACGCTCGGCGAGTCGCCGACTCCGCGCGACGCGTTGCCGGTTGGCTGGAGCTTCAGCTTGCGCGCCGAATAGCTGTCGAGCAGATAGGTCTTGAGCACTCCGTTTTCGACCAGCGCCTTGCGGTTGATGGCCAGGCCCTCGCCATCGAAGGGTTTGGAACCGAGGCCGCCGACTATCGTGCCGTCATCGATAATCGTGACCGACGGCGCCGCTACCGCGGTCTCGAGGCGATCGACCAGGAACGACGCGCCCTTGTAGAGCGCAGGCCCCGAAGCCGCCCCGGCGAGCGTGCGAATCAGTCCCGCCGCCACTTCCGGTTCGAAAACGATCGGGCATCGAGTGGTCTTGATCTTCCGCGCGCCCAGACGCCGAAGCGCCCGCTTGGAGGCGATAACACCAACCGATTCGGCGTCGTCGAGTTTGACCCGCTGGCGGTTGGTGGTGTGCCAGTAACCCTGCTGCATCGCGCCGCCGTCGCTGGCAATCGGCGCCACGCCGAGACTGTAGGACGTCGCGACATAGCGGCCGCTGAAGCCATTGCTATTCGCCAGCAAAACTTCGTAACGGCCGGAGTCGAATTCAGCGCCTTCCGAATTGGTGATGCGCGAATCTACCGCCAGCGCCGCCTTTTCCGCCTTGCGCGCGATCTCGAGGGCCTCGTCGGCGGGAATAATTCCCGTCTCGGTGTCCTCAAGATTGAGCTCGGGAAAGTGCGAGGCCTGGAGCGCCGGATTGGGAAGTCCGGAAAAGGGATCCGGTGCGGTCAGCCGCGCCATTGCGACCGTCTCTGCAATGAAACTGGCGAGCGAGTCGCGCTCCATGTCGGCGGTCGACGCATTGGCCGAGGAATCGCCGGTAAAAACCCGGATTCCCAGCCGCCGCTCGCGAGAACTCTTGAGTTTCTCCACTTCGCCCAGCCGCACGCCCGCGGCGAGCGACTCCGCGCTCACGCAGATAATATCGGCGGCCGTGGCGCCGTTGCGGCGCGCTTCGTCGAGCGCCCATTGCGCCAGGCCCGGGTCCAACATCGCCATCGAGACCTCCAGGCTAGGCGTGCGTGCCGCCAACGGTTATGCCATCGATTCGAATCGTCGGCAGGCCCACTCCGACCGGCACCGACTGGCCGTCTTTGCCGCAGGTGCCGACCCCGGGGTCGAGTTCGAGGTCGTTGCCAACCATCGCAACGCGCGTCAGAACGTCGGGGCCGTCGCCGATCAGCGTCGCTCCTTTGACTGGGCGCGTGACCTTGCCGTCTTCGATCAGAAACGCTTCGCTGGCCGAAAAGACGAATTTGCCGTTGGTGATATCGACCTGGCCGCCGCCGAAGTTGACCGCGTAAAGACCCTTGCTGACTGAGCCGATAATTTCTTCCGGCGCCGATTCGCCCGACAGCATGAAAGTGTTCGTCATTCGGGGCATCGGAGCGTACGCAAAGCTTTCGCGGCGTCCGTTGCCGGTAGGCGCCGTCTTCATCAGGCGTGCGTTCAGACGATCCTGCAGATAGCCGCGCAGAATTCCTTTCTCGATAAGCACCGTACGCGAGGTCGGCGTGCCTTCGTCGTCGAAATTCAGGCTGCCGCGCCGATTCACCATCGTGCCGTCGTCCACCACCGTACAGAGCGGACTGGCGACCCGTTCGCCTATTCTGCCCGCAAACGCGGAGACTCCCTTGCGATTGAAATCTCCTTCGAGCCCGTGGCCGATCGCTTCGTGCAGCAAAATTCCCGGCCATCCCGGACCGAGCACGACGACCATTTCACCAGCCGGCGCGTCGATAGCGTCGAGGTTTGTCAGCGCCTGGTTTACGGCCTTGACCGTCAGTTCGCGCCAGCGGTCGCCCTCGATGAAATATTTATATTCGACCCGGCCGCCACATCCCGACGACCCCACCTGGCGGCCTGCACCGTCCTCGGCGATCACGGTCACGTTCAGCCGGCTGAGCGGTTGAACGTCCGCAGCGACCTGGCCGCCCGAGTTGACGATCATCACGATCTTTTCTTCGGTCGAAAACGACGCCATCACCTTGGTGACTCGCGGATCGAGCGCACGCGCCGTCCGATCGATATCTTCGAGCAGCCGGGCTCGATCGGCGAGCGGAACACCGAGCGGCGTGCTGGTGAGTTCATACAGCCGATGGCGCTCGCCAGGCGCGCCGACGCGAACGGCAGGCTGGTTGCCCGACGACTGATCGGCGATCGCCCTGGCAGCTTCGGCCGCCAGTCGCATCCGATCGACGGTGACCTCATCAGAATAGGCGTAGCCGGTGCGATCCTCGGCGCAGACTCTGACGCCGACGCCGTGGCTGAGGCTTTTATTGGTATGCTTGACGATCGATTCCTCGAGGCTCAGACCTTCCGCGTTGCGGTACTCGAAGTACAAATCGGCATAGTCGGCCCGGCGTTCGAGCGCGCTGCCGATCGTACGTTCGAGCGCGGATTCATTCATGCCGAAGCGTTCGAGGAAGAATTTCTCAGGTTTTACAATCTCTTGTGTCATAGGACTTGGCGCGCGAGGCGGCTCCTGACAGACAGTTTAGCAAACCGGAGCCTAACGGCTAAGCGGCTATCCCGACAAGGCGATTTTGAGGGCGGCGGACGAGGCGGTACGAATCAGCGGGCGGGTTTCGAGACAGTCAGGCCGGCGGAAGCGTCCACGAATAGTCGCGCTCGACTTCGGCGATCCTGATTCTGAACCAACCCAGGATATCGGTCTTGCCGAGTTCCATCGCCTTGCGATGTTCGACGTCCCGGACCCATCCGGCCAGCGCCTCGCGGGTCTCCCAATACGAGATTGAGATGATCCGGCCGTCCGGATTCGTACCGTAATCCTTGGCGACAAAGCCGGGCACCGACGCTACGCGATCCATCAGGGGCATCAGCGTTGCGTCATGCAGCGGCATCTGTCCTTCGCGAACGGTGTACTCGATGATGCAGGCAAACATCAGGGACCTCCGTGGAAGGACGATTACCTGGGCTGGTTGCTCCTGCGGCTACTCGGTTATCGGGTCAGGCCGACGCGGCGGCGCGCCGGCGGGTTTGCTGCTGCGGCTCTCTGGTCGTCGGCGGGCTCTTCTTGCGGACCTTCTTCGGCTTGACCTCATCGGACGTGCCAATGAACTCGACGACCGAAATAGGGGCCGCGTCTCCGCGACGCACGCCGAACTTTATCACCCGTGTGTAGCCGCCCGGACGCTCTTTGAAGCGCGGCGCGATCTCATCGAAGAGCTTCTTCACGGCATCGCGCGACTGCAGAAACGCGAAGGCCAGGCGCCGTCCATTAAGGTCGCCCCGTTTGCCCAGCGTAACCATCCGATCCGCGTAGCGGCGCAGTTCCTTGGCCTTGGCGTCGGTGGTCTTGATCCGCTCATGACGGATCAGGCTCAGCACGAGGTTCTTGAACAGCGCCTTGCGATGAGACGAAGTGCGATTGAGCTTGCGGCCCTGGTTGAGATGACGCATCGGTTAAACTCCGGAGCTGAGCATGCGGCCGCTTCAGGCCGACTCGCGGCGCTCCTGCTCCTCCCACATCCGATCGAGCTCGGCCCGCGGCGGAAGGCTGTCGAAGCGCATCCCGAGCAGGAGCCCCATGTCGGTGAGGACTTCCTTGATTTCGTTGAGTGACTTGCGGCCGAAGTTTTTGATCTTCAGCATGTCGGACTCACTGCGCTGGACCAGCTCGCCGACATACTTGATATCCGCGTTCTGCAGTCCATTGAAAGCTCGCACCGACACCGGCAGCTCCGCGACCGGCTTGAAGAGCGACTCGTTGAGCGAAGGGCGGCTGTCGGCGCCGACAGGCACCTCCGGCGCTTCCGCACCTTCTTCGAGGCCCGCGAAGATGTTCATCTGATCGCGGGCGACGCGGGCGGCGTAGGTCAGTGCTTCGCGCGGCGAGATCGATCCGTCGGTCCAGATTTCGAGCACGAGGCGATCATAGTCGGTGCGCTGGCCTACGCGGGCGTTGGTCACGGTAAAGTTGACCTTGCGGATAGGCGAGAAGATCGCGTCGAGCCGGATAGTACCGATCGGCTCATCGCCGCCTTCTTCGCGCCGCTCGCCGGGCACATAGCCGCGGCCGCGCTGAATCACCAGCTCCATGTCGAGATCGGCGCCCTTGTCGAGCGTCGCCAGATGCTGATCGGGCGTGAGGATTTCGAGGTTCGGCCCGCCGCTGATATCGCTCGCCGAAACCACCGCTTCGCCTTTCGCCTTGAGCGTGGCCGTGACGGAGTCGCCTTCATGAAGGCGCAAGCGCACTTCCTTCAGGTTGAGGACGATATCGGTCACGTCCTCCTTGACGCCGGGCAGCGTGGAAAACTCATGCAGAACGCCCTTGATCCGCACGGCCGCGACTGCGAAGCCCGGCAGCGACGAGAGCAGGATCCGGCGCAGGGTGTTGCCGATCGTAATTCCATAGCCGCGCTCGAGCGGCTCGGCAAAGAAGCGCCCATAGCCCGGAGTCAGCTCTTTTTCGTCAAATTCAACAGCTTTCGGTTTGATCAAGTCACGCCAATCATTCTGCATATGCACCAGCTCTTGCCACAATTAAATTTTTTTCGGCGCCGCCGGCGATCCGCCGCGGTTGCGCCGTTCAATCCACCTTGTCGACCCGTCTATCGCGAGTAATGCTCGACAATCAGTTTTTCGCTTATCGGCATCGTGAGGTCCGCGCGCGACGGCAGCATCTTGAGCGAGCCGCGGAACTGATCGCGCTCGAGCGACATCCACGACGGGGTGCCGCGCCGCTGCGACAGCTCGATCGCCTCGACGATTACCTTCTTCGCCCGGCTCTTTTCCGTGATACTTACAACCTCGTTTATCGAAACCAGGTAGGATGGGATGGTCACGACTTTGCCGTCGAGCTCGAGATGGCCGTGACGGACCAGTTGGCGGGCCTGCGCCAGCGAACTCGAAAACCCGAGCCGGTACACCACGTTGTCGAGTCGGCGCTCGAGCAGCACGAGCAGATTCTCGCCGGTGATTCCCGGCATACCTTCGGCCATTTCAAAGTAATGCGCGAACTGGGTTTCCTGCAGCCCGTAAATCCGCTTTACCTTCTGCTTCTCACGCAGCCGTATCGAGAACTCGGAAAAGCGCGTGCGCGCCTGTCCGTGCGCTCCGGGTGGATAGTTGCGCCGCTCGATGGCGCACTTGTCGCTGTAACAGCGTTCACCCTTCAAAAACAGTTTGAGCCCTTCACGCCGGCACAGCCGGCATACGGGTCCGAGATTTCTAGCCACGCCTGTTGTCTCCTGCGACTCTTATACCCGGCGCCGCTTGGGCGGGCGGCATCCGTTATGCGGAATCGGCGTTACGTCCTTAATCGAGATGACGCTCAGTCCGGTGGCCTGCAGCGCGCGGACCGCTGATTCGCGTCCGCCGCCGGGGCCTTTAACGTACACGATGACGGCGCGCATGCCGACTTCCGAGACTTTGCGGGCAGCCGCCTCGGCAGCCATCTGCGCCGCGAACGGCGTGCCTTTGCGCGATCCCTTGAAACCGACCGACCCGGCGCTTGCCCACGCGAGCACGAGCCCTTGTTGATCGGTGATGCTCACGATGGTGTTGTTGAAGGTGGCATGCACGTGCGCGATACCTTCGGGTACCGACCGCTTGGCCCGGCGTCGCCGAGGCGCGGGCGCTTCGGGGGCGCCGGCCTTCGAGCCCGCCTTGGTAGTTTCTTTGGTTTCGTCCGCCATTAACCTGATTCCGTGTTGCCGCGCTGATCTCTCATCGCCGCGTTGTCAATCCTAAAACTTTTGCTCAAACCTTCGCTCAAAATCCCGATCGTATTCCGGATGCCGATCAACCCTTAGACGGCGCCTGCTTCTTGCCCGCTACGAGCTTGCGCGGGCCCTTGCGGGTGCGTGCGTTGGTATGAGTCCGCTGGCCGCGCACAGGCAGTCCGCGGCGATGGCGCAGGCCGCGATAGCATCCGAGATCCATCAGGCGCTTGATCGCCTGTTGAACTTCGCGCCGCAGATCGCCTTCGACCTTGTAATCCTGGTCGATAACTTGGCGGATATGGACCTGCTCCTCAGCAGTCAGCTCATCGCTATTGCGGCCCGGATCGACCTTGGCCGCTGCCAATATCTTCAGCGCCGAGCTGCGCCCGATGCCATAGATATAGGTCATCGCGATTTCCATCCGCTTATTGCGCGGCAATTCAACTCCGGCTACGCGTGCCATGAAAAAGCTCCCCTCAGCCCTGACGCTGCTTATGCCTGGGGTTGACGCAAAGTACGCGCACCACACCCTGGCGGCGTATGACTTTGCAGTTCTTGCAGATTCGCTTTACCGACGCCCTGACTTTCATCCGACTTGCATCCCGACGCGCACTTTTCAGCGCATCCGATAAGTAATCCGGCCGCGGGCCAGATCATATGGCGACAGCTCCACCGTCACCTTGTCGCCCGGCAGAATCTTGATGTAGTGCATCCGCATCTTGCCTGAGATATGCGCGAGCACGCGATGTCCGTTCTCCAGCGAAACGCGGAACATCGCGTTGGGCAGCGCTTCCAGCACCAGACCCTGGACTTCGATTGCGTCAGCCTTTGACATCAGTGGAGCTCGCTCAAAATTTCCGGACCATTGGCCGTGATTACGATTGAATGTTCAAAATGAGCCGACAGCTTGCCGTCGGCCGTGACCGCGGTCCAGCCGTCGT